>Ga0206981_10079_pt1 | contig 16806 bp, 17 predicted proteins | sample Alteio_BWMinCont_17_FD_153312 | JGI IMG/M metagenome (GOLD analysis project Ga0206981, IMG submission 153312) | Enriched cells from forest soil in Barre Woods Harvard Forest LTER site, Petersham, Massachusetts, United States -... | ecosystem: Environmental > Terrestrial > Soil > Temperate forest >... | reverse complement strand
GGAAAATAACCCTAAAGAGAAGCTCAGTAGGAGTCTTGTTCCTACTGAAGATCAAGTGTCGAGAGGAGGTAAGTTTTCAGATATTAAAAAAGAACTGGCCTCTCTTCCAGGTGTAATAGATGTTTTAAAACCAAATTCAAATTTTTAGATCCCATGTTAGGAATTTATCAAAGCCGCTCCACTAAGGAGCGGTTTTTTTTGGTACACTCTTTGCTTCTTATAGAGTTAAAGAAACTTAAAGATTTATAATAATAAAGAGGAGGGTCACATGTATCAACGAAACTTAGGTGCCAAAACGAAGTTTGAATTAAGCAGGAGTAACTTCCATACCCTGAATTCAAAAAAGTGTACATTATGTAATCAACGTTACTACGTTTCTAATAAACATTCACTTTTCTGCGATAGCTGCAAAATACATAATGAGCGTTACCGCTTCGCCGAGTGGTTGGATTATTGAATATACAAAGTATCGTATTCGAAAAAATGCCAACATTTTTTGATGCAAATTGAGTCGTCAAAGAGGCAAGAAGTGGTTTTTAATCACCCTAATTGAACAGATCAAGTAAGGTGGAATTGCCAAGTGGACTCCAATTTGCATTTATAAGCGTTTGTTAGAAAAGGATTAGGAGTTGAGTTAATTTAGAATTATCCGAAGGAGGATGAAATGATGCAGAACTATTATTGGAACGACTGGTATTTAAGTTGGGGATGGTTTCTATGGTTTGGGGTCTTCTTTCTGATTTTTTCCTCTTTGGGGAATTGGGGCTACACCTATAGAGCCCATCGAAGATTTGAAGGAGGCTACCTATACAAAGATGCCTTAGACATTCTTAACGAGAGATATGCACGTGGAGAAATTAAACATGAGGAATACATTAAAATGAAAACTCAAGTCGCGCGCGAGGGACGAGAAAAGCCCTCCACATTGGCAGACACTTCTTCGCTTCAACCAACCTACTGACGCGAAGATTTAATTGAATTGGAGCACAAAATGAAGAAAACAAGTGTTGTTGAAAAGGAATTGTTAACTGAACCCTGCGATACCCATGACCACCATGAACATCAACACGGCGAATATTGCGGCCATAGGGCCGTTAAACACGGAAACCATATTGATTATATTCACGATGGTCACCGTCATCGAATTCACGGAAAACATGTAGATGAATGCGAAGGTGGTGAAGTCGATAAAGAGACTGACCATGGGAATGAATAGGTTTTTGGTAGGCCTCAGCTGGACGGCGGTAATCGCCTCCAGCTCGCCAGCTTCTACGATGGAATATAAAAACCAAACCACCATTAATCTCCCACCATTAAACATAAATTCCGATATTGAAGTTGCTAGTCGCATTTCTAGGAAACTTTTCAAGTCAAAGAATTTTTCCCCGGAGAATATTTATATTAGTTCAAAGTCAGGCACTGTAACATTGTCTGGAGACGTAAGTAATCTCCGTTCTAAAAATCGAGCGGTAGAATATGCCGAAGGGACCAGTGGAGTCACCGCAGTCGTTGATGAAATAAAGATAAAACCGCCTCCGAGGTCCGACGAAATAGTACTTAAGGAAATAAAAAGGATTTTAACAATAGATCCAGCCATGGGTATATTTAATCTTGATGTATCGGTCTCAAGGGGTACTGTAACTCTCAAAGGTAAGGTAGATTCATGGTCAGCCAAGAATTTGGCATCTTGGGTCGTTAGCGGTGTGAACGGCGTTGTTGAAGTCCGTGGTGAACTAAAAATCCTTCGGCAGAAAAAGGTTTCAGATGATGAAATTGCTAATGACGTGAGAGATGAACTAAAAGCAGATCCTTTCATAGACGACAAACTTATTGAGGTGAAGGTGAAAGAGTCCGTTGTGACGTTACTTGGGAAAGTCCCTTCGTTGCTCCAACGGAACAGAGTCTACCGCGATGCCTTTGTGGCGAGTGTGGTGGATGTTGACTCCAGTCAAATCAGGATTGATCCTGAGATGCCAAACCTGGGGCCTACGGTCAACGCACCTGATGACGTTCAAATTCAAACCTCTGCCTTGAAAGCTTTGAAACTTGATCCTCGCTTAAAGCGGGCCAATATTTATATTGATGTCAACGACCACTCGGCAACTTTGTCAGGCACCGTCGAAAGCTTAAAGTCCAAAATGACTGCGGAGGAAGACGCAGAAAACACTGTGGGAGTCGCTGATGTTGACAATCAACTCTTTGTAGACCCATGGCAAAAACAAACAAATCAAAAATAATATCGACCACCGAAGTTGGCTGCAAAAAAGGTAAACCCATCAGGAATGAATCCAACACCCGGATCAAGTTCCGCAAAAATTCCAATTGGAAGCGAACGTGGCATATATTCCATTCCGATAGGGACACGAGCCCCAAATCCAAAGTTTTGTGAGGTTTGATAGAAGGAATTTGTATATCCTCCAAACCCACCAAACCCTCCAATAAATCCTACGCCAAGATAAGGCACAAAACTTCGGCCTAGGTCTTTATTTTCTGAATGAGGAAATGCCTTACGCCAGTGCCAAAGATAGTCCGACATGAAAGCTGCGTAAGCGTTTTGAAATCCCACACCTACATCAAAAGCATTAACGTCGTTTGTCCAGAACTTAGCCGTGATTCCTGAAGTGGAGCCAACCATAAATCCAAATCCCACATCTCCCAACTTATCAGTATTTTTTAGATCCTCGGCTATTCTGACCTTGTTCTCCCCTACGTCTGCAAAAACTTGGCTTGAAGCCTGTAATCCTAGAATTGTGATAAATAAAGTTGCAGCCTTCAAATATTTTTTATTTATTTTAAAAATACATTTTCCAATCACGGTACCCTCCAAATAGATTATTAAACAATCCAGTAACTAGTGCAATATCTTAGCCATTCATCTACGCCCTTTTGTAAAGCACAAAGTACTTCGAAAACGTGTAAGAAAAATGGAAACAAGGACTTTTTCGAAGAATCTTTCGTTACACATCTACCTTTGCCTTTCAATTAGGAAATCCGGGTTTTCGTAAGGCTGCATAATACACCTCCGGTTATGCAAATCACATCGCCCTTTGGTCCAAGAGATTCTGATTCCTCTCGAACCAGGCCCGGGTATTGCAAATACGACATCGAAATTCACGAAACATTCCCTGGAGGAATTAAATTATGATAACAACATGCGCAAATTTAATTAATTTTGTTTTGGCTTCAACATTGGCTGTCACTGCCTTCGCTCAAACTCCGCAGGAGAAACTGCAGACGCGAAGTGGAAATGCAGCTGAGACTTTGACACAACTGCTGACGGCACCAGATAGAACGGCTCCGACAAGTCTTCTGAAGAATGCGAGTTGTATCGCTGTTATTCCACAAGTCATCAAAGGTGGATTTTTAGTGGGTGCCACTTATGGACGAGGACTTGTGAGCTGTCGTAACGGAGACGACTGGGGTGCGCCAGAATTTTTAATGATCACTGGCGGAAGTTTTGGCTTTCAAGCAGGTGTTGATACTATCGATTTAGTACTTATCTTTGTTCATCCAACAGCCCGAGACGTCGTGAGTAAAGGTAGCTTTACACTAGGAGTTAGTGCTTCCATCGCCGCCGGTCCAGTAGGACGCGATTTAAGAGCCGGGGTTGATTATAAATTAGACTCTGACATCTACTCGTATTCACGCGCCCAAGGAGTTTTTGCAGGTGTTGCCTTTGAGGGAACTGTCATTGAGCCAGATAAGAGTGCCGATGAGTTGCTCTATGGTACGACTTTGACTTCAAGTGAAATTCTTTCTACTCCCGGGAGCAGTGCTCCCCATGAGACAGAAACCTTTATGCAAACTTTAAAAAGTGATGCTCCACGATAAATAAGACTAGTATTTTAAAAGAAAATCCTAATATTTAGGATTTTTCAAAGCCGCTCAAGAGAGCGGCTTTTTTATATTCATAATTCTTAAGTGGATAAATTAATATTTTTGAGGGACTCATTTAAATCGTGAGGATTACTTGTTTTAGACTGCGCGATATCATGTTCAACCATCTTACGATGAAGCGTGGTGCGATCAATTTTTAATATTTGAGCAGCCTTCTCTTTTTTTCCACCGGTCTTATCTAATATAAAAGTAATGTATCGTACTACAATATCGTTCAAAGACAAATAGCCGGAATCAACCGGCAACTGAGTCTCTTCCTCAAATGTATTGCGATCACTAACTTCATTTTCGACACCACTGTCATCAATTTCAATATCCTCTTCTAAAATTTCTAATCCCTTGGAAATTAAGGTGGCACGTTCAATTGAATTCTCAAGCTCACGGATATTGCCTGGCCATTTGTGACCCATCAATCTCGACAAGGCACTCTTAGAAAATTTCTTGGTACTTGTATGATGCAGAATAGAGAACTTTCGAAGAAAGTGCTGTGTTAGAAGAACAATATCTTCTTTTCTATCACGAAGTGGTGGAATATTGATTGAAATGACATTAAGACGATAGTAGAGGTCTTCACGAAACAGTTCCTTCTTAATAGCCGACTTTAAATTTCTATGAGTTGCAGCCAAGATCCTAACATCGACTTGCCTATAAGTATTTTCACCTACAGGTTTGATTTTCTTATCTTGGAGAACTCTCAATAGTTTTGCTTGTAAACTCATGCTCATGTCGCCTATTTCATCTAGAAAAAGAATTCCTCCGTCTGCTTCTTGAAAGAGGCCCTTTCGACTCTGATGGGCTCCAGTAAAAGAACCTTTGGCATGGCCAAACAATTCTGACTCTAACAGAGATTCAGGAATGGATGCACAGTTTATAGCTACGAATGGTTTATCTCTTTGAGGACCGTTTTGATGAATGGCTCTTGCGATCATCTCTTTTCCCGAACCGCTTTCCCCAGTTATAAGTACCGTGGCGGTAGTATGGGCGATTCTTTTTATGAGATCAAAAACTTCCTGCATTTTTTGACTTTTCCCAATAACTTGTTCAAACTTCCACTTTCGATTTACTTCCTCAGAAAGTAATTGATTTTCGAGTACAAGCTTATGATGGCTAAGCGCTCTTTCAACAGAAAGCAAAAGTTCAGGCATTGAAAAGGGTTTTTTTAAAAAATCAAAAGCGCCTAATCGCACAGCTTGTATAGTGGTCTCAAGGCAGGCAAAGGCAGTCATAATGATAATGGGAATTTCGGGTTTTAGTTTCTTCATGTGAGTTATGAAACTAAGACCGTCCATTTCAGGAAGCCTGATATCAGTGATAATGAGATCAATCGGAAGAGTTTCTAATTTGGGACGCTCTACGACTTCAAGGATATCCTTCGCATTTTGAAAACTGCTCACATGATACCCTTGGGTTGTTAAAACAGCATTCAAAGCCTCTTGGATTTCTGGATCATCTTCTAAAATAAGAATATGGCCCTTTTGAGTCTGATGTTCCAAATTAAGAATTCCTCGATTGTTGAAGATGAATTGATCAGTGCAGTTTACCAGAGGATTGCCTCAGAAAGAACATGTATTTGCACATTCTAATAGATACACGGTTTTGTGAATTTTACCTCGCCCAGATGCACCCAGAAGGATCTAAAAAATAAAACGAATATTATATTCAAACGGTATTTCTATAGGCATCGCTTAGTTCCAGCAACGCTCCTGTGAGACGTCCAATATCGATGGGTTTAACCAAGTGCATTTGAAAGCCAGCCGAAAAGGCTTCTTGTCTATCCTTGTCACTAGCTAGTGCTGTAAAGGCAATGGCTGGAATTGTTTTTCCACCTACTGGTTGGAGTTTTCTTATCCTGCGAAGAAGAGAATACCCGTCCTCTCCAGGCATAGCTATATCAAACAAAAATTGTTCAGGCGCAAATTCTTTGAGGACGAGTATAGCTTCAGCTGCACTACCTGCAGCCCTTACTTCAGCTCCAGCTTGAGTGAGAGCTTCCGTCAAAGCCTCCCTTGCTCCGAGATCATCTTCAACAATGAGAATCCGGATACCATCAAGCCTCACAGGCAGAATCTTTTGGAAATCGGCAATGGAACTGACGCTCTTAGATTCAAGTGGACTTGATTTTTTAAACGCCGTTTTAATCAATGGAATTAGGACAGTGAAAGTAGAACCCTGGTCCTGACCCGGACTCTCGACCTTCACGGTTCCACCATGCATTTCAATGAGGTGACGAACAATAGCCAATCCTAAACCTAGGCCACCGTGAACTCGCGTGATTGTGCCCTCGGCTTGACTAAATCTTTGAAAAACATGAGGCAAAAACGCAGGCATAATTCCAATGCCAGTATCAGTCACTTGAATTTGCGCCTTACCATCTATAGCATTAAGGGTCACTATAACCTTGCCACCTCGTGGAGTGAATTTTATAGCATTTACCAAAACGTTCCAAACCACCTGTTGCAAACGTATAGCGTCTCCCGATACCAATTCAATAAAATCATCTAAATTCGATTCTATTGTAATCGATTTACTTTCGGCCATCCCACTTACAGTATCTAAAGAAGTCGTGATAATTTCGGAAATATTAACGGGTGTTAATTCCATCTTAAGATTGCCGGAGACAATTCTTGAAACATCCAAAAGATCTTCAATAAGTTTTGTTTGAGTTTGAGCCGCACGTTCGATAGCCCGGCTAGCTCGTTTGACTTTAGCCTCATCAATTGTTCCATGCTGTAGCATTTGAGCATGCAAAAGGAGCGAAGTCAGTGGAGTGCGGAGTTCATGGGATAATGTGGCTAAAAATAGATCCTTTGTGAGATTGGCTTTATCGGCGTCAGCCTTTGCTTCCTGAGTCTGATGGAGGAGCTCTTGCCTTTCCTTTTCACTATTTTTACGATCCGTGATGTCTTCGATGGCAAGTAAGATCATGGCTATCCCGTCATGGGATTTGATCGGCCGGGCCGAAAGGGACATTTCTCTTAAACCTGTTGTTGGAAGCTCACAAACCACCTCGGCGTTCAAAAACGACGATTTTTTCTCAAGCATTTCTCCAAGTGATTTTTTTAGGGACGCAATATTCCATTGACCACTACCTAGTTCATAGAGACTCTTCTCCTCTGTCTCCTCTTTTGAAACATTGAAGGCCTCATAAAAAGCTTGATTTGCGGAAATGACTCTAATTTTTTCATCAAGGGCTAAGAGAGGGATTTGTACCGCTTCCACAATGCTTGCTGAATTATCACGCACCCACTCAGCATCGATAACAGCGCGACGGAGCATATCAATATTTATAAGAGCTAAAACGGTACCGGCTATTTTATTGTCACTTGTCCTGTAGGGGCGAATTTGAAGCCTATACCATTTCCCTTCCCGATCTTGGACTTCTGACTCACTATCTGTTGCAGATTGAATAACTTTTTGGATTTTCTGATCTAGGTTTTCAATATTTACATTGGGCTTGATTTCATCAACTTTTCTTCCGACGTCAGTTGGAAGGAGGTTCATGATAACTCGAGCATTGGATGTAAAACGCCTAATGCGCCGATCAAGATCTAAAATTAAAATTGGAATTTCAACACTGTTTAAAAGATTAAAAAGATCATCATTAATCTGAGCTGTTTCATTGAGAAGTTCTCGTCGCTCCTTTTCTCTATTCTTACGATCCGTGATGTCTTCAATGGCCAATAAGATCATGGCTATCCCGTCATGGGATTTGATCGGCCTTGCTGAGAGAGACATCTCCCTTGAACCTGTCGTTGGAAGTTCACAAACCACTTCCGTATTCAAAAACGACGATTTCTTTTCAAGCATTTCACCGAGGGATTTCTTTAACGAATCAATATTCCACTGACCCCGACCCAGTTCATAGAGAATCTTTCCTTCTGTATCCCCCTTTGAAACTTTAAACGTGTCATAAAAAGCTTGATTTGCTGAAATGACTTTAATTTGGTCATTAAGTGCTAAAAGAGGAATCTGAACCGCCTCTACTATGTTTGCTGAATAGTCGCGAACCCACTCGGCATCGATGACAGCCCTTCTTAGTATATCAATATTAATAAGAGATAAAACGGCGCCATTGGTTTTGTTGCCCGTGGTTTTGTAAGGTCGAATTTGGAGAATATGCCATTTTCCTTCACGGTCCTGAACTTCCGATTCACGAGTTATATCGGTTTTAATAACTTCCCGGACCTGTTCATCTATATTCTTAATATTTACATTTAGTTTAATGTCATCGATTTCCCTTCCGACGTCCGTTGGGAGAAGATTCAGAATTTTTCGAGCCTTGGGAGTAAAGCGTCTAATGCGCCGATCTAGATCCAGAATGAGAATTGGGATCTCAACACTGTTTAGAACATTAATAAGGTCATCGTTAATTTGTGCTGTCTCTTGATTTCTGTTTTGAAGCTCATCATTAACTGTTGTCAGCTCTTCATTAGTAGACTGCAACTCTTCTTTTGCAGTCTCAAGCTCTTCATTCATACTTTGAAGCTCTTCGTTACCTGAAACAAAATCTTCATTAACCGAATTGAGTGCGTCGTTTGTCTTACGATGCTCCTCATTAAGAGTCTGTAAATAGTCTTGAGTGGTTCTAAGCTCGTGCTCTAATTTAGATGTTCTCTGCAGCTCTATTTTTTCTTTTAGCTTACCTTGTTTGGTGAGACTTAACTTGGCGCCTCCTTTTTTTAACTTTGGCTGAGATGGTACTTCTTCAAATAGAACCAAAAAAAGAGGGTCCTTTGAGTCGAGGACTTGAGAAACGGGATTAACAACAAGATTACAAATTTGGGGAATTCCATTTTGTTTAAATTGCAGGCCTTCTTTTCTTATAATGGTCATTTTTTCCATTGCCTGGGTAATAGCCATTTTAGTCGGCGCAAAAAGACCTTCTCGTACCATTTTGAGTAAATTAAGTTGGGGGAGACCCGGAGGGGCTTCCAAATAAATACCCGTTCGACCACGATACTGAAGGACTTCCATTCGCCCATTGATGACGACACCGGCGGGGGCATACTGAGAAAGCAGAAAGTTATCAATTTGTTTTGAACCATCGACATTCGTTCGTCCTGGTCCAGTCGCTATTCCCGTGGGCTGAATAGTTTGTCTTTCCGCTAGAAGATTCTGCGAGTTTACAAATCGAAGTTGACTTGTCGTGTCCGATCTTGAAAAGATTTTATCTATAATATCTGTAACAGAAAAAAGAGAATGATTTCCAGAAATATTTTCTGTGTGGCCTAAAAGCAGAAAGCCAGGCTTATTGAGACAGTAGTGAAATGTTGAGACAATCCTTTTTTGCAATTTTTGATCAAAATAAATCAGAACGTTTCGGCAGGTTATTAAATCAAGTCTTGAAAATGGTGGATCCTGGGCAAGATCATGTCGAACAAAGACACAAAGATCGCGAATCAATTTATTAATTCGGTATCCCCCCTCGACTTTAACAAAGAAGCGTTTAAGTCGTTTAGGATCTAAGTCGCGCACAACATTCTCAGTATAAAATCCGTTTCTAGCTTTTTCAATCACGCGTTCACTAAGATCAGAACCGAACATTTGAACTGTAAACTTCGGTGATTGCTCTCCCAAAAATTCCAAAAGTGAAATTGCGACTGAATACACTTCTTCCCCAGTTGAACAACCTGTCACCCAAATCCTTATTGTCTTATCTAGAGATTTGGCTTTTATAATTTCGGGGAACACAATTGTCTGAAGCTTTGTAAAAACCTCGGGATCTCGAAAAAATGAAGTGACGTGAATTAATAGATCAGAAGACAGAGTTTTTATTTCATCCGGATTGACTTCTAAAAACTTTAAATAATTTTGAAGTCCCTCTATCTTAACGAGTGCCATCCGACGTGCCAGTCGGCGTTTAATTGTTGGAGGTTTATATTCACTAAAGTCGACTCCTGTAACTTTTTTTAAGAGTACAAACACACTCATCAAATCCTGGAAATTTTCACTAGCCAAAGGTTCATCAGCCTTCTGTTTTGCTACATAGGGATGATGAGCCAGGCGGGCCAGTTCTTGAGAAAGTTTAGGAATAGTCAAAAAAGAATCTGCAACTTCTGAATTTACAGCACTCTCCGGCATCCCACTAAACTTAGCCGACGCCGGGTCTTGAGCAAAAGTGATTCCGTCACCAGCTTTGATGGCCCGTAATCCTTCAGTCCCATCATGACCTGTTCCCGAAAGAACCACTCCAATGGCTTGACTCCCACAATCAGTTGCTAAACTACGAAAGAAAAAATCAATGGCTAAATGAGGTTTCACGGATGTCAAACTGGCATCATAAAGATGAGCTACGCCATTTTGAATTCCAACATCACTTCCCGGGGGATTCACATAAACATGATTGGGTTTTAGGATCATGCCCTTTTTGATTTCTTGGACTGGCATTTTAGTAGCCCTGCCAAGGGCCTTAGTCAAAAGACTTGGATGAGTAGGATCGAGATGCTGAATTAAAACAAAAGCCATTCCTGTGTTACGAGGCAGCTCATTTAAAAGTTGAGTAAAAGTCTCAAGCCCTCCTGCAGAGGCTCCAATTCCTACGACTGGAAATTTTAAGGATTTGGCTTTGGGCTTTGGCAAAATCTCAGTATGTTCTTTTGAACCATTAGAACTTATTTTCTTCACTGCCAAGTCTCCATCGTACACGCGCCCCTGTCAATCACATATGGGAAGAGGCAGGCCGCGCCTTAACTTCCAAAGAACGTCCTCAATGAAGATGACCTGGAATCCATTGGAACTGCAGTCTCTTTTTTCAAAAATTCGAAGTCCCGAGACATTTGGTCTAGCTCATCGAATGCGAGGTTAGTGCTCAATTTCTTAAATAAGGAAGTTTCCTCCTCTTCAACATGACTCCTGATCATTTTAGTAAGGAGAGCCATCTTTGTCGTCCAAACACTATCGCTTGGACACAGTCTTGAGATCTGAATGAAAAGACTTTCAACCAAACGATGTTCCTCGTCATCTTCTTTAAATTCATTTTTCTTTTTCCGCTTAAGAGGTGCATAGACTACTTTTTCTTCAGAAATGGCATGTCTGGTGAACTCTTCCTGAAGTCTTATAAATAAAGCTTCTCGTTTAAACAAGTGAGCGACTGTCGTCTTTGCTATCTGGTTTAAAATCGAGTTCACACTTCTGTGATCATTAATTAAGAGATCAAATATTGTCATGTAACTTTTCCTCCTGGGCCAGTCACATTTTATTTAGCGTCTCTGGAACTCTTAGACCCACGAAGCGCTCCAACAATAAATAAAAATATAAGGGCACCCACTACGGACATCCCAACTGAGCCCCAAAACCCGTAAGCCGTGATACCAAAAACATTAAAGACAAAACCACCGACAAAGGCCCCGATGATCCCTATAATAATGTCACCCAGGGCACCCAAACCATGTCCTTCAACAAGATAGCTTGCGATCCAACCGGATAGAAGTCCTACCAACAAAAATGCCAGAATATTCATAGCTGTTTCCCTCTCATCGATTTAAACTCTCTGATCTCTTGGTGAAGCGTTTAGATTCTTTTTATAATCAACATTTTGTTCTTCCGGGTGACGTTGGGAATCAATATCCTTTTCATCAACTGCGGACTTGAGATTTCCTTTTCTTTCCTGCTGATTAGGAGCCTTGGTAACCAAATCGATCTTAGTCTTTTCAATCCTAGAATCTTTCTTCTTGAAATTCATAAATACTCCTCTTTGTGATGTTAAATTCAAACTACCTAAACGTTCTTCAATGAATGACCAATTGCAATAGTTCGACCACAGGCCTCCTTGGACTCCAACGATTTGGGCGAAAGGTCGCGTGGTACTTTACCTCGTTTGTTGCAACATTCCTATTTTGAGAATTGAGAAAATTTCATTAAGTGTCCATAAACCGGCGTTTTTTGAGTTGGTAGTGTTCTTGCAATGTTTATCAAAAACGAATCTAAATAAGACTGTCAACAAAAGGAGTGGGTATGGTTTTTAATGAAAATTGTAGGAATCAAGAAACAGAAATTCATAAGACTTCAAATAAACATAGGGATCATACTCCAGGCAGACGCCCTCTAAACCATAAGCTAACTGAAAATCAAAAAATAGAACGAGAGATAAGATTTAGAGATTATGAAGCATCTCAGAGTGACTATGAAGACAGCGAATTGGAAGAAGAACCCGTTTTTTTAAGTTCGAAATTTTAAATGCGCGAAACGTTTTTGTTTAAAATAGACTAAGGAATACAGGAGAAAATTAATATGACAAAAAGGGGACTACAATTAATCTGTTTGACTGGGGGTTTTTTGATCATTCAAGGATGCGCCAATCAACCTCTTGAAAGAATAGTAGAGGAAAAAACAAATGAAGAATCTTCTATAAACACCAGAGCCGATCTAAGGAGAGAAGCAAAAGACGCTATTGAAAACGCTACAAACCTTAGTACCGTCCAAAAAACAAAGTTACTAGCACTTAGTGAAACCACACAAGCTAAGGTAGATGCCTTATCAGAGGAATTCCTAAAGTTGAGATCTGTCCTTATAAAAGATCTCATCTCCACTGATTATAATGAGAATGAAGTAGAGGCCATCAAAGACAAAATGACAAATATTTCAGATAAAAGACTTGAGTCTTTTTATACAGCTGCAAATGAGGCGAAAGTAATTATGGGAAATCAAGCCTCTCTAAATTCAGAAGTGATACACCCCTTTATAGGGGCTCACAGACAAGGAAAGAATTTTTGAAATCTAAAATGGAGGGTATGATTATGAAGAAAATTAAATTTGGAATTCCACTTATAACTTTAATTGCTTTGCTGGCACAAGGATGTGCTCATACAGTTGAAAAAAAACTAGACCAAAAGGAGGCTCTAGTAAGTAGTGAAGAAACTAACACTGATGTTCTAAAGGAAGGCGCCGGGGCCGTTGAAAATACACCGGGATTGACACCCGAGCAAAGAGTTGAAATCAGATCTCTTTGGGATAAGACTCACATCCAAATCGCCACTATTGGGCAAGAATCCTTAAAATTACGAATGGTGATGATCAAAGATATAGTCTCACCTGTCCCAAAAGCGGCTGAAGTGAATTTGGTAAAAAAGAAAATTGCAGGCCTTGAGCATGAGAAAATTTCTGTGTACTTCAGCGCTATACGCCAAACCAATCGAATTCTTGGGCGCTGGGGATCGGAAAATGAACGAATTAGATTTTATCATTTGAATGATCTTTCAGAACATATCTGAAATCGGCGAAGGCAAACAAATTGCCTAACTTAAAGGAGGTTCCTTATAGGAACCTTATGAAAGGAAAATATGTTTAATCGATTCAAATATTCTGGTTTCGTTCCACGCACTGACCTCGATCTTTATGCTAATGTTGCACTCTATCAAATCAATACCTGTATTGAATCCCAGATCAAGACTAAGGGAACTTTGGCCAAAGTGGGGCACAAGTATTTTTGTGTAGTAGAGGTCCAGTTCCATGAAAAGACATTTCTCGAGGAAACTCTTGCGGAAGATGCCAAACAAGCCATTGACTCCACAAATAGTAAGATCATGGGGCAAATTTCCAATTACAATTCGAATCGGTATGACATCGCAGGTTGTTATTCTTAGAGTTTAAGAAGTCGAAATATCGGGACCTTTATTAGATCAAGGCAAAAGGCAAAAATCGCCACTGAGCCAAGAACAGAGGTCACTGTCAAGACAGGAATTGGAGTCATCAATATCCCTCGAGTCGCCAAGGTTGAGATGATAAGAAGGTCCGCCATAGACGAGACCATCAACCAACGGTTCGGTTTGGAATTCCAGAAATGCAGGCGCTCACGAACTAAATAAAGTGTCGCTTGGCCACTAAATATCAATGTGACGATAGAAAGCGTTCTAAGCTTTTCAATTTCAAATCCCAAGCGGTATTTTCCGACAGCCAAAACTCCAATGCAAAACAAAAGATCAAAGAATCCAAGAATGACTCCAGCTGCTGTTAAGTTTCCAACGCGCCAAATACTCACTGATTGAGAAATACGAACATTGTCCATGGCTGAGATCATCGACAAAAAATCCCCCGTGATCATTGATATCACTAGAAGTAAAGGTGTTAAGATGGCATGTCCAGTCATAGCGATACCTGCCACAAGGAACAAGGCACCCATAAATTTATGGGTGACGGATTTTAACGTGTAAGTCAGAATTCGCTGAAAGATGATTCTACCTTCTTTCACCGAAGCTACAATTCCACCGAGACCGGGCTGTGTTAGTATTATTCCGGCCGCTGATTTCGCAACATCTGTGGCAGTAAAAACCGCTATACCCATTTGTGCCTGGCGCAATGCGGGAGCATCGTTAGCACCATCGCCGCACATTCCGACCGTGTGACCTGTCTTTTGAAACATTTTGACAAGATGATATTTGTCCTCAGGAAGTACCCCAGCGAAAACTTGAAAACTCTCCGGTTTTATTTGATCCTCTGAGACTCTGGCAATAGGACAGACTGCTCCGTCGAGACCCACAGCGTGGGCAACAATCGCTGCTGTCGCAGGAGCGTCCCCTGTTACCATAATGGTACGTACACCCAATTTGGCGAGCTGACTTACTAGCTCAGCTGAATCTAAGCGCGGCGGATCGCTCAATGCTAAGAGTCCCGCAAGACGAATGGCCTTTTCTGGACCAAAAGCCACCGCCAATACCCGATACCCCTTTGATTCAAGTTCCTTATCAATAGAGGAAGCTCTTGCAAGAAATTCAGGAGACTCACTTGTGAGATTAGAGATAATAGTAAAAGCCCCCTTCAAGATTTGAACAACGCTACCATCAGCGCTTTTCCCCGTTGCCTTAGACATTTTTGTTGTCGGATCAAAGGGAAAAAATTTTATTAGCTCTGGTAAATCGACACTGTTCTTATGCAAGACTGAGGTTCGCCGCCGCTCCTCCCGGATCGCTGCATCTACAGAGTCTTGCCCCCCGTCTGAACTTGCCAAAGTCGCAAGGCCTAAAATGGTGGCCTCGTCAAATCCTTCCATACTCCGAATCTCAGTGACGCTTAATTCGTTTTGCGTGAGTGTTCCGGTTTTATCAACGCAAAGAATATCCATTGTCGCAGCTTCGTCTACTGCTGAAAGGCGCGTGGGTAGAACTCCCATTTTTGCCAAAGCTTTTGCCCCAATCGCAGCTGCAAGAGTGAAGGTTGCAGGTAAGGCCACGGGAATAGACATAAGAATGGCGGTCACCACCAAAGGAACAATCTCTTTCAAGGGCATGATGTGGGAATAGGCGTATGTCACTAGTATTAAAATAATCACACTATTAAATAGGGCGAGATTTCGAACCACACGGAAGACGACTTTTTGTTGCGTGCTTTCCACGTGGGCAGATTTAATAAGTTCAGCGGCACGACCAAACTTGGTCCTGATTCCCGTTGCGGTGACTTCGGCAATAGCTTCTCCGCGCCTCACTAAGGCTCCGGTATAAGTTTGAAGTCCTGGACCTGCTTCTATGGGAACAGACTCACCTGTTATCATGGATTGATCGAGTAAGACTGAGCCCTCTAGAATTCGAACATCGGCAGCAACGACTCCTCCAAGAGATAATTTCACAATGTCCCCAACTACCAAATTCACTGCTGCAATATTACTCCACTCGCCGCTTCGACGAACGGATGCTATCAACGCTAATCTTGACTTAAGCGCTGCTAGGGTTGCCTGTGCACGGCTTTCCTGAAAAAAACTCAAGGCTGCATTAAATATCAAAAGAACAGCAATGACCAAAGCTTCCGCAAAATCATGTAAGCCAAGTTCAATCAGTATGACGGTCTCTAACATCCAAGGCACGGGAGCCCAAAATTTTGAGATAGCGCTTCGAATTGGATGGGCTGTGGTATCGGGCATAGAGTTTGGCCCAAACTTAATTAGCCGTGCAGAAGCCTCTTCGATTGTTAAGCCAGTTGTAGACGGTGTCGAACTGCCATTTAATTCTGTCATGAATTCATTGTGCCCATTAGGGAATTAAAATGCATTATTTTAATGACGTAACGGGACTTTAGAAATTTCAATTTGAAATAATCACTTTGAGAGCGTGTTCCTTCATCGCATTACCAAATGTATCATAGGCCTTTATGACATCCTCTAATTTAAAATGATGAGTGATCAATTTCCGTGGTTCAATCTTTCCTGAAATAACAGTTTTCATTAACATTGAAATTGTCACCGTATCAACAAGACGAGTGGTTAGAGTCATATTCTGTGACCAGAGTTTATCCAAATTCAATTGGACGGGCTTACCATGAACTCCAATGTTAGCTATGTGGCCTCCGGCTGCAACAATATTTTGACATATATCAAAACTCGACCCAGTCCCAACAGCTTCAATGGCAACGTCCACTCCCCTATTTCTAGTCATCGACATTATTTCATCGATTGCTTTGCCATCACGATTGTTAATCACTTGCGTGGCTCCAAATTTTTTTGCAACTTCTAAGCGGTTATCATCTATATCGATGACAATAATTTCAGCAGGTGAATAGAACTGGGCGGTGAGAAGTGTCGCTAATCCGATTGGCCCTCCGCCAACAATGGCTACCGAGTCGCCTGGCTTAACCTCTCCGTTTATCACACCACATTCAAATCCCGTAGGCAGAATGTCACTCAACATAACAAACGCTTCTTCATTAACACCAGCTGGGATTGCGTATAGACTAGTGTCTGCAAATGGAATTCGAACATATTCAGCCTGTGTTCCGTCAATCAGATTTCCCAGGATCCATCCACCATCATTTTCGCAATGGGAATACATCCCCTTCCTACAGTTTCCGCACTTTCCACAGGATGAAATACATGATATCAAAACGGGATCTCCAACCTTAAAGTTAGACACTCCTTCACCCAACTGATCGATGACTCCTATCCCTTCGTGACCAAGGGTTCGTCCGCTTGTCACCAAAGGCAGATCA
>Ga0206981_10215_pt1 | contig 17001 bp, 14 predicted proteins | sample Alteio_BWMinCont_17_FD_153312 | JGI IMG/M metagenome (GOLD analysis project Ga0206981, IMG submission 153312) | Enriched cells from forest soil in Barre Woods Harvard Forest LTER site, Petersham, Massachusetts, United States -... | ecosystem: Environmental > Terrestrial > Soil > Temperate forest >... | reverse complement strand
CATCTATGATCAGCAGATCAGCAAATGGCCATAATATCATCAGGCTAACTATAATTGAACAAACAAGTATGGATACATAAGGGGTTTGAAATCGCGAATGCAGCCTGTTTAATCCTTTTGGTAAAAGATCATCATCAGCCATAACCTTTGGTACGCGTGACACGGAGAGCAATACAGCTGCATAGATCCCCAGGCTGCTTGCCATACCACCAAAGGCAATTAAACCGCCAAGCCATTTGCCGCTTAAAAGTTCAGCAACGGCAGGGAAGCCTTTGGCTGCCAAAACACTATTGCTTATCCCGCTTTGCTGCGTAACAAAGATCACTAAAAGGTAAAGCACAATTACCAGTACAAAAGCCGAAAATACAGACACCAGGTACGATCTTACCGGCTTTTCAACTTCTTCGGCATAAGTGGTAACATTATCCCAGCCAAGGCAGTTCCACATTACGGTATACAATGCCATACCCAGCGAGGGGAAAGGAATGCCCTTTAATGAGGGAGAGGGGATGCTGATGCTGCCGGTATGATGAATAAAAAACAATGTAAACAATATGATAAAGGGCGCAAATACAACAGCGCCCAAAAACAGGGATGTTTTCCCCACAGGTACAATTCCCAATATATTTAACCCGGCCGATGCCCATATCACACACAAACATATCGGGATGCGGTACTCAGCCAGTACCGGAAAAAAATAGGATGTATACAACACAAATAAACCGGGATAAATGGCAAGGTCAACAAAGGTATAAAGCCAGGTCCACCAGCCCTCAAAAAAGCCCCAGCGGTTGCCTAATGCATGCTTTACCCATTTGTAATACCCACCGGTAACAGGCATCATGCTATTTAACTCAAGTACTGTAAAAATTGCGGGCACATCCCACATTAAAGGAGTTATTAATAATAGCAACAGGGCCCCGTGTTCGCCGGCATAGGTGATTAAAGGCTCCAGCCCATAAGGGCCGCCAGATACTGTAAAGAAAATTACGGCGGTAAGCTGTACTATCCTGATCTTTCTTAAAGGCGGGGTTGCTGGCATAGGCTATAAAAATATTATTTATGATTTTAAATGTTCAATTAGTTTAAACTTTTTATTTAAAAACAGTTAACTATCAAATTGTTAATGTGCCCTGTTAAGCGTATTTCGCAATATCACATTAAAAAAAAATTAACTAAATGTTACCCTTTTTGCGGGCCTCAAAAAGCCAAAACCTAATGCTTAATTTTAATCTTTATAACGCCATCGTAATGATGAAAAAGATCCTATTTATCACTGGTTCCATAAATCAAACCTCTCAGATGCACCAGATCGCAAAGCATCTTAAAGATTATGATTGCTGGTTTAGCCAGTTATTTCCCGACTCGGCATTTCTAAAAGCTATTGTAAAATATACCTCTTTTGCCAATGGAACTGTGTTAAAAGGGCAGTTCAGGGCAAAGTCTGAAAATTACCTTCAACAACATGATTTACAGGTTGATTATGGCGGCAATAAAAACAAATATGACCTGGTAGTTTACTGTACTGATATGGTTGTAGCCAATAAATTTAAGCAAACCAAAACCATTTGGGTGCAGGAGGGAATGATTGATAAACGCACCTTTTTAACAGGCATTGTAAAAGCCCTGGGCATGGCTCCTTATTTTACAGGCGATACCTCATTAAACGGATCAACAAACATTTGCGATATATATTGTGCGGCATCAGAAGGCTACAAAAATCATTTTGCCAATAGCGGAACCGATCGTAAAAAACTGGTGGTAACCGGAATTCCTAATTATGATGATCATTTCCAGTTTATTGATAATGACTTCCCGCTTCATGATTATGTAATGGTAGCTACCTCTGATATGCGTGAGACGTATAAGTTTGAGAACAGGCCCGCATTTATTAAGCATGCTGCTAAAATAGCTAACGGAAGACAGCTATTGTTTAAGCTGCATCCTAATGAAAAGTTTGACCGCGCCCGGGCCGAGATTCGCAAACACGCCCCAGCCGGAGCTTTGATCTATCATAATGGTAATACCAATCATATGATAGCCAACTGTAGCGAGCTGATAACGCAATACTCAACTGTAGTATATACCGGCATTGCGCTCGGCAAAAAGGTGCATTCTTATTTTGACGTTGATGAATTAAAACGCCTGGCGCCCATTCAGAATGGCGGCGCCTCCGCGAAAAATATTGCTGGAGTATGCCGCAATTTTATTGAGTACAAAGGCATGAAAGAAGATTTTATAAGCCAATTCAAGTTTGAGCCGGAAGTTATAAAATACCGTGAATTACAATATGCCTGATGATTTGAAATTGTAAAGCAGGTTTATGCCAATAAAAACAGTAATAGTTGTACAAGCCCGGATGTCATCAAGCCGTTTCCCCGGAAAGGTAATGATGCCTGTTATAGGCAAAAGCCTTTTGTACCGGATGGTTGAGCGTTTGAAAATGATCCGTCATGAAGTACAGCTTATTATTGCTACTTCGCAGGATGCAGTAGACGGGGCAATTGAACAGGAGGCTTTAAAAATGGGAATAGCCTGTTACCGCGGCAGCCTCAATAATTTACTGGACCGGCATTACCAGGCAGCTATGCTTTTTAATGCTGATAACGTAGTTAAGATCCCTTCTGATTGCCCGCTTATTGATCCGGATATTATAGATGATGTGCTCGGTTTTTTCTTTGCCAATCCAGGCAGGTATGACTATGTAAGCAACCTGCATCCGGCTACTTTTCCTGACGGAAATGATGTGGAAATAATGACGATGGCTTGCCTTGAAAGAACCTGGAAGGAAGCCAAAAGGTCTTTAGAACTCGAACATACAACTCCATATATATGGGAAAACCCGGAGAAATTCAGCATCGGTAATTTGCCTTGGAACACAGGTAATGATTTTTCCATGTCGCACCGGTTTACTATTGATTATGAGGCCGATTACCAATTTATAAAGCGAGTGTTTGAAGAATTATATCCGGAAAATCCGTGCTTTTCATGCCAGGATGTTTTAAATCTGTTAGCCAAAAAGCCGGAGGTCTATAACATCAATGCACAATATGCCGGCGTAAACTGGTATCGTAATCACCTTGATGAATTAACAACCATATCGGCAGAACAAACCAAACTAACAATTAGCTAATAGAATTAAAATATAGCCATGCAAAATGTATTAGCAAATACCACAGATCTTGAGGCAGTTGCTTTGAAAGTTAGGGAGCATATTATAAAAATGTCAACAGATGGCGGGTGCTTTGTTGGCGCTTCATTATCAGCAGCTGATCTTATTGTTTATCTGTATTCCGAATTTCTGAACATCAATAAACATAACCTTGATGACCCCAACCGCGATTACCTGTTTTTATCCAAAGGTCATGACGTACCTGCGTTGTACGGAACGTTTGCAGAACTGGGTTTAATAGAAGCCGACCGTTTAAAAAATCACTTATCCGTATCCGACAATATTTACTGGCACCCTAATACCAAAATTCCGGGTATCGAATTTCACTCCGGCTCATTGGGCCATTTGCCATCCGTAGCTATTGGTGTTGCTATGGACATTAAAATTAAAGGTGGGACAAACAAGGTGGTTTGTATTATGGGTGATGGGGAATTAAACGAAGGCACCTGCTGGGAAGCGGTACTGGTAGCTAATGCCTATAAGCTCGATAACCTGATCTTCGTGATTGACCGGAACCAGTTCCAGGCCAATATGGCTACTGAAGACCTGATCCCGCTTGAACCGTTGCATGATAAGTTTACCGCATTTGGTGCAGCGGTTAAAAGAATAAACGGGCATGATTTCGATGCTTTGAACGATGCTTTTTCGGCTTATCCTTTCCAGGCAGGGAAGCTTAATGTAGTAATTGCCGATACCGTTCGTGGTAAAGGATTACCCAGCATTGAACGCCGGGCCGACAGGTGGTTTTGCAACTTTAATGCAACCGAGGTGGATGACCTGCTTAAAGAACTGCACGGTGAGCATTTAACCCAATTAACATCAGAAACTTTAGTGGTAAGGTAAGATGACGTACGAAGAATTATTAACAGAAATAGCTTTATCAGACGAACGCTTTATAGTGATGACGGCAGAGAACCGTGCATTAGTAAGGAATATTCCCGGCAAATTGGGAAACCGCTTTATTGATACCGGGATAACCGAACAAACCATGATAGGCGCAGCAGCAGGCCTTGCCCTACGCGGCCGCATCCCGGTGGTACACGCATTGGCCTCATTTTTATCAATGCGGGCATTTGAATTTATCCGTACCGATGCCGGCATTCCTAACCTTTCGGTTAAGTTAAGCAGCTTTATACCCGGCTTTTTATCAGATGGTAACGGCCCTACTCACCAGGCACTCGAAGATATTTCATTAATGCGGGGGATTCCTAATATGACAGTTTTTGCTCCTGCAGATGAGGAAGACCTGGTAAAAATGCTGCCACAGATCTGGAAGCATCCTAATCCATCATACGTGCGGATCAATACCCGGAAAACGGATTATAACCACACTCCTTTTGAATTGGGAAAGGCCGAGGTAGTTTCAACCGGAGATGATGTAACCATTTTAACGTATGGGCTAATGTTTGAGCAGGCGCTTGTTGCTGCTGAAATCCTTAAAAATGAAGGTTTGTCGGTTGGTCTTGTTAACCTGCGCAGCCTTAAGCCTGTAGACGAGCGCGTAATAATTGAAGTTACCCGGAACAGCCGTTTAACTGTAACACTTGAAGATCATTTTCTTACAGGTGGTTTGTACAGCATTGTTGCCGAAGTATTATTAAAACACGGGCTTACAGCCAATATTTTACCATTCGCCTTAAACGAGAGATGGTTTAAGCCATCGCTACTGCCAAATGTTTTAGAACATGAGGGTTTTACCGGAAAACAAATAGCTGAAAGAATATTAGGATACAAAACCTTTTATAAACAACCCGGGATAGCTGTGCCTCAATTTGCTGAATAATAAAAGAAAAACAAACATGCCAAACTCAATAAAATTTAATCCTGATTATCCCGTAATAACCGAATCGAACAGGTTGTATGAACGCGCAATAAAAGTTCAGAAACCGGTTACTCAAACCCTTGCAAAAGGGCCGGGACAGTTTACCAATGGCGTCGCCCCCAAATACATACAAAGAGGACAAGGCTCGCATGTGTGGGATGTAGATGGCAACGAATACATCGATTTTAACTCGGCTATTGGCCCAATATCATTAGGCTATGCTTATCCGGCAGTTGATGACGCTATCAAAAAACAATTGAGCGACGGGATCACATTTTCGCTGATGCACCCGCTTGAAGTGGAACTTTCTGAATTGATCAAACAGGTGATCCCTAATGCCGAGGCTGTAAAGATCTCCAAAACCGGAGCTGATGTTTGTTCGGCAGCTATCCGTGTAGCGCGTGCTTTTACAGGGCGCGACAAAGTGTTTTGCTGCGGGTATCATGGCTGGCATGATTGGTATATCGGGATCACCAGTCGCAATGCCGGCATCCCGGAAGCAATCCAGAATATGACCTATACTTTTCAGTATAATGATATTGATGCTATAAAAGCAGCGCTTGATGAAACCGTGGCCGCCCTGATACTGGAGCCATTTATTTTTGAGGCGCCAAAACCTGGCTTTTTAAAAGAACTTGCTGAAGTATGCAAAGCTAATGGCACCCTGTTGATTTTTGATGAAATGTGGACAGGTTTCCGCATAGCCATAGGCGGGGCCCAGGAATATTTTGATGTAAAGCCCGACCTTGCTGTTTATTCAAAAGCCTGTGCAAACGGGATGCCTATCGCCCTGCTTACCGGTCGCGCCGATGTGATGGAATTATTTAATTCGGAGGTGTTTAGTTACACCACTTTTGGTGGCGAGGCCTTATCACTGGCGGCCTGTATTGCTACTATAAATGAGCTGCGCGATAAAAATGTACCCCAATACCTGGATGAAAAAGGTGCAATAATAAAAGATGGATATAACAGCATAGCCATTGAAACAGGCATGGACATTTACACCCGCTGTATAGGCTACAACTGCCGTTCAATGGTGACATTTACACCTGAAGCCGGCAACGGCCTGGAAGTAAAGACCCTTATGCAGCAGGAAATGATAAAACGCGGTGTTTTATGGGCCGGCTTTCACAACATGTGCTACAGCCATAGCGATGAGGATATAGCCTATACCCTTTCGGCTTACCGCGATGTAATGCCAATTATGAAAGAAGCAATACTTAGCGGCAACATTAAACAATACTTGAAAGGCGAGGTTCTTGAAGCTGTTTTTCGCAAAATAGACAATTACAATATTAAACCTAAAATTGTATAGTTAAAATCTATGAAGCTGTTTTCTCTCGAAAATAAAACTGCGATTGTTACCGGAGCATTGGGTTTGCTTGGAAAAAAACATTGTGAAGCGCTGGCCGAAGCAGGTGCTAATGTAGTAGTAGCCGACCTGGATGAGAACGGGGCTGAAAGCTTTGCTGAAAGTCTTGGCGAACAACATGGCGGCTTAAAGGTTGATGTTACCAGCGAAAGATCATTAAAGATAGCGCGTGACCAGATCTTAACGCGCTACGGATCAATAGACATATTGGTAAACAATGCCGCTATAAATGATATGTTCGAAAATCCGGGCATGGCAAAGGAACTTTCGGCGTTTGAAAATTATCCGCTTGATGCCTTTAAAAAATCACTGGATGTAAATGTTACGGGTGTTTTCTTAGCCTCGCAGATTTTTGGAACCGTAATGGCTGAACAGGGGAGTGGAAGCATCATCAATATTGCCTCGACCTATGGTATAGTAGGCCCTGATCAATCCATTTACCGGAATGAATGTGGTGAGCAAACCTTTTACAAATCGCCGGTCTATCCGGTTACCAAAGGAGCCGTTGTAAACTTTACGCGCTTTTTAGCGGCCTATTGGGGTAACAAAGGTGTAAGGGTTAACACGCTTTCGCCGGGCGGCGTAGAGAACGCACAAAACGAATTTTTTATTCAAAATTATTCTGCTAAAACTTTATTAGGACGCATGGCCAGCCCTTCCGACTACCAGGGAGCATTGGTTTTTTTAGCCAGTGAGGCATCCGCTTATATGACGGGTGCGAACCTTATTGTGGATGGTGGCTGGACAGCAATTTAAAACATTAAACTTAAAACATAATGAATATGTTAAACGAAAAACTTTCACGCATTAAACTGCTTCTTACAGATTGCGATGGCGTATTGACCGATGGCGGCGTTTATTATGGCGAAGCTGGAGAAGAATTTAAAAAGTTCGACATCCGTGATGGAATGGGTGTTGAACGCCTGCGCAATTTTGCAGGAGTAACAACCGGTATTATTACCGGAGAGTTATCGCCATCGTTAATAAAACGGGCGGAAAAACTAAAAATTACAGAGCTGCATCTTGGGGTTAAAGATAAACCTGCTGTATTTAAGGAGATCTTAAGTCGCCTTAACCTGTTGCCTGAAGAAGTAGCTTATATTGGGGATGACACCAATGACCTGGAAGTAATGAAGCTTGCCGGCGTTACCGCTTGTCCGACAGATGCAATATCGTTTATAAAAGATGTTGCCAATATAACATGCGAGGCTAAAGGCGGGCAAGGTTGTTTCAGGGAGTTTGCCGAGCTGATCATTGCATCACATCAAAAGGTAAAAACAGTAGCTGCAACCAATCAAACCATTACGTTAAACACAGGCAATAAAATTGGTCCCGGAGAACCTTGCTATATTATTGCAGAGATTGGAATCAACCATAACGGCTCGCTCGAAATAGCAAAACAACTGATAGATGAAGCTGTGGCTGCCAAAGCCTCAGCCGTAAAATTTCAAAAAAGAACCCCAGAAATTTGTGTGCCTAAAGATCAATGGGAGATTATGCGTGATACCCCATGGGGAAGGATCTCTTATATCGATTATAAGCGTAAAACTGAATTTGGCATAGCCGAATATGCAACTATCGATCAGTATTGTAAAAAGCAGGGGATAGATTGGTTTGTATCAACCTGGGATGTTGAAGCGGTTGATTTTATGGAACGGTTTGATACCCCTTTATATAAGCTGGCATCAGCTTCGCTAACTGATTTTCCGTTGATCAATAGAATTTTACTGACAGGTAAACCTTTAATGCTTTCAACCGGCATGTCGACCAATAAAGAAATTGAAGATGCGGTTAACCTGGTAAAAGGATTTGACGAAAATTATCCTTTACTTATTGCACATTCAACTTCTGCATATCCCTGCAAACCCGAAGAATTAAATCTTAAGATGATCCATACTCTTGGGGATAAATATCCGGGATTGCCAATTGGTTATTCAGGCCATGAAACCGGGCTGGCTACTACGGTTGCGGCAGTATCATTAGGAGCAACATTTGTTGAGCGCCATTTCACACTTGACCGTGCCATGTGGGGATCAGACCATGCAGCATCTGTTGAGCCACAAGGGTTTCAACGCATGGTACGGGACATCCGCGATGTTGAAACAGCCACCGGCGACGGCATTAAAAAAGTTTATGAATCTGAGCTTGGCCCGATGAAACGCTTAAGGGTAAATATAAGTGATGAGTATAAGGATAAATCATTAGCATAAACTTTAAAACACTTACATCATGCCGAATTTATTTTGGCACCCCACAAGATATTTCCGCGTGCAAGGTGTACACTTAGCGTGTGAGGTGCTGAAATAAATTCAGCATGACGTATCTTTTAATATTTCAAATACTCATGGTTTTAAACCCACAGCTATGAATTAAGCAGCACATGACAATTTTACAAATCACCACCACAATCCTTATCTGCTGGATAATATTCATCATAGCATGGGAGCGGCTTTCTCCATATCGCAAAGGATTGCCCTTTTTCAGGGAAGGCTTTTGGGTGGATTTAGTTTGGTATACCATCATTCAAAGCTATGTGCTTAAAATTGTGATATTCGACTATATCATTTACCCGCTTCAGCACCATATTAGCTGGCATGGATTTCAGTTTTTTAAAGAGTGGACGGTAACTGAGCAGGTTTTGTTTTTCCTGGTAACGCACGATCTGTATATCTATCTCTTTCACCGGTTGCAGCATGCCAGCAAAATACTGTGGCGTACGCATGAGGCACACCACTCGGGTAAGGAAGTTGATTTTTTGGCAGGATCGCGTTCGCATGCGTTCGAGATCGTCATTAATCAAACTATAGAGTTTGCACCAATAATTATACTTGGCGCCGATCCGGCGGTTATCCCCATAAAAGCAATGCTTGACGCGATGTTCGGGATGTTTATTCATGCCAATGTTAACGTTAGGCTGGGTAGGCTGAAATATATTCTCAATTCGCCTGAGCTGCACTTATGGCACCACGCCAATTATCGTGAGGTATTCCATGCCAACTTCTCAACCAAATTTGCTTTGTGGGATTATATTTTTGGAACCGTATATGATCCCGGTTTTAAACCAGGCAATCAACCCGAAAACTGGGGCCTGTATTATGATTATCCTAAAGATTATTTTTTGCAGCATGCTTTTTCGGTAAAGCGTTTTGATGAGAAGGGGCTATTAAAATATAAATGGTTCAGGTATTATTATGAGGTAAGGTCAAACCTTATCTTAAAAATAAAGAAACTTTTGAAGTTAAATAAAGAGGCAACCATTGTTAACATGCATCAGCCTGAATTAGCAGACACCGATGCCGGTGAGAACTTAGTGTCATACAACAAATAAACTTAATCTATTGGCCTGGATTTACCTATTATTAGCCGCATCATGCGAAACAGCATGGACGTTCTGCTTAAAGTTCATGAAATTCAGCGATCTTAAAACATTAAGATTTATTAATTTTTATAGATGGCAGGGCGGACTGCCGGTATTAGTCCCTTTTGTTGGTTATATTTTATTTGGTGTGGCCAATATCTATTTATTTTCCATAGCAATAAAGCAAATACCAACAGCAACAGCATTTGCTGTTTGGACAGCAATTACACTGATCTTTATAAAAATTGCCGAACTCGTATTTTTAGGTCAGCGCATTTCGTGGATCGAAATATTTTTTATGCTATTGATAATGATTGGGATAATGGGTTTAAAGGTTTATTCATTGCAAAGCCAATGATTTGAATGTGCCCGAACAAAGAGGTTGTATCAAAACCCAAATTATAAAATACCAAATAAAAGTAAATTTTGGACAATAAAAAACCCCGTGCCGCTCTGTGTCTTCTTTGCGTGCTTTGCGATTAATTTTACCGCAAAGATAACAAAGAAGGCACAGAGATCACAGAGACCAAATATTATTTTTAAGTATTTTGGTACAACTTCTTAACGCTGTTTACTTTTTGGTAGTTTCCGAGGTGGATTCTGAAGACTCATGTTTGCTGTAGTGCCAGCTTACCTTATCGCCTGGTTTTTTCACAAATATTTTCAGGATCTCCTGGTGAACATCTTCCGGCTGTAACGCTCCGTCAACCTTTAACGATTTATTACTTAAAGACATGTCGAAGTCGTTTTTATCCTTTATGATACCTCGATCTATCAACCTGTCAGCTGCCTCTTTAAATCTTTCGTCCGGCTTAACGGGTGGGATAGGTGCTACGAGTGGCAGTCCATTTACTTTTGCTAATGGAGCAGGGGCTGCGGGAGCTACAGGTGTTACCATTGCCGTAATCTTGGGTGTAGGAGAAACAGGTGCTGTAAGTGCAGCTGATGGAGGAACCATTGCTATTGCATTTGGGGCGGGCGTTGCAGGTACCGGCGCTTTTACGCCTTGCAAGCCTGCTGGTGGCATGGGCCGTGCTGGCGGTGCAATAATTGGCGTTGCAGGTATCGGCGCTTTTACGCCCTGCAGGCCTGCAGGTGGCAGAGGGGGTGCCGGTGGCACAACCATTGCTATTGCATTTGGGGCGGGCGTTGCCGGTGCCTTTACTCCTTGTAAGCCTACAGGTGGCACAGGCGGTACCGGCGCTACGGCGGCTACTTCCTTATATTCTTTTAGTAATTCGTTAATTTTTGCCTGGTACTGGCTTACAGGCGCCTGTACAGCATTTACATATAATGTTTCCACTTTATTATTATGGTCCATATCCAGTTGGTATAAAACACCACTTCGTTTAAACAGGTATGCCTTTTGAGTTTTTCCATTTTTTGATATGATGGTGCGCATGGTAGTGCCATTATCAAAATCGGCAGGGTCATAAATTTTGCCCCGGTTATTTAACGTTGTATCAATTTTTCCCAGGTTTAATTTTGTATTGACCTTTACGTTTGCAACAACGTGAGGATTAACGCCAATAGGTTGTTGTTGAACCAGGCTGGTTTTGGCTGCCGGTTTTCTAATTGTATCTTTTGTCGAAAATGCCACGGTGAGCAATCCGCCGGTTACCATGCAAATGGCAAGCAATGTTTTTTCCATGATGTTTAATGATTGATTATGATTATTTACCATCCTTTTAACCCTGTTCAACAACTTGCTTTTGTCGCGCGCTAAAGCCATGCTTAAACCGGGTGCCGCCAGTTGGTACTCCTGGCAGCTTAAAAGCGCCTGTATATAGCTGGATTTACTGCCGGCTTGTTTAAGCGCTATATCATCGCAGCAGTTTTCCCGCTCAGCTTTAATAAGCTGCGAGATCCACAACACCGCGGGGTTAAAAAAGAATATGATCTCCAAAAAGCTTTGCAGCAGGTTTACCAGGTAATCCCTTCGGCCAATGTGCGCGAGCTCATGCACCAGGATAGCCTCTACCTCGTCAGCACTTAATGTGTTTATAAACCCTACCGGGATGAGGATAAGCGGCTTTAGATGCCCAATCACCATGGGCACTTTGGCAATGCCCGATTCCACAAGCCTTATAGCCTGCTTTATGTTAAGCTGATCTGATAAATAAGTTAGCCTGCTTTCCCAATATTTACTTACAGCATAAGTTTTTGTATGCTTTAAATGATATACTTCATGAATCCCAACCGCCAGCTTAATGCTTTTAGCGCAGATAATTAAAAACCAGATTAAAACAATGGTATTGCAATGGGCATTTAAATAACCAATAACTGTATCTGCAACGTTCTGTTTATCAACGTAAGTAGCCGCAACGGGTGGGGCTTGTATGGTAACCGGTGAGTTAACAGCGGCGTTGCCGTCTTTGTAAATTAAGCGGCCTGCTTGTACGGGCTGCAGCTGCCATAAAAAAGTAACTATAACACCACAGGTAAACAGCACCATTGCACCAAGCAGCAGGTTATAGCGTAATGCCGCACTTAACTTTTTGGTGAAAATTATAATAAAGCCACCTGCAACAGCAAGTAAAACACCCTGCCATAATGAATGCATTAAGGTGTTTCCCAATGCTTTTATGAGCTGGTCAGTTAAAATATCGCCTGTTAAAGTTCCCATATCGGTTAAGTTTAAAACCTGGTTATTATTCTTTATCTAATTTATTCAGCAATTCTTTTATTGCCTTAATATCTTCTTTTGACGCCTGGTTATTCCCCAATACCTGCATCACCAGGCTACCCGCCGAGCCTTTGTACATAGAATCGACAAACTTATTCAGCAGGTGGTTTTTTGTTTTTTGCTCTTCTTCAACAACTATGTATACATGCTTCATCTGGCTTTCATCACGTTTCAGTATTTCCTTCTCAACCATAATTTGCATCAGTTTTAAGGTTGATGTATAGTTCACATCCTTTTGCTCATTCAGCGTGTCGTTCACAAATCTTACGGTTGACGGGCCGTGTTCCCACAGCACCTGCAAGATCTCCAGTTCCGATTTTGTGGGATCGAATTTGCGGCTGTTTTTTTCTTGTTCTGAAATCATAATACAAACATAGGAATATTTTCGTACGAAACAAGAGGCACCTTAAATATTTTTTATTTTTCTTTAATAAAAAGTGATTTGGGCATATTGTTAGGACAGTGGTTTAACAGCAAAGGGCGCGGAGAAGGCACGAAGGGCGCGGAGATTAAAAAGAGAACATGTTCTTGTCTCCGCAGGGTCTGTCATCGACGACCCTGCGCAATGCTTGTGGCGAGTAAAAACTTATTGCAATGGATAAACCCGGATGATCCGCCGGCATATTCCTCGGGAAAAGCATAATCCAGCGCAGGGTCCGCTATGCGTTTAAGTTAACCCACAAAATTGCGAGCTTGGAAAGCGCAATAGGTGGCACCTACGGAGCCTAATATAATGGTTAACAAATTGCTATAAACAGGTGGCTCCGCTGGAGCCATCTCGCGCTTATATTACAATCGGTAATTATCTTTTGTGCAGCCCGGCCTCAGAGAGGCCCCGTGTTTATAGAAATATTAAACATAGGTTTCGACTCTGTAGGAGTCCCCTGCCGCAGTTAGGTGGCCCCCTTACAGCATAAATTCGTATTCATGGAGATTTTATGGGTTAACTTAAAGCTATGCGAGACCCTGCGGAAACGGAGGCGCGTCATCCTCTTGTTTCTTTGCCTTTAACTCCATAAGTTTGCGCCTCAATTATATTGTTATGTCAAAAGCATCTGAAATTAAAAATGGCAATATCATTCGCTTTAATGGTGAATTGTTACAGGTAGAAGAATTTTTGCATCGTACACCAGGCAACTTACGTGCTTTTTACCAGGCGCGCATGCGCAATGTTAAATCGGGTAAATTGGTTGAATATCGTTTCCGTACGGATGAGGATGTGACCATAGCACGCGTTGAAACCAACGATTATCAATATTTATATGAAGATGGCGGCTCGCTGGTTGTAATGGATAATACCACCTTTGACCAGCATAATGTGCCGAAAGCTTTGTTTGGACCGGCTGTTAAGTTTTTAAAAGAAGGCATGAATGTAATTGTGGCCTTTGAGAGCGATGAACCTATTATGGGGTCGATCCCTGGTTCTGCCGAGCTGGAGATCACTTATACCGAACCTGCTGTTAAGGGTGATACCTCAACCGGGGCCTTAAAAAACGCCACTGTTGAAACCGGTGCTGAAATTAAGGTTCCCTTATTTATAAATATTGGCGATAAAGTAAAGGTTGATACCGCTACCGGATCGTATGTGGAAAGAGTAAAAAGCTAAGGTTTTATAATCTATTTTTATGGTTAGCGAATCATATAGCTGATCTGCAATAAACAAAAAAGCCCGGAAGATGAAGCTTTAAATGCTTTCTTCCGGACTTTCCGTCTTTCCTGACTTTCGGACTACTCAAATCTTTCCAAAAATCTCTTCTAATTTGTTTTCAAGGTCTTCACCCCTAAGGTTTTTACCAATTATCTTTCCGTCAGGGTCAAGCAAAAAGTTTTGCGGGATCCCGCGCACTGCGTATAATCCGGCTGTTTTGCTGTCCCAAAATTTAAGATCAGATAGTTGTGTCCAGGCTAAGCCATCCTTATGGATCGCCTTTAACCATTTATCTTTTGCTCCCGGCCTATCTAATGATACCCCTACAATGGTAAATTTTTGATTTTTATAATGATTGAATGCCTTTACCACATTTGGGTTTTCCTGGCGGCAAGGGCCGCACCACGACGCCCAAAAATCAACCAACACATATTTACCCCTGAACGACGAAAGACTAACCATTTTACCTGCAGTATCAGCCTCGGCAAATTCCGGCGCTGTTGCACCAAGCGCAACACCTTTTATTTTAGGTAATAGCTCTGCAAATTTCTTTCCGCCTTCTGATTCCTTTATGGCTGGCGTAAAACCATTAAATAACGGTGCTATATCAACATAGTCGGCGCTATAAGCATAGCTCTGTAAAACATTTAAGCTGATAAATGAATCAGGATTATCCTGGATGAACTTTTTATTTATCCGGGCATCCTGCACGTCAATTAGCTTTTCGGCCTTGGCATTTTCTTTTGCAAAGGCATCAGATTTTTTTACATCGTCAGATGCTGCTTTCATTTTTTCTTCCAATGCTGCATAAGCATCATCAACAGGTTTGTGCGCAATATTGTATTGTGCATTCTCCAGGTTTGTTTTTGTGCCGTCAACTTTCGCGCTTGCAAGCGTATCTGTACTGTTTACATTAATGGTCCCGTTTTCCAGGTATATTGCTTTATAATCCTTATAACCGGGGCCTGTACCTTTTTGGTTAAGTTCCAGGTATCCCATTACCGGCGTAGTACCTACCGTGCCGCTAAATTGAAACTTGCCATCCTTAAGAACCGCGGAATCTGTAAGTGTTTTGCCAGCCTGGCGAAATTGCAGGTATATTTTTGCCGGAGCATTTAACGCACCTATTGTGCCCTGTACCGTATACTTACCGGTTTGTGCAAAAGCAAGCGCAGGTAAACTCGCCAACGCCATTAAAACAATTTTTTTCATCAGTTACTTTTTAATTTTAACCGTAAACTTAAAAAATATTATTTGTGATTGATGTAGAATGGCTGTCAAAAAGCAGGTGAGATTGTATAAAAACAATTAAGATAACTGGTTTAGGGGGACAGAGACGATTTATTATATTTCAGCGTACTCGCAGGGCGTCGCCCTGCGAGTACGCGAAAATGGTATATTATTTCCCCAACACCTCTTTCAGCTTATTATCCAAATCATCGCCACGCAAATCTTTGGCTATTATTTTACCCTTGGGGTCAATCAAAAAGTTTGCAGGGATAGATGATACATAATATAAAGCGGCAGCCTCATTGTTCCAGAATTTAAGATCCGAAACCTGAGTCCAGTTTAAGCCATCGTTTTTTATGGCAGCAAGCCAATCGGCCCTGCCACTTTGCTTATCAAGCGATACGCCAAGTACGGTAAAGTTTTTTTCTTTATACTTATTGAAAGCTTTTACCACATTCGGGTTTTCTTCCCGGCATGGGCCACACCATGATGCCCAAAAATCAATCAGAACGTATTTACCCCTGAAAGAAGAGAGCTTAACCGGAACACCATTTACATCTGCTTGTGTAAAATCGGGCGCCATGGTACCCGGGGCAGTGTGCTTTAGTGTTTCGAGCGAGCTTTTAAAGATCTTTGCCGTTTCTGTACTCTTTAAATCTGGTGATAGTGAATTATAGAGCGTATCAAGCTCAAACGGATCAGGTGATGGGCCATCTACCGTATATAAAGCCATCAGGCTCAGGAAACTATCAGGGTTGCCCAGGATAAATTTTTTGATGATGGTTTTTTGTTCTGCCTGCAACGCTTTGTATTTTCCCTGCAAGGCACTCCTGAATTCAGGGGTATTTTGAGCACCTGTGGCAGCCTTTTTTTCGGACATCAGTTTTTGGGCTTTATCCTTTATCGGGTTTAATTGCGCTTTTAGGTTTTTGTCGTCGTCATTTATTTTCGAACCCGTTATCTGCGCCTTTGAGGCGGAGTCCGCACTGTTCAATGAAAATTCGCCTTTATCAATATAAAAATTCAAAACATCGGCAGTGCTGTCAAGCCTTTCAAAACCTATGCCCTTATGATCAATAACCAAAACGGCATTGGAGGGGTTCATGATCTGGCCGCTAAACTCAAAATTACCGGCAGTTATAATTGCCGAATCTATTACCTGGTTGGCGCCAACTTTGTATATAAGGTATGCCCTTGAAGGGGCGCTCAAATTGCCTATTTTACTTTTTATTAAAAAGTTTTCCGGGGTTTGTGCCATTGCCATAAAAGGTAACAGCGTTAGTATAAAAAGAACTATTTTCTTCATCTGTTTATCAGCGTGTAAGCTGTGATAACGTTAAAATTGGGTTTGAATTATACAGATCAGTTTAATTTTTGATAAGTGCGCCACCAAAGATCGGGCATTTCGCCTGATACTGCGGTCTTGTAATCGTCATATTGGCAGGGCACGAGGTGAAAACGCTCGTTTTTTGAACCGCCTGCAGGGTAGGGCACCTGCATCCACCAACGGTCGGACTTTTTGCTTTTTACAAATACCACTTCATGCTCATCATGCTTTAAGCTGGTTTTATAAATAAGGTATTGCGATTTGGGATTAAGCGGAAAATCGCGCTTGCGGTTATAAACGCCATCCATAAAATACCAGATCATTTGGGCAAGCAGTGTGGCGGTTTGCCCGTTATTATCATAAGCGGGGTTAAACTCATAAAAGCC
>Ga0206981_10214_pt1 | contig 17003 bp, 16 predicted proteins | sample Alteio_BWMinCont_17_FD_153312 | JGI IMG/M metagenome (GOLD analysis project Ga0206981, IMG submission 153312) | Enriched cells from forest soil in Barre Woods Harvard Forest LTER site, Petersham, Massachusetts, United States -... | ecosystem: Environmental > Terrestrial > Soil > Temperate forest >... | reverse complement strand
CAATTACCGCCCTATCAAGCGCTGAATTTGTATGGCGATTAATTGTGTGGAAAAAGCCATATCATAGAAATGGAGGCTCGACCATTTTTTAAACAGCTATAAAACAACCAATTAGTCGATAATAATATTTGCATATTAAATCTATAGATTTTGTAGTAATTGATATATTTTTCTATCTTTGTCCCGGAGCAGATGAAAAGATCTATCCGCTATAACACAGGGAGCTGGCCGGCAGCAACAGATGGTTCGATCCTATCCCCTGTATCTCTCTTCATAATTTAGGTTTATAATTGGTTAGAATGAGTTCCTGCCCAACAGGAGCTCTTCTTTTTTAATTAATGGAATTGTAAACGTCTATTCCGGCAAATGAGGGGATATCCCTGCTGTATTTCTTCCGGTAATCCTGCGGGGTAAGGCCGGTTATCTTTTTGAAAACTTCCCTAAAGGTTTTTATATCGTTATAGCCGGCATCATACATCAATAAATTAATATTCTGCGCGCCTTTTTCCAGCGCTTTTTTTGCCGACTCAATTTTAACCCTTTGCAGGTATTCAAAAGGTGTGTTTTGTGTAGCCTTTTTAAAACGCCTGATGAAATTACGTTTGCTCATATTGGTATGCTCAGCAATTTTATCAATATTAAGCTCCTGGTGATGATTTTGTTCGATGTAGTTTTGCGCTTTTAAGATTTCATCGTCATTATGCTGGTACTGCCCTTTAAATACCGCAAAATGCGATTGGCTGGTACGATCCATATCCAGACTGAACATTTTGCTGGCCCAAATCCCTATTTCCCTGCCGCAAAATTTATCAATAAGATATAATACCAGGTTTAAAGAAGAGAATGCCCCGCCGCTGGTATAGATTCCCCGGTCATCGGTTATTACCATGTCCGACAAAAAATTCACCGCCGGGTACCTGCTCATAATATCATCCTTATCAAACCAATGTGAGGTGCATGATTTTCCGTTCAGCAACCCGGCTTCTGCTAAAAAATAACTGCCTGAACATAAGCTGGCTACTTCAGTTCCCTTTTTATTCATGCTGTTCATCCAGTTTATAAGCGTTTGATGTTTTTGCGGGATAACACCACGATCACCATAAAAAGCGGGAACTATAATAAGGCCCGGATTTTTCAGATCGGCTATTGAACTGTAACCAACATATGGCTCGGGGTTGCGTAAAAATTCATTTTCTGCCTTTTCACCAACCAACATTATTTTAAATGGTAGCGGCTTGCCCGATTCATGAAAAAGTCTGTTGGTATGGATCAGCATATCCATTGCACCCGAAACAGTAGAAAACACTGCATCCTCGTGTATTAGTATCGCAATTTCTTTCATGGCTTATAAAAGTATAATTCAAATATAATAAATGAATTTGGCATAAAAACAACCGCGCGGGTGCGATTCGACAATTCTTAACGATTGTCAAATCTACACTTACCAGCATGAAGCATATTTTTAAGCAATACTCAACGCATTTTGAGCATACTCACGGCATTTTATAACTTCTTTAACAGCGTCAGACCCCTCTGGTATTTTATACTCCAGCTCAATTGTTGCCGGGAATTTATATTTTTTCCTTTTCATTAATGCCAGCACTTCCTTAATTGGCGTATCACCCTGCCCCCATGGCATATTGGCGCCATCATGAAACTTACGGTCCTTAATATGCATGCTTACTATCCTGTCGCTATTTTTCAGGATAAAATCAACCGGGCTGGTGCTGGTACCTGCAACGTAGTGCCCAATATCAAGGTTAATTGCATTATATTCCGACTGGCTTAATGCAACGTCCCATAATTCAGGCGTAGCTTGTGTATGGGCATGGTAACCTACATACATTTTGTGTTCTGCTGCCTTATCACCCAGGCGCTGGGTTTGCTCCTGGTCTTCAGGTAACTCAACAGTAACGTGATTACAGCCAAGCGCTTTGCCGGCATTAAAAGCATAGTTAATTTCGGCATCCGTGTTTTTTGCTCCCAATGCATTTGGTTTCCAGGCATAGATCTTAACGCCTGCATCGTTATACATTTTGCGCAACTCAATAAATTTATCCATTGCTGCGTTCATGCGCCAGTCGGCAATTTTAGCTGCAAAGTCTGTGCTGCTGTCCCATTTAGGGGCACCTGCGTAGGCTTCGGCAGCATCGCCCATCATTTCAATGGCGTTAATGTTGCAATCTTTGCAGTATTGTAATAATTGTTCGGCACTGCCGGGCATGCTCCTGAATGAGTAAGTAATAACACCCACCTGTACGCCATTGATCATTGAATTGGGTTTGCCATCTGCAAAAATTGAATTTGCAAATGAGGCTTTCGAGGCCAGGGCTATACCCGCTGCTGCAAGTACCCCGGTGCCTATAAACCGCCGCCTTGAAAGGTTTTGTTTTTCCATGCTGTTTATAACTTAGTAGGAAGGAATAATAGGTTGTTTACAATTGGTAATCAAATTTAGAATTTTTTACTAATAGACAATGTCACCTCTTAGTAACGATTCTGTTTCTGTATTGACTGCTGAAACCGGCAAACGTTACAAAAAGAATAAAAATAAACTTTCATTATATTTTGAAAGTTTTGTAACATTGGTATATTTGTATATGGAGTTACCTGAGGCAAAGCAAAAGTTTATTGAAGCGTGGGGAAAGCTGGGTTCTGAGTGGGGCATAAACCGCACTATGGCCCAGGTACATGCCCTGCTGCTGATCACCCCTGAAGCTTTAACTACCGAAGAGATCATGGAATCGCTCAGTATTTCGCGCGGAAATGCCAACATGACACTGCGCGACCTGATAGGATGGGGACTGGTTGAAAAACAACACAAGCCAGGTGAGCGTAAAGAGTACTTTTTTGCCGAAAAAGACACCTGGACCATTGCCCGCCAGGTTGCCAAAGAACGCCGCAAAAGGGAGCTCGATCCCGTAATTAAAATCCTGGATGAATTGTCAAAAGTAAAGGGCGATGTTAAAGACCCGGCTTATAAAACCTTCAATAAATCGGTAACGGATATAAACAAGCTGGCAAAAAATGTAGACAAAACATTGGAAACCATGCTTAAAGCTGATGAAAGCTGGTTTTGGGGGTCAATATTAAAGATCTTTAAGTAGATTTTTTGTTGATTCGACCGGCCTAGGTAAAAATCAACAGCAGGCGGCAATCAAATAAACGCATTATTTATATATTTGCACCGTTGGGTTGTAAATGCCCTCCTGAAATACCAAATTCCCTTATGGTGTAATGGTAGCACTTCTGATTCTGGTTCAGCCTGTCGTGGTTCGAGTCCATGTAAGGGAACAAAAACGTTGAGCTTAGTCCCGGCAATAATAGCAAAGCCTTTCCGAAACCGGGAAGGCTTTGCTGTTAGAAACCACCTATTTCGGTTCTTTATTCATTATTGTTTTAGGAAGCATAAAACCAACACATACCAGCCATATAAAACCGGGAAACCTGGTTAGAGGGATTAAGGCGAGTAAATTTGGCACTACCAGGCTTAAACAACTTGCCTCGCCAATAAAAGCTATTACCAGACCAATTATAACCAGCCACTTAGGTAAGAGTTTCATTAGGCCTGCAGAAACGGATATTCCGGCAATCAGAAGTCCCAATGGCACAGAATAACCCACTCCTCCAACAGCAAACGCCATATAATATAACGTGCGAATAACGGAAGCATCCTGGGCAATACCAGGATAAGCCATTACCCATAATATGGATGCTGACAGGGCCACGTTGATGGCAGTTATCAAACCACCCATCAATGCGATATAGGGGCCCACTGATTTGTTGCCCAAAACCCAAAGCCTGTTCATTACCGTTACGGCAAAAAGAGCCAAAGGCACAGCTGCAATAAATTGAAAAAAGCTGCACATCAACACATTGTGCGGGTAGTTTTGAAAGTAGGTGGTTATTGTTTGTGCCGGCTCCCAGGGCCCCGGAAAATGAGCTTGCGCCCCTGACGTTGATACAACAAACGATAGCCCGGTGTTAAAGAACACCGTGAAAAGGAGGGCCAGAATTCCTAAATGTGGCCCCAGAAGTTTTTTTTGATTTGTTTCCATTTTTTTAATTTATATATGTGTTTATTAATGTAGTTTGCAATGCAAACTTGAAGTGTAAAAAAAATTATAGATGCAGATATTTCTTAATATCGCTTACGTATTTTTCAAATGCCAATCTGCCTTTGTCTGTTAGGTTACAAATGGTATGCGGATAATTCCCCTTAAACGTTTTTATCACCTCAATATATTCCGCTTCATTTAATTTTTTTATCTGATGACTTAAATTGCCTTGTGTTGTTTTTGTTACCTCCATCAGGTAATTAAAATCTGCCTGTTTAATTTTAATTAAGGCCGAAACAATGGCTAAACGCACCGGGGTGTTTAAAACAGGGTCTAATTCATTATACATGTGCTACCGGTTATGCTTTTGAATATTTCAATAAATACCCGGGAACCAGGTACCCCATTGCAACAGCAATACCATGCAAAAGTGGTTTATATACATCCGGAATAAAAACACTGGTAACTGAAAATAGCAGTAACAAAACTCCGCCAAATGCCAAAGGCCTGAAACGAAGCACCAAGCCGGATACCAATGTACCAATTCCTCCGATCAACAATGTATAAGTAAAAGGCGGATTTGCTTTTACCACGTTGATAAATACAACCAGGATAAAGCTAATGCCCAACACCAGCCATAATTTTTTAAGGTAATAGCCAATGTATGTTTCAGACTCATACCGCTTTCCCGCATAATGCAAAAAAGAGATAATAATACCTGTAAACGCCAATATGGGAAACGGCAAAAAGAACAGTTTAAATGATGTATAAGTATGTAGGATAAAGAAGGAGAAGCTGGCTACTGCGATCAGCCATCCCCAGAGTAAAAATAAGAAGCTATGTTCTTTTATATTCTCTTTTGTTCTGGCGATCACATCCGTTATCATTTGTAAACTCTGAGCAGGGTCTAATTTATTTTCTATGGCTTCCATTGATCAATGATTTGAACAAATATAAATATAGTTTGCATTGCAAACCAAATTTATATCTCACGGTTTTGTAAATATATTTATAGAAAGCTTCCCGTGGCTTTAAACCATGTTCAATGTAATTACCCGCTTAATTGAAATGTCGCGTATCTTTATCCCATTCAAAACAAATGACCCGGCAAATTGCGATAAATGATTTTTTACAATTAAGCACGCCTGTTGCTTTAATTGATGTGCGTACGCCCGCCGAGTTCGAGCAGGGCCATATTCCGGGTGCTTTTAATATTCCCTTGTTCACAAATGAAGAAAGGGTTAAAGTAGGCACAACCTATAAACAGGTGGGCCGTGAAGAAGCGATCTTATTAGGATTTGATTTGACAGGTTCCAAATGGTCGGGGTTTATTAAATGTGCGCTGGAAATTGCGCCGGATAAAAAGATAGCTGTTCATTGCTGGCGTGGCGGGATGCGCAGCGGAGCAATGGCATGGGCGCTTGACCTGTATGGTTTCGAGGTATTTATTATCCAGGGCGGTTACAAAAATTACCGCAGGTGGGTACACGATCAGTTTGCGTTAAATTATCACCTTTGGGTACTGGGCGGCATGACGGGTTCGGGCAAAACGAAGATCCTGCAGCAGTTTAAAGCTATGGGTGAACAGGTGATAGACCTTGAGGACCTGGCACAACACCAGGGATCATCTTATGGAACCATGAACAAAATGGTACAGCCCACACAGGAACAGTTTGAAAACAATTTGGCTGATGAGCTAAAGCGGATGGATAAAGGGCATAAGATTTGGGTGGAAGATGAAAGCCTTACCATTGGCAAACGCTCTATCCCAAACCCGTTTTGGCACCAGATGCGAGAGGCGGCATTGATTGATATGAAAGTTGATGCAGAACAGCGCATAGCTATGCTGGTACAGGAGTACGGCAGCCTGGATAAAGATTTCCTGGCGGAATGCACCGAAAGGATTTGCAAACGCCTTGGGCCCGAACAAACAAAACATGCACTTGAAGCCATCCGGGAAAACCATATGGATGATTTTATCAGGCTGGTATTGGTATATTATGATAAAACCTATCGTACCGGCTTATCCAAACGAAACAGTGAACAAGTATTTCCGGTTGATATTAACGGGGATGACATTGTTAATAATGCCCATACAATTTTAACATTTACACAAACTATTGCTGAAAAAGCAGCACTATCGTAATGGAATCAACAGCAATTAAACTTACGCAATATTCGCATGGCGCGGGCTGCGGCTGCAAGATCAGTCCGGCTATACTTGATAAAATTCTTCATAGTCCGATAAGCGCACCGCTGGATGCAAGGCTATTGGTGGGCAATGATAAACGTGATGATGCTGCCGTTCTTGACCTGGGCAACGGAACAGCTTTAATATCAACAACTGATTTTTTTATGCCGATTGTGGATGACGCCTATGATTTCGGACGCATTGCATCGGCAAATGCCATTAGTGATGTGTACGCCATGGGTGGCAAACCGGTGCTGGCTATTGCCATATTAGGCTGGCCGATAGACAAGCTTCCGCCCGAAACCGCGCAGAAAGTATTGGAAGGTGCAAGGGCCATTTGTGCCGAAGCGGGCATCACTTTAGCCGGTGGCCACAGCATTGATTGCCCTGAGCCTGTTTTTGGTTTAGCAGTAAACGGACTGGTTGATATCCCTCATCTTAAACAAAACTCAACCGCAACCGCCGGATGCCGCCTTTATCTTACTAAAGCGCTGGGCGTAGGCATTTTATCAACAGCGCAAAAAAGAGGCGTATTATTGCCTGAAGACGCAGCAATAGCTTTGCAAAGCATGACCACCTTAAATAAACCCGGTGAACTATTCGGCAAAATAGATGGCGTTATGGCGATGACCGATGTAACCGGCTTTGGTTTGCTGGGCCACCTTTCTGAAATGTGCGAAGGGAGTGGCTTATCTGCTGTTATTGAGTTTAAGAAAGTTCCGGTGATAGCTTCGCTCCCATCCTACCTCGCCCAAAAATGTTTCCCGGGCGGCACACAGCGAAACTGGAACAGCTATGGGCATAAAGTTGGTTCATTGACTGACGAGCAACGATACATACTTGCCGACCCACAAACCAGCGGTGGTTTATTGATAGCGGTAGCAGCAGAGAGTTGTGCTGGATTAGAACAATTGCTAAAAGAACTGCACCTTGGGTTTAACTCATTTGGCTGGCTAAAGCCACAGGATGACGGGCCATTGATAACGGTTATTTAATATAGTTAACTGTCTGCCTGTTGCTTTTTGAAGCTGCAAAACAGAAAGCTTTGAGTAGTATGAAATGGCGTTAAATGATCTTCATTTACACACCTTATTTTTTCAAAATGCTTATTCAATTGATTTTGTAACTGCACTTCTGAATATTGTTTAACAGGTAAGCCACTGCATTTTTCGGGGCCATTTTCTGAAAAGGTACTGATCACCATATAATGATTGACTGCTTCGTATGCCGTAGTTAAATACCGATCGACCTGCTTTTCCTGCGTTAAGAAATGAAAGGTGGCACGGTCATGCCAAAGATCGTAATGATCTTCCGGCTGAAAATCGATAATGTCAGAAACGATCCAGTTTACGGCTTTGCTTTTTTTACCGAGGCGCTTTTTTGCCTTTATTAATGCTGCTGCAGATATATCAAGTACAGTAATATTTGTGAACCCTTCCTGCAACAGGCAATCAACCAATTTGCTGTCCCCACCACCTACATCAATTATCTTAGCGTTTTTAGGCAGATTAAACGCATGTATAAAATCGAGAGATGTTTGCGGGATGGACTGGGTCCAACTCACCTGTTGAGCGCTTTGGGTTTTATATACTTTTTCCCAATGCGCCTTTTTATTTTCTTTCATGGATAATCGTCATCTTTGAAGAATTAAAGGTCCTGATATTTATTTGAATATGAAAAAAAATGCTTTTATAATACTGGTATGTTTATTGGGTTTAACAATTTCCAATTTAAAGGCACAAACATCTCCCGCCACTATGCCAACACTGGGTGTTAGCAATCCCTGGGCCAACAGCCAATTGTTAGAGCCAGCCGAACTGGCTGCGGATATTAAAGCAGGCGAAACAAAAACGCCCATTATCTTTAATATTGGCGCGGTAGAAGATATTAAGGGCGCCATACATATTGGTGCAGTTAGCAGTGCCGAAAACCTTGAAAAATTAAAGGAGGCAGTAGCAGCACTATCAAAAAACACGGCGATTGTTATTTATTGCGGATGCTGCCCGTTTGCCAAATGTCCTAACATTCGCCCTGCTTTTATTGAGTTGCAAAAATTAGGCTTTACCAATGTAAAATTGCTTAACCTGGCAACCAATTTAAAAACAAACTGGATTGCAAAAGGCTATCCCTTAACCAAGCCATAACAAGTAATATTGACCATACAATGGTATCCTGAGTAATCAATATTTACGCATTAAAAACAACGCTGTCACACTGTTTCAGCCATAACACCGTGACACGTGTGACAGCACCAGATCGCACAACGTTAGTATGACAACCCTTTCTTTGTTATTCAGCAAATAAACTTATACCCAATACTCCTAATGTTCATGATCTGGATGCCGGGTTCATCTTTTAGCAACTTGCGCAAATGGGTCATAAAAACATCCATGCTGCGGGTGTTATAATAACTGTCTTCACCCCAAATTTTCAGCAACACATTTTGCCGTTCTAATACGGTATTTTTATGCAATATCATCATTTCCAGCAGGGCCATTTCTTTAAACGAGAGGGCAAATTCTCCGGCTGATGTTTTTAGCTTTTGATGCACCGTATCGAGCGTACAATTGCCAAAATAATAAACGGTTGCTGTTTTATTGGCAACTGTTTGTTTTGGGGTGAAAGATCTTTTAAGCAGCGCCTCCATCCTAACCAACAATTCGTCCATGCTGAAGGGTTTTTTCAGGTAATCGTTACCACCGCTTTTAAAACCTTTCACAATATCTTCGGTGAGTGCTTTTGCGCTTAAAAAAATAATGGGTAAATGCGGATCAGCCGACCGCAGCTCGCCGGCAATTTCGTAGCCATCCTTTGATGGCAGCATAATATCAAGGATACAAAGATCCGGCTGCATGGCGCTGTATTCTTCCATTGCCATGCCTCCATCAGCAACCAGCTTAACAGTATAGCCGCTGCTTTTTAAGCCATCGCTAACAATGCGGGCCAAAAAGGGTTCATCCTCAACATATAATACTTTGTAGCTCATACAGCAGCCGGTAATATAATTATAAAATTGCTGCCTTTCCCCGCTTCGCTTTTAACAGAAATGCCGCCCCCATGTTTGCTGATGATCTGCTTTACATAATGCAGTCCAAGGCCCGATCCTTTTACATTGTGCCTGTCATTAACTCCCGGGATCCTGAAAAAACGGTCAAACACTTTGTCCTGATAAACACCTGCTATTCCCGGGCCATTATCCTTAAAGCTCAGGGTAACATTACCAGCAGAACATTGGCAGCTGATCTGCATTTTCAATTGCGGGCCGGCATATTTTATGGCATTATCTATCAAATTATAAAACACATTGGTAAGGTGTAAAGGGTCGCCATTTACAAAGCAGGGCTCATCGGCTAACGACAATTGAATGGTGGATCTGCTGTTATCTAATTGTACCTGCATAGAGGTTACCACCTGTTTTAACCCGGCCTGCACATCATACAGTTCCTCGCGCATGGTATTGCTGGTTTCCTCTTCCTGGTTTAAGTTCAACACTTTTTCTATCATCAGGTTTAGCCGCTGCAACTCATGCCTGCTGATGTCAAGATAGTTTTGCAGCTTTTCAGGATCATTAACCAACTGGTATTTGGTGATTGACTCTAAAGCTACTGATATTGTGGCAACCGGTGTTTTAAACTCATGCGTCATATTACTGGTAAAAGTGCTTTTAGCATCGGCATATAAGCGCTGGTTCCTGATCAGCTTTAATAAAAAGTAGAACGCAACGCCTGTCAGTAAGACCATCAGCAATGATGAGAAAAGGTAATAACGCATCTGATATATAACCACACCATTTAATTTGCTTACGATAAGCTGGTATTTGTGCATGCTTTTTAAGTTATAAGAATACTTGCCCGAATGATATTCCGCCTGGTTAAATAATAATTTAGGAATGGTCATGGATGTTAGTGTATCTTTTCCATAGCCATATAAGGCATATTGCTTGCTTTGATTAATGCCCAATCGTGCAAGCTGCCTGTTTACGGCAGAATCCATTGTTTTAATATCACGATTGTCAATTCTTACTACCTCGTCAGGCGATTCATCGTTCCACCTGAGGTCAGTTGATGATTTTTCCTTTTTTGTTGAATGATTGTTGAACACGATCTCTATTTGAACAATTGAGCTGTCTGATCCAAGGCCATAGTGAAATTTGCTATGTACACCATTTATTTTCAGATCATCAAAAGCCTGCCGCATTTGCAGCCATTGGGGCGATAAAAAGAACTCTTTAAAACGATCGCCACGCTTGCCGGCTCCTGCGATGGATGCGTAAATGGTGTGGATTGCGGAAGTACTAACAACCCGCTCTATATCTTTTTTTAACTGATCCCTTTGCGAAACAAACAGTTGCCTCAACCATACCGCCTGCAAGGCAATACTCACCACCAGCGAAAGGACTATAAGCGGGTAAGCATAACGGGAGTTAAACCATTTCATAAAGCTAATTTGGCAATAATAACAGGTAATATGATAGCTTAAAAGACGATTTAACTCTATTTAACCGAGTTTAACTTTGATTTAGGAAGCAGGAGGCTAGGTTTGGTGAAAATTATTTATGAAAAATATTTTTACTTTTCTGTTAGCATTTATACTATTTCCGGCGCTTCTATCAGCACAAAACTTAAAGGGAACCGTTCAGGACAATAAGGGGAACTTACTGGATGGCGTGAGTCTTTATTTAAGTCATGACGGGAAAGCGCCCGTTTTAAAGATCTCGGATAAAGGTGTTTTTCTTTTTACCGGAGTGAATACCGGGCAATACCAGTTAACCACCAGCCTGGTTGGTTATCAAACAGTGGTTCGGAACATTACATTACCCAACGACACGCTAAAGATCATTTTATCCCCGCTTACCAAACAACTAAGCGAAGTTACTATTGCGGGCAGCAAACCTTTGATTGAAAGGAAAATTGACCGGGTTGTATTTAATGTTGAAAACAGCATTACTGCCAGTGGCGGCACCGCCTGGGATGCGCTGAACAAAGCGCCGGGCGTACAAACCACTTTTGACGGCACCATAAAAGCCAATGGTAAGGGCGTTACCATTTATCTTGATGATAAACCCATAAGGCTCTCGGGCGAGGATCTGAGTGCATATCTCAGAAATTTACCTTCGGATAATATTGCGAAGATCGAGATCATGGCTAATCCAACAGCCCGTTATGATGCACAGGGAGGCGCGGTGATCAATATCATCTCAAAAAAATCAAAGGCGCAGGGTTTAAATGTTATTGTGAGCGGTGCTTTTACACAATCGGCCCATGGCAGCTACACTTCGGCGGCCAGCTTTAATTACCGTAAGGATAAGCTGAATATTTACGGCAATTACGGTTACAGCTATCGCGATAAGGAGCATAACGAAACCGAGTATATTATTTTTGAAACCCCGCAAAACTATTCGTACTGGGATAACAATAAAATTGGCGAACGCAAGGGCAGGGCAAGCAGCTATAAATTAGGTTTGGATTATAACCTTACGGATAAACAAGTGATCGGTTTTTTAATAAACGGCACCAATAGTACCAATACACGAATCAACAATGTGCAAACCAATATTTATAACAACCACCAAAGCACCATTGATTCTCTTTTAAAAACCAACAACAATACCGGCGGCAATACAGACCAACTCAGTTATAACCTGAATTATAAAGCTAAACTGGATACTGTTGGACAAACGTTTAACATCGACCTTGATTATGCCCCCTATCGCAACAACGGGAACCAGGCGGTTAATAGTTTATCTTTTTTACCAAGCGGCAGCATGGCATCAGCGCCTTATAGTATCAGTACATTTTCAAAACAAAAGATCGATATCTGGTCGGGCAAGGCGGATTACACCTATGCATTCAATAAAAAATGGAATATGGAGGCCGGGGTTAAATACAGTAGCATTGATACCCACAATGGCTTTAACTTTTTTAATAACAGCACCGGGAGCTCACAATTGGATGCAAGCAAAAGCGACCAGTTTGAATACACCGAAACCACATCAGCAGCTTACGCAAGTGTTAATGGCACGCTTGGTAAGTGGAGTTTGGAAGCAGGCTTACGCGGCGAATATACGCGCACCAAAGGCTACAGTGTAACGCTTGATTCCATTAACCGCAACAGCTACTTTCATTTATTCCCTACTTTGTTTTTAACTTATGCCATCTCAAAAGATCATGAACTAAACATCAATTACAATTACCGCATTAACCGGCCCGATTACTGGCGGCTTAACCCTTTTAAATATTATACCAGTCCGTACACTTATTTGGAAGGAAACCCGGCATTACAGCCTGCATTTATCCAAAGTGCGGAGGTTGGCTATACCTACAAACAGCAATATAATTTCACACTATTCTATCGCCAAACAAATGGTTATTTCAGCAACATAACTGTGCAGGATAATACCAACAAAATATTTTATGACACCCAGCAAAACCTGGATAAAAGTTTGGAAACAGGGTTTGCTCTGTCGGTTCCGGTGAATCCGGCCGATTGGTGGGAGATCAATAACTATATCCAGGGGTCGTACCGGCAGGAGAAGTCTGGTTACCTGCAGGGCAGTTATGACTACCATACATTTGGGTTGTATGCAAATACCAATAATGCCTTTACCATTAACAAGGCCAGTGGATTAAAGGCCGAGATCAGCGCCTGGTATTCATCGCCAACCGTCCAGGGCATTTACAAACTGGATCGCACTTTTGATGTAAGCGCGGGCGTTCGCAAAACTATATTAAACAAGCAGGGCACTATCAGGCTGGCTGTTAATGATGTTTTTTACGGAAACCCCTACCGCATTAATGTAAACTACCTGAACCAGCGTAACGGCTTTCATGAATATAACGATACCCGTAACATAGCCTTAAGCTTTAGCTACAAAATAGGCCACAAAAAAATTGCTGATTCCCGCAAAAGGGACAGCGCCAGCGAAGATGAAAAACGACGTGCACAATAACATAAATTAAATTAATATGAAAATCATCGGCTTTGTAGCTTTGCTACTAATTGTAAATACCGCCTTTGCCCAGGTAAAACGGGTTGACAAATTACTTGATTCCTGCATCAAAAAAAACTTTAACGGTGCAGTGCTCATCGCTAAAAACGGGAAGATCGAGTACCTCAAATATACCGGCATAGCAAATAGGCATTACAATATTAAGTACTCAAGCCAAACCATATTCCATTTATTTTCGGTTACCAAAACATTTACCGCGGCTTTAATAATGCAATTAGTTGAACAAAAAAGGGTTAGTTTAGATTCAACCATATCAGCCTACTATCCCGCTTATAAGGGCGAAGCCGCAAAAAAAGTGACCATCCGGAACCTGCTTACTTATACCAGCGGCATGTATCATAAAGACCTGGATGGCCGGCAAATGCTGCTTGAAGCTTACAGCAGTGACGTTTGGCCGCTGGATACCTTTATTAACCGCTACCTTTCTGAAAAGCTGATAGATACACCCGGCACTAAGTTTAATTATAACAACGGCGACTATATTCTACTGGGTAAGATAATTGAGAACGTATCCGGCAAATCTTACGAGCAGATATTAAAAGAAAAAATACTGATCCCGCTTAAAATGAACCATACAGGCTTGCTGCACCATGCAGATATTATAAAAAATATAGATGAAGGATATGCTAACGAGGATGGCAGCACAACAGCGCTTTACACGGCAACTAATTTTTACATCGATAATTATTACTCGGCAGGGGGAATTTATTCAACCCCTACTGATCTGCTAAAGTTTGACCAGGCAATTTTTAACCATAAAATATTTGAAAAAGAAACAGCCGATTTGATGCTTACCTCGTATCCAAAGCTTGGCGATGTAGCATTTGGTTTTTGGGTGTACCCTAAAAAATTCGGGAAAGTGAATACCATTTTTGTAGAAAGGCAGGGCACCGGCTACGGGCACCACTCCAACTGGATCCATTTGATTGATAAAGGGCTTACGTTTATTTTACTCTCAAACACCGATACAGTTGATTTAAATAAGATGCGGATGAGAGTCATAGCAGCTTATCTGGGGCAGTAGCTAAATGGATGTGCGGATGCGTGAATATGCAGATGTGCGAATGAGAAAATTAAAGCATCACATCAACTTTGTCACACTGTCACAGTGTTATGGGTTGTGATAGTGTGACAGTGATTAAATAGATACTAAATGGATGTGCGGATGCGTGAATATGCAGATGTGCGAATGAGAAAATTAAAGCATCACATCAACTTTGTCACACTGTCACAGTGTTATGGGTTGTGATAGTGTGACAGTGATTAAATAGATACTAAATGGATGTGCGGATGCGTGAATATGCAGATGTGCGAATGAGAAAATTAAAGCATCACATCAACTTTGTCACACTGTCACAGTGTTATGGGTTGTGATAGTGTGACAGTGATATAAAACAATGCTTATACCTTATTTAATATATTATTTTTTATTTTATATAAAGATTATAGTATACCTCTATATTTTCATATTTAAAATTTGCCCCTGAGATATTGATCATCATTCAAAATCTGAAATTTTAATTTATTTCGTCTATTCCCGCAATAGGTTTATCACATTGTCACACTATCACAGACCATAACACTGTGACAGGTGTGACAGCAGCCTGCTGTTTAATCACATTAAATAAATTTTTCATCTCCCTCTGTCCGGAATTCAAATATGGCGTTGTCTTTTAATACAAATGATGCCTTTTGGTGTTGCTGATTTAAATATTATCTGATTAAATTTAATTAAAAATCCGATGGAAAAATTTATGTTGATAGTAAGGGAAGACCTGGCAAGAATTGGTCGCCTTACCGTAAAAGATCGCCTTTCAGAAGGGCCGGACATGCTGGGCTGGGTTCAGTCGTTGTCAGAATCAGGCAATTACATTAGCGGGGAGCCGCTGGCGATAAAAGGCCGTTATGTAACCAAAGACGGGGTACAGTCTGACGGCCCTTTTATTGAAGCAAAAGAAGGTGTAAGCGGCTATGATCTGATCTGGGCCGAGAACATAGAACAAGCTACCGCTATTGCACAAAGCTGCCCGATGGTAATGGCAGGATTTGCCATCCGCGAAGTAAGGCCGGTACAGCCATTTCCCGGGAATGAAGAGCAAAGTTAGTCTTGAGTTCTAAGTCAAAAAAAACAAAACTTGACTTAAGACTTGCGACTTAACAACACACAATATGGATAAAGTACTGCAGGAAGTTGACACGCTTTACAAGGAACACTTTGGAAAAATGGTTGCTTCGCTGCTCTACTCTTTCCGTGATCTGGACCTGGAAACGGTTGAGGATGTTGTACAGGATACATTTTCTTCGGCCCTTACCGATTGGCATCAAAAAGGAAGCCCGGCAAACGCAACCGGCTGGCTCTATAAAGTTTGCAGGAACAAAGCGCTGAATAAGCTAAAGAAAAATAACAGGCTGGTAAGCATTGATGAAAAAGCAGACCTGGGTTCTGTCGGGATCATTTTTAACGAATCGGTGCTGGATGATCCGCAATTGAGGTTATTATTTGCGTGCGCCAATCCTGATCTGTCTCCTAAAACGCAGGTTGTTATCACCCTTAAATATGTTGTGAACCTGAAAGTTGAAGCTATTGCCCAGGTTTTGGGGATGACGATAGACGGTGTGGATAAGCTGCTTTTACGGGCACGGCAAAAAATAAAAGGCGAAAAGATCCTTTTGGAAGAGCCGCACACATCAGCTTTAAAGCAAAGGCTGCCAATTGTTCATAAAATAATTTACCTCACCTTTAACGAGGGTTATAAATCATCGGGCAGTAAAGAAATTTTACGCGAAGACCTTTGCGAAGAAGCGTTGCTTTTAAACAAGACGCTTATCGATAGTAATTTAGGCGACAAAGACTCACTCGCACTGCAGGCGCTGATGCTGTTTAACAGCGCAAGATTTAAATCAAGGTTCTCTTCATCAGGCGAACTCCTGGATCTCGAAAATCAGGACAGGGCACTTTGGAATAAGGATTTGATCTTGCTGGCAGAGGATTTCTTAACACGATCACATAGCGAAGCCCTGTCTAATTATCATTTGGAAGCAGCTATTGCTTATAAACATTGCTCTGCTCCAAACTCCAGAGCTACTGAATGGAAAACAATAGTTGGTTTGTATGCACACTTACGTCATAGCACCCCAAATCCTTTTGTTGAATTAAACTACGCCATTGCACTGTATTATGCGGGAGAAAAACAGTCCGCATTTAACCTGTTAAATGAGCTGCAGCAGCATGCCTTTTTTAGCCGGTATTATTTGCTGAATATGACGCGTGGGAAGTTTTATCATTTGGAGGGCGATGATGGCTTGGCAAAGCAATATCTGTTAAAGGCTTATCAGCAAACTAATAATGTGAAAGAAAGGGATTTTATTGGGAGGATGATGGAGGGGTTGGAATAATGATTAAAGCGCATCAAACCGCTTGAGTTAACTATAAATTGGAGCTTCTACCCCCTCAATTCTTTCCCTTAACCCCAACCTTATACCCGCTTGGCGTTATGCCTTCAATCTTTTTAAATGCCCTGCTAAAATAATTGAGGTTATTGAATCCGGCTTTAAAGCATGCTTCGGAGATGCTGTTGTAGGGGTTGTTCATCAATTGCTTGGCCAGCAGGATGCGCTCTTTTATAATATAATCAACCGGCGAAATTCCAAGCTCATGTTTAAACGCACGGAAAAAACTTGGCTTGCTCATAAATGCCATCTGGCTCAGGGCATCAATATTCAGCTTTTCGGTGAGGTGAACCCT
>Ga0206981_10211_pt1 | contig 17055 bp, 17 predicted proteins | sample Alteio_BWMinCont_17_FD_153312 | JGI IMG/M metagenome (GOLD analysis project Ga0206981, IMG submission 153312) | Enriched cells from forest soil in Barre Woods Harvard Forest LTER site, Petersham, Massachusetts, United States -... | ecosystem: Environmental > Terrestrial > Soil > Temperate forest >... | reverse complement strand
GGATCCCGCAGAATTTCTGGGTGCCGGCATGGATTTCTGAAGCAACCAATTCATGCCGTTACCAACAAAATACAGAAGCCATCCCATCCCTTCGATCCGACGGTCTGCAGTGCTGTGCTCTCCACGCGAGACTGACCAGCAACCAAGTCGATGTATTGACGTATGCCGGTGACATCGGAGGCGTTGCAGGTAAAATCCCCAACTCTGCCATTTCGCACGATGTTGTCACACACGATCACCGTCCCTGCGCGCGAAAGTGCAAGCACCATGTGAAGATACAGTGGACAATTACCTTTGTCCGCGTCAATGAAAACCAAGTCGAATGGCTCGGCGTTCTCTTCGATCAGGTGCTCGAGCGTTTCTACGGCCCTGCCGATTATGATCGAGACCTGGTGAGACAACTTCGCAAATTGAATGTTCTTCTTCGCCACCGCTGCATGTTCCATCTTCGCTTCTATGGAAATCAGCACGCCGTCAGCGGGAAGAGCGCGAGCGAGCCAGATCGTGCTGTACCCTCCCAGAGTGCCGATTTCGAGAATGCGCCGGGCTCCTCGGATCATGGCCAGCAAGTATAGGAACTTTCCCTGATTCGGTGGAACGTTGGCCGGGGGCAAACCTGCCTGTACGCTCGCTTCGAGACCAGCATTCAAGGCGAGATCTTCTCTCACGACCCGGGAGCAAATGTATTCATCCGTTTCCGTCCATGAATCTTTTTCCTTGCTATACCTCGGACTCGTGCACTTGGAAGGACCTCAACTGCCATACGGCGGGATGGCGCACGATCGCGAAAGGTCATGTGGGCGTCATTTCACGAACTTTGCATACCTCCAATGCACATGTACTTTAAGACGATATATTCATCGAGGCCGTAATGTGAGCCTTCGCGCCCGAGACCCGATTGCTTTACCCCGCCGAACGGCGCCACCTCATTTGAAATGAGGCCGGTGTTAATGCCCACCATGCCGTACTCGAGCGCCTCCGCAATACGCCAGACGCGGCTCACATCCCGGCTGTAGAAATAGGCTGCGAGGCCGAATTCCGTGTCATTCGCGAGCTGCACCACTTCTTCGTCGGAGGCGAACTTGAACAGCGGAGCTACCGGCCCGAATGTTTCTTCCTCCGCCAGCCGCATGGCCCTAGTTGCTCCGGTCAGGACCGTCGGTTCGAAGAAAGTGCGGCCGAGCGCGTGTCGCCTCCCACCTGCGGCGATGCGCGCACCTTTCGCGAGTGCGTCCTCGATATGCAATTCCACTTTACGCACAGCGGCCTCGTTGATGAGCGGACCCTGCGTGACGCCTGCGCCAGTGCCGCGCCCTACTTTCAACGACTCCACCGCGATGCACAGCTTGTCGGCAAATGCTTCGTAGACGCGCTCGTGCACGTAGAACCGGTTTGCGCACACACAGGTCTGGCCGCTGTTGCGGTACTTCGATGCCATGGCGCCCTCGATGGCGGCATCGAGGTCCGCATCCTCGAAAACGATGAAGGGGGCGTTGCCGCCGAGTTCCAGCGACAACTTCTTCACCGTCGGCGCGCATTGCGCCATCAACTGCCTGCCAATTGCAGTTGATCCAGTGAAGGAGAGCTTTCGCACCAGTGGGTTGCCGGTCATTTCGGAGCCAATGCTTCGCGGCTCACCGGTGATGATGCTGAGGACGCCGGCTGGCACCCCGGCGCGCGAAGCCAGTTCGGCAAGCGCAAGCGCCGTTAGCGGGGTCGCTTCGGCCGGTTTCACAATGATCGGACACCCGGCGGCGAGTGCGGGACCGGCTTTGCGCGTGATCATCGCAGCGGGAAAATTCCAAGGGGTAATGGCCGCGCATACGCCCACCGGTTCTTTCACAACGAGAATGCGCTTATCCGCCGTGGGGCTTGGAATGGTATCGCCATAGATGCGCTTGGCTTCCTCACCGAACCACTCCAGGAATGATGCCGCGTAGTGGATCTCACCCTTCGCTTCCGCCAGAGGCTTGCCTTGCTCGGCCGTCATGATCTGCGCTAAATCATCGGCGTTTTCAATCATCAACTCGTGCCACTTGCTGAGCACGGCCGCGCGGGCCTTAGTGGCCCGGGAGCGCCACGCGGGCCACGCATCGTTTGCGGCCTCTATCCCGCGGCGCGTCTCTGTAGCGCCCATCAGCGGCACCGTCGAGACTGCCTCTCCGCTCGCGGGGTTGCGAACTTCGAACGTCGCGCTATTATCGGCATCTCGCCATTTCCCAGCTATGTAAGCCTGCGACCGCAGCAATGAGGCGTCTTTAAGATCGACTGATTCCAATGTTGGCATCTGCTCTTTACTCCCTTATATCTGCGAGCCATGAGAACGTATCCGGTTCGAATATCCAGCGCTGCTTCACTCAATCTGCTGCAACTGCTGTTTGTTTTATAGAGCATCGAAGGTTACCACAGGTGCAGGTAGCCGCTCCCTGCCGGCTTCAATCGTTAGTACGTGGCACCGGGTTTGGGCTGCGGTACCCTGGGCAAGTCCTGCTTGAAGTTGCGCGCTAACGTACGTGCCGCCTGGGCCAGCATCATTGTGTCGATTCCCACTGCACAGAACGTGACACCCAGTTCAATGTAAGTACGAGCCAGCGCGTTGTCCACCGTCAGAATCCCAGCAGCCTTGCCCGTACGGACAATGCGTTCGATAGCGGTTGAGATCGTGGCGACGACGCCTGGATGCCCGGGATCCCCCAGATGACCAAGCGAGGCGGCAAGATCTGAAGGGCCGACGAACACGCCGTCGACTCCCGGCACGGCTAGGATCTCGTCAAGACTCTCGAGACCTTTCACCGTCTCCACCTGGACTAGCAGACAGACGCTATCACTGGCCCGCTTGAAATAGTCGCTCAGCGCTCCCCATCGTGAAGCCCGCGCAGAAGCGACGCCACGCATGCCTTGGGGCGCGTAACGCGTTGCGGCCACCAGTCGTCTGGCCTGTCCCTCGCTCTCGACCATCGGGATCAAAAGGGACTGGGCGCCGATGTCCAGATACTGTTTGATCAACACCGGGTCATCCGTCGGCAGCCGGACCACCGGATGCGTAGGGTATGCAGCCACAGCCTGCAGTTGTTCGAGAACGGAGCGCAAATCATTCGGCCCGTGTTCGGCATCGATCAGCAGCCAGTCATAGCCGGCGCTTGCCACGATCTCGATGGCATACGCATCCGCAAGGCTCGTCCAGAGCCCGATCTGCAGCCGGCCCGCGGCGAGCGCCTGTTTGAATCCATTTTCGGACACATCGGTCATGCCTGGCCTCCCGAGAAACGGCAGGCGATTGATCCAAGAGGTCCGTAGTCGATGTGGAATATGTCACCCGCCCGCGCAGGCACAGGCGCTGTAAACGATCCACCCAGGATGACCTCGCCCGCCTCAAGCGAGACGCCATACGGATGCAGCTTGTTGGCTAGCCACGCGGGTCCGTTCACGGGGTTATTGAGCACCGCTGCGGCGACTCCGGACTCCTCGACCACTCCGTTGCGATACAGGATGGCGGCGACCCATCGCAGGTCAGCTGCGTCGGCCTTCACCGGACGACCGCCCATCACCAGCCCGGCATTGGCGGCGTTGTCCGAAATGGTATCAAAGACCTTTCGTGTGACTTTTGTTCCAGGATCAATCTGCTGAATGCGCGCATCGATGATCTCGATCGCCGGGATGATATAGTCCGTCGCCTTCAGTACATCGAAGATGGTGCAATTGGGGCCGCTCAGCCGATCCTTGAGGATGAAAGCGAGTTCGACCTCGACACGCGGCACGATGAATCGCTCAATGGGTATGTCGAAGCCCTCCCGGAACAGCATGTCATCAAGGAGGACGCCGTAGTCGGGCTCGGTGATGTTGGATGACCGTTGCATGGCCCGCGATGTGAGCCCAATCTTATGGCCGATGGGCCTGCGCCCTTCTGCGATCTTGCGGCGCACCCATTCCTTCTGGATGGCATAAGCATCCTCGATGGTTATGTCCGGGAACTCCAGCGAGAACTGGCGGACCTGAGCGTGTGTCCTCTCCGCCTCGTCAAGTCGGGAAGCCAGACTCACGATCGTGTTATCGCTGAGAACCATCATCTACCTTTGGCTCCTGAGACGCGCGTGGATGTTGTTTTCTTTGAAGGAGCCGTTTTCATCCGCTTCTTCAATGTAGAGCGACAAGGCAAACGACCGCGTGGCGAACACACCTTTGAAATGCTTCTTCACCATCTGGAACATCCGCTTGAAAAACTGCTTCTTGAAGTCAGGATCCCGCCCCGGTCCGATCTTCGCGGTAATGTTGACGAAAGCATCATTCCCTTTTCCATCGGCGATCACGTATTCGGTAAGCCGAATGGCGCGAACGCGGATCCCGCCGGTTGGAAATACGCCATTCGAGTCGCGAAACTTCGCCGCCAGTTTCTCGAGAAGTTCGGGAATCGCGGCATCCGGGCCGAGGTTGTCGGTGTACTCGACGATGCAATGCGGCATGTTATTGTCCTCACACAGTGGCTATTTTAAGAAATATGTACGGCTACGATGCGGGCTCCGGGCAACGCCACGAAGGGGTCTCTGCAACTGGCACAAGCTCACGCCTCTGCCCCCTCGGCTCCGGGATGATGGTGTTCGCAAGGCATCCAATTCCGTCAATCTCAGTGATAACTTCATCCCCTGGCTGCAAGTAGCGGACGCCTTTGGGCGTACCTGTCAGGATGAGATCACCGGGACTCAGAGTCATGAAATCCGATAGGTACTCAACCAACGCGGGGATCCCAAAGATCATATCGCGGGTATTGCCGTGCTGTTCAGCCTCGCCGTTGACAAAGGTACGCAATCCAAGCGCCATCGGATCGGCAATATCCATTGCATCCACTATCCACGGACCGAGTGGGGTGCAAAAATCCCGATTTTTTACCCTCAAGTTAGGCCGGTAGTAGTTTTCCAGGTATTCCCGCAGCGCGTAGTCATTGGCAATGGTGTATCCAGCCACATAGTCGTAAGCCTGCTCCTGGCGGATGCGTCGACCCTTGCGCCCGATCACCACGGCGAGTTCGCATTCGAAGTGCATCTGCCGGACATCTGCAGGGCATGGGCTGTATCCGTTGTGCCCCACGAACGTGTTCGGCCCCTTGAGAAATATAAGCGGTCTTTCAGGAGCCTTGAAGCTGAGCTCGGTTGCGTGATCGGCATAGTTGAGGCCCAGCGCAAACACCGTCCTCGGCTCTAAAGGCGGTAACCAGACCACTTCGTCGAAACCAGCACGCTGGCCGTCAGCCATCAGCAACAACTCGTCATCCTGTTCGACCAGGGCAGTGCGTAACGCTCCTCGGTATGCTATGCGTGCGTGCTTCATCGAGTAACCCCATCTTCCAGTCCCAGGCAACAATGCAGTCGTCCGATACCATCGAGTATCGCGGAGATCCGGCTGCCAATCCGCGCGCACGGCCGCAGCGGCGTGCGACTCGCCAGCAACACATCGCCGGCGCGGAAGGTCATGAATGCCGACACCTCTTCGATCAGCTTCGCAATGCGTTCGTCGCTGCCCTCAAGGCTCAGGGATGCAGCCTCGCGGCCGTCGATTTCAAGACGTAATCGATGACTGCCAATATCGATGGCATCGCGGGACACGATCACCGGCCCCACCGGCAGGAAGCCGTCCCGACACGTTTCGCGAATTGGTGGACGAAAGAAATCCGCACCCGGTTCGGCCAAGTCGATCGCAAGGGTGTATCCCACCACCGCGTTAAGTGCCTGTGCGGCCGCGACGCCACGCGTGTCGCGGCCAAAAACCACTGCGAGGGCGGCATTCGCCTCCACTTCCCCAAGGGTGCGCGGCAACTGCACGATGCCGTTGTGTGCCAGAAATGTGTTGCGAGGCTTGATAAAGAGAACCGGGGTTATAGGGGCCCCATTGTATGGCGGCCTGCTGAAGAGTTCCGAATGCGTGCCAAGCGGGTCATCCCCATCCAGCGCGACGCCGTATACCGTACCGTCGATCGGGACGCATTCGCGTAAACAAGACCCTACCATGGACAGAACTCCTGAAGCTCGCTCTCTCAAAAGAGCGGGATCTCGTTCATCTTGACGCCCCATTGCTTAACATGTCAAGCATTTTCGAGCCGCGCTAAGAAATGAGGCGCCGATCAGTCCCGCGATCGCCTATACTTCGGCGACGACTCGATTCTCGATATACCCAAGTGCTTCAATCTCGGCGCGAACAACATCGCCCGGCTTGAGCAATCGGCCAGAAGCAGCGCCGACTCCCGCAGGAGTTCCCGTGGCAAGGATGTCGCCGGGCTCCAGCGTCATCACCGTCGAGAGATATTCGATCTGGTCGTAGATGTTGTAGACCATGTCGCCGGTCGTCATGCGCTGACGTTCCTGGCCATTTACCGTCAAAACCATTTCCAGCGCCAGCGGATCGGCGATCTCGTCATCGGTAGTCAGCCAGGGCCCGATCGGACCATGCGTGTCGAACGACTTACCCAACGTAAACGTGGGAGAACGATGCTGCCAATCGCGCGCGGTGACGTCATTTGTGACCAGGTAGCCGGCGATAACGGAACGCGCGTCGACCGCCTTGACGCGCCGGCATCTGCGCCCTATGACCACACCGAGTTCGATCTCATAATCAAGCTTTTCGACGGCCTTCGGGAATTCGATGGGATCGTACGGACCGTTGAGGCAGGAGACCTGTTTGTTGAACCACAACTGACTGGTCGGAATTGGGATACCTGCTGCCCGCGCCTCTTCGGCATGTGCCTTGTAATTCATGCCGATGGCAAGGAATTTCTGTGGATCGCCGCACGGTGCTTCAAGCTTCACCGAGTCCAGAGGAAAAGCAGGACCGGTTGCTGCTTCGAGCCACGCGCGGAGTTCCGGAAGAGTCGCCAGCAGTTGGCGCATCGAATGACCAACACCAGTAATTCCTGAGAGGTCGACTACGGCACCATCGACTACTTTTCCGACGCGGGTCTTCCCTCCTACGGTAAAGCGAACAAGCTTCATCCTTTTCCCTTCGGCACTCAATTCATTGAGCGGCTTATTGCATGAAACGGCGCAGTCACGGCTCCCGAGCGGGAGTGAGCTGAAAATTAATGAACTTCCAACCCTCTTCCGAACGCCGCAAAACCTGGGTCGCAAATCCTTCGAGTACAATCTCGCCGTTTTCATCCTTTGAGCGCATGCGGTTGGTCATGGGACCGGTCATCACCGCAATATCGCCATAAAGTCTTACATTCAATGGCCCGCGCGTAACGGAGATGAAGGCACGCTTCTGGTCGATATGCCGCAACAACTGGGCTTTGTCGTGCACAAGGCCGGTGCTGTGAATGTGGGTCAGATCATCAGCGAACAACCTGTCCAGCTCTGGAAGGTCAACAACCACCAAAGCGGCCTGCCGACGGCGCTCTGCTTCGAGCACCGCACCTCTTTCATCCCCTTGCATTATTCATTTACCTCGCATCAGTTGAGGCTCATATCAGTCCTTCGTAAGAGCCGCCGTCGAGTTGAAGATTCTGGCCCGAGATATAACCAGCTTGCGCGCTGCACAGGAAGGCGCAGGCATCTCCGAATTCCTCCGGGCGGCCCAGTCGCTTCGCAGCGATCGTTGCGGCGATACGGCGGCGGGCTTCGTCACGATCGATAGTGTATTGCGCCATCATCCGAATGGCCATGAATTCCTGTCGCGGCGTGTCGATGCGTTCCGGCAGGAGGTTATTGATGGTCACGTTATCTGCGACTACAGATGTGCTGATGGCTTTGCTGATCGCGGTGAGCGCGGCTCGTGCCGAAGTTGATAGCCCCATCTCGTAATGCGGCGACTTCACCATCGCCGAAGTAATGTTGATGATTCTCCCGAACCGCCGGGCTTTCATCCCCGGAATATAGGCCCGCATGAGTTGCACAGCCGGGATCATGTTTGCGCCCATCGCGGTAAGCAGAGCGGCCTCATCCCAATCATCCAGCTTGCCCGGCGGTGGACCCGCATTGTTGTTCACCAGGATGTCGACCTCCGGGCAGTCACTGAGAATCGTGCGGCGGCCTTCCTCCGTTGATAGATCTGCAACGATGGAATTTATCGCTGCCCCCGGAATCCGGCGGCGCAGTTCCTCAGCTGCCCCGTTAAGTTTCTCTGCATTGCGGCCATTTAGCGTAACCGATACTCCCTCCCGGGCCAGTGACTCCGCGCAGGCAAACCCAAGCCCTTGCGATGATGCGGAAATGAACGCCGTCCGGCCTCGAATCCCCAGATCCATCTAGCATTTCCTCCGCTTTGCTGCAAATCTCGAATACTTGCAACACTCCCGCCGGAAGCTCATTGATGGTTTCCGTTTTGCGAGGTGCTTAAATCATGCTCGGCTCGCTGCGCGGGCGCGAAAGGAGCGATCTTTTCACGATCGTGAGCGTATTGCGCCGATTCGCGGTCCACTTCGACAATTCGATTGTCGTTGCCGCGAGTCGCGAAATTGTGCAACCGAAGGAGTTCTTTGCCATAGTCGTTTCCATTCGGTGTGCGGACGATAACGTGAGTATGGAATTTGGCTGGTTTCGAATTGGTAAGCCATACACCGCTGTGATGATCGAACTCAAGCATGATCACAGGGCTCTGTACGCGGTAATAGAATGGGTCTTCGTCTCCGTAACCACCAATCCAACTGAAGTACGTTCGGTCAAGCTTCGATCTAACGTGGCGCATCCGTACCGCGCTCGGACCGACTGGCAAAAACTCGAGAAATTTATCAATGACCCTCAGCAGCAGTTCTTGCTGTTCGAGCGACATCTCCGTTGCAACGACACCTTCATACGGGATGATGCGGTTATCCTGGAAAGCGGCTCCCAGATGGCGCTCATCTGCAAAGTGCCAGCGGCCCTTTGGCATGGTCGGGTCGACCATGAGCTTGTACGTGATCGCTCTTTCACGCAAACTCGGAGAAAGCGAACGAATCATCTCAAGTCCTAGTTCTTCTTCCTTCTCGAACGAGCGGAAGCGTCCTTTTTCTCCGCGGTCGACGAAGTTCGGCTCGAAGCCCAGGAACACCGGAGAGATGACCAACTGCCTGCCGAGTATGAAACAGTTGACAGATAGATGATGGCCATACATGCTCCATCCCCATGGCTCGACGGCAGATGGGGTCCCGTAAAGCAGGAAGTGGTAGCTCCAGTCATTCATGATGTTGCGAAGGTCATAAAGCTCGCCCAGGTAGAGATTGGCAGATCGGCACTCTTCCGTTTTCTGATATCCCTCAGGACCAAGGCTCGCTTGCATCAGGTTCTTGACTGCCTCTCGCACTTGCGGCGTGACGTAGTCCAATCGCAAACCATGCGAGTTCATCGGGAACTCCGGGTTATACCAACTCCGCCACTCGTGCGCGTTAATTCCATACTGGATGCGCTTTCGTTCGTCGCCGCTCAGTTCGGCAAGAAGCGCCAAGCCGGCGTCGACGATCGGCTGGGGATTGAGTCCCTCGTCCTCAAGGGCGTAGAGATCCTTCTCGATTTCGCCATTGGCGGTGATCCCTTTGAATGGTTGCGAGTAGAGGTCCAACCATGAGTCGATGAGAAACCGGGCGTCCTGCCTTGCAAGGATCGGTTTCGCATAGTCAAAGGGGTCGAGTCCGCGGGCATTCAAGATCCGCGGCGATTCCGGAGAGAGCAGGTTGTTTCGAAAGTCTTCGTTGCTCATCGTTTCACGCACTTCCCACGTCCGGGCCGTCGGGTTATGAACTTTCGGATAAAAGATCTTCTACTCGATTCGATACATTTACTGGAGCTTGAAGAGGCGGCGAGCATTCCCATTTGTGACGAGTTCGCGTTCTTCCTCGCTAATGTCCAGAGTTCGTACAAACTCAACGCCTTCTGACATCCAACCGTAGAAGACCGGGAACGAACTGCCAAACAGCACATGATCGGCACCGCACACCTTGATGGCACACTCGACTTCCGCTTTGCCCCAGGAAGCAGGATGAGTCATATCGTAGAAGATGTTGTTCTTCAGATAGCTGGAAATTTGTTCCATACCGGAAGTGTCCAATCGCGACATAGCTTCCTTCTTCTTGGTCTTGTGAGGAGTGAGCAGGTGGTAGTTCGCAAACCAATTACCGCCTAACATAGTATGAATGAATTTGAGACTTGGGAAGTCTTCGAATATGCCGCTGAACAATTCGCGTCCTACGGCTGTGGCCTGGTCAATGATGCGGCCAAGTTCCCGCCGCAGATTCGTATACTCGTAGATGGATTGCCAGTAAACCGGTAACGGCGTGTGATGAACAACCACCGGTACTTCCAATTCATTCAGCACTTTCAGGTAGGGCTTGAAGACCTCGTCATCAAGGTAAAGCTGGCCATAGTGGCAGGCCAATTGGACACCGACCATTCCGAGGTCCTTGAGACAACGCTCAAGTTCGTAGAGGTTCTCTTTTCCTCCCCAGGGTGGGAGAACGGCATTCGCGTAGAGGCGTCCGGCTGATTCCCTGCACATTTCCGCAGCGTTGTCATTCACGACCTTACAGGTGTCAAGTTGGAGCCACTCCTGCCAAACCGGCACACGAAGTATGGCTTTGTCGACGCCCGCGTCGTCCATAGCCTTAAGCTTGGCCTCGAGCGAATAGTCGCCCTCCACATAGTTCAGGTTTTGATAGCCCTTTGGTTTTTCAAGAATGAGCTGACGTTTGCCACTCTCCAGAGTGCCGAGCGAAGCGATCTCTCCATAAGAGCGCGGAGCTGTACTCAAAAATCCATTAAGGATCTTTTCGTTGCTGAAGAGGTCTTCAGGAAGGTGGTGCATATTGATGTCGATAATCACTTGGGGAAAGGTCTCCTTATCGAACCTTAATGAACACACCTTCAAAGTCCGTGAAGGAAAAACGGAGTAAGCCAGTGCAGGGTTTGCATCGGCAATCTTGTCGAGATACCCAAGCTGGCGGCGGGACCGGGCAGCTCGATCGTGGCTGTATCACATATCATGAAGCCCTCTTCAGTAATTGTTGGTCCAACGCTCAGCGTTCTGTTAAGAACACCGACCGGAAGCCGCTGGTCTCCCCGGGCTTTTCATCAGGGCGTTTCATTCCTGCCAGCCGGTGGTATTCCTTGAAGATCGCATCGGCTTCAGCGAGCGGAAGAATCTTCTCGATGTCGTCGAAAGGCTGGCCGCCACTGCGTTCTTCGACAATGCGGCGCACAACCTCGGGCCCCTCCCCGCGGTTTGCGACCACGATCCGGTTTACGATGGCGCGCCGCTCCGCCTCGTACTCCCGCAGCGCTTCAACCGGATCGTTTATCGTTGCCAGCTTTTCGGCGATGACGCGGGTATCCACCAGCGCCTGGCAAACGCCGTTGCCGCCGCGAGGGTACATCGCATGCGCGGCGTCGCCCAGCAGTGTCACTCTGCCGAAGGACCATTGCGGCAGCGGATCGTGATCAATGAGCGGGAAGAGATAGACCTCGCGACAATTGCGGATCATCTGTCCCACGTCGAGAAAATCCAGCTTGCACTCGTCGAATTTGTGCGCGATCTCGTCGGGCGTGACCTTCTGGTTCCAGTCCTCAATCGTTTCCGGCCGTCCATTCTGCTCGACTACCCAATTCACCAGCGTGTTGCCTTGCCCGTCTTCGTTGTCACGAATGGGATATACGATCAGGCTACCCTGGTTCTTGGGATCGCCGATATGCAGGATCGTGCCACCGCTCTTGAACGGTTTCATCAGGCTCACCCCGCGCCAGAGCGTAATGCCCGAATAATGGCTGCGCGTTGATTCCGGCAGAAGCTGCTTGCGCACCGCCGACTTGATGCCGTCAACGCCAATCATGACATCTGCGCGAACTTCCGTGGGCGCCCCCTGACCACGGGACTCAAAACTGATCGTTACACCATGGTTATCCTGACTGAAGCCCTTGCAACTCGCGCCGAGCACCACCGATTCAGGACCGAGCCTCTCAATGACCGCGTCGAACAACATCATTTGAAAGGTGCCACGATGCACGAAGCGCTGCTCGTGTTCGTAGCCCATATGCTTGCCGCATCGCTCGGCGTAGATCTCCTGGCCGTAACGGGTATAAAACATCGACTCACGCGCCTCAACCGAGATCTTTTGGAACTCCTCGAGCAGTCCCAGTTCGGTAACTTCCTTCGTTCCATAGGGCTTGACGTCGATTCCAACGCCCAGAGGCTTGATCGCTGTAACCCCTTCGTAGATCCTTGGCCGAAAACCCTTCTGGTGCAACCGCAGAGCGGTAGCTAAACCGGCAGGTCCCGCACCGATAATCGCGATATCCGACATGACTCAATTCCTCCTCGACCGCACGCCTGTTCCGCGGTGCGTACGTTATTTGACCCCGAGCGGAGAGGATGCCCCTGGCAGGCCCGCGGGTTGTGCCCCCTGGTTGCGCAGCCAAATCGGTCCGCCGGCAGCCAGGCAGACCAACGTTCCTAGAACGATGAGCGTCAGCATGGGTGTCGATGTCGGCGCCGATTGTGCCGCAAATGCGAGCGGAGCGCCCAGGAGCACGCCGATCAGGGTCAGCTGGGTAACCAGTCCGCTGGTTGCGCCCATGCTGCTCGGCGAAGGCGCGCATCGTGGCACCAGGGCCCACATCCCAACAAGTAATCCGCAGCCAAAGGTAAACATACATGAGGCGACGATCGATCCGGCAGTTCCGATCTGAGCCCCAAAGATGAGCCCCGCTGCTCCGCTACTCAGGACGATTCCACACAATCCGATGATGTGAGCGGGCACGCCTGTATTGAGCAAACGACCAACCAGAAGGCAACCCACCATGTTCGCGATCATGGCCAGAACGTTCCAGCGCTGCACCTCGAGTTCGCTGACTCCATAGCGACCGGCGAGGTAGGGGCCTAGCGTCGCAATCGTGCCGGTCAGAAGGAAAGCGTTCGCTGCAAAAGACAGGCCAAGCAGATAGGGCCAGGGCGTCCGCAGCACCGCACTCAGCCCCGATGTGCGCGAGGTCTGAAGAGAGAGGCTCTCAGTCTTCGGGAGACTGAAAATTGCCAGCAATAAAAGGATCGCGGTCAGTCCGGCATGGGCAGCAAAAGCGGCCCGCCAGGTTCCAAATTGCGCGGCGAGCCCCGCAGTCAAAAAGGGCAGGATGAAACTAACCGGGACGGATGTGGACCAGAGAGCCAGAGCCATCACGCGCTGCTTGCCGCTGGTGATTCGCATCAGGATCGTTATGGCCGCGACGGCAATCAGCACGTAACCAGCACCCGTAAGCAGGCGGGCCGCCAGCAACAGTTGAAGCGAAGGCGAAGCGATGACACAGAGATCACCGATAACCGCTGTGATCGCGCCGGCCAGCAGGACGCGTCGGTCGCCTATCCGGTCTACGGCAAAGCCGGCCAGTAATGCTCCCAATGCGACGACCAGGGACGGCAGCGACATGACCAGTCCGATGAGCGAACGATTGTCCGGATGGAACTCTCTGGCTATCGCACTCAACTCTGTCACGGCTTCGCTTACCGTCATCGCCGCCATCACGCCCAGACCGAAGACGATCGCGATTCTGAATGCCGTTCGGTCCATTGGATTGGCCATACCTCGAGTCTCCGTTCCTTGGCAGCTTCGTCCTGATAGAACTGCAAAAGTCAATTAAGTCACTTCGAAAACGTCTTCCGTGGGCTCAGTAACCCTCAGCGCCGACGGTCGCTTTCAATTCGATCGAGCCTTGGTGCGTTGCCACGGGCTGCAGTTCTTCGTCCAGATTCAATACCCTCGAAGCTTCTGTGTACCAAGTTGGGATAATCGAGTGGCCCCACCAGCTGCGACGCTGATTGTCATGGACACTCCAGATCTTCACTGGGTTATCGGGATCGCCCGTGTAGTAATTTGTGGTGAAGACCTCGACACGGTGGCCATCGGGATCGCGCATGTAGAGATAAAAAGCGTTCGATACGCCGTGACGTCCCGGGCCGCGTTCAATTTTCTCCGACTGGCGCAGCGCGCCGAGGTGGTCACAGATGTGCAGAATCTCGTGGCGCTCCTGGACATTGAAGGCGAAGTGATGCAGACGCGGCCCATCGCCCTGGGTTAGAGCGATGTCGTGCACAGATGGTTTGCGATACATCCAGGACGCGAACGTCGTTCCCATTTCATCACGGATCTCCTCGGAGACCTTGAAGTCGAGATCCAGAAGATATTGCCGCGCGGTTGGAATATCAGGCGTCAGGATATTGAAGTGGTCAAGACGTAAAAGCGTCGCTGCACCGAACGCGTCGTAACGCTGCGTATACCGCTCAACGTGTTCAGCCTCACAGAAGAACTCCAGCGGGAAACCCAGGGGATCCTGCACGTGAACAAGTTCGCCAAAGCCGCGGGTCGTGCCCCTGGGGCGCCTCTCCACGCGCACGCCCAACTCTCCGAAATACCGCTCAGCGGCATCGAGATCCCTGGGAGCGCGCACACGGTACGATATCCGTCTGACTGCCGCCGAGGGGCCCTTCCGCAGGACCAGCGAATGATGCAGGTACTCCTCGAAGGCGCGAAGATGGATCTCGTCCCCATCTTCATAGGTGATCAGCAGGCCAAGCACATCGTGGTAAAAGTTCCGCGATGCCTCGAGATCAGTGACCACCAGTTCCAGTGCCGCAGCACGAAGAATGTCCGGTGGAGCGCCCGTGGCTGAACTAGCGGTAGACATCAAACCCTTCCTTCCAGACCTGTCAGTATCGAACGGGTAAAGTGCAATCGGTCACCGAATGGATCCGCATGCCGTTGCTATTCCCGGATCCCACCATCTCTCATAACTATCTGCAGAGAAACTGAAATTCTTCTGAAGATGATTCCCCGATTTGGATAAATTCAAGGTGGCCGAGGCCTGCTCTCCCAATAAGCTTCACATGTTAATCATCTCTCTCTACGATCGTCAAGGATTATTGCGACTACTTAAGAAAAATCTGTCGTGAAAGGCGTCGAGCGTGCTCGTGGCAGGGGGAAAGAAACGATCAAATCAAGACCAATGACTAGTCATACGAGTTGGAAGTCCAAGTTCAGCTCTGACTTATGCTTGAGCTCATTTTGACATCCACTATGTTCCAGGTTGTTGGCGGCTCGTCTGCAACGGTTCGATCGTCGAGAGAGGTAAATGTGCCTCAGCACAACCAAAGTTGGCGGTAATCATTAGCAGTGGTCCGTCTTAAGCCACCGGCTCCGACCCTGAGGAGCGAGCGCTTCCCTTCAGCGAACGCATAAATTCCCCCATTGAGGGTTCGATTTGAGCAAATAGTGGATTATCACGATTCTTGAGAATGGTCTCGCCGAACAGCTTCAGGCCCAGTGCGAAGGCCTTTGTGGCATTCTCATCCAAACCCAACTTTCCGGACATGCGGCGCGTGATGGCGAAGATATCATCGTGGTTTTCGACCTCAAATTGAAGTTCCTTGGCCTCCGTTCCAGCAGACAGAGACTCCAGCGTAATGCGATAGCGATACATAGATGGCTCCTGACTCTTCTCGAACACGGCGTCCATGCGCGTGCTCGTGATTATGAATCTGACCGGCGTTTCCTCGGCCTCAATGTCCCAGTGTGGCAGCCAGTGATTCAAAGTTTGTCGATTGTTACCGCCGCTGCATTGATTGCATCGGCGATCTTCCGAATCTGCTCGGACGAGATCGTTTGACGGGAGACGCGCGACTCCACTGCTCCACGAAGATTGTTAAATGCCTTCATGATTTCAGGCGAGCGACGCCTGCGAAAACCCTCGCCCGCCTCCTTCAGGCGGTCGAATACCTGAAGAACTCGCTCCTTGTTTTGCTGCAGGTAGGCGAGGCCCTCGGGTGTGACAGAGTAGACTTTCTTGTTTGCTTCTGATGTGCTTCCTGAGGCGAAACCCTCTTCGTCAAGCATGGTCAGAGTCGGGTAGATTACTCCCGCGCTCGGTGTATACCCGCCGGAAAGGCGTTCTTCCATTCTCTTCATCAGCTGATAACCGTAGCTGGGGCTCTCGGCCAGGAGTTTCAGAATGACCAGCTTCAGATCTCCAGCATCGAAGAGCCTTTCACGTCCACTGGTGAACGGATCCCGACCATGCATTCCCGAGCGATGCGGCCATCCCGCGTGCCCCTGCTTGTCCCTGCGCCCCGCCTCAATTCCTTCCTCTGAACCTGATCTTCCTCGCCCTGCGAAGCGAAAATCTCGCCTGCAATATGTCTCGAATAGATGTCCCTTCATTTCAATCTCCTGTCCTCTCGTTATATTCGAAGATATATCTTATATAGATATACGTCAATACATCGTACGATATATCTTTTGTCTGTGACACGTCGCGTTGATTTCTTCGACCTTAGCTTAAGGCGACCTACTTCTTTACACACTCGAAGTTGGCAGCATCGTTCAGGTCACCTGTACCCTTGTATCTCGCGACTTCGGGATACGCGCACAACGGGTGAGTGCGAACAACCTTATCGCCCTGCAACCTGGAGGCCACGATGCGTTCTGGAGCCTTGCCGGTTTCGACCCAATGGTCAAGTGCGGCGACCTTGTCAAAGGTGTCACAGCCGCTGCCTCCCATGCAGTGTCCCATCCCCGGCACGGTAAACAGCCGCATTGAGTTCGCGGTCTGCGCCGCGCCCACCGTCGTCTTCACCGCGTCCATGTAACTCACACTCTGCATGGGACTCGCGCCGTCCATCCAGCCGTGGTACATCAGCAGCTTACCGTCACGGTCAAAGAACGGTTTCAGGTTCGGGTTGTCGGCCAAGTTGATGGATCGCAGCAGCGCCCGCCCATAGGCCACGTCCTTGTCCATATCCAAAGTCTTCCAATCCCAGTCCGGGTCCTGGAAGATCATGTATTTGAAAAGAGCAACAGCGACTCCCATCGCATTATTCGGGGAGTAGTTACCGAAATTGCCCTCGGTGCCGGCCACAGGCGCCGCGAATTGCCTCCCCTTGGTACGCGGATTGAGTGGGCCCGCGTACAGCATTTGCACAAACTCTACCTGGGGAGCAGTCAGGCACTTGTCACTGTCTGCGCCTCGACACAGCAAAGTCCCGGGATCAAAGTGGCAAGCGGTTGGATCTTCCAGTTCGCCATCTTTTGCGCCGTCAAACGCGTCACACGCATTCATCACGGCT
>Ga0206981_10210_pt1 | contig 17079 bp, 13 predicted proteins | sample Alteio_BWMinCont_17_FD_153312 | JGI IMG/M metagenome (GOLD analysis project Ga0206981, IMG submission 153312) | Enriched cells from forest soil in Barre Woods Harvard Forest LTER site, Petersham, Massachusetts, United States -... | ecosystem: Environmental > Terrestrial > Soil > Temperate forest >... | reverse complement strand
GAAATTTAACGGCTACCTTATTTGTGTATTTTTTTGCACATTCATTAATAAAATAAGGGAGCGCTTTTCCCCTTGGATAATCAACAAGTGTTTCGTTCAAATTATTTACAGTATTAAAATGGATGGGGGCAGTCATTTTATAGTTCGTTTCGGCTAACCGGGTGCAACTTTAAGTGTATTACACTTTAAATATATAATATTACTTTTTAAAGTAATAACTTTATTACTATTAGGAGCGTCTATTTAACGCTATGGGTATGAGGCGTATGTATAAATTTTTTATTTGCCCCCTTTAATTTAAACAATAACAGCAGCATTGCGAAAAATATTGCCGGAATCCTGATCAACGCTCCCAAAAAATCTTTGTTATAAAAGGTATGTGGTATAGCAAATAATATACCAATATAACAACAAATAGTTGCGGCCAGCCATAAATGCCAATCAGGACCTATACCTGGTAATATTAACGAAACCAATAGCATAAAGGGCATTAATCCCAGCATGAGTACCCTCGGCAAAATTGATAGTTGATATATTTCGTTTAAATAATCAAAGTTACCATTAAATAATGCTGAAAATCCGCTGCTTCCGTATTTTTTAAGCAAATTAAACTGGGCCGAAAGCCACCTGCGCCTTTGCTTTTTGAATACTTCCTTATTGCTTACTTTTTCATCATATATCAAAGCGTTGTTAGCATAGGCAACAGTAACTTTATCGTTGGTAAGTAGCAGGCCCATTTCTTTGTCAAACCCGCCAACAGCATCAATCCGCATCATAACCTGGGTAAATAACTTATATTCCAAGGCCATCCCAGAGCCAATAATGGCTGCCGATAAATTAAAAACCCGCTGTGATTTGCGGAAAATATGATTGTTAACCTCTTCGCTTATCGCATCCAGTACGGCTACCGAGGTATTTGTATTTTTTGCAACCCTGTGTCCTTGTATCACCCGGTGGCCGGCTTGCAGGTAATTGTTTATCTGGTATAAAAAATCAGGTGCGGCTACATTATCTATATCAAAAACTATGGCGGCATCAAATCCATCTGCGGTGTTTTCAATGGCTTTATGTAATGCTTTTGATTTTGTGCTACTCTCAAAAACAACTTCTAAAACCTGGAGCGGCATTTGTTTTAATTGGGCTACGGTTTCGGGTTTTAAGGAATCGGCAATTACACAGATATGGAACAAATGTTCAGGATAATCCAATGTTACAGCACTGGCAGCTGAATTTAGTATGATCTCGTCTTCTTTATACGAGCATATATAAATAACAAATTTTGCAAGAGTTGAACTCTGCGGAGGCGTTTTAATTTTTATTAGCTTACCTGCTATAGAAAAGACAAACAGGTATAAGCTGTAAGTACCCAGGTAAATAAACAGGATGCTTGTTATAATTGCCGCAATAAATCTGATAATTTCCATATATTACAGTGTTATACGTAAGTTTTAATTAAACGATTAGGTTTAATTGATTTTTTTAAACTTGCGATGAAGAACCAGTTCTTTTTTTATCATAATTTATTTTCAAAAGGTCTTTTATTTCACTTATGCGATGTTCCCATGTATTATCGGCTGCAACTTCAAGCCTTCTTTTTTGTAAAGGAACAGTGTCGTTCAATGCAATTTTAATAGCATCAGAAAATTCTGCAGCAGTTGCGCAATAAGGTACCGTCTCAAATGTAAAATCTTTTAGGTCGGGGTTAAAATCTGTAGATACTACTGGCCTGCCCGATCCCAGGTATTCAAAAAGCTTTAATGGGAATATATCACTGCTTACCTCATCTTTTTTAAATGGTATTATAGCAACATCAAACCCTTTTAATACAGCAGGCATTTCCTCGTACGGAACCGGGCCGGGAAGGTATAAATTTGGTGCATTATATTCCTCTTCCTTTATATAATACCTGTCAATAGGCCCTATCAATACAAAACTTTTATCGTGGTTAGTTTTAAAAAGCAATTGCATCATATCATAATCTATCCGGCGTTCAATGGCGCCAAAGTAGCCTATTATTGGTTTTTTTATACCCGCTAAAATTGCAGATTCCTTTAAATCGGGATCAAGTGTTTTTAAACTATGGCTTATATTAGCTGCGTTTGGTATAAAGTAAGCGTTTGGATTTAGTAAGGCTTTTTTATTGCGCAGTTCTTTACTTGTGCATATTACCATATCAACCTGCTTTACCAGTATATCTTCAGAAATTAATCCATGTTTGGTTTGATAAGGCTCAATTATCGGATCTACACAATGATAAACACTCAATGTTGGATTTAGTAGTTTATGAAGTGTTGGAAGCGTAAAGTTGTAGGAGTTTATATAGATGTAATTTGTGATGTTCAGATTTTTGATGACTTTCTTTATTCGCGAACCAACTATCCACTCATTGAGCTTCAACGCCATCCGGTAAAATTTACCTTCGGGCAGCATATTGATTGATGGGACAGGGGGGGGCGATAATGATTTTTAAATTAGGGATCTCCGTTTCAATAATACTGTTTGACGACGAGAAAAAATGCGGGCGCCTTGTTTTAAATCCTGGCGTGTTTTTAAATTTTACATAATCGCGCCAGGTATACGGCCTGTCTACATAATAAACAAAGTTATCTTTTGCAAGGTGCTTGGCCATCGTATAATTTGTCGATTCGAGGCGACCGTCAAATTGCATTTGCGAGAAAATGATAATATTCTGATTCTTGAAGCTCATGTAAAATAACAGGGGGATTTATTTATCAAAAAGCATTATATCTATTATAATTTTATATTTCTTTCTTTATACTTAGCAATGAAGGTAGCTATTAATGCATTTGTTTCAACAAATCCCATTTTTAATATTCCAAACATTGTAAAGTTCAGGTACTTTCTAACTACCCAGTATCCATAAACTACACCGGCTAAAAACGTAAATATTGATGCAATTGCTACGGCATATAAACTGTGGAAAAAATAGATTCCAACAAAATCGCCCACAACATTTACAACCAGCATAATTACAACCTTAATCATATTGATCTTGGGTTTATTAAGCATATCAAGCGTTATTCCGAAAAAACGATCGACCGGTAGTAATAAGGCGAAACTCATGAAAATACGGAATATATTAGCGGCATTTGTATTAAGATATTGATGGCCACCTAATATATTAATTATCACATCGGCAAAAATAATAGAAGCCAATGATACCGGTATTATTAAGATTGTTAAGATCCCTGAATATTTTTTAAGTATGTAAGTAATATAGCTTTTATCATCACGGTTTACCGCTGCTGACATGGCAGGCATGGCCGTTGCAATGAAGCTTCGGAGGGGGATTTCTATTACCTCCATTAATCGCTGGGGTAAGTAATAGATCCCCACAAAAGCAGGATTGATAAACATAAACTTTATAATAAAATTATCAGAGCTTCTGAGTAGGTAAGAGCTTACGGAGGTGCCTATGCTAAACTTCCCAAAGTTTACCAGTTGTTTAATACAGTCCCAGCTTCTATTACGGATTGACATGAATTTTGCCCATCCGGTAAAAATTGATACCAGGCTGGTTATTATAACTGATAAAAAATAGGCATATATAATTACCTGGAAAGTGGCTTGGTGTAGTATCATTAATGTGATAATGAATAATAAAAAACAGCCCTGCCAAATTAACTGCAGAAGAAAAATACGGTCGAAGCGCTCTTCGGCCTGTAGTATCCATAAAGCAACGCTCGATGGTAGGGTGCTAAAATAAATTATAGCAAACCATTTTATAGTAATTTCGGTAGTGTGGTGCCCATGGTAAAAAACAAAGGCGATAAAACTAAAAAAGCCTAATGCAGCGGTAATGATAAAGCCTAAAAACCAGGTTGATCCTGCAACGGTTTCTGCCTGATCCTTACTTGCGCCTGCATAAAATTTCACTAACGAGGTTTGCAGGAAACCGCTCCGGGTTAAGTTAGCCAGGGTAAAGGTTATTAAAAAGAATGACCAGTCGCCAAAATCTTCTACACTCATGCTGCGGGCCAGTAATGATATGGTAACCATGCCTACAACCGGCATAACTGCATTACTTGCTAATGAAAGGGTGTGTTTGTTGATTAACTTTTTTACTATGGACATTATATTTTTCCCCAACAGTTGGTTTCGAAGTTGTACTTTTTGATTACACGGGCAGGGTTACCTACAGCAACAGAAAATTGGGGTATATCTTTTGTTACTACGCTGCCAGCGCCTATTATAGCATGTTTGCCAATGGTTACACCAGCGGTTATTACACAATTTGCTCCAATCCACACATCATCTTCAATTGTTATTTGTTTAGTTACCACTTTCTGCATCCGGGGAGGTAAGGTAACATCCTCATATGCATGATTAAGGCCCGATATAACTATGTTTTGAGCAAGCATAACATAATTACCTAATTTAACAGGGCCAATAATTACGTTGCTTAATCCAACGCCTACATTGTTTCCAATAAAAACATCACCAACACCATTGTTTATAGTGGCAAAATCTTCAACAATACTGTTAGCGCCTATTTCAAATTTATTAAACGGAAACAGGTCCATCCGGGTATTAAATCTTATAATGGTGTTTTTGCCTTTTTTATAAATAAAAGGATTAACAAACCACCTCACCCATAACCTTGGCCTGGCCTGGCCATGGGGAATTATGAGCCAATGTGCAATTTTTTTTAATTTGGGATTTGATTTAATAGTTGATAGTAATGACATTTACTTTTTTAATTATTCATCATATTAAATTATCCCGTAATTGCAGCTTGTAACTGGGTTTTTTGCTTATCCAGTCGCATTGTAACGTTTATTATAGCCATGGCTAAATAAAATAATATATTGGTGGGGTATTGTACGAATGCCTGCTGCGGATAGTTACCAATATCAAGTGCGAAAATTATTAATACCATTGCCATGCAATAGGTTTTTAGTTCAGGATCTTTGATAATGTAGTAATAATAAATGCCTCTCTGCAGTATTATAAAATTAAATGTACAAAAAAGTAATAATCCTATCCAACCCATTTCTACAGCCACCCTTACATAGCCGCTATCCGGCGGAAACTTGGCCAGGTAGGAATTTGGCGAAAACCGTTGCCCCCAAATACCAACCGACCCTAAGCCACCGCCAATAGGATGCGCCAGAATGTAAGGCTTAATTCTTCGTTGATTTTCGGCGCGAACATTAAAGGATGCATCCTTTGAGGGGCTAAATGCTGTTTGAAAACGCACCAGGCTTGGATTTGAAGTGGGGACCTTAATTAAAACTGCCAAAACGAAACCTGCACCCAGCACAAATACCAAGATCTTTTTATTGAATTTTAAGATAGCCAGCAGGCCGATTGCTGCGGGGATTAAAACATATGATGCTCTTGTTCCTGAATAAAGCATTACCGTTAGGTAAAAACACATCAAACAAACAAGTATTACTTTTTTATAGGTTCGGATATTGGTGAACAATAACGAAAGGCATAGTAATGAAGCTGCAACCATATTGTATGCAAAAACTACCGGATCAGAAAAGATTCCGAATTTGCGCATGTGCCCATAAATAAACAGCAAGCTAATGCGGAGCGGCTCGGCATTTAGCCATTTGGTTTCAAAGTTAAAAAAGCCAAAATTTTCTTGCTGGAAAGCTGATAGGGCAGCCAATAGCTCAAGGATCAATAAAACCTTAAATAAGAGCTTAATATAATTTTTGGAACGGATCTGAAATACAAATACAAAGTACAATAGCATTAAGAAAGCAATAGTACGTACCGTATAAATCCAGGCTAAAACTGATGAAGCTACAGGATTAATTACCTCAAGCAGGTTATAAACCAGCCATACCAGGATGAAATAACTTATGGGGTCTTTAAAATGGTCCCAATTTTTTTCATTTTTTTGTTTGATAAAAAACCCCAGGATTAGCAAATATGTTAATATATCCATTACCAGCCCGACAGGTGTATCAGGAGGAACCTGGCTTAAAATAAGTTGATAATTAATAAAAAAGGAGGCTATTATGAAAAGGATGATGCCGAATTTTGGATAGGTTACAATGGCATACACAAGCGGTAAGCCAATAATCATAATAAGGATAAGGATTCCAATTGCTGCACCTTGAGTAGCTATTAAAAAGCTTATAAGCAGTGATGTGAATAACAGGAATATCAGTACAACAGGTTTCGAGAATTTGTGAATAACTATGTTTTCCCAAATAGATCTTTTAGGTGCACTATTTCTGATCCGGTCATTTGACATTTATAATGAGGGTGATAAATATTAAAGAAATAGAATTTTGACAAACCAGGCAAAAATGCTTACAAATGCAACTGTAACAGCCGCGTAATAGCATTTCCTCTGTAATGGAGTTAAGTCTTTTAAAGGATCATCTGCTATTCGGGATGGTTCAAGTTCCATAGTTTAAAATGTATATAAAATAATTGAAAATGAACTGTTATGGCTGTATAGTAAACTATTTTTTGCTATTTTTTGATACGCCTATTACGGTGGCTTTATTCAGGATCCATCCGCCAAATTTGTTATTTAATGATTTTAAATAATCAATATATTGTTTGTGTGATGCTGTAACACTCCTGTTGGTTTCAAAAATAGCCACTGTTTTATTTGCAAATAATATCCACTCTTTGGCCTTATTTAAGGCATCAAGCGGCGGCAGATCGATCAAAATTATATCATACCTTGATCTTAACACATCAAATTCATTTTGAATTTGCTTTTCATCATTAATTTCAAGTAAAGTAATATCACCCCCGCGATTACCCAAAACACTTATTTTGTTGTTATCCCTTTCTATGTACGATGTGTTCCTGAAATAATCTTCCACAAATAAGGTAGGTTGTATATTCCGGGTAAGGGTAGGGTTATCAAAGTTACCGTCAATTAACAATACCCTTTTATTAATGGACGAATATGCAAAGGCTAAGCTTATTGCAATAAGCGATTTACCCTCGTGTTTACCTAAGCTCGTTATAGCTAAAACTTTCTCGCCTTTTAATTCCTGGTCAATTTCAAACCTAACCGAGCGCAACAATTCTTTAAATTGCTGCATTTTATTCCTATTCTCAACATCCCACAGTTTTCTCAGATCGGGTTTTGGCCCTTTTATCATATTTAATGAACCCAGCATTGGTAATTGTGTGCGGGCAACCAGGTTGGCGGGCTCCTTAACACTGTCATCCAGGTAAAATAAAATAAATAATACCACCAGGCACAAAAACAGGCTAACCATTCCGCTAAGTACAATCAGCAGCATTTTTTTAGTAGGTTGAGCTATATCAGGTGTGGCCTTCTCAATCTGCATGAGCTTTATTGAAAAGTTTGATTGAAGATTAAGCGCATTATACCTGTTCAGCACATCCAGGTATTCCTTGCTTGCTATATCTATATCGTACTCATAGGTTTTTACGGTAGCGTCAAACGGCACTAACCGGGCAAATTTTGCATTAAGATTGTTCAGCTCCCTGTCTATAGATTTTACGCTGTATTTGGCAAGATCTCTCGCCACTTCAAGCGTTTGTTTTTGAACCACCAGGTTGTCTTTCCCAACCAACGGATTAACCAAATACTTATCAGACGTTTTTTGCAGCTGACTAACAAGGTCGCTTTGCAATGAATCCATACTTGGTTTGTACTTTGGATTAAAACCGCTATGAACATATTCATCAGTAAGCGTATGCAATTGCTCTTGGGTGCTTGCAATTTCAGCGTTATAAGGATTTACTGTTGATTCAATGTACTTCCTGTCTTTAGGATCAAACTTGGCGTTTATGTTTTGAAGAGCACCTTCATTAGCTGAAAGGGTCTTTTCGTTTTCCAGCTTTTTATCGGTATAGGCTAATATTTGTGCAAAAATGGATTTGGATTGATCATCAAGGTTTAATATGCCGTTTTTTATTTTATAGTCCTGCAGTTCCGCTTTCTTTTGAGTAAGCGCGTTTCTTTTTTCGTCCAGTAAATTTGAAAGGAATGATACCGCGTTTGATTCATTCTTTTTAATGTTAACCGTGTAATATTCAATAAATTCCTGGCAAAGAGTATTTACCACGAATGCTGATAATTGAGGGTTTTCTGAAGTAAAGCTTACCGATATAAAGTCACTTTCCTCATCACGTACAATCTCCAAATATTTTCTTAATGAGCGTTCATCATAATGCATGGAAATAAGTAGCTGGTTTAAGCCATTCTCGTCCTTATTGTATAGGGATAAAGGCTCACCGTTTAATAATTTTGCTCTGTATACTACTAAGGCGTGCTGTATGGCCGCAGGGCTTAAGTTTTTAAAATCGTGATTAAGCAGCCGAAAAGGTGTATTACTGCTCAGATCGTGAATAATGAGTTGATAGGAAACCTGGTCTATTAGCCTTTTTAGTTTGATGATCTCCATCAAATTGCTAAATTCCCTGCTTATCTGGTCGGCCTGGGCATTTGGGTTATTATCCTTATCTAATAAATGGCTTGAAGCATCAACAATGCCCGTAGCAATTTGAGTGTGGGAAACATATTCATCGGGCAGATTTTTGACAAGAAAATACGAGGCGGTTACCGTTGCTAAAACAATGATAATTATTACGTATTTATATTTACCTAAAAGTTTAAAATAAGAAGATATTTCCATTAATCTATTTAATGCTTTCCAACTTGTCCCCTATAAGCTCTTCAAGATTAGTTTTGGCGGTAAAAACATTTAACTCAGCCTGTATCCTAAATGAATTTTGATTGTAAAGGTTGTTTAACGATTCATTGTAAGTTTGAAACGGTGTTTCTCCTTTTTCAAAAGTGTACTTAAGATTTTTTGTTGCGGTTTGGGCATTTGTAACAGCAGTTACCTTATTTCTTAAATCTGCCTGTGCTGCTAAATAAGCAAAGTAAAAACGTTTTATCTGTGCTTCCAGTGTCAGGTTATATTCCTGTTGCAGATATTCGGCAATTTTTACCGATTCTCTTGCATTGTGAATAGTATATGGCCTTTCAAAAAGCGAACCCAGGCTAACAGTAGCTACCAGCTGATAGCCTTTAAAAATAGTTGGTTGGGTTATGTTGATAGAAGACTGCGGACTATAAATATATGATGCGCTGAATGCTTCGAGCCAGCCAAAACTTGCCTGGTGAAAAGTGCTTCGTGCAATTTCAACCTGCTTTTGCTTTACCTTGGCCTCAGGATAATTCTTTTTAGCGGCTGCTACAAGTTTCTCAAGGTATTCGTATGACAGATCTTTAAAAAGGGTTTCCTGTGCATATAAATTACTGGCCAAAACTGAAATAAATAATGAGAGGCAAATAATTCTAAATTTCTTATTCATTTTTTTACACTTTTTCTTTCTGAAAAACTGCCGGCACCGTTCTTATAAGGATCTTCCAATCAAGCCAAAAAGAATAATTTTGTGCGTAAAAATTGTCTAATTTCTTTCTTTCACGTTCAGACATATCCGCTTTACCCCGTTTGGTTATCTGCCATAAACCGGTTAACCCGGCAGGTCCCAAAAAACGCATTGACCACTCGTTAGATGTTAGCATTTCTGCCTCATAAACCGGTAATGGCCTATTGCCAACTAATGACATATCTCCCCGTAAAATATTGAATAATTGAGGGAGCTCGTCGAGGCTCGAATTTCGTAAAAATTTACCGAGTTTGGTAACACGGGGATCGTCTTTAATCTTAACAAATGCGGCTTTTGTGCCTCCATCCTCATTTGCATACTGATTTTGTGTTGATAACTCAATTAGTAGCTTATCCGCATCTGTGCGCATTGATCTGAATTTATAGAAATCAAATACTTTGTAGCCTGTGCCAACACGCTTGCTTTTGTAAAGAACAGGCCCTTTTGAGCCTAATTTAATTGCAATAACAACAGCCAGCATAACGGGAGAGAGAACAAGGATCATACAACCGGAAATAAACAGGTCCATAAAACGTTTGCCTACCGGTGTTTTGTAAGTTATGTCAACTTCTTTTGAAATTTCAATTAATTTGGGTTTTATTAATTTAAACTTCACCAAAAAGTTCAGCCGCTCGCGCAGGTCTGACATTGAAAAAGGATAAATATAAAAATCATGCACTTTTAATTGCATGGCGCTTAATTTTAACGATTTGTCATTTGACAATGAGATTAATACAATGATCATCCCGTTAAAAAGAAAATTGGCTTTTAACCGTTCAACCAGTGCAAAACATTCGCCTTTTTCATCTACTTCTAATAAAATAATTTCGGGCAGTGTTAAAATTGACTGATTACCTAAATATTCTTCAAGTTGTAAAAGATGGTCATTATAGGTGATTTGAAAATAAGGGTTAAGCTCATTTGCTACTAAATCCTTTAACTCTAAACCTGCATATGCTATTTTGGTATGTGAACCTGCATTCTCATTCCATTCAGTTGCTATGGGATTCGTCATAAATGCTTAGTACTTGATTAATAGCTGATTTTAAAGAAGTAGGATTAAATGGTTTTGGCATATAAGCATCTACTTGAAAAGGCATGTTACTAACCTGGGTATCCAAATCATGAGCTGCAGAAAGCATTATTATAGGAATATCGCGGAAAAGGCCGCTTATTTTAACGTTTTTAATAAATGATTGGCCATCAAAATAAGGCATCTGTAAGTCGGATATAATTAACTCTGGGATGTTGCCATCCTCCAACCACGAAAAAGCATCAATTCCATTATTCCTAACAACTATATCGTAATCTTTTGAGAGAATAAAATTTAGGAGCTTCAAAATACTTAAGTCATCATCAACAATCAGTATTCTTTTTTTCATGTGCTAATCGGGTGCTATAAAGTTCACTTGATTACGTATTTTTTAACGAAAAGGTTTAGTAAACAACAATTTAAACGCATTACTTGTTTTAAAACAACACAGTTAAAACACAATTATTAAGACCAATAGTTTACCTTTTTACTTTTAACTCTATAAAAATACCTAATTGAAAATAACTTTGGACAATTATTTAAGAATTTTTAACTCCAACATTATGAACTACATAGCCATTGTCTTGGCTGTTTTTTGCTGATTTTTATCTTACCCGGGACTGGAAAATAGGCGAATTCATAAGTATATCAAGATCCCAGAATGAAATTTTACTGACAAAAGGAAAACTTGCAATACTCGCTTCATAGTGCTCATTTAAGGCAAAACTCCTTATTAACCAATTGTTATTTGAGGCAATAATACCGGGTTTTATAAGATGAGTTCCATCAAGTACCGGGATCAGCCTAAGGTCGATATCCAGGCCCTGGGCTGTTGCCTTGGTTAGCGCTTCTTTACGGGTCCATAACCTAAAAAAGCGATCTACAGAATCGGTTTCCTTTATATAATCTATTTCAGCAACACTGAAATTATCAGCTAAAACTTCTTTAAACCCAAACGGCTTGTTTATAAATTCAATATCTGCGCCAATTGCCGAATCTGAAACGGCTAGTAATATTGCGTCGCCTGAGTGGGAGAGGTTGTATTGTAAATTTAATTGATTTACGCTTTTTATATACGGCTTATTATTTTCTCCTGTTCCAAATTCAACAGTTGCTGGGACTTGGTTTAAATATTTCCCGAAAATATGTCGCAAGGCGCCACGACTTATAATAAACCGGTTACGGTCTTTTAACTGATAGAACCGGTTAGCCCTGGCTATTTCATCAGGTGTTAATATTGTTAAAAAGCTATCAATCAGTGATGAGTTTGAGCTTACCCCAATTTTCCAAACGTCAATATGATTACCTATGCTAAAGTTACATGCTGAAGCATTAAGCCAGGCTACATCATTTAAATATTGATTGATTACTGTAATTGACCCCATAATTATTTGTATGGAGGCAATTTACTTTTTTACAGCATCATCCAAACATTTTTGTAATACCTGGGCAAATATTTTATCATTCGGGGCCTTAAATATGGTGTTGTGTTCACCCGGAATGCGATGAATATTAACTCCTTTAAGGGCGTAAGGTTTCCATCCTAAAAATTCAAAATCATCCATATAAAAAGTACGATTTTCAGCTCTGAAAACTTCTACAGTAATGTTATAAGGTTTTAACTGGTATAATTTTTCGGCATAGTTATTCATTTCATCAATTTTGTTTGAGTAACCGAAAAAGCCTTCCTGGTTTTGTTCTTTGCCATATTTTAATCTCCACCAGGCTCGCTTTAACCTGCGTTTTAATGATACCTGCTTATCTGATATGGTATCTTTAATGCCATTGGCAGATGAAAAGGCATACTTCATTTTATCTTTGAAAAACCTGCCTCTTTTAAATATTTTAATCAATGGAGGGTCATAGTGGGGAGAGCGGTAGGCATAGGTATCAAACATTGCCAAAATTTTAACCTCTTTACCCATAGCCTCAAATTGCTTGGCCATTTCAAAAGCAATAATGCCACCAAAAGAATAGCCAGCCAAAGCATAAGGGCCGGTTGGGTTTTGCTGCATTATAGCATTTATGTAATGCGAGGCAATCTCCTGAATACTTTCCAAAGGGTCTTCAACACCATCAAGGCCTTTTGCCTGTAAGCCAAATACAGGCTGATCAGGCGACATGTTCATGGCCAATGTGTTGAACAACAATACGTTCAATCCAGCCCCGTGAACCATGTACAATGGCATTTTATTACCTTTAGGCTTAATAGGGACCAGGGAATCCCAGGTGATGGATTTGCCATCCATTTCGAGCATTAGCGCCAGTTTTTCAATGGTTGATGTTTCAAATAATGCGGCTAATGGTAAACGTTTTCCTGTTTCCTTTTCAATACGGGTCATTACCTGCACTGCAATTAGCGAATGGCCGCCTAACTCAAAAAAGTTATCGTAAACCCCAATTTTCTCAATGCCGAGATACTCAACCCAAATATCAGCCACAAGCTTCTCAACATCTGTACGTGGGGCAACGTATCCATTGCCTGCATCAACTACTGATATGCCATGTTTAGCTAAAGCTTTTTTATCAACCTTACCGTTAGGGGTTAGCGGCATTGCCGGAACAATTACAAAGTTATCAGGCACCATATAATCCGGAACGGAATTTCTTAGAGCTTCTTTCCAGTTTTGTACCTGTGTAGCCTCATTTCCAGTTTCATCGTTGTTAGCGACCACAACAAAAGCTACCAGCTTATCAATTCCAAAATTATCCGGTCTTGCAATTACTACAGCTTCCTTAATATTGATCCCGTTAACCAACTGGTATTCAATTTCACCGGTTTCAATGCGGTAACCTCTTATTTTTACCTGCGCGTCAACCCGGCCAAGGCATTCAATTTCGCCATTTGGCATAAATCTGCCTAAATCACCGGTATTGTACATCTTAGCGCCAGAGTTTTTTGTAAAAGGGTCATTTACAAACTTCTCGGCAGTTAACTCAGGGCGGTTTAAATAACCTTTTGCAACACCTTCGCCGCCAATATAGATCTCGCCGGGAATGCCCGGACCTAAAGGCTTTAAAAAATTATCTAAAATATAGATGGAAGTATTATCAATAGGCCTGCCAATTGATATTTTATTGGCATTGGTTATTTCCTTAACGGTAGACCATATGGTAGTTTCGGTGGGTCCGTAAACATTCCATAATGAGCTTGCAAAGTTTAAAATTCTTTCTGCTAATTCGGCTGGTAGGGCCTCGCCGCCGCAAATTGCTTTTATAGGTGTTGTTTTATTCCATCCCGCTTCCAGCATTATGCGCCAGGTGTATGGAGTGGCTTGCATTACGGTTGCCTGCTCATCTTTAATAATATCAAGCAAAGCTCTGCCATCTTTAGCGGTCGCGGCATCAACCAAAATTATTTCGGCGCCTGTTAAAAGTGGTAAAAACAATTCAAGCCCGGCAATGTCAAAACTTATAGTAGTTACAGCCAGCAGCTTATCAGCGGCGGTTAAGCCCGGCTGTTTTTGCATGCTGTAAAGAAAGTTAACCAGGTTATGCTGAGCTATCTGTACACCCTTAGGCATACCGGTTGAGCCGGATGTATAAAGAATATAAACCAGGTCTTCACCGGTAACGGTTATTTCAGGATCAGTGGATGGGTAATCATTAATAGTTAGCCATTCATCTTCCAGTATTAACTCTTTTGCGTTTGATTGGTATTTGCCTTTGTAGGTTTGTGATGTTAACAGAACTACGGCCTGAGAATCCTCGATCATGTAATTGATCCTGTTGATAGGAAAAATCGGATCAAGCGGGATGTAGATTGCCCCTGTTTTCATTATCGCTAAGATGCTGATCACCATTTCTGCTGATCTGTCAAGCGAAAAGGCTACTTTATCTCCCTTTTTAACACCATTTTTTATAAGAATTGCAGCAAGCTGATTTGCACGTTCGTTTAACTCTTTATAGGTGGTTTTTTGTTTGCCAAAAGTTATAGCTGTTTTATTGGGCGTTTCAGTTGCGCGTTCACCTATAAGCTGATGTAGTGGTGTATTTTTGGGATAAGCGCATGCTGTGTTGTTCCACTCGTTTAGCTGGTGGCTCAATTCTCCTGAATCCATTGAAAGGATATTTCCTATTAATACTTCAGGGTCTTTTACCAGTTCGCGCAGTAAAAATTCAAAACCATCCATCATCTTTTTTATAGTAGATGGCTTGAATAATTGGGTATTGTATGACCACTCTAATGTAGGCGCCTCTTCATGACCGGCAATATTCAAGAAGATCTCGAAATTCTCATATTCGCGCGGGTTACTGATAAGCTTGTGGTGCAGCTGATAAAATTCAACATCATCATCAAGCCCCATATCAATATTAAACATAACCGGAACTAACGGAAGCCTTGAAGCATCGCGGGCTATGTGTAATTTTTTTAACAGGCTGCCAAAAGTAAATAGCTGGTGCTCATAAGCATCAAGCACTTCGCTGCGGCGTTGTTTTAAATAGGTTTTAAAAGATATATTACTTTTAGGATAACTGCGTAGCGCAAGTAAGTTTACGCAGTGGCCAACAAGCCTGTAATTATCTGTAGCAGGCTGGCCGGCAGAAGGCAGGCCAACAATAATTTCTTCCTGCCCGGTTACCTGTTTTAAGAAAACCTCGAAAGCGGCAAGCAAGGTAGTTACAAAGCTGCTGCCTGTACTCCTGGCTAGTTTTTTTACATCGTTAGCTAAAGCTCCGTCAAGAGCCAGGTCTTCCCGGCTGCTCTTGTAAGTACGTAAAGCGGGGCGTGGAAAATCTGTAGGAATGTCTAATAAGTGACCGCTGCCTATAAATTGATCTATCCAGTAGCGTTCTGTTTCTTTGTTTGAATCGCTTTCTGATTGTGCCAGCTGGTCTAACGCATAATCGCTAAACAAGGGAGCAACCGGCATTTTGATATATTCCTGTTTGGCAAAAGCTGAATAAAGCTTGCTCAGATCCTGCATCATAATCCCTATCGACCATCCATCGCATACAATATGGTGGGCTACAAAGGTTAAAAGGTGCTCACTTTCAGAAAACTTGAATAACGACACCTTAAATAAAGGGCCTGTCACCAAGTCGAACGGCGTTAAAACAAGCTGTTTATTGTATTCATTTACAAAATCATTTCTTTTTTCTTCAGTTGATGCTGACAGATCTTTGTAGTCAATATCAAGCACAAGCTCTTTATAAACGCAAATATTGGCACCATCAGCACTAAATGATGTACGGAGCGCCTCGTGCATGTTCACCATTTCCTGGAGCGCACGCATCATTGCCTTTGTATTAAATATGCCTGTTAACAGCAGGGAAAAGCACTCATTATAAGAGCAATTTGCAGCTGCACCGCCAATAAGGCATGAAGTCCAGATCTCTACCTGCGGTTCAGTTGCAGGTGCGATCAGGGAAATTTCAGGTCCTGCAAACGGATCAAATTCAACAGGGTTTATATCTACCATAGTATTTTCCAACCTGATTATTTTACTTGTAAATATTTACCCGGGTTATTAGCGTCGCTTATAAACCAACCCGGGTTGCCATCCTTATCACGACCAAGCCTGGCGCCCGGAAAAGGCGATTCCATAAACGGATTAAACTCTTCTTTTGCTTCAACCTTGTTGGATGGGAAAAACCCGGACTCAATCAATTCATCAACACTCTCCCTAAAGGCTGCAATTATAGCGTCAACATCAGCTTTAGTATGCGACGCGGTAAGGAAACAAGGGAACAGATCCCAGATATGGATCCCTTTGTTTCGCATTAGTGTAAACAACAACTCGCCATAAGGCAATTCATCTTTAAATTTTATTTTCCATAATGAACCAAACGATGGTGAATATAACGGAATCCCGGTTTTTTCGCAGATAGCGTTCAGTTCTCCTGCTAAGTATGCAGTAAGTTTATTTAACCCTTCCTGTAGCGCAGGGCCCTGGTCCTTCATGTATTGTAATGAAGCTTTACCTGCTGCAAGCGCTAAGGGATGCCTTACAAATGTTCCGGCAAAATAAGTAACACCGGCTTCGGGTTGTGAGTTGTCGCCATATTGCCAAAAACCACCGTCTAATGCATCCATGTATTTTTTTATGCCGGCAATTGCACCAATAGGCATTCCGCCACCAATTACTTTGCCATAAGTACCCAGGTCTGCTTTAATACCAAACATGCCCTGTGCGCCACCAGGATGCATCCTGAAACCGGTTATCACCTCATCAAAAATCAAAGCAGTACCCGATTTTTCAGTGATCTCTCTTACCTTTTTAAGGAATTCAATTGGTTGATACTCTGGTCTGCGGCTTTGCACAGGTTCAACCAGCACAGCAGCAAGCTCATGTGCTCTTTCTTCAATTATTCTTAATGTTTCGTCTGTACCGTAATCAAGGATCAGCATGTTCTGAACCACTTCGGGCATAATGCCGGGAGCGGCAGGGATGGTTTTTAATTTCTTGGTTCCACGAACAATAACTTCATCGTTAATACCATGGTATGATCCGCTAAAGGCAACCATTAATGAACGACCGGTTACCGTACGGGCAATCCGCATAGCGCCTAAAACAGCTTCTGAACCTGTATTACATAGCGCAGCGCGGTCGAAATTTGTTAATTCGGTTATCAGTTTACAAACGTCACCGGCTAAAACATGTTGCGGGCCGATTTCATAACCATTCTCTACCTGTTCCAAAACAGCTTTTTTCAATATATCAACCTGG
>Ga0206981_10209_pt1 | contig 17109 bp, 15 predicted proteins | sample Alteio_BWMinCont_17_FD_153312 | JGI IMG/M metagenome (GOLD analysis project Ga0206981, IMG submission 153312) | Enriched cells from forest soil in Barre Woods Harvard Forest LTER site, Petersham, Massachusetts, United States -... | ecosystem: Environmental > Terrestrial > Soil > Temperate forest >... | reverse complement strand
CACTGCGCAATTGATCGAGCGATGTCTCCGGGTAAACCTCGTAGTGCCGGACGTGGGCCTCCATTTCAATCAGATAGCCGGGGTCGAAATCGTAGTACTTGGCCATGTTGTAGTCGTCCCCGGCGAAACGCTTGATGGCGTCCGTGTCTTCCCAGAACGTCAACATCTCGAAATGCGTTATGTCCGCTTCTGTGCGGTACAAACACCACGCGCCACGATTTCCGCGCGTCGCCAAATAGTCGGGAAGCGCAATCCTCCGCATGAGGTCCAGGTATTCATCACCCTTCGAAACGGAAACCATACCGTGCCATATTCGAGCGATCATCTGTTCCTCTCATCACCATCAACCTAAGTTTAGACGGTAAGACAATTGATTGGCTGGCTGATGATTGGCTGGCTGACGTACGCTTGATCGAAACCGTCGTGGGCCGCGTCTTGACGTAGTTCAAACGCCGCTGGCGGTAACGCTGACTGCGGCGCAGGTTGTACAGATGAGCCACGGAGATCGCAGCCAGCCGCGCATACTCCTGCTTACCGTAGAGCTGATGCTCGCGTTCCAGAATCCGCCGTGTCGCCGGGCCGCTCAAGGTCTCGTGCGCCTCATCGACGGAGGCCAGCAACTCGATGTCGGCCCCCGTGTAGCGCTGCGGGAAACAGCGCCGCCGGTAGACGGTGGGCCGCACCTGGCCGCTGGCTGTGTAGCGACCGATCAGCCGCGTTGCCTGCACCCCGACTCATCCCGGTCATCTTCTCGATCTAGCGCCGCACCTGCCCCCGCACTGCCTTGCCCTGATGGGCGTACTCCTGCTGGATCAGAACTCGCTCTACCCAACCGTAGACTTGCTGACGGCTTTTGCTCTCAAACCGGATTTCCTCACTGGCCTCGACGAACCGGCCCATCCCTTCCAGACTCAACTTCTCTGCTTCGTGCACGCTGATGTTCAATCTCCAGCATGCCTAACCCTTCAGGCTCATCTTGTGTTGGAATCAACTTCACCCTTCAGGCTGACGCCATCAGGCCAACGCGCCCCATTCACCCCGAGCAAGTTGGCGAATAACCGACATCCCAGAAGTCTTGCGCTTGAAATGTCCGTATCGCCGACCACACGGGAACGATATTGGATCGGCTCGGTAAGAATATTACGCGTGTGTTCAGCAGGTGAGGTAGAGGATGCGACCACAACTATTCCAACGAGCCTGCACACAGATCTCGATTCGGCGTTGCCCGTTTACTTTCACGAGACGAGCTCCGCAGAGGAGCATCGATTCGGTCATGCTCATTAGCTACACGAGTGGGCCTTCATAGAGGAAGTCCGGGTGCACAGTGTCACCCAATTGGGCTTCAGATTGCCTTGGATATCTGCGTCGTACCCTGACTTTGCCGTTCTCATAGGTATAGATGAACTTGCCCGCCTTTGGTGTTACGCAGTCGGTGACCTTCTTTCTCTCTAGCGCGATCTTGTATCGCCATTGATACTCTTCCGCGATCACTCTTTCCTCAGGACTTGGGTAATCAGAGAGAGAGAAGACGGTCTCGTTCGGCCTTCCTGTCTCTCCTACTTCCTTGAGCGCCGGTTTGAGCCTTCCCTCCAAGAGAGCAGCGGAACCGGTCACCTTTCGCTGTTTGTAAGCTGTTGCAGACGCCTCTCTTTTCGTATCCACTGCCAATCTTTTCTGGTTTCGGCGCGCCTCCAGTGAGGATTCGTCCTCAATAACCGAGTGTCCGGTTGCCGCATCAAAATTCAGCATCCCGGTCCAAGCGCTCAACCGTATTTGCCTTTTCGTGCAAATTGAAGTGAAGAACTTAAAGGCAAAACTGCTCTTAAGGTTCGCTTCTCCGAGAACTTGGTTGTAGTCCAAATCCGTAGGGATACCTCGGGCTCCCCAACACATGACAAGTACGAGTCGGTAAGGTCTCGCATCTTCGGTGAGGCACTTAAGGATGAATTCCCCCAATGTTGTGGCATCCATCAGTTCTTGCCTCCCGGCAGGATCCGGTAGGTCGATAAAGCAAGTCTCCGGCTTCCGCGAGCCATGAGTGGCGATTAGAATCTTATCAGCCCATGCACAGCGTGATTGTAGGTTCTTAAGCCGTTCGTCATTCGCTGGCAACCTCCCTCCCAGATGCTCCTTTACCAGTTCATAGGGATGTTCAGTTCTAACATTCTCCTGATCGAGCTCATCTCCTCCTGCAGCTGCAGCTGCCGCTGCAGTTGGAGCGATTCGTAGCTTTGTTTTCTTCGCTTCGGCAGTGTTTCTCACGAGGTCATTTTCTTGTGGCGCAGCAAGATTGATCAACAGAATGTGCATGTACCATCCTCCACGATGCATCGCTCATTATGCCCTCAGCCAGCGGTGCCTCTCTTCAACTCATCCCTTCGAAGATAGCCGCTGAACCCGTATCGCCAGCCTGTTCGGCTAGGGTGATTGCCTCAAACACGGAAGTAGAGAGGAACAAAGAAGACTGTCACTGATGTTGGGCAGTGTCAAATCCATCCTACGGACAACAGCGTCCCGGTCTTCTTTTTTTGCGCTGCAGGTGATTGTCCATTTCTGTCTGCATTACCGGCATCCCGGCAGTTTCGAGTTGAAATGTTCGTATTGCCGACGAACGATCCTTCGTTTAAATCCCTGATGGATGTTCCGATGCGGTCCTTCCTGCGTTGCGGGATGTATACTCGGCTGCGCGGCAACAAAAGAATGATTTTTTGCAAGGAGGACAGGACGCCATGATGCTCGACTGGAATGAATACCAAAAAGAGATTGGCAACCGGGTGGGTGAGTTGATGAAACTCAGTCCGGATACGGTACGCGGGTACCGAACACTGAGCGATGCGAATGCTAAGACCGGTCACCTAGATGCCAAAACACGGGAATTGATTTCCTTGGCCGTAGCGGTTACGACGCATTGTGACGGGTGCATCGTTGTCCACACCGACGCGGCGCTGAAGGCCGGTGCGACCCGGGAAGAGATCAGCGAGGCATTAGGCGTGGCTGTGGCGATGAACGCCGGGGCCGCGCTGATTTACTCGACACGGGTTCTGGATGCGGTGGCGGCCAAGACAACGCAAGCGCAAAGTGTCTGAGGCAAACTGAAGAAGTAAACCGGCGAGAATGCGTTCAGGAGTACGCATCCGCGTAAAAGTCAGTATCAAGGGCTATCCGGACGCTGACCACCTCCGTGCCTCAGGAGGACTGGAGATTTAATCAACGGAAGCGGGTGCTAAGCCGCTTCCATGGGAATTACTTGCCCGAAAGGCACCATGCGCAACTCGGTCGATGCCCACAAAACCGGGTAAGCAGGAGCATCTTTCGGGAATTCACCACATAAATCTGTAAGGAAAACCAAGGTCTGAGGCACAATTCCGCGCTCGTTCAACCAGCGGAAGCACGGCGCGAAGTTCGTTCCTCCTCCACCAACCGGGTAAGTGAGATCGGCTGCCCAGCTTGATAAACCTCGGCCCTATGGACCTCGGTATCGAAGTAGAGCACATGCACCCGGCTGGGCCTTTGCCCTTCGAGAATGGAGCGAATCTCCGCCTCGAAGAGACCCAGTTGGCGCGCATTGATCGACCCCGAGCAATCGACCGCGATGGCGATTTCTCCCGTGCCTTCAGACCTGACACCCGGAAAATAGAGCCCAGCCCAGATGTGCCGCCGGTTGGGCGGCATCCAGCTGTAGTCGGACTGAATGGTCTCTGACCAGGCGCGGCGCAGCAACTCGCGCTAGTCCGCGCCTGTTCAGTTACGGTGTCGCCGTCGTCTCCTTCGGGCTCAGGAGCGTCAAGCACCTGGCCAAAGCCGCCGGGTGTTGCCGGAGCAGCAGGCTCGCCATCTGCATTTGGATTGTCGACTTGCGTTCCGCCCTCTCCGTCGGGAGCAGCACCTTCCGGGTTCCCTTGTTCACCGTTTGAGCCGTCCTGATCTCGCTGCTCCTCGATCAGGTTGTAGATACGTTCCGCGCTCATGCCGCGAAAGCGATGGTCGATGAGAACATCCTTTGGCAGCGTGAGCCCGGCATCCAGGAGTAAAGGGTTAATGGCATAGTCGCATGCCATATTCCAGCGTTTCCGATCGCGGTCTCCGCGACGCGTGTGATGCTGAAGTGCCGGGTGCACTCGACGCCGAAGCGAACAAACTCCGGCGTATGGGTAATGCCACGGTTCTGCGCGGCCGCGTCCCGTATGGCCAGCACGCGCATCTCGGTTGGCATCCGATCGAGATATTGCATGCCCTTCGCGATGGAGTGGTCGGTGAGGATTCTTCCTAATGCGGTGGCAATCGCGATCTGAGCGGAAGGCTCCGCAGGGAGCGGCGCCTTATCCGGGTTCAACAGGATTTCGTCGATGGACGGCAGATCACGAAACAGCCGCAGGAAGGCAACCAACTCGGTCGTTGCCGCGGGGCCAACAGTTCCCTCAAGCAGCTGCGCTTCGATCTCTGTGGCTCCCGTGAAGAAGCCGCTCTACTGCCGGCGCGCGAAGCCGCTCAAGACATTCGAGGCCATCTCCCAGGAACGGGGCGTAGGCCAAGCATTCACATCCGATGTGGCGTTGGCATCATGCAGGAGTGCCGGCTTGAACCGCAGAAAAGCGATGATCTCCGAACGCATCCCTGCACGAACCGCCCACTGGCACCAGTCCTCGAAGTCCGGCTCGAGGTTGAGGTGGACGAAGCGATTGCGCAGCGGCCGGGGCATGGAAAAGTGCACGCCACGCTCGGATGCTGGATTGCCTGCAGCCACCACCACCCAACCGTCCGGGAGGTGATATTCACCGAGTTTGCGGTCGAGCACCAGCTGATAACAGCCCGCCTGCGTCATCTGCGGTGCGGCAGTCAGCTCGTCGAGAAAGAGGATGCCCTTGCCGGAGGTCGGCAGGAATTTCGGTGGCACCCACTCTGCCTGGTCTGCGGAGATGCGCGGCAGCCCGCGCAGATCGACCGGATCAAGCTGAACCGCTCGAATGTCGAGGAACTGCCAGTCTAGATCAGAGGCTACCTGTGCAACGATCTGTGACTTGCCCACTCCGCACGCGCCCCAGATGTGCAAAGGCACACGTTCGGTAATGAGCGCATGGAGCGCTCCAAGAGTTCAGAGGGTTTCATGGTTGTCCTTTTCTTGTTTTCGAGGCTCCCTTCCTCCGCCCCAGAGGCGTCGTTTGATAATTCATGGACCTGGGTTAAGTCGATTCCGTACAGAGATCTTCGAAGAGCTCCAACCTCAACTGGTGATTTCAGGGCCTTAGCGCTCATCCAGCCGAAAACCTGCTCGATTTGATACTCGGAGATTTATCGCTCTTCGAAAACTTGCGTGCTATAGGGCGACAGATTGATTGCAACGAACCCCATTTATCGCTACCGATTCGTGGCGCTCTAGTGCGCGATCACCGCTCATTTCTGTTTGTTGCGGTTTCTGCCGACGCCCGCAGTGTCCTCAGGGCCACTTGATGTTCAGGGCGTAGATTTCCTGGTAGCCGGCGTCGCGGGTCAAGATTGGAGAGCCGTCGGGCGCGACGTTGATCCAAGTAGTCACGTTGATTGAATCCACCACGAGGCGACTGTCTTTCAAGCTGGCGATCGTTTCTACCTGATGGTTGTCGAATCGAATCCGCAGAGTTTTCGGCTCCGCACCGCCGGTCGAGGCGTAGAGAAACCTGCCATCCGTCGAGACCGCCCAGTTCACGAAGTTTCCAGTTGTAAGATCGGCCCATTTCTGCGTTTTGAAATCGAAGGTCATGAACTTCTTCAAGTCTTTGGTGGCGGCTACCAGCTTGTCCTGAGTAACCCAAATGCCCCCAATTGTGCCCTGGCTGAAAGGAACAATTGAGGTCTTCTGAGTGCGCATGTCGACAATCTGCAAAAAGGCCGAATTCTGTGCATGTACGGAAAGGAGTAAGAGGTTCCCATCAGGTGACCAGTTGGCGGCGGAGCCACGCTCGACAATCTTTTGCGGCTGCCCTCCATTTATGTCGATGACAAAGATTGGGTCGTTGGAGCTGAATGCGATTCTCGTTCCGTCGGGTGAAATATTCGGGAATCGCGTCTGCATGGGCGGGAAGGTCAGCTGCATGCGCTCAGTTCCATCGATGCGGCTGCGCCATAGCGTATGGTCAGGATAGGAAACGTAGGCGACCCATTTTCCATCTTTGGAGAATGTGGGATAGATTGCTGAAATGCCGGAGAGAAACGGCAGGAACTGATGCGATTTCAAATCATAGCGGACCAGTTCGCCACGCTGCTTCGTACCGAGAGCAAAAATCTGTTTTCCGTCGCGGCTCGGTAGTGGAGACGTATAAGGCAGCGGCCCATTCGTGAGTCGAACGGGTCTCCCCTTACCGCGGAAAAGCCCCGTTTGCATAGGAAGCAACCAAATATCCGACTGCTGGGCATTGCCGGATGAATACACGAGATATTTCTCATCCGGAGTCGAAATGAAGCAACATTCGTCGGGGTTGAGCTTTCGGATCTCCCGGAGACCTGTCCCGTCCACTGCGAGGTCGAGCAGCCTGCGAACGCCATCACGATCCTCAGAGAGCAGAATCCGCTGGCCGTGAGGTGCAACCCACACGTCTCCCTCGTTGCCGCGAAGAGAAACCAGCTCGCGGGGGTTTGAACCATCTTTGTCGGCAATGAACCAGTCCATTCTGCCGCCTGCTCCATTTGCATCTGCTCCCTGTGCGAACTTAGCGAAAACGATTCGACCATCCGGGACCATATGCGCATCCGGCGTCTCGAAGTTGCCGAGACGGCGCGGCTCTCCTGCCGGGAGCGGAATCCACCATAAGGGGCCTTCACCGGAAAAGATATTGCTGGGGACCAAAGCAAGTAGGGCGGAACCGTCTGGCTTGATTCCCGCGATGTAGGAATTTGTAAACGGGGTCTTAACCGGTGCTGTCGCCCCGCCCGTGACCGAGACCTGCGCGATCCCCCAATTTTCTGGGCGTCCTTCTTCGAAATAAATCCGTGATCCATCACTAACCATGTTCCCCTTTGGCTGGCCATCGTCGGTGAGCTGCGTCACGGACTCCACCACCGGAACTGCGGACGGAATACGCCACCATGCAATCAGGAGTGCGCCGAGCGTGACCACAGCGCCTGCCACCGTCGCCCATAACCAACGCGAGCTCGAGACAGGGGAGGTCGCCACAACCGGGCCGCTGCCCGAGTCAGACAGGGCTTCCAGCGCAAAGGCCAGATCCGATGCAGAGTGAAAGCGCTGCTCAGGAATCTTCTCAAGACAGCGATGCACGACGCGCTGCAAGCCCGGAGGAGTTGTCGGCACGATCTGCGATATGCCCGGCGGGTCGTCGTTTAGAATGGCAGCCATCGTCTCCGCTGACGTCGACCGCTGGAACGCCCGCTTGTCCGTCAGCATCTCGTACAGGATCGCGCCAAAGGCGAAGATATCGGTGCGATGGTCGACCGTCTCTCCGCGCACCTGCTCGGGGGACATGTATCCGACGGTGCCCAACACCAGACCGGGATCGGTCCTCTTGGTTATCGTCGCGGTCATTGTTGGAGCGGGACCGTCGGGCTCTGGTCGGTGCTGCATCAATTTTGCAAGACCGAAGTCCAGAATCTTGATGCGTCCGTCTTTGGTGACGAAGAGATTCTCCGGCTTGAGATCGCGATGAACGATGCCTTTCTCGTGCGCCGCCGCCAATCCACGCGCGATCTGAACGCCGTAATCGATCGCTTTGCGAGCCGGCATCGAGTCGCGCTGGAGCAGTTGCCGCAGGGTGGCGCCCTCCAGCAGCTCGGAGACCAGATAAGGTGCACCTTCAACGATGCCGAACTGGTGAACGGCAAGAATATTGGGATGGTTGAGGGCCGCGGCGGCCTGTGCCTCCTGCTCAAAGCGCCGCAGCCGATCGGGATCCTGGGAAACAAACGTCGGCAGGATCTTGATCGCCACTTCCCTGTTCAAGAACGGATCACGGGCGCGGTAGACCTCGCCCATTCCGCCTGCACCTAACAGGCCAATAACTTCGTAGTTATCAAGTTTCATGCCGGCAGTTAGCGTCATCGGTGAGGCGGATTATACCCCGCAGGCCACACCGATGACAGAGTTCTCTTTCACAGATGCAACCAACTGGTCGCTCGGATTTATCCCGAGTAACCGGCTATAGGAAATAGGTGAAATTGCAAAGTCGGGTTCGCTGCCAAGTTGCCGAGATGCCGAGAGGGCGAGAGGGCGACGAAACCCGCCAACTGGTGCTCGACCTGCTTGAACGGTTTGGGCGTTACCCCGCGGTGTGCCTTCGGGCGCGTGGACCGTGACCTGTGATCTAGCGCCGGGGGACCGCGCCTAGATCTATGCCAGTCTCCCTCTGCCATCTCAAAACGCTGTCAACGAACTCGTTTGTGGTGGCCGTTGCACCCCATATCTGCGAGAGCCGCTCTTTAACCATAGCTTGTCCTTTGGGGAAGTTACCTCCACCAGCATGACTGATCAGGCTTCTTGCGTCAGCGACTGTCGATGACTTCAGGAGAGCAAAGAGCGCTCGCGCCACAGGTCCGATATCCAGCATGTCAGGACGCTGGACCAAAACCGAGACGTACATCCTTTTAGTGAAAATATTTCGGTTTGCTGGTCCCTTCCAGTCCTGGATGTGCTTTGCGATCCAATTCTGCGTGAGGAAACCGGCTTTGTCACTGTACTCTGGCATCCCTAGAACCCAATCAACAAGTTGATCCTTCCGATAGGAGTCCAGTAACTGCCCAGACCCCACCCTGTACGTTTGGCCTTCGAACGATATGCCTTGTATGAGACTCTGCCAATAACGGCCTTGCAACTCACGACTGTGAATTTCCTCGTCGATTTCCAACTCGTTGCGCTTGGCAGCGACGTGGTAGGCTTCGTGGACGAGCCAAACGGAGAGCGTTGCGGGATCATCTTTTAGTAGTTGATTCATTTGAATCGTGTTCCCTGTATTTTCGCCATTTTTACCTAGAGGGAATGACACGAAACTGATTCTCGCACTTTTGAAGGCATCATCAAGTGCTGCAAGAACTGGTCGCCCCAGCGCACTGCTCGCTTCCTGACTCGCACGAAAAAGCCCGATCGCGATTCTTAGTGCATCGTTCTTAGATTCCGCCATAAAACAGGGCCTGGATGAAACTCAAGCAATGAGAAGACGATTATAGCGATCCTCGCAACAATCGGCACCGTGGGTGCCGATCCAACCGTCGATTTACCCGGCGAGCAGGCCATTCCTTCGAAAGAACTCGGAAGTCGGCCATTGTTTACCGATCGGTTCCGTCCCCGGAGTGCACGCCGAATATCATTTCGGCAATATCAGGCTTCACAAAAATTGACTCGAGCGAGTGAGCTGTTCAGCATTGGCCACAGTGGTTGAACCGTGGCCATTGCCATGGAGACCTACGAAGCGAGAAGGGCCTTGTCATCTTCCGTTTCCTCATTCTGTTTGATTTCGGCAAGAATCTCGGCTTCTTCGTCCGAATCGGTAGACGGAGTGTGACGCGCTAAGCGGAGCGGTCATATCGAAAAGGCCAGGCGCCGTTGGCGACTCTGCCGCTTTGTGCTCCTCTTTCTTTACCGGTTCTGCGGGGCTGAGCAGTCTTCTTCGCCGGCTTCGACTTATTTCTCGCCTCGTCCTGGGCTGCCCTGGCCGCGGCAGCCATCTCCTCTTTGGCGCGGTCGAGCGTGTTCTTCAATTCCAGACGACTGGCGACAAAGCTGACAATTGCATCCGGCAGTTGTGCGTCGAGCTCGGCGGCGGTTCCGGTGAAGCTCATCGGGGTGGTAAGGGCTTCGGGACATCACTGAATCCCAAACTTTTTCCCGGTGCCGTTATTTTGACACACCTAAGCATCTAGGGCTACGCTCAGATCTACCTCCCATACGGCGTTTTCGGGGACTACTCGTTGCCCGGCAGGCTAACCCGATCTGAACGAGTGCGTTGCCCTGTTGGCACCAACCGAGAAACACTTCCGGTTTGCTCGGATTCTGAAGGGTCGGGAGACATCCAGGAACAACGCTTCCACCGCGCGGGGCTTGAAGCGAGGCATTCTCCTGAGAATTGGTTCTCCAAGGAGTTGAGTGCCTCCGTTGGCCGGCATTAACATTGGTGCGCTCGGCGGGGTAGGCATATTGGCCGACAAGGCGATTCCCCATTAGCCAACGTTCTCTTGATGGAAGCTTTAGATACTATGAGCAGACTCACGCATGACGCCGCCAACACGAGACTAGCGGATCTAGGAGTACTTCGTAAGACGCGGATTTCAACGTTGAACTTTTAGAGAGTTCATGGTGACAATTGGAGGCCACCGGTCGGCACCCATGGGGTTTCAGGCGATCTGCACCGGAGTCTCAATATTATGAGCGCCGTGTTTGACCTGCAAGCCGAGCCGGCAATCTACAATTGGTCCTTCGCACAAAACCACTAACCTTCAGAGGCACAAAAGGATTCAATGCCGCCATCCCTCGCCAATATTCGAACCATCGCGAAACTCTCCTTGATTGCATTTTCTTTCACGGCTTTCGCGCAGACGCCTGCTCCGAAGCTCGTATCCGAAGATGGCCGTCATGCGTTAATGGTCGACGGCGCTCCGTACCTTGTACTTGGCGCGCAAATAGGCAACTCGAGCGCCTGGCCAATCGTGCTGTCCAAAGTGTGGCCAGCTCTTGAGGCCTTGCATGCCAACACCGCGGAGGCACCGGTGTACTGGGAGCAGATCGAGCCACAGCCTGGCAGCTTTGACTGGACGAATGTGGACGCGCTGATCGATGGTGCACGTGACCATCATCTTCATTTGGTTTTGTTGTGGTTCGGTACCTGGAAGAACGGCAATGACCACTATGTGCCGCAATGGGTCAAGAACGATTCCCAACATTTTCCCCGAATGATCAACAGCGCAGGCGCGCCGATTGACGATCTTTCCGCCAATTCTCCGGCGAACATGGAAGTGGATCGAAAGGCTTTTTCGGCTCTGATGCAGCACGTCGCGAAAAAAGACGGGGGCGAGCACACGGTACTGATGATGCAGATCGAAAATGAGTCGGGCGGCATTGGTTCTGTTCGCGACTATTCGCCTGCTTCAAATCAGGAGTTTGCCGGGCCGGTACCGGCCGAATTGGTAAAAGCTCTCGGACGTAAGACAGGCACCTGGAGCGAAGTCTTCCCCGGCAATGCAGACGAAGCATTTCAGGCGTGGCACCAGGCGCGCTACATAAATGCTGTTGCCGACGCCGGCAAACGGGAGTTCAATATCCCGTTCTACTGCAACGTGTGGGTGGCCTATCCGCCGGCCGAACTCCCTGAGCGACACATACCGATTGCAGGAATTGGCTATCCGTCTGGAGGCCCCAATCAAGGCATGCTTTCCATCTGGAAGGCCGCCGCTCCTGCGATCGACATGATCGGGCCGGATATTTACTCAAGCAATCCCGAGTTCGTGCTCGACATCCTTGACACCTACGCCCGTCCTGACAATCCGCTTTGGATTCCTGAGATCGGTCGAAGCAATGACTACGCTCCCTATCTATTTGCCGCGCTAGGCAAGGGAGCGATTGGGTTCTCGCCGTTTGGAATTGATTGGGTGAATCATCAGGCGGCGGGGACGGTGCCGCGCGCTCACGCCGCCAACTTTGCGCTGTTGGGTCCGATGGATCGGACTCTTGCTCAGCTCAACTATGCCGGCAAGATAAGAACGTTCATCGAGCTGGCAGGAGGAGTCGACCAGGAGAAGCTCTTCACAGCCGATCCAAATATGAAGCACACCGATCTCTCCGGACCAAATAGTGCATTGATCGATCCGGGTCGTCTGGCGAATGCTACTGTGCCTCTGGATGTGGTGGGTACACCCGCGACTCGGGCTGCGGATGCGAGCGGCGCATGGGTTGCCGAAGTCCGCTTTGGGTTTCCTCAAAGAGACGGTCTGCCTGCTCCCGGATCTACAAGCAAAGAGGGGCGAGTGCTGGTTGCGCAACTCGGACCCAACGAATATCTGCTGACTGGCATAGGTGGAAGCGTCTTTTTCCATCGTCCCGGCTTTCTGCCTGGCATACGCATGCAGATTCTTACCGCAGAGGAGGGGTATTACACACCGGGCGCCTCCCCTGGCGCAGCGGAGATATGGCATGTGATTCGCATTTTGAATGGAGATGAAACCGACCGCGGAATCCGCTTTCCTGATCCGTCGGCTTCAACGACAGCTTCCGGCGAAACGGTTGCCGTGACAGGCGACTCAGCAGCAGTCGCAACTGGCGGCACAGCACCGACGGCGGTTCGCATCATACTTGGCCGCTTCTAGCGTATCAGGACGCACTTTAGAGCCATCGGAAACCACGCTGCCGTACTGCGCATACGTGATCCTACGGATCGCGAACTCGATCATGCCGATCGCGCTGGTCGGGAACGGCGCGCATTACTGGGCCTCGTAATTATCCTTCACGACGCCTCCAAGCTCTCCAACCACCCTGTGGTTATGGACCGATAGAAGTTCCGAGCAAGCATTCGGCAAATTTGATGGAGGGAATGAGAACCGACTCTACACATACTTCCTTTAGTGCTCCTTCCATGGTCACTTGGTTTAGTGGGCAAGTACACGCTCCATCATCATGAACAGCCGCTCGTTCCGCCACAGTTGCCGCACCTGTAGCAGCTCCCATTTGGCACCATAAGCGAACCGCAGGTCGAGCACAGCGGTGCATCGCCTACCTCAGAGCCTTCGTGAGGGAACGGCGAGAGGCTGGCAGGCACCTGGATTGACTCACTGCGAGTGCTTTCGCCACCACTTGCTGTCGCAACGAACAGCGGCAGTTGCTTGCCCGACAAGAAGCGCAGCTCCATGCACCTGAAGAGGTAATCCATGATTGACTTGGCGTAACCAAGCTCTTGATTCCCCGTCCAGCCCGAGGGCTCGAAACGAGTATGGGAGAGCTTGCCACAAAGAACCCTGAGCGGTACTCCATGCTGCAGGCTTACCGAGACGACGGTGCCGAAACACTCCATCAATCCCGCGATCGTCGAGCCCTCCTTTGCCATCCGGATGAAGATTTCACCCGGCTGACCATTCGGATAGAGGCCTACTGTGAGATAGCCCTCATGCCCAGCTATCGAGAAATGGTGTGTGATGCCGGCCCGCTCGTCCGGCAGGCGATGGCGGTTGGCAGCCGGCGGACCGGACAGGTCTTCTTGCCGTGTAGCTTCTCCAACGGTAGCTGCATTCGCAAGCTCAGACATGTAGACCCTCCTTGTGCAATAGGCATGCCGAAGCATGGTTTGTACCCCAGGTTCAAAACTCGGTCAAATGGCATACGAAAGGCCAACGACGATCGCTAATACTCCCGCGTGGATCCCTTCTCGCCGTTACACAAGAAGTGCACTGCCTGGATGTTCTCCGGATGGTCGTCTCTTCGCGCCCCCCCATTCCTCTCGGGTTAACGTGGTCGGGCACTATGTCGCCATAGTTAGTGAACGCCACCTCGCAGATGGCGCATTGCCGGTTCTGTTCGACAATTTTGCGGTTGAGCAACTTCCGCATCTCTGCCTTGGAGCGGAGTTCGCGGTATCCCCTGGGGTGGTGCGGGTCTTCGATACGTTGCACTCCCAGGCGTCGGACTCTGCTTCCCTTCTGGACCAACTCACGGCCACAGCAAGAAATGGATCGGTCGATGGGGCAGAATTCCTTACGACGGAGTTTCATGGACTCCTCCGGTCTTCCGTTGGAATTCGAATCGGGCCACAGGCCCATCGATTTTGGTAGGTTGAAGTGCAGGTCGGGCTTTCGGTCAAATGGATTCGGAGCCGATCTCGCCGAGAGCCGATTCGTTGGCCGCTCGAGTACCGGCTCAGTTAGCTGGTGGTAAAAGCGGAACTATCTGCGTGAGCCATTCCGCCGGGCCTAAAGGGATTGCGACAGTGTAGAGATCACAGTGCTCGGGTACTTTTGGATTGCCAGTCATCCGCTCAAAAACGCCGAACTGGCGTCTTAATGGCCACGTGTCCGTCAATTGATTCAGATCAGCTTCGGAGGTATTCGATGCATTGTTCCCGGTCGCTCTCCGTGCTTCCTGTCCTGCTTCTGGCCGTATCTGCCGCCCTCTCAGCCCAGTTGATGGGAAGCAGCTTCGGGGAGGTCGCGCACATTGGCGGTCCGCAAGCGAACAGCGTTCCCTACACCCTCACCCGCACCTCTACCATCGTGCGGACACTCGCCAACGGAACCACCATCACAAATACTTTCACCGTAAAAGAGGCTCGCGACTCGGAGGGCCGCAGCTATTCCGAAATGCACGAGACCCTACACATCCGTGCCGATGGCGAGCCGGTCGACGTGGTCAACTACCATGTCGTCGATCCTGTCGCCCGCACAAATATCAACTGGGGTAACCGCACGAGGATCGCGTATGTCACGCACATGCCTGAGCCGGGGACCGCTGATGCGGTTCGGCAGCGGCCGGTCGTTCGCCCGACTATGCAAGTGACAAGAGAGGACCTTGGTGCCCGCACCATTGCCGGCCTCGAGGCCAAAGGCACGCGCACGACGTCAATCATACCGGCGGGTGACCAGGGAAACGACCGGCCCCTCACCATCGTGACAGATGACTGGATATCCACGCAGTACCACATACCGCTTTTGACCATTCATGATGATCCACGCTCGGGTAAACGCACAGACGAAGTCACGGAATTTCGGCCCGGCGGACCCGATCCCGCGTTGTTCAGGATTCCCGAGGGTTACACCGTCCGGGAACGCACCTCCGATTAACCCGACCAAGCACTCGCCGACGAGCATCCGCTTAAAAGCGCAGCTAGCCAATCCTGCACCAATTGAGCGGCCCGTCCATGAGGGCTACGCAATGCAACTTTTGAAATCGAGGACTAACGTCTGACGCGATGCGCCAACAACAGCTGTTTTATGGAAGAATTGCGACGAAGATGAACGTGCCCTCAAACCCGTGCCGACTGGGTGACAAGGTTCAATTCGTGCCCCAACGAACGCGCACAAGGATGGAGTTGGTTCGGGCAGAGAACGATTCAACCCAACGACGTAGGTGTGGTGAGCAGCGTGCGGGATAGCGACTATCTCTATATCAAGCGGATCGGCGAGGACCCAGGTTCGCCTGAGGTGGTCGGGTTCCATTGGCAATGCTTTCGCAGGGCTGACTGAGGGTTATGGCGTCGAGGAGCGTGTCACCGGCACCGGAACTTTCATGGCCCGAAGCCGTGCCTCCCACTCCCCGATCCGCCAAATTTCCGGATAGCCGACGATACAGAAACAATCTCGCTGTGGTTGAATGCTCATGTGCTATCCACCGCAGATTCACCATTCAATCGGTTGCTCAGCGACCTCAACAGGTTGTTGTGACCGATGAGCTCAAGCGTTGTCCGCTCACCTGACTCCTCCCTGCTTGCGGCCCTTCGGCTCGCCCTCCTCTTCGCCGCCATCAAGCTCCTCCTGCAGTTCGCCCTCACACTCTGGACCCAACACATCGGCTACAGCTACTTCCGCGACGAGTTCTACTACATCGCCTGCGGCCGTCATCTCGCCTGGGGCTTCGTCGACCACGGCCCCATCGTCGCCCTGCAAGCACGCCTCGGCGAGCTCCTCTTCGGCGACTCTCTATTCGCCATCCGCATTCTCTCCGCACTCGCCGGAGCCGCCACCGTTTTCCTCACCGGCCTGCTCGCATGGGCCCTCGGCGGCCTCCGCCCCGCACAGGCGCTGGCGATGCTCGGCGTCCTCGTCGCACCGATCTACATCGCCCACGACGGCTTTCTCTCCATGAACTCCTTCGAGCCCGTCTTCTGGATGCTCTGCGCGCTCGCGCTCATCCGTCTCATCGACGGCGCTCCGCAGCCTTTCTGGTGGACCATCTTCGGCCTCTCCGCCGGCATCGGCATGCTCAACAAACCCTCGATCCTCTTCTTCCTCATCGCCATCGGACTTGGCCTTCTGCTTACACCACAACGCCGCGTCCTCTACACTCGCTGGGCCGCACTCGCCATCGCACTCATCATCGTCATCACGCTGCCCTACGTCCTCTGGCAGATTCACAACCACTGGCCCACTCTCGAGTTCTTCCACAACGGCAAGGTCGGAAACAAGAACGTCATCCTCGGCCCCATGGGCTTCTTCAACGCCCAACTCTCGCAGATGCACCCCGCCAACGCTCTGCTCTGGATCACCGGCCTCATCTCTCTTCTGCGCGCACGTTCTATCCCCCGCGGCCGCTGGATTGGCTTGACCTTCCTCATCTTCTACGTGCTCATGTTCGTCATGCACGCCAAGGACTACTATCTCGCCCCCATCTATCCAGTGCTCTTCGCCGCCGGGGGTATCGCCTGGGAGCGCCGCTTCGCTGTAAGGCCCCTCGTCGCCGCAAACCGCGTCTTCGCCTTCCCCATCTTCGAATGCGCGCTCATCCTCACGGGTCTTCTCATCCTGCCGATGTCCTCGCCCATACTTCGCCCCGCCGCCTGGGTCCGTTACACCACGGCGCTGCACCTGAAGGGCGGCAAGACCGAAAACCGCGCCAGCGGTGAGCTCCCGCAGTTCTACGCCGACCGCTTCGGCTGGCAGCAACAGGTGGCAATCGTCGCTCGCACGTTTAACTCCCTTTCACCTGCAGACCAGCGCCGCGTCTGCATCTTCGGCGGCAACTACGGCGAGGCCGGCGCCATCGACTTCTTTAACCGCCGCGATCATCTCAACCTTCCACCTGCCCTCAGCGGACACAACAATTACTGGCTCTGGGGCATGCACGGCTGCGATCCCGACGTTGTTATCGGTGTCATTGATGACTCTCCTGACGATGTCTCGAAGAAATACGAGTCCGTCACCATCGTCGGCGTGCGCGACACGCCCTACGCCATGCCTTTCGAGCACGGCAACATCTACCTGCTTCGCGGCAGACGCCCCTCCGCGCCCCTCAACTGGGCCGACGAGCGCCATTACGACTGAGCGATATCCAGCTCTTCGCCCGCGAAGCCAGGTCGTTATGCGTCGCGTTTGAACTCATCCTGTGCGTTCGTACATTCATGGAAAACCTTACCCTCGACGTACTCGATCCCGGGATGTTTCCGGTCGAGTAGCCCCGGGGAATTTCACCCCGAGGCCCTCACAGAACCGTGCTTGAAC
>Ga0206981_10023_pt1 | contig 17118 bp, 11 predicted proteins | sample Alteio_BWMinCont_17_FD_153312 | JGI IMG/M metagenome (GOLD analysis project Ga0206981, IMG submission 153312) | Enriched cells from forest soil in Barre Woods Harvard Forest LTER site, Petersham, Massachusetts, United States -... | ecosystem: Environmental > Terrestrial > Soil > Temperate forest >... | reverse complement strand
AATCCTTGTTCCTTCAAGGAATGCCGCGCTGCTTCGCTGGTGCCTCGCCCGCGGCCTGCGCGTGATCCAGCCGATGACCCTCATGAGCAAAGGCCTCTACAACGAACCCGCCGGGGCGTGGCTTCCGTCTATTTTGTTTTGAACTTGAAATCAGCAAAAACGTGGGATCGGCAAAGCTGACTGAAGATAGAGTCGCGCGAATCGCTGACGGCTATGCCTTCATTCCGCTTTGCCTACGATGTCTTTCTTGTAGGCATTTTGCAAGATGAAGAAGGCTTGTTTCTTCTGGCCCTGGTCGCTGATGAGGCCTTTGCGGTTGAAGCCGTCCTGGATGCCGGGCAGCGGGCGGCGCGGGCTGCGGAAGTCCATCAGGATCCAGGGGCTCATGCCGCGCAGTTGCGGGATGCGGTTCAACATGCCGAGTTGATGATTGAAGACATTGGCCTGGTACTCCTCGGTCCAGCGTTGGTCGGGCTTGCCATGCAATCCGGCTTTGGCGTCTGCGCCGAACTCGCTCATGATGAGCGGCTTCTGGTAGGCGATTTTCCAGTCGGTCGTGTCGGCAGTTTCAGGATGTTGCTCGTACCAGCCGATATATTCGTTGGTCCCGATGACGTCGAGATACTGGCCCAGCGGGTCGTCTACAATCTTGGTGGAGCGGTCGCCGTTGGCTTCCGTGTGGACCAGCAACGCTGCAGTGATGAGGCGCGTGGGATCGAGCTGGCGGGCATGTGCGGCGAGTGAGCTGATGAACTTGGTACGCGCGTCGTTGAGCGGGGTTTCGTTGGCCATGGACCAGAGAATGATGGCGGCGTGGTTGCACGATGCACCGATCTCTTCGTCGAGCTGATGCTCGGCCTTGGCATAGACTTCGGGCTTGTCGAACTGCACGGCCCAGTAGACGGGATTTTCGCTCCAGACGAGGATGCCCATGCGGTCGGCGGCGCGCAGCATGGTTTCGTCATGTGGATAGTGGGCGAGGCGGACGAAGTTTGCGCCCATCTCCTTGGCCCAGCCCAAGAGAGTTTCTGCGTCCTTGTCGGAATAGGCGCGGCCGGTGCGATAGGGTGCTTCGGCGTGAATGCAGACGCCGTGGAGGAAGATCGGCTTGCCGTTGAGGAGGATCTCGGTGCCTTTAACTTCGACGGTGCGGAGTCCCACCTCATCCACAATTGAATCGGATGCTGAACTCAACGCGATCTTGTATAACTTCGGTGCCTCAGGTGACCACAGCCCGATCTGAGGTGCTTTTATGCGAATGAACACATGGAAGTCTTCAGACCCTGCGGGTTGTGTCTTCCCGTCCTCGATCTCCGGTACCACTTCCGTTGCCTTCACGTTCAACTCGGGAATCGCCACCTCAACTTGGCCCGTTGAAGCGCCGCGAACATGCACCCAGGCTTCGATTGTCCTCGGTTCTGTCTTACTCAGTCGAATACTGTACTGATCGATAAACACATCCGGGACGGTGATCAGCGATACCTCGCGTGTCAACCCGCCGTAGTTGAACCAGTCAGTCTGCGTGGTGGGGACGGCGTCTTCATGGCGCGTGTTATCGACAACGGCGACGACGAAGTTACTGCCTGCGTGGACGGCCGAAGTTACTTCGCAGTTAAAGGCGGTAAAGCCGCCCTCGTGCTCGCAGACCTTTTGCCCGTTGACCCAGAAGGCAGATTTGTAGTTAGCCGCGCCGATGCGCAGAAAGGCGCGCGTATGCGGCTTGGGCTCATACGAGAAATCCTTCTTGTACCACATGAGGCCTTCGTAGTAGAAGAACTCCGGCTTCTGCGTATTCCAGTCACCAGGGACTTTGAGGGTGGGCGATTTGGCGAAGTCGTAATCGATCGGGCCGGTGTCGCCGGGCTTGGCCTTCTGGTTCATGAACCAGCCGTTTTTGATCTCGTGCTTGTGGAAGTCGTAAAGGCCGGTCTGGTAGGGGTCGGGGATGATGTGCCATTCGCCGTTGAGAGATTGCGCAGGCCGCAGGTCACCGCCGGTGATGACGATGGGGGCCGGCTGTGCGCAGGCGAGCGAAGAGATGAGCGCTGCAAAAGTCAAGGCGAGTGCGGCAGGGATTTTCATGGATGCTTAGGCCTTTACAAAACGGGAGCTTGCAGTTGCGAGGTTCAGATTTTCAAGCGCATGGGGTTCGAATGGAGTTATGGAAATCGCACATTCTTTGCTGGCCAAATTGTACTGTAGGGGCAAGCAGTGGCATCGTGAAGTCTATCGAATTCTCTGCAGGAGGCGTATATTTTCTCTCTCAGGAGGTATGCGTCATGAAGTTCCTGTGCGCAATCGTTCTGCTTCTTGCATTCAGTTCATTGAGCTCTGCTCAAGACCCAAAAACCTGGAAGGGCTTTGTCACGGACACGCACTGCGGCACCAATTGCCAGCGCACCTCAGCGATGACTCCAGACAAGGCCTGCGTCCGGCGCTGCGTTAAAAAGGGCTCAAAATACGGTCTATGGTTTGGCGACCACGTTTACGAGCTAGAGCCTCAATCAGAAGCTGCGAAATTCGCGGCTGAGAACGTTCGTGTAACTGGCGATTTCTCAAACAACACCATTCACATTCAATCCATTGTCCGCATTTCTTCGCAAACATCCCAAGGGCAGAGGCAGCCTCAGTGAAGACGGAAGGTCAACGCACAAAAAGGGCCTTCCACATTGGGAAGGCCCTGAGTCTATCTTTGCTAACTCGACTTACGCGCCGAGATAGTCCACGTGGATATAGGTGCCGAGGCGGACATTGTAGGCGAGATACCAGCCGATATGATCGGGATCGTCATAGATGATGATGTCGTCGCCGTCCCAGTTCCAACCGTCGCAGAAGGCTACGTCATACGGAGCCACGCTGAAGTAGAAGCCGCCGAACCAGAAGCGTCCCGGTCCGCCGCCGGCGATACGCCAGTGATGCTCGGGGCCGAAGCCGCCGGTGAAGTGGCCGTGCTCCCAGGGGTGGTCGAGATGATAGTGCGGATCGTCGCGGCCGGTGTCGTGACCTACCCAGTGATTACCCTTGTCGACGTGGGGCGCGTTGGGGTGCCCCTGATGATCGGCGAAGTTACGATGCTCTTCCGGTGCGTGGGGAGTACCGTGATATTCGCTCGGTCCATGGGCCGGTGGTCGCTGCGCAGCATGTTCTCCGGGCCGTTGTGCAAGTGCAGGCAAGCTGGCGATGAGCGCCACAGCCAAAACTCCCAAATATGCTTTCATGGTCTTCCTCCGTCGAGCTTCGCTCAGTTTCCGATACCAGATCCGGTCTGGAGCGGGCTTTTACTGGCGGGCTCGTCTCGTAGATTGGAACACGGATGGGGAACGCAAGTTGCCTAAATGCAGGTTTTTTTTCTCTGCATTTAGGCTCCAGGGGTAAGCTAACTTACTCTAGGAAAGCAAATTAAACTGCGACCGGTTCGCGGCGCCAGGCGTATAGCGGAAAGCGGTTGGCCAGCTCGGCGACTTCGCCGCGAATCCCATTGAGGATCGCATCGTCGCTGCGATGCGCCAGCGCTCTGTCAATCCAGAGGGCGATCTGACGCATCTCTGGCTCCTTCATGCCGCGCGTGGTAAGCGCTGGGGTGCCGACGCGAATGCCGGAGGGCTTCAGCGGCGGGTTAACGTCGTATGGAATGCCATTCTTGTTGACGGTGATGCCGGCCTTGCCCAGCGCCACTTCGGCTTCTGAACCGAACATTCCATTCGCGCTTCCGTCGCGGAAGACATCGACCAGCATGACGTGGTTGTCTGTGCCCCCAGAGATGATGCGCCAACCGGCTTCCTGAAGCGCAGCCGCGAGAACCTGAGCGTTGGCGACCACCTGGCGCGCGTATTCAGCGAAGCTGGGCTGCAGGGCTTCGCGGAAGGCGACAGCCTTGGCGGCGACGATATGCACCAGCGGGCCACCCTGCTGGCCAGGGAAGACCGCGCGGTCGACGGCCGCAGCGAGATCTTGATCGCAAAGAATGAGACCGGAGCGCGGCCCGCGCAGGGTCTTGTGCGTGGTGGTGGTGGTGATCTGCGCGTATGGTACAGGCGAGGGGTGCACGCCTCCGGCGACCAGGCCGGCGATGTGGGCCATATCGATGACCAGCTTGGCGCCGACCTTGTCGGCGATTTGTCTCATGCGGGCGAAATCCCAGATACGGGAGTAGGCGCTGGCCCCGCCAACGATCATCTTGGGTTTTTCGCGCTCGGCAATGGTCTCAAGCTCGTCGTAGTCGATGGTCTCGGTGTCTTTGCGGACGGTATAGAACGTCGGCCGGTAGAGCTTGCCGCTGAAGCTGAGCTTATGCCCGTGGGTCAGATGACCGCCGTGGGCTAGGTCGAGGCCGAGGATGGTGTCTCCGGGTTCGAGGATAGCCATATACGCCGATGCATTGGCCTGCGAGCCGCTATGCGGCTGGACGTTGGCATGAGGCGCTCCAAAGAGCTGCTTGGCGCGGTCGCGGGCGAGGTTCTCGACTACGTCGGCATATTCGCAGCCGCCGTAGTAGCGGCGTCCTGGATAGCCCTCCGCGTATTTGTTGGTGAAGACCGATCCGGCGGCTTCCAAAACTGCTTCCGAAACGAAGTTTTCGCTGGCGATCATCTCCAGACCCTCGTGCTGGCGCTGGGCTTCATGATCGATGGCGGCGGCGATCTCTGGGTCGGCCTGGGCGAGGGGGAGGGCGAATGCGGCGCGGTCAGTCATATTGGAATTTTAACGCGGGTTGGGTGATCGGGGGTGTGAAGTGTGGAGCTTGAGTGTGAAAAGCGGCTGCCGACCCCTATCTACTGACAACTGGCCACTCCACACTCACACGTTCATACTAGTTTTCCTGTTGACATTCTGACTATGCAGGCGCAGTGTATAGGTAGAACGGCAACAGGAGAGCGGTAATGGGTGAGAGCAAGTCCGATGTATTGCAAGGAACGCTGGACCTGATGGTGTTGAAGACGCTGGAGTCTATGGGGCCGCTGCATGGGTATGGCATCGCCCGGCGTATCGAGCAGGTGAGCGGCGATGCGTTGACGCTGAATCAGGGCACGATTTATCCCGCCCTTCTGAGACTCGAACAGCGGGGATGGATCAAGTCCGAGTGGGGTGTTTCGGAGACCAACCGCCGGGCAAAGTTTTATTCGTTGAGCCGCATCGGCAAGAAGCAGATTGAGATGGAAACGGAGAACTGGGAGCGGGTAGCGGCGACGATGGCGCGCTTCCTTGCACCTTCTAACTGACGCCTTCCTATTAGGAGCACATGATGGACAAGATTCGCACACTGTTGGTCCGCATTGCATCGCTTTTCCGTCGCGGAAAGCTCGATGCCGAATTGGATGAAGAAGTCGGCGCGCACATCGATCTTGCCGTGGAAGCAAAGGTGCGGGGCGGCATGTCGGCACAGCAGGCGCGGCGAGAGGCTCTGCGCGAGTTTGGCGGGGTGACGCAGATGAAAGAGAGTTATCGCATGCGGCGGGGGCTGCCGTTCTTCGAGATTGCCGCGCGCGATCTGCACTATGCTTTCCGCCAGTTGTGGAAATCGCCTGGATTCACGCTGACCACGGTGCTGACGCTGGCCATTGGGATCGGCGTCAACACTGCGATCTTCAGCATGATGGATGCGGTGGTGTTGCGCCCGCTGGCTATACCCGATCTGAATCGTGTGGTCACGGTGGCCGAGGATCAAGGGCAGGGCGACTACAAGCAGGTGGCGCTGGCAAATTATGAGAGCTGGAAACAGCAGAGCCGGTCGTTTGAGTCTCTGGCGGTGCGCAGCGAAGCGGTTCTGGGCATGACGGCGGCCTCTGGCGGCGAAGCGACACATGTGGATGCAGCGCTGACCTCGGCGAATTTTTTCGATGTGATGCAAACCCAGCCGTTGCTGGGCCGTGTGTACGCGGAGAGCGAGTGCCAGTCTGGTAAGGACGGCGTACTGGTGCTGAGCTACAGCTTTTGGCAAAAACATTTTGGCGCAGATCCGGCGGTGCTCGGACGCACCATCAATCTGGATCAGCGCGCGTATACGATCGTCGGCGTGATGCCCAAGGTCATGCAGTATCCATCGGCAGCGGATATGTTTCTCCCGCTTGCGCCGACCGCGCAGCAGCAGGCGAATCGGGTTGCGCACGACTATCTGGTCGTCGGGCGGTTGCATCCCGGCGTCGCTATAAATCAGGCCCAGGAGGAGTTGCGCGTGATTGCCAGCCGGCTCGCGAAGGCCTATCCCGCTTCGAACCTGGGATGGTCCGTGCGCGTGGAACCGCTGCTGGATGTGATCAACGGCGACATGACTCCGATGTACTACCGGCTCATTCTGTCTGCCACGGGCTTTGTGCTGCTGGTGGTCTGCGCCAACGTCGCCAATCTGCAATTTGTACGGGGTATCCGGCGGCGTCCGGAGATCGCGATACGAGTCGCGCTCGGGGCCGGGCGGAGACGGCTCTTGCGTCACCTGCTCACGGAGAATATGGTGCTGGGCTTGCTGGGCGCGGTGGCCGGCATCGGCGTGGCCGCAGTATGCACGCATCTCTGCAAGATTGCAATGCCGGAGAGTGTCCTCAAGTACCTTGCCGGCTGGTCGAACATCTCGTTGAATGGCCGCGCTCTTGCATTCTCGCTGCTTCTGGCCATCTTGGCCGGGCTGGCATCGGGAGTGCTGCCTGCGCTCAGAGCCTTGCGGGTGGATATTGTGGAGCAGCTCAAGGCGGGTTCGCGCAGCGCCAGCGGTTCGCGTCCAACGCAGCGGCTGCGCGACGCGTTCGCAGTAGCGCAGATCGCGATGTCGGTGCTGCTGGTGATCGGCGCGGCACTGATGAGCAAGGGCATGTGGTCGCTGCTGCATGTGGCCGATAGGTATCAACCGAAGCAAATGCTTACCTTCCTGGCAGACCTGCCTGCGGCCCGCTACGACACAGACGTGAAGATGACCGCATGGTACAGCGCTAGCCTGGCAAAGCTCAGGGCACTGCCCGGTGTAACGCATGTTGAAATTACCACCATGCTGCCGGATGGAAACGACCAGTGGCTGGAAGATTTCCGCATCGAGAATCGGCCATTGATGCCGGGCAAGTTTCAAAGTGCCGTCCCGATTTCGGTGAGCGCGGGCTACTTCGATACGCTGCACATCGCGCAGTATGCGGGGCGCATGTTCAATAGCGAAGATGCGCCGGGAGCGCAGCCGGCGGCGGTGGTGAGTCGCACCTTTGCAGAGCGCTATTTTCCTGGCCAGAGCGCGCTCGGACATCGCATTCAAATGGGCACGGCGGGCAAGAATGACACGCCGTGGGTGCGCATCGTGGGTATTGTCGAAGATGTGAATTACCTGTGGATCGACCGGACCGTTGAACCGGATGTTTACCTGAATGCGGCGCAGATGCCGCCGCGCAGCGCAACTTTCATGGTGGCTACAGCGGGCGATCCGCTGGCCCTGGGCCCCGCAGTGCGCCGAGAAATGGCTGCGCTCGATCCGTCGGTTCCGCTGGACGAGATGCAGACCTATCAGCAGTATCTGACGGTGGCGCTGACTGGACTCATCTATGTCGCCTCAACGCTGAGCGTGAATGCATTCATCGGGCTGCTGCTGGCGGCGATGGGCATCTTCGGCGTGATGGGCAATCTGGTCGCGGAGCGGACGCGTGAGATCGGCGTTCGCATCGCCCTCGGCGCCCGGCCGCAGGACATGCTGGCGATGATTCTGCGCCGTGCTGCCCTGCTGACAGGTATTGGTGTGACGCTGGGTATTGCGCTGGCAGCAGGCATGGCGCGGCTGAGCGCGGACCTGATCTTCGGCGTGCAACCATACGATCCGGTGGTGTTTATTTCGATCACAGTGGCAATTGTGGCGATCACCCTTTTAGTCAGCTGGGGACCGGCACGCAGGGCAGCTACGGTGGATCCCATGCGTGCGCTGCGAGCGGAATAGGAGATGAGTATGGATATGATTCGAATCCTGCTAAATCGTCTGACATCGCTCTTCCGCAACCGGAAGCTCGACGCAGACTTGGAAGACGAACTGCGCGCGCACATCGATCTTGCGACGGAGGAAAATCTGCGCCGCGGCATGAACGAACGTGAGGCTCGGAGGCAGGCGATACGCAGTTTTGGCGGAGTGACGCAGACGCGCGAGCGATACCGGGAGCAGCGAGGCTTACCCATGTTGGAAGAGATGAAGCGCGATGTGAGATTTGGATTTCGACAACTGCAGCGGTCGCCGGGATTTGCGATTACGGCGATCCTCACCCTGGCTCTGGGCGTGGGTGCGAATACGGCAATCTTTACGTTGATCGACTCGATCATTCTGCGTCCACTACCGTTCCCGCATCAGGATCGGCTGGTCACTCTCTCCGCAGATGGAATGCTACCCAAAGGGTGGATTCGAGCGATTGAACAGAATTCGCAGGCCTTCTCATCGCTGTCAGCGTATGGCTTGAACGCGGAAGCCAATGTAGCAGGCAGGGATGCATCTGAGCGGGTGTTTGGATCGCGTGTCACGGTGAATACTTTTGACACGCTGGGTGTGTATCCCGCTGCCGGCAGCTTCTTCACAGCGGAGAACGCCGTCGAAGGGCAAGACAATGTTACCGTGCTCAGCTATGGCTATTGGCGCGATCACTATGCCGGGAGTTCCGATGCAATCGGCCAGATGATTCGCATCGATGGCGTGTCGCGCAGGATCATCGGCGTGATGCCTGCGGGCGTGCACTTTCCTTATGCGGATACGCGCTTTGTGGTGCCGATTGCGTTCAAGGGCGGTGATGCGACGGACCCGTGGCTGGGCTACGATCTGCGCGGACTGGGGCGATTGAAGGATGGAGTAACGCCTGCTGCTGCTCAGGCCGAGCTGCGGCGTCTCCATCCGATGCTGCTGCCGCTATTTCCGTGGCGGATGCCGGATATCTGGGCGGCGGATACGAGCGTAGTCTCGCTCATTGATTCCGTGGTGGGCGATACGCGGCCCAAGCTGATGCTGCTCTTCGCGGCAGTTGGCTTGGTGCTTCTGATTGCTTGCGCCAATGTGGCCAACCTGATGCTGGCCAAAGCCGCAACACGCGAGCGCGAGATGGCAATACGGTCAGCGCTGGGAGCGTCGGGCAAACGCATTGTGTCGCAGTTGCTGGTGGAGAGTGTGCTCATAGGTTTGTTCGCGGGCGTAGTGGGGTTGGGCATCGGCTATGCGAGTCTGCGTGGACTTACGCTCGTGCTGCCTGCCGACACACCGCGTCTCGCGGAGATCGGTTTGCACTGGCACGTTTTCCTTTTCGCCGGTGCGGCCTCGGTGCTCACCGGCGTTCTCTTTGGATTGGTGCCGGCGCTGAAGATGGCCTCACCAGACCTGCAGCAGACGCTGCGTTCCGGGAGCCTGAGCGTGATCGGCAAGGGCGCGAGCTTTCGCGTTTCAATGGTGCTTGTTGTCGGACAGATCGGTTTATCGGTGGTGGTGATTACAACTGCCGGACTGTTGCTGCACAGTCTGTATGGGCTGTCGCGTGTTGATCCAGGCTTCAATGCGGATCGCGTCGTTACAGCGGAGGTTTCGCTGGATGCTACGGCGTGCTTGAAACCCGGGCACTGCCAGGGCTTTTTCGATCAGCTTGCGCGACAAGCACGCGGCATCGCCGGCGTGCAGGATGCGGCGCTGGTGAGCGCGCTGCCCATGAGTGGTTATGACTTGAGCTATGTGTACGACGCGGAGGGCCATCCGCGCGATCCGCGCCAGGGTGCTATGCAGGCTGCGGGGCGCAACGTTTCGCCGGACTATTTTTCACTGATCGGTGTGCGGTTGATTCGCGGCCGTCTGCTTACCGAAGCGGATCAGGCAGGCACATCGCGCGCGGTGGTGATTAACCAGCGCATGGCCGAAACGTTGTGGCCCAATCAGGATCCGCTGGGTAAGCATTTGCTCACCGTGAACGACGAAAAGTCCCCTGCGGTCTTCGATCCCAACATCGCATCCGTCGTAGTGGGCGTGGTGAGCAACACGCATCATGACAGCTTGGGAGGCGGCTTCGGCGACGAGGTGTACTTGCCAATGACGATGAAGAGCGAAGGTCCGGTGATGAGTATCCTGCTGCGGTCTTCACTCCCTGCGAGTGAGCTTGCTCCCATGCTGCGGCGTACTGTGGCGGAGATCGATCCATCGGCTCCGGTAACGCGCGTGCGAACGCTGAATGAAGTCGTGGCATCCTCGGTTTCAACAACGCGCGGGCTGACGATTCTGTTATTGGGCTTTGGAGCTCTTGCGGTAGGAGTGGGCGCTGTGGGTGTTTACAGCCTCATCGCGTACATCGTGAACTGGCGCACGCGGGAGATTGGAATAAGGCTTGCGCTGGGCGCATCAAAGTGGGGCATCCTGAGTCTTGTCTTGCGGCAGAGTTTGCTGCTCAGTGTGATGGGCTGTGTACTTGGCCTGGGTGTCGCTGTAGCAGTCGTACGGCTGCTGCGCGGATTCTTGTTTGAAGTGAATCCGCTCGATCCGGTGACCTTTTGTGCGGTGCCTCTGCTGATGCTGGTGCTGGCTGTGGTAGCTGCGTGGGTGCCTGCGCGCCGCGCTGCGTCGATCGATCCCATGAGTGCCTTGAGAACGGACTAAAAGCAAACCGACTAGGAGACAAAAGTGGAATCGATTCGCATTTTGCTCAGCCGCTGTGCTGCCTTGTTTCGCAGACGCAAGCTCGATACCGATTTGGATGATGAGCTGCGTGCGCATCTCACGATGGCCATGGAAGAGCATATACAGCGCGGCATGACGCGGCAACAGGCGCGCACCGCAGCGTTGCGGGAGTTTGGCGGCGTTATGAAGATCCGCGAAGAGTATCGCGTGCGGCGTGGATTGCCGTGGCTGGGCCAGATAGCGCGCGACCTGCGTTTTGGAATACGGCAACTTCATCGCTCACCGGGCTTTGCGTTGACGGCAATTCTCACACTCGCGGTGGGATTGGGTGCGAATACTGCCGTCTTCTCCCTGATTAATGGATTGCTGCTGCGTCCGCTGCCGGTGCCGCATGCAGATGAGCTGACTGTGGTGAAGTCGAGCCGGTCGGACGACACGGGCGCGAACTATGGGTTTTCGTCGCCACTGTTCCGGGCGATTGAAAAGCGGCGGGATGTGTTTGATGCTGTGGCTGCGTTTGGAAGCAGTCGACTGGATGTGCGGGGGAGTACAGGCACGGTACAGGTGCCGGGGGCGATGGTGAGCGGTGACTTCTTCAAGGTGATGGAGGTCACGCCGCTGCTGGGGCGAATGCTGACAGCGGCGGATGATCGCGAGGGGAGCCCAAACGGGTTCAATGTGGTGATCACGGAGGGGTTCTGGAAGAGCTGGTTTAACGGCGACGCGCATGTGGTGGGGCGAACGCTGACGATGGCAAATACACCCTTCACGGTGGTAGGGGTGGTGCCGGGGTGGTTCCACGGGGCTGACCCAACGCAGCAGCCGGAGATCTACTTTCCGCTGTGGGCAGAGCCGGTGGTGGATGCGCCGTTCAACTCGATCGCGGGCGGGTACCACTCGTGGTGGCTTCGGGCAATTGGGCGGCGGAAGCCGGGGATAACGTTGGAGCAGGCTGATGCTGGGTTGCGGGCTTCGACAAATGCGGCGTTGGATGGGGCGCAGCCGGATGTGGACTGGATAAAGGATGCGAAGAAGAACCACTTCACATTTGGCGCGGAGGCTGGGGCTAAAGGGTATACGTGGCTGCGGATGGAGTTCGAAAAGCCGCTACTGGTGGTATTTGGGCTGTGTTGCGGGATGCTGTTACTAGCGTGCCTGAATCTTGCGAGTCTGCTGCTGGCGCGGGCGGCAGTACGGGAGCGGGAGCTGGCGACACGACTGGCGCTGGGCGCTTCGCGAATACGGCTGGTGCAACAGCTACTGATGGAAAGCCTGCTGATTGCGGTCTTGGGGACGGCGGCTGGTGTCGTGGTGGCTCCGGTGGTAAGTCATGGGCTGGCGATGATGCTACTGGGGCAGAATCGCGGTGGGTCTGTGTTGGATACGGGGCTGGACGTGCGGGTGATGCTATTCGCGGTGGTAGTGACCGGAATGATGACTGTGCTGGTTGGGCTGGTGCCGGCGTTGCGGGCAACCTCCGGTGAGCTGAATGAGCAGATCAAGCGTGGTTCGGGTTCACGAGGGCAAGTTGCAGGGTCGGGACGGCGGCGGATGTTGCCGCAGTTGTTGATGAGTATGGAGGTGGCGCTGGCGCTGATGCTGGTGGTGGGGGCGGGGCTGCTGGGAGCAAGTCTGACACGGCTTTACCACGCGGGGCTGGGGTTCGATCCGAAGGGGGTGGTTAACCTCTCGCTGGATATGAGTAAGCAGCCTCTGCACGGGCCGGCCTTGACTCGATGGTATGAGCAGTTTGGGGTGGCGTTGCGGCAATTGCCGGGAGTGGCCGCGGTTAGCTTTGATGGGATGACGCCACTGTCGGGGAACACGAGCACGTACACGATGCAGACTTCCCTTAGTGGAGGTGAGACGCAGATCTATACGAACCAGGTGGCACCGGGGTATTTCGGAGCTATGGGCATTCCGATGCGTTCTGGGCGGGATTTTTTGTGGAGTGACACCAAGGCGAGCGGATCTAAGGTTGTCCTGAATGAGACGGCGGCGCGGAAGCTGTTTCCGGGGAGGAATGCTGTTGGGCAGAAGGTGGCGCTCGATAAGGAGAATGGTCCGACAGTGATTGCCGTCGTGGGGGATGTGCATTATGCATCGATCCAGAAGGCGCCGCCGCCGGGGGCATATTTTCCGATCACCCAAGGAGAGGATGCGGACAAGTATTCGTATTCAGCGGTGGTGCGGCTGAAAGGGGCTGCGGGGCCCTTTGCCGAGGCAGCGCGGAAGCTGGTGGCGCAGATGGCTCCCGATGTGCCTGCGCCGGTTATGACGACGATGAGCGGGCAGATAGACGACTCCATCAGCTCGGAGCGGATGATGGCCATGCTCTCGGTCTTCTTTGCCGGATGCGCGTTGCTCGTGACGGCGATTGGGCTGTACGGAACCCTGGCCTACGCGACGGCGCGGCGCACCAGCGAGATTGGTATCCGCATGGCTCTGGGCGCGCAGCGGTTGCAGGTGGTCTTGATGGTCTTCCGTGAGAACGCTTGGGTGGCTATTGGAGGATCGCTGGCTGGACTTATTGCTGCGTTGATGGCGTCGCGGGTGCTCGCGAGTTTCTTGTACGGAACTTCAGTGCGCGACCCGTGGGTGATGGTGGGGTCCGTTGCGGCACTCATCGTGATTGCGAGCGCAGCTTCGTTATTGCCTGCCATGCGCGCGGCGCGGATTGAGCCGATGGTGGCTTTGCGGACTGAATAGCGCGTCAGCAATCAGGAGCGCGGAATCGTCTGCTCTGCTACTGCCAGGACATGGCCATTATGCCGATCTGCGAGGAAGACAACCAGCCGCAGCGGTGTTGTTTCTTTAGCAACATCTTTCGAAAGATGGAGACTCAGGGTCTTGCCGCTCATCGGGCTCTTGGCGTCGGCGGAGGCTTTGCCGAGTTGCTCGAGCGTGCGCACCACGGCCACGTGATGCAGGGTGTGCCCACCGTTTTCACCGTGCAGCACCGAGATTTGCTCTGAATCCTCCGCGAGAGCGGCGAAAAGGTTCGCATCGGGATTTGCGTTACCCTTCACCGTAAACTGCATGGCGCCGTTGCTCCACTGGGCGTTGGCGATAGCGAGATCCGACTTAGGTGCGGCGGCGGCTTTAGTGATGGCCTGGCCGAGCTTGCCGGCGTCGCTGCCGACGACCTGTGCCGCTCCATCGATAACTGCCTGAGGTGTAAAGACGTCATTCAGATTGAACCGAGACCCGTACTGACGCTGGCGGTCGGTGATGGCGTCGAGAGAGAAAGGATCATGCCAGCCATCCTGGTTCCAGTAAGTGACATGTTCGCTGAGCACGATGGCATGGACGCCCGGCAGGGGCTGCGTGTCGAGGCGTGCGAGCAGATCGTCGGCCGGCGGGCAACTTGAACAACCTTCGGAAGTGAAGAGTTCTATGAGCACTGGTACGGACGTTTTAGCGGTGTCTTCGGCAGCGACGGGGGCCCGGCGAGTGGACATGATAAGCGCGACGAGAGCCATAGTCACGAAGGTGACGCGTAGAAGCTGAATCGAGTTGGTGAAAGGGTTGCGCATACGATGGTTTGAGTCTTGCACCGGCCTTTGCGTTACAGGCCAGGCCAAATTGTCACGGCTATGCTGGTGTATATGCGCTTCCTGGCTGCTCTTCTCGTTCTGCCCGTACTGGTTTTGACTACCGCTCATGCGCAGGCTCCTTCAGTTACGGTGACGCCTGCCTTTGTGGTGGCAGGGTCGCCGGAGATAATTCGCGTAACGGCGCCCAGAGATGCCCATGTGGAGGGCGACTGGGATGGACACGCGCTTCAGTTCTTCCCAGGGCACGCGACGGATGCGTGGTACGCGCTGGCCGGGGTGGATGTGGAGGCAGCACCGGGTCCCGCGGCTGTTGCGTCGACGATCCGCATCACAGTTCACCATCCAGGTCACGATAACGCCGACGAAGTGCGCCAGACCATAGCCATTCATCCCGCGCACTACCGCACCACTTCGCTTACCGTCGCGCCGAAGTTCGTAGAGCCCGGGCCGGATGAGTTGAAACGGATTGCGGCGGAGAGCGAGATCAAGAAGAAAGCCTATGCCGGCACAGCAGATCGACCACTGTGGGCTGGCGATTTTGCCGCTCCGGTCGCGGCCAAGCCAACGGACAGCTTCGGCACGCGCCGTATGCTAAACGGCAAGCTGGCAGCGGTGCACAAGGGCATGGACTTTCGCGCGGCGAGCGGAACCGTCGTACACGCCGGCAACGCAGGGACGGTCGTACTGGCGCAGCCGCTCTACTACGAAGGCAACTGCGTGATCGTGGACCATGGGCTGGGACTGATGAGCCTGTACATGCACTTCTCACGCATCGACGTGAAGCCCGGGCAACGCGTCACTAAAGGCCAGCGGCTGGGGCTCTCCGGCGCGACGGGGCGCGTGACAGGACCTCATCTGCATTGGGCAATTCGGTGGCAGGGCGCAATGCTAGATCCGGCTAAGGTGCTGCGCTTGAAGTTGAGTGAGCTGCGCTGATGGCTCAGGAATCAGCCGTAACGCTTGAAGCAGCGGACACCAATGACTCGTCACTCGTTTCTTCCATCGGCGGCCGGCGCGGCGGATTCGCGAAGGAGACAAGGATAAAGCTGATGATCATCAGCAGAAACCACGCGCCGTATTTGCTGAAGTAGACAAGCTGCCAACCATCTCTCTGGTTGGGATAGACCCATGCGGCAGCGAAGGTGCCGATGTTCTCAGCCATCCAGATAAAAAACGCAACCAGGCCGAAGCCAAGCAGCAGCGGCATGCGGCGATACTTGCGATAAGGGCGGAAGTATACCCAGGTAGGGCCAAAGGCAACTGCAACGAAGACGAAAAGCAGGATGCGAATGTCGGGTAGAAAGTGATGCGTGAAAAAGTTGGCGTAGATAAGGATAGCCAGCGCTACTGTCACCTCCATGTTGGGGTAGCGTGTATAACGCATGTCCACGATGCGCGCGGTGCGCGCCAGATAGCTGCCGACCGAGGCGTACATAAATCCCGAGAAGAGCGGCACCTGGCCCAGCCGGAAGAAATTGTTTTCGGGATAAGCCCAGGAGCCCACCGAAGTCTTGAAGAGCTCCATCAACGTGCCGACCACGTGGAACATAAGGATAACTTTCGCTTCGCGAACGGTTTCCATTCTCAGAAGCAGCATGAGCACCTGCACTGTGACCGCACAGAGAAAGAGAAAATCGTAGCGCGCCAACCAGGCATGATGAGGCCAGAACCACTTAGTGAGCATAATCAGGCTCAACATGATTCCGCCAAAAAGACAGGCCCAGCCCTGCTTGAAGACGAATAGACCAAACTCCCAGACGAATGCATCCAGTCTGCTCTTCGGCACATGGTTCTCAAGCCGGATGCGGATTTCGTGGAAGCGGGATTTGGAGTAGGCGAGCATGGATGCTCTTAGCGCGAGGCCAGTTCTTCTTCAGCGTTGTGCACGTTGAGAGCGGGGCGATCTTTGCGCTTCGCGGGCGTCTCTTCGCGCAATGCCTTGAAGGCGCGATAAATAAAGGAGCCCATCCACCAGCCGTCAATGTATTGATAGGGCGTTTCGCCGGTCGTGTAGTGGCCGCATGGCAAGACTTTACGTTCGAAATCGATGCGGTTCGCGTGGAAGGACTTAACCACTTCAAGCGAATATTCGAGCGGGAAGGTCAGGTCATACTGGGCATAAATGAGTAAGACTTTTTTCGCGAATTCAGCGGCGCTGGAAAAGCTATCGCGCTGGCTGTGGCTGGCAAATTTCTTGTAGTAGTGCATGGGACTGACGCCCGCCCAGATAGCGCGCACACGCTCCTGCGTTAACCCTGCCTCTTCGAGTCCCTGGCGAATATGGCGCGTGCTTTGCCCCACCCACACCACGTCGCCTACTGCTGCCGAGGCATGGTTGAAAGCATTCACGCGCAGGCGGCGATCGTGGGCGCTGGCCAGAAAGGCATAGCAGCTTCCCAGGCTCGTCCCCAATACGCCGAATTGCTCGTAGCCTTGCGACTCAAGCCAGTCGAGGCAGCAGCGAATGTCGACCACGGCCTGGCGCGTTGCCGACAGCGTGCGCCCGATATTGGCGCTGACCGCATAGTCGGAGCGCTCCAACTCTGAAGGCCGGCGAATATCGTGATACGGCTTCGACAAGCGCAGCGCAGAAATACCAAAGCGGTTGAACAGCGCGCACAGCGCATTGTGGCTGAAGGCGTCGGCATTCCACTGCGGCATCACGATCATCGCCTGCTTGGGTTTACCTATCTGCTTCTTCGGGTCGGCAGGATACCAGCGTGCGTTGACCAGATCGTTTTCGGCGTACGGCGTGCGTTCCGGCGACGTAAAGCGCAGAAACTGTGCGCGGGGCGTCTTGCCTTCTTCGGCGAGCGAGCGCAGTCGTGCATCGCGTTCAAGCGTCTCGGGACGCACGTTGGTCGGGAAGAGCATGGGGTGCCGCTCTTCCAGGCGGAAGTCGGTGGGGCGTTGGTAGCTGAAGAAACGGTCGCTATCGGCGAGGATGGCTTCGTTGACAGCGAGCATAGCCTG
>Ga0206981_10162_pt1 | contig 17160 bp, 15 predicted proteins | sample Alteio_BWMinCont_17_FD_153312 | JGI IMG/M metagenome (GOLD analysis project Ga0206981, IMG submission 153312) | Enriched cells from forest soil in Barre Woods Harvard Forest LTER site, Petersham, Massachusetts, United States -... | ecosystem: Environmental > Terrestrial > Soil > Temperate forest >... | reverse complement strand
GTTGGCGCAACCGGAATCCGCCAATGCACTCAATGAACTTTACGGTCTGGCCAACCGCGGGAAGAGGCTGACTTTACTTTTCGCCTCGAAGAATGAAGAACAAAACAATGCGGTTGTTTTAAAAGATCTGTTGGAGGGAATGCGCAAACCCCCGACAGGCAGCGGCCCAGGCGGAGTCCGTGCAGTTCGTGATCGTCAGGCAAAAAGAATGCCGAAGTGAAGGTTATTTCCTGGAATCGTTCACGATGGCTTCGACGACGCTATCGATGGCGTCGAGAACTCGTTTGTTGGGCAGATTGAAATTGTTGGTGAGGATGGAAAACGCGACCTGCTGGCCGCGAGCAGTTGTCGCATATCCCGAGAGCGCTTTCACACCGCCGAGCGACCCAGTCTTCGCGTAGACGTGTGTCCGCGGATCCAGATGCGGGAAGCGATCTGCCAGTGAGCCATCGATGCCGGCAACCGGTAGAGTCTCCCGAAAGCTTGCTCCCCACGCCTGGTTCGACGCGTAGCGCAGCAACTGCACAACCGCGTGCGGCGTGACCAAATTCTGGCGGGACAGACCGGAACCGTCGTAGAAAAGATACTGGTCGGCAGGCACGTCGGCCTGATTCAAGAAGCCGCGCAAAACCTCAAGTCCGCCTTCAACGGTGCCTGCCGCACCCTTTTCCCGTCCCAAAAGGCGCAGCAGGATTTCCGCGTGCAGATTCTGGCTGACCTTATTGATGACACGAACATCTTCAAGCAACGGCTTGGATTGATAGCTGGCTAGTACCAGAGGCTGATTCGGTAGCGTGCGGGAAGGTTCATCGCCGCCGCGGGCCGGAGCCGTCGCAGTAACCGTAAGAGTTGAAAGACTCGCCAATTCGGTGTGCCGCGTGCGTTGGCTGCCGTACACAACGATGCCGCGATTTTCCAGCAATTGATGAAAAAGCGCGGCAGCGAATTCGGCGGGATCTTCAATGGCAAGCGCTTCATTCGCGCCGGCATCGTCGAGCGGCACATTGCCCCACAGCGTGAGCGACGTCGATCCCGGTTCGCGGTTGATGAAAATCTTTCGGCCCGTCCCTGCGGGCGTGGTAATAATGCGATTGTCGATACGAAAGTAATCGGCAAACGGTGTGATGCTTACGAAGGCGCGCTCGCCGGGGTGATCCGCGGGCAAAATGTTGACGAATACTACGTTGTCGTTAATGGTTAGCGCGGAAACCGGCGCGCCGTCGGCGAGAACGAGATCGTCCTGGCTCCAACCTTCCCCGTAGCGCTCGAAGGCGAAGTACGAGTCGTCGGCGATGATGTTGCCGTCGACGTATTTCACGCCCTTTTGTACAAGCGCATCGGCGAGTTGCTCGAGCACCTGGATCGGGTGATCATTGCGCGCAGTGCGTAAGTTGTAGGGCAATTCGCGCCCGGAAAGATTGGGATCGCCGCGACCGACTAATACCAGATCGCCACTGAGGCGTCCGTATTTGTCGAGTATTCCAGTGGTTTCGACCGTCGTTCGCGAACTGTAAGTGGGTCCGACCAGAGCCAGAGCAGCGGCCGTGGTAAATAGCTTAGTATTGGAAGCGGGAGTAAACAGCTTGTCAGCATTCTGACGGTAAATGATTTTTCCGCTGTCGAGTGAAACCACCTCGATGCCCCAAAATCCGCGAACAAGGTCTGGCGCGGAAAGAATCGCGTTGATGTTGTTGGCAACTGGATTGTGCGGGGCTGCATGGAGCTCCGTCGCCAACAGCACGCAAAAAACAATCGCGAAATGCGCGCGTCTTAGATACATGCGAGTAAACCGATTGTAGCACTGGAGTATGGCGGGTTCTCACGCTGCCAGCACCCGATTCGCTCTTTTTCCATTCAGACCAGAGGCCAATAACCTACACCATCGGCCCGACGGAATTCGCGCATCTGGGAGGACGATCGTAGTGCGGGACTCAGGAGCCGCCCAATTTGTTGCCCACAGTCCCGAGGGCATTCAACGCATCCCTGGCTTCCCTGAGGTTGGGATCCAGGTTGAGTGCGCGAGCGTAGGCGTCGCGAGCGTCGGGTACATTGCCTGCCTGCTGCAAAAGAAATCCCAGAGAATAGAATCCTTCTGGTGTCGGTCGAGCCGTGGTGTCTTCAATCAGAGCCCTGATCATCTCTGGACGATGCTGCGGATCGGCCAGCCATGCCTGTTTATAGCTTTCGCGCACCGCGTCGTAGTCTCCGAGCGCGGCGCTCAGGGCAGCGATGCTTTCGTCGACGCGTGCCAGCGTTCGCGGTTGGTCCGTCAACTCGGCGGCGATCCGATATTCCGATATTGCATCCTGCAAGCGTCCCGACTCGGCCAGATCGGCAGCCAGGTTGATGTGCCGGGTGGGTTGTCCAGGGTTCATCTTTTCCGCAGCCTGGTAGTGGGGCAATGCCTCCTGGGCTCGGCCAACCTTGCGGAGCGCACTGGCGAAATTTGTTTCCGCGAGATAATTCAGCTTGGTGAGTTCCAGAGTGTGCGACCAGACGTCGATGTCACTTCGCCAGTAACCAATCTGACGCCAAGTCAGGAATGAAAAAGCAACAAGTATGGTCACGGAGACGGCCCAGCGCAATCCAGGCGCCACGTCGCGAGAGTCGGCCCAATCCGCAATCCCCCAAACAACCATCACGAAGATTCCGATCAACGGAACATAAGCATAGCGGTCGGCCATCGCTTGGTCGCCGACCTGGACGATTCCAATCACGGGCACCAGGGTCCCCAAATACCACAGCCAGCCAGTTACGAGATAGGGCCGGGCAGAGCGTTGTTTATACACAAGGACGCTCACGCCCAACAGGAACAATGACGCCAATCCAAGTTGCCAAACGCTCAGGGTGTCGGTGGGATGAGGATAATAAAGCACAAGCCGCGTGGGCCATACTGCCTTCCAGATATACAGGGCATAGGAATAGAGAGCGTTTTCCAGCCGGTCGTCCAGAGGAATCTGGGTAAGCGAGCGGATAGCGGATGAGGTGCGCTGCGCGATTACGGTAATGACCGCACTGCCCGCGGCGAAGGCCAGCAGGGGTAATTTCTCGAGCAAGAGTCGTGACGCCGGCAGAGCCGTGAACGTTAACGGAGGTGCGAAGCTGTCGCGCTTGGTTTGTTGCTTTCTGCTCTTGCCTCCGAGCGGAAGTGATGACCGTCCCCAGTTTTGGACTCTTTGTAATGGCCAGAAGTCCAGCAGCAAAAGTACAAAAGGCAAAGTAATGACCATGGGCTTCGCGGCTAGACCCAAGGCGAACAATGTGGCGACAACCAAGTATCGCTTGATACCCGGTTTCAACGCATACCAGCCATAAGCGCCGAGCGCGGAGAAAAAAAAGAATGTGCTAAGCACATTCTTGCGCTCCGCGATCCAAGCAACCGATTCCACGTTCAAAGGATGCAGAGCGAATAATCCCGCCACCAGCAAGCTTCGCCATCGAGAGCCGGTAACCTTTTGCAGCAGCAGAAATAGCAATAGTACGTTCAGAGCGTGGATGAACAGGCTGGTGAAATGATGCCCAGCGGGATTCAACCCGTAAAGTTGGCAATCGAGAGCGTGGGACAACCAGGTCAGGGGATGCCAATTGGATTGCTGGGTGGAGGTTAGAGACCAGGCAACTGTCTTCCAACTTACCCCCGATTGCACGTGCATGTTTCGGGTGACGTAGGTTTCGTCGTCGAACGCAACGAAGGGATTGCGTACGACCCGGCTGTAGATCGCCAAGGTGGCAACCGCCAGTAACACACAGCAAATAACCGTAACCTTCGTTTTGTTTTGATCCATGCGATAGGTCAATTGCTGAATCATCAATAAGCATGGGCTGGGGGTTGGTATGTTGAGCGAACGCCAACTACCGGCCGCATCCCAAGCTTATTTCAGCGGGTCCGTAACATCATGCGCCCCTGCGGAGACGAAATACTGGTTATTGAGCTCGCCCTTAACCGCTTTCCTGATCGCGTTCGCTTGATCCGCCACGATCAGTTGAAGCGTCATATCCCGAGCCTCGCTCCAGGGAACGGTGTGTCGAGAAACTAATTTGATAATGTGCCAGCCGCTCGCATTGTGAATCGGTTCTGAAATCTGTCCCGGCTTCATGCTGAACACGACGGCTTGATATTCAGCTGGGAAGGTATCGCGAGTCCATTTGTCACCCAAGTCGGTATAGGGTGGCTCCTCGGTGGCTCCCGCCACTTTGTAAGCGGTCGCTTGCAATTTGTCGAAGTCTCCACCCGCGACCGCTTGGGCGCGAATTTTTATGGCCAGCCTCTTCATCGCGGCCTCATCGGCTGCAGTATCAATTTTGGGCGGATCGGACGATCCTGGCACCGGCGTGTGTTCCTTCGTGTCCGGCACATGAATCCGCAACAGGGCAAACTGTTCATATCTCGAGCGATGCTCGTTGTAAAACTTTTCGAGTTCCGCATCGGATAACGCGTTAGCGCCCTCTTTTACATGGGCCTTGAAAATCGAATAGAGCGCTTGCTGGTACTTGAACTGCAACACTGCCTGATAAGTCGGGTCTTTGTCGAGACCAGCTTCGACAGCCGTCCGCGCAAACATCAGGGTCTCAGAATATTGCGCAGCAAACGAGCGGGCCAACTTGGGGTCGATCCTCGGATTGATCCCTTTCATTAGACTTTCAAATTCCTGGCGCGTGATGACAGTTTCGCAGTTGGGGTTCGGAGTCGTGAGCGGCGCTGAGGCATCTGGAGCGCCTGCGCTGCTCTGCGAACCGCTCGCGTCCTGCTTGCTGCCGGGAAAAAAGACATTTCCGCAGAGCCCGTGAATCGTAATGACTGCCGCATCCAGCGGGACCTCGGACTGCTTGGCTGGGGGAGTTGTGCCGCCCGCAGTGGCGGGAGCATTCTGCTGAGTTTGGGCAACTGCACCAAGGTGCATGAGTATAAAAATCAGCGAAACAAATAAAACGACTGGCAAGAAACGGCGCTGCATTCGACCAAGCCTCCAAAGTATGTCAGGGGATAATTTGGTTATCGTAGCACACGAACTCTAAGACGGTTTGTTGCGGATATCGGCTCCAGCGTGATTACGGCCGTGAAGTTGGCCGAAGGGGCATCGGCAAACAAGTTCGCACTTCACATCGCAAAAATTAGGAGAAACCTGAGAGCTTAAGAACCCCCAAGCTTCTCCCGAGAAATCCGGACCCGGCTGCTAAGCGAATAAGCTACCGCAACCGGAGCCGCCAAAAATGTTCACTCTCTTACCTCGTTCCGATCACGCCGTCAGAGAAGCGCGAGCTGCTCTGTTGTTGCGAGCTCGGCTGCCAGGTAGCGCCGAAGAAAACCGAGTTGAAGAACGACTGGTTCGCCGGCTCTAGTGCGCCGACCCGGTGAGCCATTGCGCCGTCATCGTTGGCTTCGAAGGCGCGATAGTTGCTGCACTCACTGCCCGTGCAATAGGGAATTACCGACTCCCAGTACTTGTGACTGCCCGGCAATGTGCAGTTCGTTACTTTTACTTTGGTTGCATAGACTTCGTAGCCGAAATCGTTCAAACCAGTGTCAGTATTAGTCGACGCTGACACTCCGTGGCAAACCAGCTTGCCACCGCTGCCGCCACCGGCAGGAATGTAATGGCGGATTTCGTACGGGCTGGTCGCGGGATCAAGAGTAGACAGGGAAGCGAAATTATCTGTGAACAGTCCCGTTACCGTCCATGGTTTGTTCTCGTTGATGATGAAAGGAGCGTAGACAGCCGCGCCACTGCTGATGATGACGTCGACTTCGTTGGCAAGACCGTTGGCATCGCTGGCGTTCGAATCAAAATCGCCTGCGTAGAACAAGCACGGCTTGCAATAGGTGGGTGGTGCCGGGGTTACGTGTCGCGGATTGCCGAGAACCGCCGGGCTGCCTGGGGTGGCCGGAACGCGGACATCAACTTCGCGGTCCAGACTGGCCTGCGGTATACGGCTGTTATCCTGCGCCACAGCAAATGGAATCAGCGCTGCGACCAGCGCTGCGACATAAATCATCTTTTTCACTTGTATTCCTCCTGAGAGTTTAGCTGTTGGGGTGATGTGGGCCGCATTGCCCTCCACTGCGAGACAAAGGCGCTTAACCCACGGGTGAGAATCCTAACGCGGTTCGGGGGAAAGTCAAGCGAAATGGTGCGCTGACATAAGGAATTATGTTTCCGCTGTCACTAACATGCAAGAAGTTGCGACAATTGCGCAACCGCCCGTGCAAAGCCTTGACTGAAAGGCCTTCCCGGGGCTCGACCTGATCGGTCATTGTTGATGACAACTACACGAAGTAAGCATTTTGCGGACACATGCTTTAGAATCGCCCCATGCGTCCGGTGTTTGAATGGAGCCTAGGATCTCGCTCATTGCAACTATGCAAACGCATGCTGGTGATGGGCGTGATCAACGTGACTCCAGATTCTCCCAAGAAAGCCGGACCCGGCTGCTAAGCGATTAAGCTATCGCAGCCGGAGCCGCCAAAAATCTTCACTCTCTTACTTCGTTCCGATCACGCCGGAAGAGAAACGCCCGGGCTGCCCTTGCTGCGCGGTCTGCTGGAAGACAGCGCCGAAGAAAACCGAGTTGAAGAACGCGTTGTTCGCCGGCTCTAGTGGGCCGAACCGGTGAGCCATTGCGCCTTCATCGTTGGCTTCGAAGCCGCGATAGTTGCTGCACTCACTGCCCGTGCAATAGGGAACTACCGACTCCCAGTACTTCTTATTGGCCTTCAAGGTGCATTTCGTTACTTTTACTTTGGTTGCATAGACTTCGTAGCCGAAATCGTTCAAACCAGTGTCAGTATTAGTCGACGCTGCCACTCCGTGGCAAACCAGCGTGCCACCGCTGCCGCCAGCGACAGGAATGCCATGGCGGATTTCGTACGGGCTTTTGGCCGGATCAAGAGTGGCCAGGGAAGCGAAATTATCTGTGAACAGTCCCGTTACCGTCCATGGTTTGGCGTTGATGAGGAAAGGAGTGTAGACAGCCGCGCCACTGCTAACGATGACGTCGACTTCGTTGGCAAGACCGTTGGCATTGCTGACGGTTGAATCAAAATCGCCTGCGTAGAACAAGCACGGCTTGCAATAGGTGGGTGGCGCCGGGGTCACGTGTCGCGGATTGCCGAGAACCGCCGGGGTGCCTGGGATGGCCGGAACGCGGACATCAACTTCGCGATCCAGACTGGCCTGGGGTAAACGGTTGTTATCCTGCGCCACAGCAAATGGAATCAGCGCTGCGACGAGCGCTGCGACACAAATCATCTTTTTCACTTGTATTCCTCCTGAGAGTTTAGCTATTTGGGTGATGTGGGCCACATTGCCCTCCACTGCTAGACAAAAGGCGCTTAACCCACGGGTGAGAATCCTAGCGCGATCGCGGGGAATGTCAAGCAAAATGCGGCGCAGCCAAGAGAAATTATGTTCCGCTCTAAGCAACGTCGCAAGAAATTGCGACAATTGCGCAGTTGCCATACAACTTTGAGCAAAAGCCTTTCCCAGTCTCGATTTTGGCCGGTCATGTTCAATGACGATTCGGCAAAAAAAATCTCGGGGAAGCATGCTTTAGAATCGAATCCTCATGCGTTCCGTGTTCGAATGGAGCCTCGGGTCTCGCTCGTTGCAATTAGGCAAGCGCACCCTTGTCATGGGGGTTGTCAATGTCACGCCGGACTCGTTTTCTGACGGCGGCGAGCACTTCGATCGCGAACGCGCCGTCGAACACGGGTTGCAAATGCTCCAGGATGGCGCCGACATCATCGATGTGGGAGGAGAATCAACACGGCCCGGCGCTAAAGTTCTCGCTTCCGAGATAAAGTCCGAAAAGAAAACGGCGTCCGGTCAAGAAGATTCCAACAGGCATCCAGTCAGTGAAAAGGAAGAATTGGACCGGGTAATTCCGGTAATCGCAGGTATCAAACAAAAGCAACCGCAGGCGGTGATCTCGGTGGACACCTACAAAGCCAACGTCGCGCGCGCGGCGGTGGAAGCTGGCGCTGAAATCGTAAACGACGTAAGCGGATTTCGCTGGGATGCGCGCATGCCGAAGACTCTCGCTGAATTGAAATGCGGCGCGGGTCTAATGCATATGCGGGGGCGCCCGGAGGAATGGAGAACTCTGCCGCCCGTGACCGATATCGTCGTGCTGGTAAAACGGGAACTGCGAGCGTGGGCCGATGCCGCGCAGATCGCGGGCTTGAAACGGGAGCGCATCGTGCTCGATCCAGGATTTGGATTTGGCAAGAGCTTTGAGGAAAATTATCCGCTGCTCAAACGCTTCCACGAGTTGCATGAACTGCGGTATCCATTGCTGGCGGGTGTGTCGCGCAAATCGTTTATCGGACGAGCACTGGCGCGGAATGGAAAAGATGCGCCAGTGGCCGAGCGCGTCTATGGCACCATCGCCGCAGAAACAACACTTATCATGAATGGCGCACACATCATTCGCACTCACGACGTGCGAGCTTGCGCTGACGCCGCGCGCATCGCGGACGTGGTGGTAAGCTAGCCACATGGCGGCCGCTCATATCAAACTACGGACGCTGCTATAATCGAGAATTGCCCTCATGAGCAGGAAGCGTCTAGTACGTTCGACCACCGTGCTTTGCGTTCGGCGGAACGGCCATGTGGTAATGGCCGGCGACGGACAAGTCACTCTCGGCGAAGGCGTGATCAAGCACTCGGCCAAGAAAATCCGCCGCTTGTACCAGGACAAGATTCTCGCCGGATTCGCGGGATCGACCGCGGATGCCTTCTCGCTTTTCAGCCGGTTCGAGGCCAAACTGGAGCAGTATCATGGCAATATCGGACGCGGCGCAGTAGAACTGGCGAAGGATTGGCGGACTGATAAATTCTTGCGCCATTTGGAAGCACTTCTCTTGGTTTCGGATAAAGACCAAACTTTTCTGCTCAGCGGTCAGGGCGATGTAATCGAGCCGGATGGCGGGATTGCCGCGATCGGTAGCGGAGGACCGTACGCGCAAGCCGCCGCGCAGGCGCTGGCGGCGCACACTCAACTTTCCGCTCACCAGATCGCGGAAGAGGCGATGAAGATTGCCGGCACCATGTGTATATATACGAACGATAAAGTGACGATTGAAGAACTCTAGTCGTTCGTCGTCGGTCGCTGGTCGCTTGCCAGACCAGTACGGACCCAACGACCAACGACGAATGACCAACGACTGACTATGGCTATTTACTTACCCGCTACCGTAGACGAAGAACAGATCACTCTCGACGACCTCACACCGCGTGAGATCGTCGCCGAACTGGACAAGCATGTCATCGGCCAGAAAGATGCGAAGCGCGCAGTGGCGATTGCGCTGCGCAACCGCATGCGCCGGCAAAAGCTCACTCCTGAGCTAGCCGAAGAAGTTATTCCGAAAAACATAATCATGATCGGGCCTACGGGCGTAGGTAAAACTGAGATTGCCCGCCGTCTCGCCAAGCTCGCCAATTCGCCATTTTTGAAAGTGGAAGCGTCGAAATTCACCGAAGTCGGATACGTCGGTCGCGACGTCGAGTCCATGATTCGTGATCTGGTTGAGATTGCAATTGAAATGGTGCGCGAAGAAAAGCTTGAAGACGTGGCTGACAAAGCCGAACTGAACGCCGAGGAACGGCTGCTCGATATTCTTTTACCGCCCACTGCTCCGCCCTCTCGTCCGCCAGAGTCTGTGCCGGCTGGCTTCGTGCTCGAAGGAACCATTTCATCTTCCTCAGGCGACTCCCAGAGCCGCACCCGGGAAAAACTTCGCCAGCAATTGCGCGAAGGTAAGCTCGATGAACGCACGGTTGAAATCGATGTGCGCGAGCGCGCGTTTCCGTCGTTCGAAATCATTTCCAATCAGGGCGTCGAGGAGATGGACGTCAACATTAAAGACATGTTGCCCAATATCTTCGGCCAGCGCACGAAAAAGCGGAAGATGAAAGTCAACGAGGCATTTGAATATCTGATTCAGGAAGAAGAGCAGCGGCTAATTGATATGGATCAGGTAACGCGCACTGCCATCGATCGCGTGGAAGATTCGGGCATCATCTTTCTCGATGAAATAGACAAGATTGCGGGCCGCGAAAGCGGCCATGGCCCGGACGTTTCGCGCGAAGGCGTGCAGCGTGACATCCTGCCCATCGTGGAAGGCACTACGGTGAATACCCGTTACGGCATGGTTCGCACCGACCACATTTTGTTTGTCGCCGCCGGAGCGTTCCACGTATCCAAACCCAGTGATCTCATCCCAGAATTGCAAGGCCGGTTTCCTATTCGCGTGGAATTGCAGTCGCTGACCATGGAAGACTTCATCCGCATCCTGACCGAGCCCAAGTCTTCGCTGGTAAAGCAATACACCGCGCTGCTTGAAACCGAAAATGTGAAACTGGAATTCACCAAGGACGCGCTGGAAGAAATTGCCCGCTTCGCCTTCCGGGTGAACGAAGGCACGGAAAATATCGGCGCGCGCCGCTTGCACACCATCATGGAACGCGTGCTGGACGAGATCAGTTTCGACGCGCCCGACAAAAAAGGCGAACACTTTAAAGTGGACGCAGATTACGTCCGCCACATGCTGGCCGACATAGTGAAGGACCAGGATCTGTCGCGGTATATTCTGTAAGTTCCCATCCCCTTCTGGAACATGCATTACCGTGTGGTCGCGGGCGACTCGCCCGCGCATCTGCTTTGGTGCTAGTGTCGGAGGTATGCGACGTAAGTACGAATATCGCCGCACCTTACCCCAATACCAAAAAGATGGGAGGGCGCTGTTCATCACCTTCGGCACCTGGCGTCGGTGGGAACTCCCCGAAGTCGCGCGCGACTTGGCCTTGGAAGCCTTTGTGCATGCCCACGGCAGGAAATACAACCTTCACGCCGCTGTTGTGATGCCTAATCACGTGCATCTGGTGTGCACTGCGTTGGCGGACAACGACGGACCCGTTTTCGATTCCCGAGATTATGCAGGCGATCAAGAGCGAGTCCGCCCACCGCATTAACAAGGCTCTTGGCCGCGGAGGCAGAGTTTGGCAGGATGAGTCTTTCGACCACGTGCTTCGCAACGAGGAGAGCCTGAATCAGAAGATCGCTTATGTTTTGGAGAATCCGGTTAGAGCTGGGCTCGTCGGAAACGCGCTGGAGTACGGTTGGTTCTGGCACCAGCTCGACGGCTCACGCGAGACTGCATAGTGGGCGGGCAAGTCGCCCGCCACCACACAGACTGTCATACCCTTCTGGTAGGCTTGTTCTTCCGCTGATGACGCAATTCCTCGCGAAGCTTATATTATTGCTGTGTAGCGCCGCTGCCCTTGTGGGCTGCGGAGTTCCGGGCGTCCCTAAGCCACCATCGTTGGATCTTCCTGAGCCGGTTGTTGACCTTCGGGCGGTGCGTAAAGGCGACCGCGTTTATCTCGATTGGACGGTGCCTGCCGAATCCACGGATCATCTTCCAATTCGCAACCTGGGACCGACTCTTATTTGCCGAAGTCCGGGTACGCCGATCAACCACTGTACAAACCCTGTTGCTAAAGCTTCTGCGTCGCCGCTGACGGCAGGAAATCATCAGAAGACGAAATCCACCAAACGTTCTGCGAACACCACGGCGAGCTACCTCGACAATCTTCCCCCCACAATGCTGGTGGAAAACCCCAGCGCACGAATCTTCTATGCAATTTCGGTCCTGAATGAAAATGGCCGCAGCGCTGGGATCTCGAATGTGGTGCAGGTTCCGGCGCTACCTGCTTTGCCTCCACCTTCTGACTTCCGAGCGGAGGTCACGGCAGAAGGAGTTGTCTCAAGGTGGACAGCAATTGCACACGCGCCCGTGCTGCCCGGGGTGGAATACTTGTATCGCGTGTATCGCAGACCAATAGATGGAAACGTCGACACCGTCGTTGGTGAACTACCGCTGTTGCCGTCCTCAGCCACGCAAATGTTGGATCGCGGCTTTGAATGGGAAAAAACATATTTCTACCGCGCTACCGTAGTCACACGGATTCACGAGGCGGAAAAACGTGACACCGAGTTTGAAGGCACAGATACGCCTGCGGTAAAGGTATTTACGCATGATGTATTTCCACCCACAGTGCCGTCCGGTTTGCAGGCTGTATTTTCTGGAAGCGGTCAGCAACCATTCATTGATTTAATCTGGGCTCCGGACGTTGATGCCGATCTCGCGGGCTACAATGTCTACCGCCGCGAAGCGGAGAGTGAACCCGTAAAACTCAATTCCGAACTGGTGAAGACTCCGGCGTTTCGTGATATGAACGTGGCTTCGGGAAAGACATATTTCTATTCCCTTTCGGCGGTCGATGTGCGGGGAAACGAAAGCGCGCGGTCGCAGGAAACGAGTGAAGCCGTACCATAAGAGGGCGATTGGTAGAACATTCCAAAGCAGTTTCACCAGGCTCAACAATTAAGGTCAACACAGTCTCAAAATACTGGGGTTCCATATGAAATATTGCGCCTTCAAATTAAATGGTCAAGCGCACTACGGCTTGATTGAAACAGTCGCTGGAGCGGAACAGATCACGCGACTGCTGCTCAAGCCACCCGAACAAGATGGCGGTGATATTGAAGACCTGCCCTCGCGGCGCATGGACTATCTCGTTTTGACTGACGCTAAGCTGCTCGTCCCAGTTCGACCGTCGAAGATTGTTTGCGTAGGCCGCAACTACCGTGAGCACGCCGCCGAACTGCAACATGAAGTGCCCAGTGAACCGCTGCTTTTCTTCAAACCTCCGTCTTCCCTGCTCGCGCCTGGAGGCACCATCCGCCGGCCTAAGCTCTCGCAACGGGTGGACTATGAAGGCGAACTGGGAGTAGTGATAGGCAGGAAATGCTTCAAGCTGGGGGCGGATGAAGATGTGCGTCCGTACATTCTTGGTTATACGTGCGTCAACGATGTCACGGCGCGTGACTTGCAGAATAAAGACGACCAGTGGGCCCGCGCCAAGGGCTTCGACACTTTTTGTCCGGTGGGACCAGCGGTGACGGATGAAATCGATCCATGGGCGGGAGTCGGCGTTGAAACTCGAGTGAACGGAGATGTGCGCCAGCAGGGCAACACGCGCGATTTCATATTTTCGCTCGAGGTAATTATTCGCTATATCGCAGAGGTGATGACGTTATTTCCCGGGGATCTGATTGCGACTGGCACTCCCAAAGGCGTGGGTCCAGTGGTTGCGGGAGATGTGATTGAGATTAGCGTGGAGGGCGCGGGAACGCTGCGGAATCCGGTAGTGGATGAATAGACTTTCGACGACCTTCACTTTTTTACCCGTACCTGCACTGAAGTTCCATCGGGCAGCTTGCCATCTAATAGCTCGATCTTTCCATCGCGAACTACTCCGTTGAATTCTTCTCGCGGTTCAGAGACACCTTTCGCCACAGACGTTTGCGAGGGCGCCCGCGCCACGCGTCCCATGCCTTTATCCATGGCGGCATTTGCCAGGCGGTCGGCTTCTTCATTGTGTCCGCGCAGAACATGGCCGATCGAAAACCAGTCGAGTTGGGCGATCAATTCTTTTGCGCGTCCGTGAAGATCCCGGAGAACTAGATTGTTCACCTTGTAGATGCCTTTGATTTGCCGCACCAGCAGCTCCGAGTCGCTAATCACCTTGAGCGCCTTGTGCCCGTTGGCGATGGCATATTCGAGCGCGGCGATCAATCCCTGATACTCGGCAAAATTGTTGGTCTGGTGGCCGAGATATTCACTGAGCGCGGCAACTTTTTTTCCCGATTCATCTTGAACAACAACGCCGTAACCCGCAGGGCCGGGATTGCCACGTGCCCCGCCATCGATGAAGGCAACGAGATAATGCTCGGGAGGATTTTCGCGCACGTTGAAAAGTTCTCTGCTGCGGGATGAAGAGTATGAGGGCATGGTGAAAGTTTACATTGCCTCCTGTGCCGAGCTATGCTCGGCATTGACGGGCGAGACGCTCCGTCCTCCATTATTTTTTGTTTTATTTTAAGTAGCGATCGAACCATGCTGTCAGGCGGTCGATTACATCGCGCCGGTGTTCGGACTGCAGGAATTCGTGGCCTTCGCCAGGATAGATTACAAGTTGCGTCTTCACCCCTAGTGTCTTGAGTGCCCAGAAGAATTCGCGCGACTGCGGCATTGGGCATTCCCCGTCGTACTGGCCGACCAGCACCAGCGTAGGCGTCTTGACATTTTTTATGAAAGTGATGGGTGCGCTCTTGGCGTATACGGCAGGATCGTCATAAACGGTTGCGCCAAAATAAGGAGGCATCCATTCATCAATGTCGTTTTCTCCGTAGTAGCTTTGCCAGTTGGCGATGCCCGCGCCCGCGACTGCGGCGCGAAAGCGGTTGGTCTGCGTTACCGCCCACATGCTCATGTAGCCGCCGTAACTCCAGCCGGTGATGCCGACGCGATTGTTGTCCACGGGCACCGTTTTCACAACCTCGTCGACGCCTGCCAAAATATCTCTAAAATCTCCGTAGCCGAAATCCTTGACGTTGGCCGAAGTGAATTTCTCGCCTTGACCGAAACTGCCACGCGGGTTGGGAAAGAGCACGAAATATCCATGGGCGGAGAGATCGTAAGTATTAAAGAACGGCTCAGGCCAACCTATGTGCGCCACTCCGGCCGGGCCGCCGTGCACAACCACGACCATGGGATAGCGCTTGCTGGGATCGTAATCGGTGGGATACATAAGCCAACCTTGAATCTTCATGCCGCCATTCGACCAATGAAGATTTTTCAATTGACCCCAGGCCGGACGCACGTTGTTGTTGACGCTCGTAATTTGTTTCCAATCGCCGATCGATCCGGCCCATATTTCTGGCGGGTGCTCTGCTGAATTTCGAATCACTGCCGAAGTCTGGCGATTGGCCGCCAGCGAAATGGTCGGTCCGCTTTCAGCGTCACTAGAAATCACATCCGGCCCCATCCACCGCGAAGAGACTTTTCCGCTGGCAAGATCAATTGTGGAAACGCCCGCCTGGCCATCAATGTTTTCCGTAAAAAGAATTTCGCTCGGAGATTTCCAGTGCAGCCATGACGGAGACGCTGCAATTCCAGGGGTAACGTTGCGGGCGTCACCTCCCGAAGCGGGGACGGTAAAAATGTCGCCCCCGATTGATCCTTCATCGCTCATCAATCCGCCGATAAACGCGATAGTTTTGCCGTCAGGAGACCAGCGCGGCACTGCCATCTCCAATGAAGGTTTGTGAATCGATTTGAGTTCTCCGCTTGCCAGATTCAGTGTGTACAGCTGGGCGACATACCAATTGGAATCGCCTGCGCCGTGCGCCGCAATCGCCGCAAAATTCTTGCCGTCTGGCGACCAGTCGTACTGGTAAACGTACATATCCGGCGGCGAAATTTGTTGGACCTTGCCCGAAGTGAGATCCACTAGAGTCAGGCGCTGTTCGTAAATTTTATCGTCGATCACGCCAGTTTCCGGGACCATGGGCATCAACGGGCCGGCGACCCGCGGCGCATTCTCTGTAAACAGAAATGCCAATGTCTTTTCATCTGGAGACCACACCGGATCAGCCAGAAATCCCTTGAGGCCGGTCAATTTGCGCGCGCTACCTCCGTCGACGTTGACCACGTAAAAGTTAGATTGCCCGCCGCCCTCGATGTCAGAAAGGAAAGCCAAATGCTTGCTGTCAGGCGACCACGCAATTGTTCCCTCGCCTGCAATCTGGGAATCGGCGCTGGCGCTAATCCGTTTCGGTTTGGAGTTCGGAGATTTTAAATCCTGAACGAAGATTGCTGTGCCTCCGGTGGCCTCTCCGGATTCGTTCACTGCGGGCTGCACCCAGGCAACGCGATTTCCATCCGGAGAAACGGCTACCTGATCAAAGTTTTGTGCAACTGCATTGGCACTCTGCGCCCGAGCGCCAACAACTGCAAAGCAAGCTGTGAGCAAAGTGGCCAGGAACACTAATCTCTCCCAACTGCAACGCTTAACTTTCATTTGAGCTTTTCCTCGAACAGGGTTTTTCCTAGAAGAATGGCGAGCACACAGTCCTTACGCGAACAAGGGCATCCTGCGATTGAAATAAAAGTATTTCGAGTGCAGGGTATCAAATAATTACGTCCTTAGCAGGCCGTCGGGGACTGGCGTGCGCAAGGCGAATCGCATAGCCGATGCGAAACATGAACGTCGGCTGCCACGTGGAATCATGCGTGAGTTCGGCCAATTGAGCTGAGGCCCGCGGTTGCTGATTCCGCAGCCGCTCATGATCGATGAGCTCCACGGCTTCGTTTACCGGTCGCCCTGCCACTCCTCGACTCGTCAGCAACAGATGGGCTCGCTGCCAGATCCGTCCCGCACGAAGACTCTGCTCCTGATCGTAACGATCGCGCACCGCGATAAGTCCAAAAACCGGAGTGGCTCGCAGCAGATCTGCATACGGATCCCCATTGCCACGGGGAGCGTACCTTTTCAACAATCGCTCGGGCGTGATTTTGATGATCGCAGTAGTCACGGGCGGCAAGCCAATTGCGTCGACGGTGAGGCCATCGCGGTATTTCTGAATGTCGCGCCAGTTCCATCGGATCCATTGCTCGCTGCCGCGCTCTACATCCGGGTCCGCATATACCTCGTTATTGGCTTTAGCGACTAGATCTACGATGCGGCTTCGGTCTGACTCCGAGTCAAACAGAAAAATCTTTACCTCCGGTTCCTCGCTGGTCAGACTCTTTAGTGCATCCGTCACCTCAGCCGGAACTGGCTTCAACACATCATAAGGAGCACGATTGGTGTGGCGATGAGGAATCGCATCGTAAAGTTCGCTGGCTTGGCGGCTGCCGGGCGAAAGGTCAACGCGGGCGACTAACTCCGGTTGTGGGTTAGAAGGGATTGCCTGAAGTTTCCCCGGAAGCAGCGTGGCTGTTGCGTTGTATCCGTTAGCAGCTGCTGCGAGCATGAGATTTTCCAGCGCGCAACCTAACCCGATATGCTGTTCTCTCAAATAAGGATCAAGAGCACCGGGGAATCGCCCGGTGTCCGCATACAATTCGACCTCTTTGTCCGTCACCTTGAACAGCCACGGTTGGGTATTGTGCGGACTGGCCGCGAGAATGGCGGCGCGCACCAGCGCCAGAGGGCCGTCGCTTTGGCTCTGCCAATCCTTCCACGGCTGGTACGCCGGACCTTCACCGATGCTGAAAACGCCCTCGTCATAGGCGCGCCACACTCCAGCACC
>Ga0206981_10208_pt1 | contig 17276 bp, 14 predicted proteins | sample Alteio_BWMinCont_17_FD_153312 | JGI IMG/M metagenome (GOLD analysis project Ga0206981, IMG submission 153312) | Enriched cells from forest soil in Barre Woods Harvard Forest LTER site, Petersham, Massachusetts, United States -... | ecosystem: Environmental > Terrestrial > Soil > Temperate forest >... | reverse complement strand
TTCCCTGGGTATACGAGGCATTACGCCACATTTTGATTATGCTAAAATTTCGACTGGCCTTTTTTAGCGGTGCCTGGGAAAAACGTAATGAAAAATTAGTAAAATTTATGCTGCTAAATGCTTTGGGCGAAACCGATTATCTGCAACACAAAGATCAGGTTTTCATTTACTCAGCACAACACATCTCACCCGGTGATACGAAAAAAGATTTCATCCAGAAAATAGTTTTTGGCTTTGATAGTTTTTTATCAGCTTACAAAAAGAAAAAATTGACTGCCGTCTACCCCGATCTGGATGTCAATTCCACTATTCTAGTCGAGGACAATCTTGCCTATGCTAACTATGGCGAGGAACGTAATTGCCTCTATGTCCCCGGGGTCAGATCTTGGGATTTTCAGGATGAATATTTGTATAAACTAGCAGCGACTAGCACACTCACGGCGAGTCGATTAAAAAATATCAATCAAATTTTTTATATTTTAGGCTTGCTCATCACTGCACAGGAAAAAGCACAGGAACAAAAGATATCTCTTACTGAAGCATTGTTTAATCTTCAATATAATAAGGGTTTACTTTTCTATCGCTTTCGCATAGGTATACACTCTGAAATACAGTACTATGAACGCGGAGGATTTATATCGCTATTTATGCGAAGACTGGCTCAGCAGTCCGCGCCTCATTCAGATTATCAAAGACTGGGAAGAATATGAAATGAAATTAGATGACCGCTACGATTTTAGCTGGAGCTAAAAATGACCGCTGTAGAAAGTTGATACCAAGAGGGTTTTGAGATACTCTGCGGACTTATAGAAATGAGACGTTTACTTAGAGACCCAAATGAGAACGACAACACAAGTAAAAGAAGAAGAAAAATTACCACAAAACCCTGCACACAGGGAGCAAGACACACTCAAACAAGTTTCCTCTGCAAACCAAGATAATTCCGATTCTGTTCGCGACATGATGCGCAGTCGAATCGAGAATTTTTTGGTAATTTGGTATGGAAATGATAGATTAGAAGAAGATAGAAAACAATTTTTTGAGTTACTGATTGATGAAACGTTTCAGCAACTATTTATTGTAGATGACGAAGCCAGCAAATGCTTTCTCCAAAAATATACTTCACAGAATGATCCAACATCGTGCGGTTTATCAAGGTATGAAATGAACCGCGTAATATTGCATGCAATACTAAAAAAACCTGAAGAGTGGACAGATGCGTTTACACAAATACTGAAGGCGGTATTCAATATCGTAAAAAGTATTTCTGATAATGATGATTCAACAAACAAATTGAAAACTGGATTATATCTTCGCTCGCTACACGACCAATTAAAATACTTATTAAAAAAACGTGCGCTATTGCAAAATAAAGAGGAAGACAAAGATCTTATTGATCCACCCTTTATGATAATAGTACCTGATCAAATTACTAGAGCGGAAGAATGGATTTTTCAAGTATCAGATTATTTAAGTGATGAGAAAAGAAAAACTATTTATCAACAAAAAAGACAATTTCTTAATGGGCTTGGCAATCAATTGATGGATCGTTTGATAAGTAAAAATATGAGGTATAACGCCGGCTATAATGAGTGGAGTATGGTAGAGCTTGGCTTCACGATGTCATTTATTCGATCTTTACCCAAATGTGAATATGAAAAATTTTTTCAATCGTTAAGTTATAATAATCTTAAAACAATTTTGGAGCAGGCAGGCGATCATCTTGTTGGTACATTAACGAATGATTTATTAAAGAGAAGATCAACGCTGAATCAATTTGCAGCTTGCCTGAAAATTTTTATTATGACAGATAATTCAATTTTTAATAAACACGTACCGAAGATAATTCAGACATTATCCGCGCTCAATCAAAAATCGGTATTAGATGTTTTCATGGGTATCATTGAAATGAGAACGTTTACCTCTGCGATCTATTATGCAACTGCCACTCCCGCTCAAAACTTTATTGCGATACTGAATTTATTACCCGTAGATTTCTATTCAGAATTTATGAAAACATTAGATCCTCATGAAATGGAAATGTTATTTCGTGAAGTTACACCATGGAAAGTTCTAGCTGCATTGCATGATGATAGTAAGCGTACTGCGTTACTGAATATTCTGGGATTTGATTTTGTGTATGAAGGCATCGCTACTACAGATAAAGCAAATTTAGACATAGCACAAGAGTTGAATCATTTTCTTATTAATTCCTACATACAAGATTTGCAAAAACCGAAAGGACCTTGGTACGGCAGATTTTTCTCACAAGATATTTTTAGCGAAAAAACACAAAACATACAAGCAGCAACCATGCTACAGAAAAATTTACAGAATGGAGGAAATTTGCAAGATTTATCGGAAAATTATCCTGCTTTGAGGAGCGGTATATTAGGGGTCTTTTATGAACAGGCAATGAAATATCACCCTCTGCCGTTTAATAACACCAATCGAAATCTGTCAAAGTCCTAAGCTTAGTAAGCAAAAGATTTGTTCAAGAATAGTGTAGGATAACATGATGAGTTCTCTGAATTTTAATTAGATCGAATATACATAATTTTATCTTTGCTATCAAACTGCCTTACAAAGGAATGTCCCATAGGGGCAGGTATCAAATTGATATAGGTTGTCTCTATACCTATATCAATTTGATACCTGACTCTGGGTTTATAAGTTGGAAATGATTAGAAGCAGATTGTAGCCTGAAGAAAATGAGAATTTGGCACCAGATAATCATTTAATACCTAGCAGCAAACAACTGAAATAAAACTCTTATACAATGCCTTTCGGTCGTGGCTTTGTTCGAAAAGGAGTTTTTTTATCAGAATAGTTATCATCGTCCTTTTTTGCTATATCCTCTTTAGAATACTTACTTGCTCCCGTATCTGAGACTGATTTTCCCATTGCTTTTTCAGCTGGTTTCTCTATTTGATGTGATAGCTTTTTCTCATCAATCCATTGAAGAAAATTCTTATGTTCATTAGCAGGCATATTGGTAATCAAAATATTTCCGCAAACGACTGCCGAATATTTTTTATCTTGATCAAACTGATGAAATTGAAGTAACAAATCTTCGGCTACAGTTTTTTGTCCTGGATAATCTATTTTTTTATCCAAATCTTTAATTTTTAGCAAATCATTAAATTGCGTTACATCAGGAATATTAAGAATCAAGCTATTACCTTTAAAAGAAGCTTGATAGTCCTCTTTTGTTAAATGTTTCTCACCAAGAAAGCTTTTTAAGCTAGTCAGGATAGCTGCTTTTTTTTCCGCAGAAATATCACTGCTACTTATCGTTGGAATTGTCGCATCAGCTATCTGGTCAACTTTTTCAATTACTGAGCCTGAGGCACCAACTGAAGCTGCGCCACTATCGCTACTGACACTTGCTACCGGAGCATCACCGCCACTACTCCCACCGCCTCCACCACCGCCAGCATGGCCTGTACATACGGGAGTAGGAGAAGTTTCTTTAAAACAGGTTTTGCAACGAGTTTTCATACTTTCAGCAGCTTGTTCTTTCTTTATAGAGTTGATCCGCTGTTGTTCCTTCTCAAGAATAGCTTTTTTTAGCTGAAGCTCTTTCTCATTTTGCTGCTCTTCTTTGGCCATGTCAGTACCTACCTATTTGCTTGGAACATACTTGATGAAGTCTATATACATATTATACCTAAGATTCGAGGTAAAAACTCAAGGTGAGTTACAATTTCTTTAACGCAAGCCTATTTCAACGTATTCGCAATCATAGTTGCGTATTTTCCCGAATGACATAAATTGTAATGCAAATCCCTCAAGATAATTAGGGGATAAATAACCCTACGGCGTCATGCTCATAAATAGATATTTAAAAAATTTATAATAAACATATGGTTATAACTTAGGGTAATTTACCCCCTACTTTAGCAGCACGAGATAGATGATAGAATACAAAACAAGCGAATTACAAAATATAGGTCAACTTGCAACAAATTACCAGGTTGATAACTATACTTAATTAATAGCGACAAAAATTCAAAACAGCCTTAATTTAATTTGAATGCTAAAGTAAAGAGATTATCCATCATGCCTAAACATAAAAAGCATACTGATAATAATAAGCATCAAGATAAGGCTAATGAAAGCTCTCGTTTGACATCGCCTCAAGAATTAGCAAGTCGCTATGGTAGCACCTTGACTGAAAACAATCACAACTCGAACCCTGAACCAACTGAATTAGATTCAGATGCAAATACAGTCGCAGATAACGCATCACCTTCCAACAAATCCGATGTGATCATCAATATCCATGATGATCCTGCGCTAGATTTAGATCTAACTACCAATAGTATTTCGTCGCAAAGTATTGAAGATACAATTTCAGCCTGGAATGTCGTTACCAGTTTAGCTTCGATTGTGCTTTCTAAAGAAAACTATACAAGATTAATCGCAGCATCTGTACTGACTGCAATAAGCTCAGCGTTAAGTTATGTTGCACCTTACTTTTTAGGTGAAACAATCAACTCCATGATGGAAAAAGAAAATGCCTTAGTAGCAGGGTATGAGTTAACGCCTGAAATCATGATTCTAATATTAATGACAGCCAATACTTTATCACAGATCTTACCGAACCTACGTGATCAGATCCTTGCTCCCGTAACAGCTCACAGTACCCAAAAGTTGTTAACGAAGACAACCGACCATCAACTCAAAAAAAATCTGGACTATCATTCCAGAACATTATTGGGCGACCAGTTTTATTTGTATCACAAAGTTTTTTCAGCATCCAATAGCGTCACGCCAATATTAAATAAAATTCTTCCTTCCATTTTTTCGATAACGATGACTGTTGCCCTTCTATCCGCAAGATATGGCACAGGAATGGGATTAGGAGTAATGGCAGGTACGCTTGGGGTCGGAGGATACAGTGCATTAACGACCAAGCAAATTATAAACGCACGCGAAGCCATGCTAACAACAGGTAGGATCGCTTGGGAAAAAATTTCAGGCGCGGCGATTAAGCAATTTAAAAATATTCATGATTTTGGTAAGTTCGCTCACGTCATGAAAATAATTGAAAAAGTGACACATGATGCAGCATTAACTGAAATTAGCGCGATAACGACGCCTTTAAAAATTGGCCTAGGTCATATCGGCATTCCGCGTCTAGGCATGCTAGCTGCTGCGTTATACGTTAATGCCGGCATTAAAACTAATGAATACACACCACAAGATTTTATCTTGTTAATGAGTTTTCTTGAATCATTATCATTACAAATTCCAAGTATAGGACAAGCGGTGAATGATCTATTCGCAGCGTATCCCGATTTAAAATTTGTCTTTAATGAATTAGCTAAGACCGATGAAATTATTGATCATTTCCCTGAAAAACCTCTTGATATTAAAGGCCGAATTCGTTTTGAAGAAGTCACTTTCGCTTATCCCAATAAACCCGATGGTGAGCCGCCTTTATTTGACAAACTGTCATTTACCATTGAAGCCGGCGAAACTGCCGCCTTTGTCAGCCAAACCGGTGGTGGCAAATCAACTATTTTTAAATTGTTGTATGGGTACAACATTCCTATTTCAGGAAAAATTTATATTGATGAACAAGATATTTCTCAATTTAGTCTCAAGTCATTACAAGCAAATATCGGGCTAGTCGCTCAAAGTCCCAATCTTTTTAATGACACGGTTCGAGAAAATATAAAATTTGGATCAGCCGATCCCGATAATTTGTCGGATGATCAAATACGAGAACTTGCAAAGCTTGCGAACTTAGATGAATTTCTCGATTCTTTATCGGGTAAGCTAGATACCCCCGTGGGTGAGGATGGAACTCAACTATCCGGCGGACAGCAACAACGCGTTGCCATTTTACGCGGGCTTTTAAAACAAACACCGATTCGACTTTTTGATGAAATTACCTCAGCATTGGATAGCATCACTGCCGGTAAAATATTACAGGGTATTGACAAAATAACAGAAAATCAGACCAAATTAGTTATTACTCACAAACTAACAGAAGCACAATTTGCTGATAAAATATTTGTGCTGGCTAAAGGAGCTGTGATTGCTCACGGCACTCATTCACAATTATTAGAAACCTGCCCGCTTTATCAAACTCTATGGAACGAACAAAATACAAATCTCGATACCGCACCTAAATTAAATGCCAATAGCAGGGTCATGAGTGATGATAAGCAAGCGCATGAGATTAAAACACCAGCTTTAATGGAACTTGAAACTAAATCTGTTTCGTCATCAGTAAATATAGCTAGTAGGTTAGCAGCCTCAAGCAATACGTCCCCGAATAAAGTTGCTGCAGCATTTTGCTCTTCATCTTCACTCCCTGATATGGCTTCAACTTCAACTCCAACTTCAACCCCTTTTCCTGATCCCGCTCCAGATGGGACTCCTGCTCAATCTCAAACATCTATTCCTCGAGTTAAATGACCGTCCTGAATTTCTTTGGGTGGATGAGATTATTTTTAAATTTACACATACATCCGAAATAGGTTGGATGCTACCCAATATAGCGCCAACAGGAAAACGAGTGGAAATTCCCTTGGTTGTGATTGTAGGGTTTTCAAATGGTAAGGTCACTCATGAACATATTTATTGGGATCAAGCGAGTGTTCTTGTGCAGCTAGGACTGTTAAATCCAGCGGGATTGCCTATTATGGGTGTTGAAACGGCCAATAAAATAGATGAACTGCGCAAGCGCCTATTAAACCGAGAATAGGCGGTAAGTTTTGCAAAAAACACCGTCATTGCGAGGCGCTTAGCTGTGGCAAATCCAGGTGCCGATGAACTGGAAAAAATAGTAATCTTAAGCTGAAACAAGCCTGGATTGCCACGGCTAAGCGCTTCGCAGCCTCGCAATGACGGAGTTTTTTTTCGAAACTTACCGCCTATTGGGGTTGGGCTATTCGCAATAACTTTAGGTAGTGCCACTGCTACCAGACGTGTGCAATTTAAAGAAAAAGCCAGAGGATAAGTGAGGATTTGTGGGTAACCTTTATCACGCCTGTCCCCAAAGATTCATTACAACACTGTAATCTGAACATCATTTTTCTGTCATCTCTAATAGGTATAATATCCATAAGAATCCCAAAGGAGAAATGACTATGCTAAATCGTAATGAGCCAGAATCGTTAACTAATGACATAATCAATACTATCGGTTTAAATTACATCTCAGTATACCCGCGGGCGTCACTAACTCATAGTAGCCATAGTGTAGCTCATGCACTTGCTGATTATAATGCTGATGTTGATAGTCGTGACAAATGGTTATTTTTGGCAAAGCAATATATGGAACTCAATAGCACCGGAAAGACAGGGCAGCTATCCTATGCTATTAGGAGTTTGTTTACAGAAGCCTTTCCTCAACTTTCACACCACTATTGCAATAATATGTGCCCTATAAGAGAAGCAGAGAGATTTGTATATGAACCCATTAATCGATATTACAATGAAAAACTTTTTCAACTGGTAAGATCTATTTTCAATAAAAAAATATTCGATGATAGGCCAGCGGCTGCATTCCAACTCTCGGCAAGCTCACCAATTAATACTGCGAATCTATATCCTTTATTAGTCTCTACTGAAAAAAGTGAAGAAGCGCCAGCACTTGCAAAACTTACAAAATAAGAACGTAACACCAATGCTCGTCATATTGCGAGTAGCCCAACTTCAATAGGCGGTAAAACCGTCATGGCGAGGCTGCGAAGCGCTTAGCCGTGGCAATCCAGGTGCCGATGAACTGAAAAAAAACAGTGATCTTAAGCTGAAACAAGCCTGGATTGCCGCGGCTAAGCGCTTCGCAGCCTCGCAATGACGGAGTTTTTTGCGACACTTACCGCCTATTGGAGTTGGGCTACAGCAATGACGAGCATCGGTATTATTTCTTAAGGTAGTGCCATTGCTAAAAATTTGTGGGGCGACACGCTGAAACAGAGAATAAACGCTATTTCTTTCCCTTCCTTCCACGCATAGTTGACCACCCCTCCTCCGCATCAGGAGTTTTGACTTTTTTGTCATCGATGCTCTTCACTTGAGGCTGATGAGATTTGTATTTGTTAGCAAGTGATGAGGTAGCTTTTGGTGACCACTTGGGTGGGATTGGTTCAGGGGTAAGTATTTGCGTCCAATCATCAACCTCAGGAATCGATGCTGCTACAGGAGCATTTTTGCTTTCGCTAAGGGTATAAGTTGATATAGAGATGGGGGCCTTTGTTTTTGAAAGTACAAAGCATCCACTATTATTTTCCACTTCAGAAAAATCAAAAAATGATTTAAATTCTTTATGTAGATTTTTTACTGCCTCTTTGATAGCGGCTGTAGCATCGTCATCTTTTGTTTTTTTGGAATCTACTCTTTTGCCCGTAACGATAAGTATGTTAGGGATAATATTCGTTGCTAAACACTCTTTTAAATATTCTTTTAAGGCTATATAAGCTGAGCCATAAGAGTAACCATGTAAATCAATTTTGTAGTCATAACCATAATCATAAACATTCGCTGCCAATATTTTTAATTTGATTTGCTTCAAATTATTTTTATAAATCGTCGTTGCTTTTTCAAAGTCTCCATTTCTTACTAAAATATCCATTATCGCACTATGTAATTCCAATGTTGGTTTTTTGTTGGCTACCTCTAGATACAGCGCGTAAGCCATGTTGTTTTTTTTATTTTTACCCGCCGCACAAATCATAGCACAATGAGTGATGAAATCTAGCTTGCCATTTTTTTCGGCCAGTCGATATGCCTCCAACGCTACTTCAAATTTTCCATTCATTCCAGCGGCGGTTATTATGCTGCAATAAATCTTTTTACTATCAATGCCGCTTTCTAATGCATTTCGATAAGCTTTTTTAGCCAGATCAAAACAGTTATTTCTACCGGCCATAATAATAAATTTGTTATGGAGGAATTCATTTTTACTATAATTTGTTAGACCCTCTTCATAAACTTTGTCCGCAAGATCCATATTTCCGCAATAGCCAGCCGCCTTAATCATCATGTTATAGGATGAAAACATCCACATGCCCACTTTCTTTTGCATCTAGAAAAACCTCATAAGCCCGATTGAGATTATCAATATTTTTAAGCGCATCGATCATCATGGTATACGTTTTTATCACATCATGGGTTTCATTTGGATTGCGCTTAATATAATCCTTTGCATTCAGATAAGCTTCCTCAGCTAGATCGAGATCATTATTATGGCCCGCAAAAACAATCATATGGTTATGGATACTTAGATCAATCAATTCAGCATGACGCTCTTCTTGCCATTTGAATAGGGTCTTATAAAGCATATTTGCTTTATTACCTCCTATGTCTGTCATAACGAGCTTTGCGATAACTTGATGATAGATAATAGGGGAATTCGGTAAGACAGTTAACGTTTTTAGCAATTGAAAGAGAGATTTTTTTGCTAGAATATGTTTTTCGTAGTCAATTAATTCTATTTTTTTACTCAGCTCCTTGAGTTCTGGCAAATTTTCTTTTTTCGCAGTATCCAGTTTTCCGAGGTGCTCTAAAAGCGCCGCAAAAGTAGGCTTTTGTTGGCTAGATTCAGATTGCTGGCTTTGAGGTCGGCTGGTTCGTGCATAGTGGCTCTCCGGGTCGGTGCAATACCCGCATACAATTAAATATAGTACATTTATTGGATTATTACCTAGGTTAAATCAATAAAACCATTTAAGCTATTGATAAAATTGGAGAGAGTTTTTTGCCTTTGTTTAACATAACTTGTGCTGCGTCTATTATTAAAAGTGAATCATCTAGCTGCTGACGCACAACATCAAATTTATCCAAATTATTTTGGTCCGCGATAACATAGCGATAAGTACGACAAAATTGTTTTAGATCATCGCGCAATTTAGTTAATACTGACCAATTCTTTTGTTCGATATAGGAATAGGCGGTTATATTCATTTCTTCTAGTGTGGTTCTTACCTCTTCAGGGTGCGACTTAACTTCTAAAGCTTGGGAATCAGTTAATGAGAGTTGACTAGGAATAGTCCTAATATAATTTTCCAACTCTTCTTCAACATCCGTCACTTTCAATGCTTCTATCAAATCATGCGCCGTTTTTTTTATTTTCAAAAAAGTCTCATTACCTTCCTTGCATTCAGGTAGGGTTCCAATAAGCAAATTAATTTTTTCAGCCGCATTATCCAATTCATTAGTAATATACTCAGATCGAAATCGATAGATGTTCAACATTTCCGTGTCGTAACTTTCTAGCATACTTGAAAATTCATTGAGAAAGTATTTATCCAGTAATACCCGATTTTTTATCGTGACCATACTGCACTCCCCACCTTTTTCTGGTAAAAATTGCTTTCTTACCTCTACAACTGCAATGGCACTATTTGATGTAATACTATTAAAATAGCGCGCTATGGTTTGTGCAGCAATAAGTGGAATGGATAAATGTATTTCTGTTTCTAAGCCCGTTCTGCCCGGATTGGCCGAACTTTTTTTTGTGTCTAATTGCGCAATTAATCCTGCATTAACTTTCATTGCACCAAGATATTCATTTAGAATATAATTCACATCTAAAGGATAACCCTTAATGGCTGCCGTAGCTTCATGTACCACCGGAACCATCTTAATACTTAGCGCCACAATGCGGCATGTTGTTTCTTCAAAAGCATCGACATCACATGAAAAGCCATAAGGCTTTGTCATTGATTCAATTGTTTCAACAAGCGTTTCAAAACTGAATTTATATTTTTCGACACGTTTTGGATGGTTTGCAAGAAACGCAGGTAGCTCAGGAATAATTTTTTGTATAATACCATTAATGGTTATGTCAATTTGGTTTGTTGAATCGCCAATTTCTGCCGTTGTATTAATGCCAGCAATAGCATCACCCATTTTATTATTCAGTGTCTCTACGAGAACAACAGCCTGTTCGCGAGAGAGATACGTATATTGAAATCGCATAACGGTTTCATTTATTAATTCATACGCTTGGCAATGATAAAATTCTTTTGCTTCAGCTAGCACTAAAACCACATCAGCAAGCAAAGTCGTTTCAAGCGGTCTTGCTCTAAAAGAAGGTGCTTGTTTTTGGATGGCTTCTTGAATTTGGACAAATTTCCCAGGCGCATCAATAACTAGTGGCATAACTATTCTCATGCATGATGATAGGATATTATTGTACCAGGATTTTACGATTTTTCCGTAAATTACTTGCCAAACAAGCATGCTATGTGGGAAATGTAGGGTGAATGACGCCATAGTCCATAGCCCAACTCCAATAGACGGTAAGTTTTGCAAAAAACTCCGTCATTGCGAGGCTGCGAAGCGCTTAGCCGTGGCAATCCAGGTGCAGAGGGACTGCAAAAAACAGTGATCTTAAGCTGAAACAAGCCTGGATTGCCGCGGCTAAGCGCTTCGCAGCCTCGCAATGACGGAGTTTTTTGCAAAACTTACCGCCTATTGGAGTTGGGCTATGGATAAAGATAAGGCTATGGCGTCATTCACCCCACATAGCAAAAACTTATGTATAGAGATATGCTAAAAGCTGCGCGGGATGACAATGTTTTGATTATAAATATTTAACATTTCAAAAGAGCAAAGCCTATGTTTTTTTCTCGAATAGATAAGCCTTCACTTTCCGAAGCTGAAATAAATTTATTACAAGACATTAAAGCAACTGAATCTGAGCATAAACGATTAGTCATTATTTCAGATGCTGGTCGTGATCATGATGATGAAGTCGCATTGACTATCGCGGCTGGATTATCCAAATTAGGATTGATGACTATTGAAGGCATTATAGCGAATTTGAAACCCGCTATTTCGCGCGCTCGATTAATAACAGGGATTCTTAATACACTGAAACTTTCAGATATTCCTGTTGGCGTTGGCTCTGCTGTTAATGAACACTCTACACCGCAAGCTTATGAATTTGATGCAAGCTATATCAGTGAACAAAAGAAATTCCCCGAAGGACAATTAGCACAAGCAGAAGGTATTTCCTTAGTTGTCGTTAGCCGATTTTGCGCAATGGCATGCGCCATCAGCCCTAAATTTTATGATCGTTTAGCAAAAGAAGCCTCGCCAATTGGAAAGCGTTTGTGCGCAGCACGTTTAACTTTTCAAAAGATAATAATGAGAGCTTGGCAAGCAACAGACAATTTGGAGTTAGGGGGATCAGTTAGGCTCTGTCAAAGAAGCGGCAAAGAAGCGACAAACTCATCTGATGAGTAAACAGCTATATTGGCTTTTTGAAATCCTTTGGTATCGCGAGTGACTATAGCTTGAATCCCAGCATGAACAGCAGCTTCATGTAATACCGCATCTTCATAATCAACAAACTTAAGTAGCACAGCAGATACAAGGACAGTGCGAGTAATAGGTGCCACTTCAAATAGCCGCAATAATTGTTCGATAGCGGCATGAGCGGCTTTTATTCCAAGCGCTTTTGTGACTAGATAGTGTATCGTTGTTACTGTTGTTCCACCAATATAAGTAGTAAGGCGTCCTTTTTCTGTTTCAGAAAAAATCCGCGCGGCAGACTGTTTAAAAGGAGCGCGCTCTAATAGGTGATCCAAAATAATATTGGTATCAATCAATATTTTCATAAATACTTATCTTCAAGATGTTTTTTGTAATCGGCTTTACTGAGCTTTTTATTACGTAAAATTCCTTTTAAAGCACGCGTTAGTGGAGGTGTTTCTTCGGAAAAGCTTTTTATTGAAGCGGCATGTGTGACTAGAAGCAAGTAGTTGGCAATGAGTTGTGACAATGATTTGCCATGAGCTTTGGAATATTTTTTTGCTGCTTTAATTAATGGCTCTTCGATTCGTAATGTTAGCTTTGTTTGCATAACCTCTCCCCCCCTCTTTAGACGTACACTTATTTTTTTATTATACGTCATACTTGTACCTTTTTCAATAATGCGATGCTCTGCACCTGGGCTGACCCTTATTCAGCCTTTCCTGTTAACGCATCAATTATCGATTGCAGTATTTAGATTATTTTTATACAAGCTGAAAATTTGATGTTTATCCTTGCTTAAGACCGGAAAAACAATGATAATACCAAAATGACCACATATATACCGAGACTAATCAAAGCAAATCTTCAGTTCGCATTACAACGCGGCAAGAGTATTTTATTGTTAGGACCCCGCCAGACGGGCAAAACAACATTGATTAAAGAGCAAATTCGCCCAGACATTTCTTATTCATTTGCCAGTATGGCGGTTAGACAACGCTATGAAAAAAATCCCGCTTTGTTAGAACGTGAACTAGAAGCACAAATTAAATCTTTCTCAACCCCTCCGATCATCTTCATTGATGAAGTACAAAAAATTCCGCGCGTTATGGATATTGCTCAACATATTATTGATAACAAAGCTGCGCAATTTATTTTAACGGGATCTTCTGCTAGAAAATTAAAAACAGGACATGAATTAAATTTATTGCCCGGCCGCATTGTTGCACTTTCGATGACACCGTTATTGTATGAAGAATTTGGGGAGAACAAGCCCTCTCTGGAAGATATTTTATTATATGGAACTTTGCCGGGCATCATTACTGAAACGGATAAGACTAGTCGTGAAACAGATCTTTTTTCTTATGTAACAACTTATTTAGAAGAAGAAATTCGTGCGGAAGCCTTGGTACGAAATGTAGGAAGTTTTTCTCGATTTCTTGAGATTGCGGCAGGTGAGTCTGGCAAGCAATTAAATTTTACCCGCATATCACAAGATATTGGTATCTCAGATACCACTATCGCCAACTATTATCAAATTTTAGAAGACTGCTTGATTACACTTCGTATTGACCCCATTAGTCATAGTCAAACCAAACGTCGGTTAGTTAAATCACCAAAATATTTATTTTTTGATTTGGGAATACGTCGTACTTGCGCAAACGAAGGGGCTAAGTTACCGCAAAATACGATGGGGGATTTGTTTGAACATTATATTGGTAATGAATTGGTATATCAAAGTCAGCTAACATCACCGCACATAAAAGTGAAATACTGGCGTGATCTAGCGGGCCCTGAAGTAGATTTTGTTTTAGATATTGCACATCAATATATTCCAATTGAAGTTAAATGGACTGACAAGCCCAACCTTTCTGACGCCAAGCATCTGAAAAAATTTATGGATGATTACCCTGAGACAAAGCAAGCTTATGTTGTTTGCCAAACACCGCATCGCTATAACATTTCTGATAAAGTGATAGCCCTGCCTTGGCAACAACTTAAAACACTTTTTGTTGGGCCGGGGGATAAATAGAGCATTCTCATCAGCGTCTGTCATCGCGAGCACCACGTGAAACAACTAAAAGCATTCCGGATTAGTCACGATTTGTTCCGTATATAACATATTATTCAAAGGCACAGCATTTGAAATAATTTGCTGAGGTAAAGTATGTTGTTCATTCTTATTTAAGCGTTGCAAAAAAATATTTCTGCCATTCCTATTTTGCATATACATTGGAACAAAACGTATGCCATTTATATTTGTTCCTTGCGACGTTTTTGTTAAACCTAACAATAAAATCACCGTCGCTCTGGTTTGCGGTCGGCCTTGGTAACTGACAAAATTTCCTAAGGAATACATTATTAACGTCGTTCTTCCATCTGGCGTAATATATTTTTTTAAGGGTTGCAACACATGAGGATGTGAACCCAGTACGGCAATAGCTCCCGCATCTAATACGGCATGCGCAAAATTGATTTGCGCTGATGTGGGCTGCGTTTGATACTCTTCACCCCAATGCGGGGTTACGATAACGGCATCCACTTGATGTCTTAACTCATGAATCTTGTCAATTATCCACTGCCTATCATTTTTGTTATAACAATATAAAATCTGATGGTGAATATCGGCTATGCCATTGGTGTGCGCGGTACAAGCAATCCACGCAATTTTAAAATCTTTAGCCAATACAATATGAAACATCTTTTGCTGCGAATCCCGTGTACGTGTACCCACGTGGAGTAGATTCATTTTATCGAGGGACGTTATGGTTCTATCAACGCCGATCCCGAGTCGATCTAGTGCATGATTGTTAGCATTTGAAACGAGAGCAAAACCACTTTCTTTCAATGCAACTCCCACGCTAGGCGGATAATTAAATAAAGGAAAGCCGGTGTATACAGAATTTGAATTTGCAACATGACCTGCCTCGTTAATCCCTTGTGCCATCGGTCCTTCTAGATTAGCGTAGGCAATATCAGCTGATTTAATATAAGGAATTGCGTCAGCCCATAAACTCTTAAATCCTTTTTCTGCACCCTGCTTTTGCAAAGGCGGATGTAATAACACGTCTCCCACAGCCGCAATAATAATTGATTTACCTTTAGCACACGAATTCGGAAAAATAAAATTTTCTTCAGCAAAACTGTATTCGCAAAATAATATGATAGCTATGCTTAACATGATTAAACGCATGAACCACTCCTGATTACATATCGTTTAAAAAATTAAATTGTTTTGGGAGCACTGTCATTGCAAGGCTGCAAAGCGAGTAGCGTGGACAAAGCGCAGCGTGTCCGCGGACAGTATCTCCGATCCGCGGACACGCTGCGCTTTGTCCACGCTACCCGCTTTGCAGCCCCGCAATGACGGTGCCTTTTGATTAGCTTGACGCATGGGTCGATGCGGATCTACTGGGGGCTTTACTGATTAATATAGTATTGAAACCTATTTTCATCAGAGATTTATTTAAGGCAAATGGCGAGAAGCTGTAACAATGATCAAATTTAAGAAAAATGCAATGCAAGTTTAAACTAGCTTGCTCTAGCTTTGATGGCTCGCAAACTGCTGCAGCAACGAGTTTATCAACCAAGACATGCTGGGAGTACCAAGCAGCGCCAAGTCAAGTGGAAAGTACTGGATGTGCTTGTAGTGATGCAGTGTGTATCGCGACGGCTTACCCCAGTGTACTTAAGACTTCAGTAGCAGCAGCATCAATGCCAACTCTACAATCTTTACCTTCAATGTATGCTAATTGCTCAAACATGCCATGCTAAGTAGGTTGTAATGGCCTAAAAAACTCTAGGTTGCAATGAGCCCATAGCAACCTAGAGTTTTTTATCTCCATTTAAGTCTTTGATAAAACAAAAATAATACTCGATGAAAATACATTTTAATCCCGTTACAATAAAGCGAAGATCAAAGCATTATGTTTAAATTTTATGCTATACTTAAAAAAGGCTTCTATCAGAGGAAAGTGCCATGACATTATCAACTTGGTTTTCATATAGCATTAAGATTATGGTACTCACAGTTTGCTTGATGGGTGGTCAGGATGTTTTTGCACAGATTTTTAATATAAGTGGTACTGTTGTGAATTCTACCAGCGCAATAAAGACAAATTGCACAACCTATCTTACATTGTATAATACTGCTTGTAGTGCTTGGAAAAAAGCAGAGAATACATATCTTACTAATGTAGCTGCAGGTATAGCTACAGCTGCTGCTACTGCTGCAACAACAAAATATGCCAAGCTTTCATGTACAATACCCAACAATGTGCCGACAGGTAAAACGATATCTACCCAAATATCCCCAACAAATTCTTATACTCCTTATAATAATGCAAATTATGGTCAGTTTGGCATCCCATCGGGGTCTGGCACTCCCTATACTGCGTCCGTAGCTCTGTTGCAAGGACCAATAACATGCAAATCGGGCGATGGGAAAACAACACTGGCATTGACATGTAACCAGCCAAATGCAGCTGGGGTTCCGACCTATATTCAAGGATATTCCTGCCCATGTCCTGCAAGTACTGACGCAACAGATCCTGGTGCAGCTTGCGTAGCGAAAGCCATACCTGCTGCTGCTTCTGCTGCTATTGTTGCTGCTACTGCAAAAGCTAACTACCAACCAACAATGGGGACTGTAACTCCTTATGTAGACCCTAAAATAGCATATACTGCTCCGACTACTGGGCTTACGTGTACTAACAACGTTCCTCTGGCATGCACTTGTACTGCAGCATCGTGCACGAGTTGTTCAACTGTTAAAGCTCCTAATATGATGGGTAATCTTGTTGTTAGTCCTGGTTCTAGCGGATGTAACTAATACTGAGGCTTGTTTCTAGAGAATCGAATGAGGGTCATGAGACCCTCATTTTTTTTTGGCTAAGAATTACGTTTTACAATCCTGCAAATTGATCCAAATGCTGGTGATTTAAAATATGAAAAAAGAATGTAGCCTGGACAAAGCGCAGCGTGTCCGGGGACAGGGTGACATATCTGAATTTTTATATCAATCGTGCTGGAAATAATTTGCCAGATGAGCGTAAA
>Ga0206981_10207_pt1 | contig 17427 bp, 14 predicted proteins | sample Alteio_BWMinCont_17_FD_153312 | JGI IMG/M metagenome (GOLD analysis project Ga0206981, IMG submission 153312) | Enriched cells from forest soil in Barre Woods Harvard Forest LTER site, Petersham, Massachusetts, United States -... | ecosystem: Environmental > Terrestrial > Soil > Temperate forest >... | reverse complement strand
TTACGTGAAGGATTGGCACAGACGGTCGAATGGATCGGCCGGAACCTCGAAACCTACTCCATCGGAAGCTACGCGATTTGACAATGTTCGCCGGTCAATGGATCGCACCTGCCCCATCCGCTTCTGTGCCGGTTGTATCACCACACACGTCTCCGCGAGGAAGCCGGCCGAGCGGCAAAAGCCGCTGCACTTGCCCGGTTGCCACTTCTGGAAACGCTCGATTTGTCGAGTTGGAAGACGAGCGAAACGCTGTTCGTCCTCGGCAGCGCATCCTCCATCAACGAGATCTCCGATGAACGATGGCAGATCATAGGAAAACACGATAGCGTTGGCATCAATTTCTGGCCTGCGCATCCATTCGTTCCGCGCTTCTTTCATTTTGAAAATATTGACTTCGACCTCCAGCCTGTTATGTATGACGCGCTTCAAAAACTTCTTGAATGCCGATCGGAAGACTACGCAAACACTCTGAAGATCATCACCGAAGTGAACCCCACCGGACAGCGGCAAACGATATTCGAGCTTCCCAAAGGCATAAGGAAGAATCTCTACGTGGGTTTCTCGATGCCAGTTGTCGCGCGCAATGAGGAAGAGCTCCGCAACGGCATCCGGTATTTACGCTCGATCGGTGCCTTTTCGCCGCATGCCAGGGTGGCATGGCTCTTCAAATATGGCGGCTCGGTCATCGCGATGATGACTCTTGGGGTTCTCATGAGTTATAAGCGCATCGTTCTTTGCGGGGTGGACCTGAATAAGCAGGACTACTTCTATCAAGACCCGGAGCGTTATCCCGAATGCACCGGCTGGGAATTCGTATCCAGAAACGAGGCGCATCTGACGACCCGTCGCCTGCCCTGGCTTGTTCCTGCTCAGTCGGCTGTGCACATATTCAAGGAATTGGTGCTGGATCCAGAGAACATTGAGTTGTTTGTAGAAAGCCGCGTTTCCACGCTGTATCCGCGGGTGCCGCTGGCTTCTCCCTCGCTTTTCGAAGAGCTTGCGCATCAGGCTGCTCCATAGCGCTGCTGACACCTCTTCCGGCAAAATGCAATATTGGTATACTTTTCCCGGCTACCGGGGGTCAGTATTTGAGCGGCATCTTTAAGCCCACTCGTTGTGCGAACATTGCATTGCACCCGACTCTGCAAATTTGTTTGCACATAAGCTTCACTGCCGCCTTGCTATTCCTTTTCTCCATTCAGGGTATCGCTCAAACGACGAACAACCCACAGACGCCATCGCCGACCGGGGTATCGACGTTTCCGTCTCCGGCATTTTCTGCGGCGGCTCCAAATCCGACAGCATCCCCTGGACCAATGGCAGTACCCGCGGCTGATCAATCGCATTACTTCATTTCTCCCGGAGACGTCCTGGATATTTCCGTCTTCGGCGCGCCTGACCTCTCGCAAAAGGCGGCGGTGAACAGCAGTGGCAACATCTATATGCCCCTGATCAACAACGTGCACGTTGCAGGCATGCACGTTGAGGACGCACAGGCAGCTGTTGAACAGGCGTATTTCAAGAATGGTGTGCTGAAATCTCCGCACGTCAGCATCGTCATGACAAGCTTTTCCAGCGGAGTCGTCCTGATGGGGGAAGTGGGCCGGACGGGTATTTACCCGATTGTGGGGTCGGGAACGCTGTTCGACATACTTGCGGAAGCGGGCGGTCCGACAGCCAATGCTGGACAGGTTGTAACGATCACTCACAAGGGCAGCACCGATCCGCGAACCGTTTTCTTGACGAACGATCCTGTGAAATCGCTAGAGGCGAACGTTCCTGTCCAGCAGGGCGACACAATCATCGTCTCCAGGGCCGGCGTGATCTATGTCGTAGGCGAGGTGCTTGCTCCCAATGGGTTTTTAATGGATGAAAAGGGCCAATATACCGTCATGAAGGCAGTTGCCATGGCGCACGGTCTCGCAAAGTTCGCGAAGCCTTCGAAAGCCAGGATCGTACGCCGTGAGCCCGGGGGCGAACAGGAGATTCCGATTGCGCTCGACAAGATCCTTATCTCGAAGGCGCCTGACGTCCCAATGCAATCAAACGACATTCTCTTTATCCCGTCGAGCAAAGGGAAGCAAGCTGCCTCTAGGACCGTGGATGTAGCCGTTGCGCTCGCTTCCGGCTTCGCTTTTTATGGCTTCTATCACTAAGAGAGTCTTTGCAATCATCTGGTAGCGCACGCCAGGACCTTCTCTACGGCATCGGCCGTATCTCCCATGTCGCGATCACTTAGCGTCGGATGTACAAGAAACATCAGGGAGGTTTCGCCCAGTTCTCTGGCAACAGGAAGTCTGCTGGCCGGTCGAAGGTCTGCAGGAAAAGCCCGCTCCAGATAAATCTCGCTGCAACTCCCAACAAAGCAAGGCACGCCTTCCGCATTGATGGCATCAATAATGCGTTGCCGGTCCCAGTCTTCCCGCAGGCGTTCTGGTCGCACAAAGACGTAGTACTTATAGAAAGAATGCATCGAGTGATCAGGTGGTATCGTCACGCGCAATACCGGGATTCGAGAGAAGCGCTCAGTCAATAAACCGGCCAATTCCCGTCTTCGATGAACCATCTGAGGAAGTTTCCTGAGCAGTACGCGGCCTATGGCACTCTGCATCTCAGTCAGTCGCCAGTTTGTACCAGGGCTCTCATGTAGCCATCGATATCCAGGCGGATGATGTCGCTGATAAACTGCTTCATAGCTTTTTCCATGATCCTTGAATGCCCATGCGCGAGACCAGAGTTCAGTATCATTCGCCGTCAGCATGCCCCCTTCACCGCCAGTGGTCATGATTTTGTCCTGGCAGAACGAGAACGCATTCGCTTCGCCCATTGAGCCCACTGGGCGTCCCTTGTATGTAGCTCCATGCGCTTGCGCACAATCCTCGACGACTTTTAACTGATGTTCGCGGGCAAGCTCGAGAATCGGGTCCATATCGCACGGCCAGCCTGCGAGATGCACAGTAACAATGGCGCGAGCACGCGGGCTGAGAACAGCCCGGATCGTATCCGCCGTGATATTTTGCGAATCCCGATCGACATCAGCCATCACGGGCGTTGCACCGCGCATGAAGGCGCAACTTGCCGATGCAATGAACGTGCGGCAGGGAACGATCACCTCATCTCCCGGACCTATTCCGAGAGCCTGCAGCGCCAGTTCCAGGGCAACTGTTCCATTCGCCAGCGCAAGCGAATGCTTACAGCCTGTAAAGGCAGCAAACTCTGTCTCAAATTGCTTACCCTCGTCTCCAGTCCAGTAGTTGACTCTTCCTGACTTCAGAACTCGCGTGGCCGCTGCTATTTCTTCCGCCGAAAAAGATGGCCACGGAGCAAATGGATGTTCGCGAAGTGGTCTGCCACCGTCGATTGCCAGCTGAGTTTGAGTAGAGATATTCATCTGATTAGATTCGACGTGCTAATTCTTTGAGAACATGAGCGGGAGTGCCGACCGCGACGACCCATTCATCAATATCACTCACCACCGTCGCACCGGCTCCAACGATCGAACCCATGCCGATTTCTAGATTGGGAATAACCGTAGATCCAATGCCAAGCCAGGAAAAACTGCCGACGTGTACATGTCCGCCAATTGCAACCTTGGGCGACAGATGCGCGAAATTTCCGACATGGCAATCATGGTCAACAATCGCACCTGTATTTATGATCGCTCCCTGTTCGATGACGACATCGGGATTGACGACAGCATGTGCCATAATCACAACGCCCAAAGCTATCTTTGCTGAGGGCGCAATTGTCGCCGACGGATGCACGGCGGTCAGCAGTCGAACTCCAATGGCGGCACAGCGCTCTGCGATTGCGCTGCGATCAAAATTGTCGCCAACGCCGAGCGCCACAGCAACCGGCCCACGGCCAGCCTGTTCAGCAAGCCACTTTCCATCGCCTAAAATCTTTAGACCCGATATTTCTCCGAATTTAAGCGGATCATCATCGACAAAGCCTTTGACCTTCATGTCGCAGGCACGAAGAATATCGGCGACCACCTTTCCGTGTCCGCTTGCTCCGTAGACAATCACTGGACCTTCTCTTGCCGGTGCTTTCACCTCCGCTCAGCTCCGAACTTCTCCATGGTTGCATGGCCTTCCTGAATGATTCCTTCTCTTCTAAAGACCTTTTCAGTGGTCGTCCAAAGAATCCGAAGATCAAGCCAAAAGCTCCAGTGATCGACGTACCACACGTCCCAGATGAACTTTTGCTCCCACGAGATTGCGTTGCGTCCGTTTACCTGTGCCAGGCCTGTGATCCCTGGCTTCATATGATGCCGTCTCGCTTGCTCGCCAGTGTAATGAGCGAGATATTCCATCAGCAAGGGTCGGGGTCCCACAAGGCTCATCTCACCCTTCAACACGTTCCAGAGCTGTGGAAGCTCGTCGAGGCTGAAGCGCCGCAATGTACTTCCCACTCTGGTGAGGCGTGTCGCGTCGGTGGACGGGTCGATCGTCAAAGATTGGCTTGCGACCATCGTCCGAAACTTGAAGAGCGTAAATGGGCGCTCATTAAGGCCGGGCCGTGCCTGGCGAAAGAGTATCGGCGTACCCATCGTCAGTCGAATCGTAAGAGCCACCGCGAGCATGACAGGCCACAAGACTGCGAGAGCAATCAATGCAACGGTGAAGTCGAAACTTCGCTTGCAAGCCGCCCCTATTGAATGCATCGCACCGCCTCTCCTCGGCCGGCAGCTGGAAGTGGATAGCCACGCTCTTGAAGCATTGCTCCATAAAGCGAAACCAATCCTTCCCACACTGTCTCATTCCGAAAATCCCGGAGAATGCGTTCTCTCCCCAGTCGCCCCATGGAGTGCATTTTGATCGGGTCTGATAAGAGCGACAACACTCCCTCAGCTAATTTGCCAGCATCTCCAACTGGCACAAGCAATCCGGTAATGCCATCATCGATCGCGTCTACGGCGCCAGTAGCAAATGTGGTGACAACAGGAACCTCCGCGGCTTGTGCTTCGAGAACTGTGACGGGGAAACCTTCGCGATGGGTAGGCAGTACAAAGACATTCATGGCGAGGTAATACAGTTCAAGCTGAGACGTGAACCGCAAGCAACGAATCCCCGGATCCGATTCGATAACATTTCTTGTGTTCTCAGGAACAGGGTCGCCTGCTTCATAATCTCCCACCAGCAGCAAAGCAGTCTCCGGAAACTGCTTGCGGATCAGTTGAAATGCTTCAACTAATTCTGGAAGCCCCTTATCCCGCGTAAATCTTCCGGCAAAGCCGATTACAGGCCGGTCTGGGCGAATCTCTGACTCCTGGCGCAGGGCTGCTGCCAGTGTGTTCTTTTCTGGAGTTGGCTCGAACCGGCTCGGATCCACACCATTACTGCTTCCCGCTCCGAACAAAACGGTCTTAGACCTTGCTACAAGCCCGAGGGCAATCGCCCGCTCGCGAAGACTAGCACTCACGCAAACAACGCGATTCGCGCTGAAGCAGGCCACTCTTTCTGTGATCGTTAAGATCATCCTCTTCACGCCTTTTGCAGTCTCCAGGCGCAGTCCTCGAAGGGTATATACGCGACAGGGCACGCGAGTCAGCCAGGCGGCAAGGCCTACCAATAGCCCGGCTTTTGGAGTGCCGCTGTTGCATATGACCGGCTTGATTCGGCGGAGAATCCGCAGAATTTCAAACAAAGATCGCAAATCGGATAAGGGCGAGATATCTCGCCTCATCGCTACTCCGAAGACGGGATATCCCTCCCGTCTTCCGATCTCCTCCAACTCTTTGCCGGGACTGGACAACAGGGCAGGATCGAAGCCAGCCGTCTTCAAATAAGCTAACTGCCCGCGCATCAAAACGGTGCTCATCGAATCGGTCACGGCATGCAGAACACTGATGCGTTGACTGCTCATGCGCTTCCCATAGCTAAATTTGCGATACCTTCGGCATGGCTAGACGAATGATCGGATTTGCGGCGGCTTTCATCCAGCCATGCCTGGAACATCAAGACGTCCCACAGATGGTATTCCCAATTTGTTTTCCCTGAGAGGTGTTCGCGCCAGATCTTCTGGATCGGAGCGAAATTGAAATATCCATCCTGCCGGAGACGGCTTTCTGCGAGCAGCGATTCGGCCCAGTCCCGAAGCGGCCCGCGCAGCCAGGTTGCCAGAGGTATGCCGAAGCCCGATTTTGGACGATCCACCGTTTCGCGCGGCACGTAACGGTAAAGAACCTGCCGTAGAATCCACTTGCCCTGCCGATGACGGATCCGCATGGACAGTGGCAATCTCCACGCAAATTCCGCCACACGATGATCTAACAGCGGAACTCGGCCCTCGAGACCCACCACCATCGTAGCCCGGTCAAGCTTTACCAGGATATCGTCAGGCAGATAACTCACTGTGTCCAGATACATCATGTCCTCGGCAGCGTGTCCAAGGCGTTGATGATGCTTTCCAGAGAAGAGTGTTGGGGACTCGAAAACTTGCGGAAGAATCTCCGCCGGATCCAACCAGTGAGATACCAGCCTCTCGTAGAGAGCATGCACGTCCTGACTTTCCAGTAAACCTGCCAGCTTGTGAAGTTTGTATCCCGGCATCCGCATCTGCAGCCGCACGGGAGTTGCCGGATTGCAGACTCGAAAGAGAAAGTCCCAGCCATCCGGTGGCATTGTCCTGATGCCCGAGGCTCCAAATTTGCGGAGAATGAGCGGCAAATGATCGATGCGGCGATTCAGCGTGTCAGCCCATACATGTCGGTTGTATCCGCCAAAGAGTTCGTCACCGCCATCACCTGAGAGGCTCACGGTCACGTGTTCCCGCGCGAGTTGGGAAACCAGAATCGTCGGAATCTGTGAACAATCCGCAAATGGCTCGTCGTAGATTCTTGGCAGCGATGGGATCACGGCCATAGCCTCGTCGGAGCTTACATAGAGCTCCGTGTGCTCCGTACCCAGATGGCGAGCCACCTTCGAAGCCTCCTGGGCTTCGTCAAACTCCCTGTCATGATTTCCTATCGAGAATGTCCTTACGCGAGCCGGGCTTTGTGCCTGCATCAATGACACCACAGTGGACGAGTCGATCCCCCCGGAAAGAAAAGCACCAAGAGGGACATCTGACCGCATTCGGATGCGAACAGCATCTCGCAGCAGCCCGTCGAGTTGCTCTATTGCTTCCTGCTCGTCGCCTACGAAGGAATCGGAGACCGCCTCGTTGACAACCTCACTTAGTGACCAATACGGGTGCGGACTCGAGTCAAAATCTGTAGCAGAGACCTTTAAAAGAGTTGCAGGAGGAAGCTTGCTGGTATTGCAATAGATCGAATATGGCGTTGGGATGCAGCTGTGACGAAGAAAAAGGGCCACCGCGCCTGGATCCACTTCTTTCGAAAAATTAGGGTGAGCACACAGAGCCTTCAACTCGGAACCGAAGATAAATCGGCCGCCGATTCTGGAATAGTAGAGCGGCTTCTCTCCAAAGCGATCGCGCCCGAGAGTCAAGCTCCGTTTTTCGCGATCCCATACCGCAAAAGCGAACATTCCATTGAAGCGGACTACCGATTGCTCGATGCCCCATATCTCGAACGCCGCGAGCATTACCTCCGTATCTGAGCTTCCCCGGAAGGAATAGGCTTGCTCTCCCTGCGATAACTCCTCTCGTAGATCCTCGTAGTTATATATCTCGCCATTGAAGACGAGAATGAAGCGGCCACTGGACGATTTCATGGGTTGATGTCCCGCTGCCGAGAGATCGAGGATGGCCAGCCGTTTCATGCTAAGGGCAATGCCAGCTTCCGCATCCACCCAGACGCCGGAATCATTAGGCCCTCGATGGCGCAGGGTATCGGCCATCTGAATTGCGATTCTTCGTAGCTCACTGGCCGGGTTCACACAGCTCAGATCGAGAAAGCCGCTGATGCCACACATGTTCGCCTGAACTCCTGAGTTTTACGCTCCCGTCGGCATGCGGTCAGATCGCGACACGCCGACAACAGACGCCACCCGCGCTTTCTTTTTAGATATTCTGGGAGCGTCTCGAACTAAAGGCTTCTGCTTCGCGCAGATCAGCATCAGTACCAATGGTGTGACCATAATCCGCTGGCGTAGCAGGATCCCAAAATTGCTGATCGCGCCTCCAAATGTGATAAGAAAAGTTACCGAGTACATCAGAAGGAAGCCTACGTACGGATCTCGCCAATGCCGCAGAGTCGCCTTTATTTCGTGCCGCCGAAACCAGCAAAGAAGTATCCAGCCCACCGATTCAATGGCGGCCGCAATAGCTACGACACTGTGTATTTCCCACGGGAACGGCCGAAACAGCAGGAAGGGGGACTCGGCGATGCGAACCGGCAGAGACGTTCCTTCATTGAAGGCAGATCCGCCGATTTGGCTATTCCTGGTAATAGTGTCCGCCTCCTGAAAGGCGCCTGTCGAATTATCGACATTCAAGTTTGAATACAGAAAGCTTTGCGCCTGAGTTATAAGAAAGTACGTGCCGCCTAACAGCGCGGGAACCAGGATGATTCTTGCGGCTATGTTGGCGCGGCCGGCTCTCGCCCTGCCCACAGCATAAGGAAATGTCATCGCTATGGCGAACATTGCGGCAACATGCACTCGTATCAGTAGCGCACCGGTAAGCCCAATCACGCAAGTGAGAACAGCTCCAGGGCTGGCCCGTTGTGTTAACCTCGCGAATCCAAAAGCAGTCAGCGCAATGAAATACTGGATAAGCGAATCTTTCCCCACAAAGCTGGACCAGAATAAAAGCGATGGCAATAGAATCACCAGGGGCCCGAAGAGCCATCGGTCGCCATCTGGGAACGCGATGGTGAACGCGCGATAGAACAGATACCCTCCTGCCAGCGATACCAGAGCAAACCCAATAAAGAGGGCCGGCAGTGCATCGCCGATCAGCAGCGTTGCAACCCCGCACACGTTATTGATCAGGTTGGTGCTCCAAAAAGGCGGCTGAAACGCCGTCCAGCCTTCAATTTGGAACTTATTTGCAAGCTGCAATCCTACCGTCCAGTAATGGAATGCATCTACAGTCCCGCCATAGACAAAAAAGCCCACCCAGAGAAACACGCTGGAGGCCGCCATATGAGCCACCAGGCCAGCCATCAATAGCCGCCGAAGATAAGGATCGCTTTGAGTAAAATGCATTACCGCCACAGTGCCGACAAGGGCCAGCAAAGGCACGCAAACAAGAGAGGAGGTAGCGGAATAAGATTCGGGGCTCGTAAAAAAAAGAGCCGTTAGCCAGAAAGGTGAGGTGATGATTGAAACGGCCGAAACGAGTTTGACAGCCCGCACATATCGAATGACCGTCTGCGGGACTACCTGAGTCCGGTCATGGATGGCGGGAATGCCCATTTGCCCTCGACCAAAATGTCAAACGCTGCCAAATCGCTCTAAGTCTAGCATGGCTAGATGATGTATCTTGGACAAGCTGATAGCTCACCCTTTGTAGCGGCATTCCTAAGGCAGGATCATGCGCGTACTCCACGTCATTGATTCGCTGAATCGAGGCGGAGCCGAAGTCATGTTGACGGCAATGGCGCCTCGGTTCCGCGCACGCGGTGTTACATGTGAAGTCACGGCGCTGTTGCGAAGACCCAGTCCTCTCGAGCATTCGCTCGTAGACCAGCAAATCCGTTTACAGTACACCGGCGTGCACAGCTTATATTCGCCACGACAGATTGCTGTCCTGGCCAATGTCATTGGCGGATATGACATCGTTCATGTGCACCTTTTTCCGGCGCAACTCTGGACAATGCTGGCAGCTGCTCGATCCAAACCTTACATTCCTCTGGTTACTACGGAACACAACACCTGGAATGCGCGTCGCCGATGGTGGTTTCGGCCTCTTGATCTATGGATGTATCCACATTACGATCGCATCGCCTGCAACAGTGATGCCACTGCAAAAAGTCTTATTCAGTGGTGCCCCAATATCGCGGAAAAGATCACCGTAATTCCCAACGGAATCCCTCTCGACACATTCGAAAAGGCACAGGCCGCCGCACTGGCCGACGTGCCAAACGATGTGACGCGGCTGGTTTTTGTCGGACGCTTCGAGGCACAGAAAGACCACCCGACACTCCTGCGTGCTCTGACCGCTGTGCCCGCTGCTCACCTTCTCCTTGTTGGAGATGGCCCCTTGCGCCCACGACTCGAGCAGATGGCTCAGTCACTCGGAATAGTGAATCGGGTCACCTTTCTGGGCTGGCGAAGCGATGTCGCAGCCGTTTTAAAGGCTTCTGATATCTATGTTCACTCCACCCACTCCGACGGATTTGGTATCGCTGTCTGTGAGGCCATGGCAGCGGGACTGCCGGTAATAGCCAGCGATGTTCCAGGGCTCGCTCAGCTCGTTGCGAATGTGGGCAGCCTCTTTCCTGACGGAGACGACAAGGCTTTAGCTGGCACTCTTACCGCCTTGATAAAGTCGCCCGATCGGCAGCGCGAGATGAGCCGGGCCGGTGTTCAACGCGCGCGCCAGTTCAGCGTTGAAAATACGGTTGACGGTTGCATTCAGATGTATGAATCAGTGTTAGGGACCAGAGTGCCACAGGCCGAGGAGGTGCGATGAGCAACATCCATCCGCGTGCGGTGAAAGCCTTTGGGGAGGAGTGGAGCAAATTTCATCACGCTGAACGTGAGAATACTGATCTGAAGGCCCTCTTTGAGGCGTATTTCTCGATCTTTCCCTGGCACAAGCTGCCACCGGACGCGGAGGGCTTCGACCTCGGATGCGGTACTGGCCGCTGGGCCCACTTTGTCGCCCCAAAAATTGGGTCTCTTCACTGCATTGACGCAAGCGCCGAGGCATTAGATATTGCCCGTCGAAATCTCCAGATGCATTCCAACTGCAGTTTCTATTGCGCATCTGTAGATGCGATGCCTCTTCTAGATGGTTCCGCGGATTTTGGCTATTCCCTCGGCGTGCTTCACCACGTGCCGGATACCCAGCAGGGAATCAGGGAATGCGCGCGCAAATTGAAACCGGGGGCGCCACTGCTGCTATATCTGTATTATGCGTTCGACAACCGTCCCGCATGGTTTCGATTCATCTGGCTGCTCTCCGATCTGCTCCGCCGGATGATCAGCATCCTGCCATTCGCTTTACGATCACCTCTCTGTGACTTCATCGCAGCACTCGTCTATTGGCCACTCGCACGCGTCTCAAAGCTGCTTGAAAAAGCAGGCGTTGACGTCGGCCATTTCCCTTTGTCGTCCTATCGAAGCCGGAGCTTTTATTCCATGCGCACTGACGCTTTGGATCGTTTTGGTACCCGGATCGAGAAGCGCTTCACGCGCAAGCAGATAAGCTCCATGATGGAAGCCGCCGGCCTCGAGCGAATTGCGTTTGGCGATTCGCCGTGGTGGTGTGCAGTCGGGTACCGGAGGCCAGAGTCAGATGGTTGAGGCGACTTCAATGACAACTGTTCAGCCTTGGCGGTACACTCCTTTCTCGCAGAAGTCGGTTGCCATTCAAGGAGTGAATTCTGACCCTGCTACAGACCAATCATAGCGTTGCCGAGACGTCCCCGATTGCTTTCATTACGCCCTACAGCAGGGTGAGCCGGTCGCTTGATACTGTCCTGGCCGTGGGAATTTGCTTTCTCCTCGGATTCGGGCCATTAGCTTTCGGTGCTGTTCAGCCATGGAGCATTTGGGTCCTGGAAATAGCGGTATCGTTTCTGATTGTGATCTGGGCGGTGCGGGAAGTTCTGAATGGCGGCTTTCATATCGCGCCGAATACGTTGTTCATCCCGATGGCCCTGTTTGCCAGCATCGTGCTGATTCAGATCACATTTCATCTGACCGCATACTGGTATGCGACATGGTCGGCGGCGCTGTTATGGAGTTGCTATGCGATGATCTTCTTCCTGGTGTCCCAGGTGTTTCGTCAGGAACGTTGGGTCTTACTCTTCGGTCTCTTCTGGGTCGCGTATGGATTTCTTCTCGCACTCTTTGGAATCGTCCAGCAATTCACTTCGAATGGAAAGATTTATTGGGTGGTGTCAAATCGATATGGTGGATGGATCTATGGGCCGTATGTGAATCATGCGCATTATGCGGGCTTAATGGAAATGCTCGTTCCATTTCCAATCCTGTTTGTAATCGTCACTCGATCCGGGAGGACTGGCCGTGCATTTTTTCTCTTCGTAGCGGTTGTCATGTGCAGCACCATCTTTCTGTCACAATCGCTCGGCGGCATGATCGCTTTTTTGGTCCAGTTGGCTGTGCTCTCGCTAATATTGTTCCGGAGCAGAAGTTCTTCGTACAGAGAAATTCTGCTGCTCAGCGCTGTTTGCATTGCTCTCATCGGCTGCCTGGCCTGGCTGCGTCCACCGGGATTGTTGGAAAGACTTGCGCGTCTGCTGAACCCGATCACTGATGCTGGAACAACCGGACGCATTGCAATCGTAAAAGACAGCCTGAGGATGCTGCGTGAGCGCCCCTTGCTGGGATGGGGCTTGGGAACATTCCCTATTGTATACCCCTCATTCCGGAGCTTTTATACGAACCTGTGGGTGAACGAGGCTCACAACGACTACATTCAGACGCTGGTCGAAACTGGTATCGTGGGCTTTTCCTTTGCAGTTACTTTCATTGTGCTCCTGTGCCGCAACGGGATTCACAATTTGAAAAGCTGGCGTACTGACATGGGATCAAGTGTAGCGCTGGCCGCCTTTCTGGGCTGTGTCGGCCTTCTGATTCACGGTCTTGTCGACTTCAACATGCGGATACCCGCGAACGCGGCATTCTTCTTTGCTTTGTCGGCGCTTGTAACATCTCGATTCAATAAATCGGAATCCAATCACGAATCCAGCAGGACGCGAGGGTAGCAGGTATGGATCAAGGAAGATTTCTTGAAGGATCTTCCGAACCCGTTCGTAACGATTCGCTCAGGCTCGCGAGTCTTCAGGAAATGTATGGATCCGCTACTCCGGAACATTCGCTCAGTGACTACTGGCGAATCCTGCAAAAGCGCAAATGGACTGTAATCGTCTCCGTCGTCATAGTGGTTATTACGGCGGCCCTGATCACCGTACGCACGACACCAATTTATGACGCGATGACCGGAATTTTAATTTCTCAACAGAGATCAAATCCAATCAACTTCAAAGAGAGCAACGCGTCCCAGGAAGATGATTACCAGCAGCGAGATATTGATACTCAGGTCAAGATTCTGCAATCGGACACAATGGCAGAACTAGTGATCCATCGGCTCAACCTCGACGCGCATCCCGATTTCGCGGGCACAGCCCAGACGCAAAGCAGCGGCGGCATCACTGTCTCTGAATCGCCAGACAAAGAGGCTGAGCGCCAGGAAGGACTCATCCGCAAGTTTCAGGGGAGTTTAAAAGTACAGCAGATTCCTGACACATCCCTTGTTGATATCAAGTACTCCGATGCCAATCCTTCACTCGCAGCGGACATCGCGAACGCCATAGCGGCCGCATTCATTGAGCAGAATGTGAAATCGCGATATGACAGCACGATGCAAGCTGCTGATTGGCTATCCAAACAACTGGCTGATTTACAGATCAAGATGGAATCTTCGCAGGCCAGGCTGATTCAGTATCAAAAGGAACACGCCATCGTCGGAACCGACGAAAAGCAAAATCTGACAACTGAAAAACTTGATGAACTGAATAAAGAGCTGATCGGGGCGCAGGCGGATCGCATCCAAAGAGAATCTCTCTACCAGATAGCGACAACCAACAATCCGGAAACTCTGAGTTCGATTCTCCAGGATCCTATCCTTACAGGTCTCCGTCAACGGCAAACCGAACTGCAGACTCAATACGCTCTCCTTTCCACCGAGTTCGGCCCCGCCTACCCGAAGGTGCTCGAGATCAGGAACCAGCTTGATCAAATCGATCGGAACTATCGGGAGCAGGTAGAGAATAGCGTGAATCGAATTAAAAACGACTACCAAACGGCGGTGAATCGGGAGAGGATGCTGCAGACGGCACTGGCTGAGCAAACGGGCGTTGCTGATCAGCTAAATCAGAATGCCATTCAATACAAGGTCCTCAAGCAGGAGGCTGATTCAAACCGCCAGCTCTACGATGGGCTTTTGGAGCAGCTAAAACAGGCGAGCCTCGCTGCGGGGTTGAACTCGAGCAACATTCGTGTGGTTGACAGAGCACGCGTGCCGCTACATCCCGCGAGGCCAAGCATTCCGAGGAATCTGGAGTTCGCCTTGCTCATCGGCTTGGTCGTCGGTGTCGTGATCGCTCTTGGTTTGGAGGCGCTCGACACCACGGTGCGAACGCCGGAACAGGCAGAAAGTATCTCCGGACTGCCAATCCTGGGCGTGATTCCACTGCAATCCGCACTCGGAGCGGTTACGGGTATCAAGAAAGCCCATTTACTCCAAAAGGCACCGCGCAACAATATAGGCCCGCGCCCGCTGATCAGCCATCTGGAGCCCCGATCGGAAATTACGGAAGCCTATCGTGCGCTGCGTACCTCGATTCTTCTTTCGAGCGTTTCTCATCCGCCGCGCTCCATCCTCGTTACGAGCTCAGTCCCGCAAGATGGGAAGACGATGACATGCGTCAATATCGCCATCGTCCTGGCACAACAGGGAAAACGAATCCTGCTGCTTGACGCGGATATGCGTCGTCCAAATATTCACAGGGCGTTTGGTTTAAACGGTCAGGTTGGATTGTCGAACATCCTGACCGGTAGCGCGAAGGTGAACGATGCGATTCAAGCTAGTGTTCAACCTAACCTGTTTGTTATCCCTGCGGGGCCAGTCCCTCCTCATCCCGCGGAACTATTGAGCTCGCCCCTGATGCAGGATTTGCTCGGGAAATGGCGCGATGACTACGACCATGTCATCATTGACTCTCCTCCTGTTATCTCAGTAACCGACCCAGTTATCCTGTCGGTCCAGACAGATGCGGTGCTATTAGTCATTCGCTCCGGCCAAACTACCGCCGCCCACGTTCGCCGGACGCGCGACCTTCTTCAGAGTGTAAATGCCGGTCTGCTCGGTGTTGTAGTAAACGCCGCTGACCCGGGCTCACCGGACTACTATTACTATTATGGATCCAAATATCGCTACTATGTCGGAAAGGAAAAGAAAGACGACATGACAGGGCTTAGTGGCAACCAGGACATAGACGAAAACGCAAGCCACGAGGAAGACAAAGTTACACGCATACCTTCATAGTTGGGAATCGCTCACCATGGCGCGGAGATCGAAACAGACCTTGGTACTACGGTTGCTCTTATTTACGCTCTGTGCCGTGGTCGTCACAGCTTACACCTGGTTCGCAGTCAAAACATATCGCGCTCAATGGCTTGCGGACCGCTCCGACCAATCCTCCATCGAGAAAGCTGTTGCTCTCGCGCCGCGAAACGCAACCTATCACGAGTTGCTATGTCGCAGCATGATCTTTGTTTCCCAAGAATCCCAACGGGCGGTAGACGAATGCAAGAAAGCTGCGGAGCTGAATCCGTACAGCTCTTCGATCTGGCTGGATCTTGCGCAAGCATATTATGCCGTTGGGGATAGACAACTGAATGATGCTGCTATTTATAAGGCGCTTGCCGTAGACCCCACTACCCCGGACACAGCATGGAGCGCTGCCAACTTTTTTCTGATTCAAGGTGATACCCCGGAAGCTTTGAAGCAGTTTACGATGGTCCTGCGAGAGGAGCCGTCGCTTGCTCCTGCCACGCTGAATATCTGTTGGCAATCCCTGCATGATATCAACCGCATCCAAAGCATTCTCCCGCCAAACCCAGACGTTTACCTGGTCTTCATCAAACTACTGCTCTCAACAGGTGAACTGGATTCTGCTCATCAGATCTGGTCGGCTCTCATGGAATTGAAAACGGTATCGGATTACCACCAAGACCTCTTTTATATTGATCGGCTGCTTCAGATCGCCGCTGCGATTCCCTTGCTAAAGCAAGCCGTTCGTGATGCGCTCAATGGCAGGTTGAAAACCATGCCCGCACCTGTCGGCAAGTCAAAGCTCTGGTCGCATCCGACCGTATTTGAATACCTGAAATGCCGGAGTGCGCACGGCGTCCGATGAACAGAATCACCTATTGGGCTTATTGAGTTGCGATGGGATCTACCGAAGTAAGGCGCGATGTTCTGACCTGATGAATCAACTGTACGATTCCCGCCGCGCCTCCTCCAACTAATAATGCATACATCGGCATCACTGGAACCCTAAAGCGCGAATAAGCCTCCGCGCCAGCGGAAATTATCAGGAAATAAACAATCGTGAGAACAAGAACATAGCATGCTTTTCGCTCATGACGAAACCAGTACCAACACCCAATAAGGGCCAGGCATGCCTCAGGTACGGTAAAGAACAATACGACGTATTCGGCCATGCGGGGACTGGCATTGCTAATCCGGGAGAAGGCCTCAGCACCGCCACCAAAAACGACGTATGCAAGCGCCACCATAGTAGATCGAAAATAACTCAGAGGATCGCGCAGAATTATGCTCATGCCCTTTCGGGTGGCGTATGAAGCTTTCTGTGTTTCAGTGGCTTGAGAACAATCGCGCTCGTATATGCGCTCCAGATCGGCACACGTTTCATCAATCAATGCGCGATTTATCTTGCGTACATTATCGAGATAACTTCCCGGCTGCTGAATGCCTAATGCGCCAGCTGCCCGATAGTACAAGATATCTTCGGCTCCGATGGTGCTCAGGCCAAAATAATTACCCTCGACAAAATTTCGGGTGGCCCATAGCAATGGAAGAAGCAAGAAAGATGCGACAAAGACGAGAACCGGGCGCAAGGCACGAGGCCGTAGCGCAAGGAAGATGCATATCGACAGCGGGATGAAATACAGAAGACTAACCGGACGAACGAGCGTTGAACACCCACCCAGGAGACCTGCAACAAGGATCGTGCGGAGATCACTGCCCGGCTTCGTCATCACGTGATAAACGGTCCAGGCTGTCAAAGTAATGAGAACTGTAGACGTGATTTCGGTTAAGAACAGATTGGCAATCCTGAGAGTTGCCATATCCAAAGACAAGACCAGGGCTGCGACGACTGCAACCAGGCGGTTACCCGTAATACGCAGGGCAAAGGCGGCAACTCCGACGATCAAAAGCACGCAAAGAGCGTGCTGTACGAAGATCAGGTATTCGACCTTTAGAGGGGCGACCTGGAAGATGAAGAGCAGGAGTGGGTAGCCCGGTGTTCGACGTAGTTCCGGCTGATGTAAGGCATTCACGAATCCTTGTCCGTGCAGAAGATTGTCAGCTGCGACCAAATAGGAAGGAGTGTCGACTCCGTAGTGCTCATGATCTAAGGCTGAATACGCTGAATGGGTCAAGAGGCCTAAGCTCAATGCAATCCATAAGACTGGTGATCCGATAGGTTTGCTAAGGGGCATGATGACTGTCTAATCTCCTGTGAGTGGATTGACCACACGCCTCGCAACGGCTAGCTTACCTAGGGTCAGCCTG
>Ga0206981_10205_pt1 | contig 17622 bp, 11 predicted proteins | sample Alteio_BWMinCont_17_FD_153312 | JGI IMG/M metagenome (GOLD analysis project Ga0206981, IMG submission 153312) | Enriched cells from forest soil in Barre Woods Harvard Forest LTER site, Petersham, Massachusetts, United States -... | ecosystem: Environmental > Terrestrial > Soil > Temperate forest >... | reverse complement strand
AAAGGAAAAAGGCAAAATGCTTGCCCGCGAGCGTGTGGCTTACCTGCGGGATAAAGACAAGCCATGGCTTGAAATTGGCGCGTTTGCGGGTGAAGGCATGTATGCCGAGCATGGCGGCTGCCCATCGGGCGGTGTAGTATGCGGAATAGGTTATGTGTCCGGCAGGCAATGTGTAATTGTTGCCAACGATGCTACGGTTAAGGCCGGGGCATGGTTCCCTATAACAGCCAAGAAAAACCTGCGTGCCCAGGAAATAGCAATGGAAAACCGCTTGCCTATAATTTATTTGGTTGATTCTGCCGGGGTTTATTTGCCTTTGCAGGATGAGATCTTCCCGGATAAGGAACATTTTGGTCGCATTTTTCGCAATAATGCAATGATGAGCAGTATGGGAATTATCCAGATTTCGGCTATCATGGGCTCGTGCGTAGCAGGTGGGGCCTACTTGCCAATTATGAGTGATGAAGCGATGATTGTTGAAGGTACCGGTTCTGTTTTTCTTGCAGGGTCTTATCTTGTAAAATCAGCCATTGGCGAGGATGTTGATAATGAAACCCTGGGCGGCGCTATAACACAATGCGAAATATCTGGTGTTACCGATTATAAACAGCCCAATGATCAGGCTGCTCTTGATTCTATCCGCAATATAATGAGCATGATCGGTGATTTTAACAAAGCCGGCTTTGACAGGATAAAACCATCCACCCCAAGACTGAAGGAGGACGATATTTACGGGATCTTACCTATAAGCCGGGAAGCTGCTTATGATATGAACGAAATCATCTTACGCCTACTGGATAATTCGGAATTTGAAGAATACAAGGCTGGTTTTGGGCAATCTATTATTTGCGGCCTTGGCCGGGTTGATGGCTGGGCGGTTGGTATTGTTGCTAATCAGCGTAAGGTTGTTAAATCAAAAAAAGGCGAAATGCAATTTGGCGGGGTGATCTATTCCGACTCGGCAGATAAAGCCACCCGTTTTATTATGAACTGTAACCAAAAGAAGATCCCACTGGTATTTTTGCAGGATGTTACCGGTTTTATGGTGGGGAGCCGCTCAGAACATGGGGGAATTATTAAAGACGGTGCTAAGATGGTGAATGCGGTTGCCAATTCAGTAGTGCCCAAATTTACCATTGTAATAGGCAACTCGTATGGGGCCGGTAATTATGCTATGTGCGGTAAGGCATATGATCCACGGCTTATTTATGCCTGGCCATCTGCTAAAATTGCCGTAATGGGAGGGAGCCAGGCCGCTAAGGTGTTGGTGCAAATGCAGGCTGCAGGCTTAAAGGCCAAAGGCGAAGATGTTAACCAGGAAAAAGAAGATCAACTATTAAAAGAAACAACAGATCGCTACAACTCGCAAACCACACCTTATTATGCCTCGGCAAGGCTTTGGGTCGATGGGATGTTCATTGTGGTATTTATAATTGTTTCACCAAGACTGAAGGAGCGCAATTATATTACTGATCCTTACTTAGATAACCAGGTAATTGCAGATACCAATAACCTGTAAATCAGTATAAAAAGAAAAAAGCAGTAGGGTAACAATTACTTTACTGCTTTTTTATTTTTAATGAAGCCTAAAATCAAGTATTTTCGCCAATTGTTTATCTAAATATTTCCGGGTGCCTGATAGCATAGTAATTATTCCAACGTATAATGAAAAGGAGAACATTGAACGGATGATCCGTAAAGTATTTTCTCTTCCTCATGATTTTCATATCCTTATTATTGACGATGGCTCGCCCGATGGTACGCAGATCATTGTTAAACAATTGCAGCTTGAATATGCTGATAAGCTGTTTATTGAAGAGCGTGCAGGCAAACAAGGGCTTGGCACAGCCTATATTCACGGTTTTAAATGGAGTATAGCCCATCAGTACGATTACATTTTTGAGATGGACGCCGATTTTTCGCACAATCCGGATGATCTGTTAAAACTTAGACAAGCCTGTATTGATGGCGCCGATGCGGTAATAGGCTCGCGTTATATTAACGGTGTAAACGTGGTTAACTGGCCAATGAGCCGTGTTCTGATGAGCTATTTTGCATCGGTATACGTTAGATTTATAACCGGTATTGACGTTAGGGATGCTACAGCAGGCTTTATGTGCTATAGGCGTAAAGTGCTCGAAACTATCCAGCTAAATAAAGTAAAGTTTGTTGGCTACGCTTTCCAGATAGAAATGAAGTACACCACCATAAAACATGGCTTTAAGCTGGTGGAGGTACCTATTATATTTACAGACCGCACATTAGGTACTTCAAAAATGTCGACAAGTATTTTCAGGGAAGCATTTTTTGGAGTGATTCAGATGAAGATCAATTCAATATTTAGGAAATATCCGGAAGGTTGAGGTAATTTCGGATGTCGGATGTTCGATTTCGGAATTTTTTATTTCTGACAATCGAACTTTACTATTTCTAAATCCGAAATCGAACATCCGAAATCCGAAATAAAAAAATTAATTTCGTCTTAGATGAATGAGAATTTAGATCCCGAGCGCGAACGCCTCTCTCCTGCCGAACGTGATATTGAAAAAGTTTTGCGGCCGCAGGTGTTTGAGGATTTTACCGGTCAGCATAAAATATTAGCCAATTTAAAAATATTTGTACAGGCTGCCCGCCAGCGCGGCGAGGCGCTTGATCATGTGCTGTTGCATGGCCCTCCCGGCCTTGGTAAAACCACGCTATCGTACATTATTGCAAACGAGATGGGGGTTGGCATCAAGATCACTTCCGGCCCCGTATTGGATAAACCCGGTGACCTAGCCGGCTTATTAACCAACCTTGAAACAGGCGATATTTTATTTATTGACGAGATCCACAGGCTTAGCCCGCTTGTTGAAGAATACCTGTATTCTGCAATGGAGGATTTTAAGATAGATATTATGCTGGAAAGCGGCCCAAATGCACGCTCAGTACAGATCTCACTAAACCCATTTACGCTTGTTGGCGCCACTACACGTTCAGGCTTGCTTACAGCACCTTTGCGTGCAAGGTTTGGAATCAATTCGCGCCTGGAGTATTACGATGCTAAATTATTAACCACTATACTTTTACGCTCATCATCCATATTAAAAACACCGATAAGCGATGAAGGCGCTTATGAAATTGCGCGCCGCAGCCGCGGTACCCCGCGTATTGCCAATGCCTTATTACGCCGCACTCGTGATTTTGCACAGATAAAAGGCGACGGTAATATTGATACCGAAATTGCCAAATTTGCCTTAAATGCGCTTAATGTTGATGAACATGGGCTGGATGAAATGGATAATAAGATCCTGAGCACAATTATTGATAAATTTAAAGGTGGCCCTGTCGGCTTAAAAACCATAGCAACTGCTGTAGGGGAAGATGAAGGGACAATTGAAGAGGTATATGAGCCTTTTTTAATCCAGGAAGGCTTTTTAATGCGTACTGCGCGCGGTCGCGAAGCCACCGAAAATGCTTATAAACATTTAGGTAAAATAAAAACAGGTGGAAATCCTTCGCTGTTTTAACCAATAGTTACTACATTTGGACTTATAAACCGATTTGACTGGTGAAGAACTTAGCCTGATTGGATAAGTAAACCTTATTCTTATGGATTCTCTTTCTGCTGGCAATCAATATTTTATAATATAATTCTCTGTTTATTTTGAATATGTACAATTATAATATTCTTAATGATAAGGAACTAACAGGCTTGCTTCAGCAAGATGATGAGCATGCATTTACCGAAATCTATAACAGATATTGGTCAAAGCTATTTGCTATTGCCGCCAATAAAATAAAAGAGCTTGACGAAGCCGAAGAAATTGTACAGGATATATTTGTTTCGTTATGGAAAAGACGGAACGAATTAGGTGTAATAGATACACTAAGCTCTTACCTTGCCGTATCTGTTAAATACCGGGTAATTAAAATTTTAGATAAGCGAAACAATCAGCAAAAATATTCTGATTATAGTCAGCATACCGTAAACCTTACTGACGATTCAACCCAACAATGGCTTGAATTTGAAGAATTACGAAACCGGTTAGCGGCTTTTGTAGCAGATCTGCCAGAAAAATGTCGATTGGTTTATCAATTGAGTCGCGATTCAGGCTTTTCCCAAAAAAGGATAGCCGCAGAATTGGGAATCTCTGAGAAAACAGTTGAAGCACATTTAGGTAAAGCATTAAAAACATTACGTACCAGGCTAAGCCAGTTCCTGTTATAAAACTCATCAAAAAAAATATTTCACATTACACTAAGGGATTTCAATCTCTCAGCGGACTTACTATTAAATATAAACCCGCTGAATGGAAAACCGTTACCAGGAATTAGCAAAAAAATGGCTGAATAAAACCATCACTCCTGATGAACAGGCCGAATTTGCAGCGTGGTATAATGCAGGTCAGGACATCCCTGTTGATATTCCATCAACATTTGCTGAAAATGAAGAAGTATTAAGGGAAAGAATATTAAATAAAATAAACCGTGATATTAAAAAAGACAATAACCGGTTTAAAATAATAATACCAACATGGTTACGTGTAGCAGCCGGCATATTGCTATTTGCAGGGTGTTTTATATCCTATTTTGTACATACCCATCCGCCGGTTAAGCACCTTGCCTTGATCCGTCAAAAACCTCAATTAAAAAACGATGTAAGTCCGGGAGGTAATAAAGCTATTTTAACACTTGCCAACGGAAGTAAAATAGATTTAAATGATGTTAAAAATGGTGTTTTAGCCAGCCAGGGCAAAACTGTGCTAAAAAAAGATAAGGACGGGCAGCTTATATACGAGGCGCCGGGCGGGAAAGCTAAAGACTCATCATCCATATACAATACCATTACCATTCCAAAAGGCGGGCAGTTCCAGATTGTGCTGAGCGATGGCAGTAAGGTATGGCTTAATTCCGCATCGTCAATTACCTTTCCCGCTGCTTTCTCAAAAACCGAAAGAAAAGTTACCGTAACAGGCGAGGTTTATTTTGAGGTAGCTAAAAACAAACACCTGCCATTCAGAGTTGTTGCGGGTAAGCAAACAATTGAAGTACTGGGAACCCACTTTAACATTAATGCTTATTCAGACGAAGACGCAATTAAAACTACTCTTATTGAGGGAAGCGTAAAAGTATCTGCTGATTCTCAAAGTGCTATTCTAAAGCCCGAACAACAATCAAGTATTTTAAATAATAAACAAGGACGTATCAGTATAAACACAGTTGATACTGATGATGTGCTAGCCTGGAAAAATGGCAATTTCCAATTTGAAAGAGCCGAAATACAGTTAATAATGCGTGAGGCCTCCCGGTGGTATGATGTAGATATTAAATATGAGAGAGAGTTGCCGCCACGGCGCTTTACAGGGAGCATATCCCGTAATGTAAATCTGTCTGAGTTATTGAAGATGTTAAAATATACCGGTATAAATTTTAAAATAGAAGGTAAAACTATAATAGTTACGCCTTAATACTGTACCTGAATAAACTATTGAAAAACAATATTGCCGGATTAACCAGCCTGGCAAAATAATGGTATTACCGTTTTTGGTAATGCTATGCCTATATGTGAATTAATCAATTATTAACAACTAAACTAAATTCAATGAGAAAATTAATACTTAGGTCCCCCTAACATTTGAGGTAATTTTTTTATGAAGAGCATAAAAAGCAACGGATAAAAAATCCGGGAAGCGTTGGAGCGCTTACCCGGGTCAATATCTGGGTTACCTCTATCCACAATCGCGAAATTGAAATAATAAGTTTTTAACCCAAACACAACAAAACTATGAAATTTAATTTTATGGTGGTACCTCTTAAACGGCATCACCTGTACAAAATTTTATTAGCTATGAAGCTAACCGCTGTTCTTATTTTTACAGCCCTTTTAAATGTAAGCGCCAAAACTTATAGTCAGAACATAAACATCCACCAGAGTAATATATCTGTTGAGAAAATATTGAAGCTGATTAAAAAACAAAGCGGTTATAATTATTTTTATGACGAAGATGCTGTAGCTAAAACTTCAAAAGTAAACATTGATGTTAACAACGTTACTGTTGAGGAAGTACTGAATCTTTGTTTTAAAAATCAACCGTTAACTTATAGAATTTTTCAGCAAACTATTGTTGTAAAAGCAAAGGACGAAACAAAACCAATATCAGATGTTGCCCAAAAGGTACAGGGAACTGTAAGCGATGCAAAAGGGCCGTTGCCGGGTGTTAGTGTAAGAGTAAAAGGCACAACAATAGGCACAGTAACCGATGTTAACGGCAAATACATTTTAAATGATATTGACGGAGGCGCAACGCTGGTATTCACTTTTATTGGATACAATACACAGGAAGTAGCTATAAACAACCGTGCAACTGTTGACGTAAAATTAACAGAAAGTCAAAAAGCTCTAAGTGAAGTGGTTGTAGTAGGTTACGGCACAACAAAAAGAATTGACCTTACAGGTGCTGTAGGCAGCGTAAATGAAAAGCAATTACAGGAACGCCCGGCAATAAACCTTGAACAGGAACTTGCCGGTAAAATTGCAGGCGTTAACGTTTCAACCAATTCAGGCGCTCCGGGTGGCGAAACCAAGATCAGGATCCGTGGTTACAGTTCTATAAATTCAAGCACCGATCCATTGTATGTTGTTGATGGTGTGGTTTGGACAGAAGGGGGTGCTTCAATCAATCCAAATGATGTAGCATCAATTGATGTGCTAAAAGATGCCTCATCAACCGCTATTTATGGTACGCGTGGTGCAAACGGCGTAATACTGGTTACTACCAAAAGAGGCAGCAATAAAAAAGGTGGAACAGTTAGTTATGATGCTTATGGAAGTATTGGCGTTTTAGCCAGGAAATTGAAAGTGCTTGATTCAAAGCAATTTTTAGCCGTTGAAGATCAATCATACGCAAATATCAAAAAGTACGACCCGGTTGGCTGGGCTGCAGGTAAATATGCTGCTGATGATCCAAAAGTTATCCGTACCGCGCTGATAGGTAAACTATTCGACGCCAATTTAAACCCGCTTTATAATGTGGATTGGCAGGATGCAACTACTCATCATGCTTTCAGTCAAAACCATAATATATCATTTACTGACGGAAATGAAACCATGAATTATGGTTTGTTTTTAAACTATGCCGATGATGAGGGGATTATCATTAACAGTTATCAAAAACGCTACAATGCCCGCTTAACGCTTGATAACCAAGTAAAATCATGGTTAAAAATTGGAGCCACTTTAAATTATAGCAATAGAGAAACCCGCACCCAGGATGATGGTACCGGAGGTAACAATATCCCCCGTATGCTGGTTGAAATGCCTTCAATTATCCCAATAAAATATCCTGATGGCACTTACGGTAAAAGAACTGATTACCCTAACATGGAAGGCGGCGATAACCCTGTAGCCCAGGCTAATGAAATTGTATCGTTACATTATAACCGTGTTTTTAGTGGTAATGGTTATGCCAATATAAACTTCTTCCCTGGTCTTGATTTCCGTACAACAATTGGTGTAACTACATCAAGCAATACTGAGCCCCACTCACAAAGCGGGCTGGTTGGCGGTTCAACCATTAATCAATCTTATAGCTCTGCCTCAATAAATCAGTATAATAATACCTTTTGGCAATGGTCAAATTACCTTACCTACAATAAAAAGTTTAATAATGTACATTCATTAAACGTTGTTGCAGGTACCGAGCGTCAAAATTTCAGTCAGTTAAAGTCTTATGGTTCAACACAGGGCCTGTCTGATAATTATTATGGTTATTACAACCTGGGCGCAGGTTCAATACCCGGTATACCAACATCAAATTATGATGCATGGCAAATGCAATCATTTTTTGGCAGGGTAAATTACGGATATAAAGACAAATACTTATTAACTGTAACAGGCCGCGAAGATGGTTCATCGCGTTTTGGTTCAAAAAACAAATATGGTTTTTTCCCATCGGCAGCTGCTGCCTGGAGAGTATCACAGGAAGATTTCATGAAGGATAACAAAACTGTATCTGACCTGAAATTAAGGTTAAGCTATGGCCTTACAGGTAATTCTGAAATTGGAGAGTATAACTCCCTTGCCAATATCAACACTATCAGTTATCCTTTTGGCGGGGCACAGTCTATCGGTACCAATTTAACCAGTATCGGAAATGATAATCTGCAATGGGAAAAAACCGCTGAATATGACTTTGGGGTTTCTTTCGGCTTGTTTAACAACCGCATTACCATTGATGCCGACGCGTATTTAAAGAAAACAAAAGCATTGTTGCTTAACGCTCCGCTTCCGGAAACAAGCGGCTTTACCAGTGTTTACAAAAACATAGGCAGTATTGAAAATAAGGGCCTTGAGTTTACAATAAACTCTGTTAACGTAAAAACAGAAAACTTTAGCTGGAACAGTAGTTTTAATATCTCTTTCCTAAAGAACAAAATATTAAACCTGGGTGCAAGTAACGACGATATTTTCCTGGGCCCTACCTTTCTATCACAATTTAACCTGATGCGTGTAGGTTTACCGGCCGGTACGTTTTGGGGGTATAAGGTATTAGGAACCTGGGGAACAGCAGAAGCTACTGAAGCTGCGAAATACGGACTTTTACCTGGTGATTTAAAGATCTGGGATAAAAATGGAGATGGAAAAATAACTGCTGCCGATAAAACAGTTCTGGGTAAATCAACACCTGACGGATATGGTACATTTGCGAATACTTTCCGTTATAAAAACTTTGATTTTGCCGTTGAGTTGCAGTTTGATTACGGTAACCAGGTAATGAACCTAACCAGGCACTCAGGCCAGGACAGAACCGGGCAGGCTAACAGCTATGCTACCGTGCTTAATGCCTGGACGCCTACCAATCAAAATACCGATATAGCCGAAGACAGGCCTGCTTATGTTCGCTATCAAACAGAGATCTATTCAACTAAGGTTGAAAATGGCTCGTTTATCCGGGGCAAAACAGTAACACTTGGTTATACCTTCCCTACATCTACCATTTCAAAAATAAAAATGAGCCGTTTAAGGATCTACGCCCAGGCACAAAACCTGTTCTTAATAACTAAATACACCGGTTATGATCCTGAAACTTCCACTTATAACGGCACAAGTAACTTTACCCAGGGAATACTGTTTTATGATTATCCGAAACCAAGAACTTTCCTGCTTGGATTAAATGCTAGTTTTTAATTAAATATTAAAGTAGAAACATCATGAAATTTAATATAAAAAAATACAGGATCGGGTTTATGTTACTGATCCTTACGTTTACAATAAGTAGTTGCAAAAAATATCTTGATGAAAAAGATAACAGCAACTTTGTAAAAACAAATTACTTTCAAACAGCGTCGCAAGCGCAAACTTTCGTTAACGGCCTTTACAACCAGCTTAAGTTGTTTCAAAACGGCGATGCTTATGGCGAAGCTCCATTTATTACTTTGGAATTGTTTGCCGGTCATGCTACATCACTTGGCCAAAGTGTTAACAACAGCAACGTGATCCATCAGCGTACCGATGCTGTTAATCCCGGCTTTGAGGATGTTTGGCAAAACAGTTATAACGCTATTGCCAATGCAAACCTGGCGCTTGAACGGATCCCCAGTGTTAGTATGGATAATGTAACAAAAAGTAAATTGCTTGGCGAAGTTTATTTTTTAAGAGCTTTCTTTTACTATCATTTGGTAAGGCTTTATGGCGATGTACCGCTGATAACCCAATCAGTTACTATTGACAGCCCTGACCTTTACCCTGCACGAACAGATTACAAACAGGTTTATGCACAAATAATAAGTGATCTGCAGGCAGCTGAAGCATCGGGCTTACCGGCAACAGATCAAACCGGAAGGGTGTCACTTGGCGCTGTACAAACGTTACTGGCAAGCGTTTATCTTACAACCGCAGGCTACCCAATGCAAACCACTGCTAATTACGCACTGGCTGCTACCGAAGCTCAAAAAGTACTTGCTAACTATACACTTTTTGACAATTATGCCTATTTGCATGATAATGCGCATAAAAACCAGGGGGAACTTATTTTTCAAAAGCAATATTTAGTTGGGGTATCTACAAATGCCATTACACAGTTAACGGTTCCCTTTAATTTACCCGTTGGTGCTTATGGCGATCACTTAGGCGCCATGATACCTACCAATGAGTTTTTTGCCAGCTATGAACCCGGGGATTTGCGTACCCAAGAGCGCCAGTTTTATTTTTCGAGTTATCCGCAATTTGGTAATAGTGCCATTACAATTGTTTTTGGCGAGCATTGTCTTTATAAGTATTTTCATGTTGAAAGTGCCCTTGGCAATGGTATATGCGATGAGAACTGGACTTTGCTGCGCCTGCCCGAAGCAATGCTGATTTATGCTGAAGCAACAAATGAAGTTAGCGGCCCTACGGCTGATGCCTACGCCCAGATAAATAAAATAAGGGCACGCGCCTTACTCTCTGCGCTAAGCGGCTTGTCAAAAGATGATTTCCGTACCGCCATATGGAAGGAACGCTATCATGAGCTGGCTTATGAAAATAAGGCCTACTTTGACATTCAGCGTACACACATGGTTTATGATGTGATCAACAATAAGTTTGGTGATGCCCTAAGTACTCCTACTGAGCAGGGAGTGACCATGAAATCGCAATATTTGTTGTGGCCAATTCCGCAACGCGAGATGAACACCAATAAAAAGCTCACCCAAAATACAGGTTGGTAAAAATATCAATATAAAAGACCGGTTATCCAACCGGTCTTTTATATTTACAGCTTAAACTATTATTGAACATTAATGAAAAAACTATTCATTGTTTTAGCTCTCCTCTCCCCGCTGTTAACATTAGCACAACCCGGTAGCAAACCTTCACTGGTTGATTATATAAACCCATTAATGGGTACCGATTCAAAGTATGATCTTTCGAATGGGAACACCTACCCCGCTATAGCATTACCCTGGGGGATGAATTTTTGGACGCCACAAACCGGTAAAATGGGTGACGGCTGGCAATATACCTATGATGCTCATAAAATAAACGGCTTTAAACAAACTCATCAACCATCCCCATGGATGAATGATTATGGACAGTTTGCCATAATGCCAGTTACCGGGCACTTAAATGTATCGCAAAATGGCCGGGCCAGCTGGTTTTCGCACAAGGCGGAAACTGCTAAACCTTATTATTACAGCGTTTATCTTGCAGACCATGATGTGTTGGCTGAAATTACACCTACAGAACGCACTGCTCAGTTTCAGTTCACTTATCCAAAAAACGATAGCTCATATGTTGTGATCGATGCTTTTGACAGAGGTTCATATATCAAAGTTATCCCCGGCGAAAATAAGATCATCGGCTATTCAACCAAATATGCCCGGGGTCCGCTAAAAAACTTTAAAAACTATTTTGTTATTTATGTTGATAAACCAATAACTATGGCGCATACTTACAGTGACAGCACTGTAACTGATTCGTTAGAATTGCACGCCAAACATGTAATGGCGGTTATCGGTTTTAAAACTGGTCATGATGAAAAGGTACATTTACGAGTATCTTCATCATTTGTAAGCATAGAGCAGGCAGAGATCAACCTGAAAAGAGAACAAGGAAACGATGGCTTTGCTGTTACCGAGCAAAAAGCCAAAGATGTTTGGAACAAAACATTAAACCGCCTTTCAGTTGAAGGCGGTACAGTTGATCAAACCCGCACCTTTTATTCATGCCTTTACCGCATGTTGTTTTTCCCTAATAAATTGTACGAGCTTGATGCCAACAACCAGGTAATTCATTACAGCCCGTACACCGGCAAAACCATGCCGGGCTATATGTTTGCCGGTACCGGCTTTTGGGATACCTTCAGGGCGCTTTATCCCTTCTTAAACCTTGTTTATCCTTCAATTAATAAAGAGATGCAGCAGGGCCTTGTAAACGACTACAAGGAAGGCGGCTGGTTGCCTGAGTGGTCAAGCCCGGGTTACTCCAATGTGATGATCGGTAATAATTCGGCTTCGGTAGTAGCCGATGCTTATTTAAAAGGGGGTAAAGGCTATGATATTAATACTTTGTATGATGCCCTGGTACATGGAGCAAACAATGCAGGCCCTGCTGGAACAGGCCGCACAGGCGTAGAATATTATAACAAACTAGGCTATGTTCCTTACGATGTTAAAATAAATGAAAATGCTGCCCGCACACTTGAGTATGCATATGATGATTTTACTATTTATCAATTAGGTAAAGCGTTAAACAAACCTGCTTCTGAAATTGAGATCTTTAAAAAGCGAAGCATGAACTATAAAAACCTGTTTGATCCGTCAACCGGGTTAATGCGTGGTAAAAACAAAGATGGTTCATGGGAAACCCCATTTAATCCATTTAAATGGGGTGATGCATTTACCGAAGGTAACAGCTGGCATTATAGCTGGGGCGTATTTCATGATATCCAGGGTTTAGTAAACCTGATGGGTGGCAAAAAGCAATTTATTGCCAAGCTTGATTCCGTATTTATTCTCCCTCCTATTTTTGACGATAGCTATTACGGCGAAGTGATCCATGAGATCCGCGAAATGCAGATAGTGAATATGGGGCAATATGCACACGGTAACCAGCCAATTCAGCACATGCTTTATTTATACAACTACGCGGGCGAACCGTGGAAGACCCAATACCATGTACGCGATGTAATGAACAAACTTTACAAAGCTACTCCCGATGGCTATTGCGGTGATGAGGATAACGGGCAAACATCAGCATGGTACGTATTTTCGGCCATGGGTTTTTACCCGGTATGCCCTGCGGTTGATCAATATGTGTTAGGTGCACCGCTATTTAAAAAACTTACTTTAAACCTGGAGAACGGGAAAAAAATAGTTATTAATGCCCCCAATAATAGTGATGATAATTTATATATCAACACCATGAATGTAAATGGCAAACCATATGATTTAAACTGGATAAGTCATACTTTATTAAACCAGGGTGGAGTTATAAACTATAACATGTCGGCAAAGCCAAATAAACTGCGCGGTATTAAAGCCGGAGATGTGCCTTATTCTTTATCAACTGAAAAATAATTTATTTATGAAGCATCTTGTAAGTTATAGCCTGAAAGCAATTATGCTGGCAGCGATAATGTTTATTTGTGTAGCCTGTGTAAATGCACAAAGTACATTCAGAGTTGGCGTAGCAGGCCTGAATCATGATCATATTTACAATATTTTAAATGATTACAGCAAAGGCCGGGTAAATATTGTAGGCATAGCCGAACCCAATAAACATCTGTGGGAGAAATACGGCAAACAATTCCATATCCCCGACTCCCTGTTTTTCACTGATTTAAAAACTATGGTTGCTAAACGTAAGCCTGCAATTGTGTTGGGGTATAACGCAGTTGGCAACCATGTTGATGTAGTAGAAGTATGTGCGCCACTCGGCATCCCTGTAATGGTTGAGAAGCCTTTAGCGGCAACTTTGGTACAAGCCAAACGAATTGAGGCGCTTGCAAATAAATATCATATAACCGTGTTAACTAATTACGAAACAACATGGTATCCATCTTTCCAGGGTGTGTATGATATTGTAAATAAAGACAGCATTGGCGCTATCCGTAAAATGGTTGCCCATGATGGACACCAGGGCCCGCGTGAAATTGGCTGCAGCGAAGAGTTTTTAGCGTGGCTTACTGATCCTGTTTTAAACGGAGCAGGCGCCCTGAACGATTTTGGTTGCTATGGCGCTGATTTAATGACCTGGCTAATGCATGGCCAAAGGCCAATTGCTGTTTCAGCAGTTGCTAAACATTATAAACCGAATATTTATCCGAAGGTTGAAGATGATGCAACCATAACCGTGGAATATCCCACAGCTACAGGCTTAATAGAAGGATCATGGGCATGGCCCTTTGGCATTAAAGATTTGGAAGTTTTTGGCGACAGAGGCTATCTGCATGCAACTGATATGAAAAATCTGAACATGAGGATGCGTGAGAACAAAAAAAGCGTAATAGATTTAAAACCATTGGCAGAACCCAACAATGACCCTGTTAATTACTTTAATGCCTTTTTGCAAAAGAAGATAAACGGTGATGATGATCGTACCTCATTAAAGTATAACATGATAGTGATGGAGATCCTGGATGCTGCTAAAAGATCAATTAAGGAAGGGAAGCGGATAGTGTTGTAGATTTATAGGTTGATTGGGTTGACTAAGTTGGATTGAGTTGATTAGGTTGGTAAGAAAAACAATATTAAGAAACCTAATCAACTCAATCTAACCCAATCCAACTTAATCCAACTTAAACAATTAACTAGAAGAAAAAAATATTATTTTTGCCGCAGTTTAAAACATTCAATCCCTCTATAATCTATATATGATAAAACAACTTTTTACTGCGGCTGGCCTCTGTTTTTTAGGTTTGGCAGCGTCTGCGCAAGGTAATAGTGCGGCTATTATGGCCCGCAAACAGGTTCCAATAGTTTGTTACCACCAAATCCGCGACTGGAGGCCAAAAGATTCAAAGAACGCAAAGGATTATATTATCCCGGTACAATCTTTTAAAGATCATATTAAAATGCTGGCTGATAGCGGCTATCATACCATATTGCCCGATCAGTTATATGATTACCTTACTAAAGGTACTCCCCTGCCAAGCAAGCCCATTATGCTTACTTTTGATGATACCGATCTCGATCAGTTTGAAATAGCGCGCCCAACATTAAAAAAGTATGGTTTTAAAGGTGTCTATTTTATTATGACGGTTTCATTAGGAAGACCGCATTACATGAGCAAGGAGCAGGTTAAACAATTATCTGACGAAGGAAATATAATAGGCAGCCATACCTGGGATCATCATCGCGTAGATAAGTATAAACATGACGCTAATCCTAAAAAAGACGATTGGCTGGTACAAATTGATAAACCAACCAAAAAACTGGAAGATATTACCGGTAAAAAAATAAATTACTTTGCTTATCCTTTCGGTGTATGGAAAAAACCTGTTTTACCTGAATTGAAAAAGTATAACTTTAAACTGGCCTTCCAGTTGGCTGACAAACGTGATGAGAATGATCCGCTATTAACCGTTCGCAGGATCTTAGACAGTGGCTATTGGACTACAAAGACATTCAGCAGCAGTATAAAACACAGTTTTTAATCATTAAAAAGCAAAATAAGAAGCCTCTTTTCAAAACGGAAAGGGGTTTCTTCTTTTAATATTGGGCCTTAAGTCTGTTTCCCGGATACCCACCTTATTGCCTTATCAAGCTGATCTAATGGAAAGAACCGAAACTTACCGGGAATAACATATTTAAAAAGATCGCTGTATCCCATTACACCTTTTTGATCAGTTACAATGGCAACCCGTCCCCATTTAAAGAAATATCTGAACCCGATTTTTATATTGCCTCCCCACGCCCCGCTGGCAAAATTCCGGATATCTGTTTCAAGCACCAATACAAAGTTGATCCTGCTGGTTTTTTTAAGCAGTTCGTCAATTACATCGGTCAATGCATCTTCATATTCCTTTTCGGTGACTTCAGCAAATGCATGGATTCCGACTACATGTGGTGGCAAATCGTAAATTGGCTGAAGCATATGTTATATTTTGTAAACATCAACAATAATTACACCACAAATAAAAAAACAAACAATTATGTTAAATAAATGTCACAATGGTTAAAACCAGACAAATGTAGCCTATTAGTAAACTTTAGTTTTGTATTATCTTTGCATAAATGCAGCAAAACAAGTCAGCATACAGCCAGCTTATTAAAACTGAGGCCAAAAACCTGGGCTTTCTGTTTTGTGGGATCTCAAAAGCTGAATTTCTGGAGGAAGAAGCGCCAAGACTTGAAACATGGTTAAAGAAAAACATGCATGGCGAAATGCAATACATGGAAAACCATTTTGATAAACGGCTTGATCCCCGTTTGCTGATTGATGGGGCAAGGTCTGTTATATCATTAGGCTTGAATTATTATACCGATCAGCCACAGATTGACCCCTTAAGTCCCAAGATATCAAAATACGCATATGGCTCTGATTACCATGGTGTTATAAAAGACAAACTAAAGCAACTGCTTGAAATTATAAATGACCGAATAGGCGAAGTTGGCGGCCGTGCTTTTGTTGACTCCGCCCCGGTACTTGACAAGGCATGGGCAAAAAAAGCAGGCCTGGGCTGGATCGGAAAAAATACAAATCTCATTAATCAAAAAGCTGGCTCTTTCTTTTTTTTAGCAGAGCTGATTGTAGATATTGAGTTGGAATATGACATTGCCCCTACTGCAGACCATTGCGGAACCTGTACAAGGTGTATTGATGCCTGCCCTACCGAGGCTATAGTTGCTCCTTATATTGTTGATGGCAGCCGTTGTATCTCTTACCTAACCATCGAGCTTAAAAAAGAGATCCCCGAGGAGTTTAATAATAAAATGGACAACTGGATGTTTGGCTGCGATGTTTGCCAGGATGTGTGTCCCTGGAACAAATTTTCTGTACTGCATAATGAACCCGCCTTTACCCCGCATGCCGACTTGCTTAACCTGAACAAGCAGGATTGGGATGAAATAACTGAAGACGTATTTCAGAAGGTATTTAAAAACTCCGCAGTAAAAAGAACAAAGTTTAGCGGACTTAAGCGTAATATATCTTTTCTGAGTAGTGATCAGAGGTTAGAGACCAGAGATTAGTTAAATCTTCGAAACTGTAATTTCTCCACTAACCTCTGGTCTCTAATTAACTAATCTCTAACACTCACCCCTTTTTAAACTTATCCGCAAGCTGTTTCAGCATATCATCGTTAACCGGAAGAGCAGGACCATCATCCTTCTTTTTAAAGGGTTTATTTTCAGGTCTCGGGTGATTAGTGGTTTTTAAGTGATCAGGCTTATGAAATTCTCTTTTTACCTGGTTCTCTGCCGGCCTGGCTTCCGCCTGTGTTTCCTGTATTTTTTGAGTCACCTGCTGTTGCTGCGCTTGCTGTTGCTTGGCATAACGCTCTGCATTTTTCTTAGCGTTCCAGCGGGTATAGATCTCTTCCAGCTTACGTTTGGTGTATAATGGAAAATCGCCCTGCATCATCCATGAATAATAGCTGGGCTCAATTTTCAGCACATCTTCAACAGGCTTACCCTTATGTTTTCCAAAATTAAAGGTCTCTTCGCCGCTTTCGTTATAAACCATGCGCCCGGCAAAATCAACCGGTTTGTTCAGGTTAGTAAAGTGATGTAATGCTTCCACATCATTTACAACCGGTTTTGAGCGGTTCCCCTTTTTATCTTCCCATTCAACATTTTCATATTTGGCTATCTGGGCAAGCAAAACCTCCATGGTAGCGCGGGTATCAGCTTCGGCCGAGTGGGCATTTATTATTTGTTTATCACAATAAAACTGGTAAGCAGCTTTTAATGTACGTTGTTCCATCTGGTGAAATATGTTCTGCACATCCACAAAATGGCGCTTATCCAAATCAAACATGACATTGGCGCGCAAAAACTCCTCCATCAGCATAGGTATATCAAATTTGTTGGAGTTATAGCCAGCAAGATCACTTATATCAATAAATTCAGCTACCTGCGCGGCTATTTCCTTAAAAACAGGCTCATCCTTTATATGCTCATCATAAATGCCATGTACCAGCGATGATTCTAACGGAATTG
>Ga0206981_10204_pt1 | contig 17667 bp, 12 predicted proteins | sample Alteio_BWMinCont_17_FD_153312 | JGI IMG/M metagenome (GOLD analysis project Ga0206981, IMG submission 153312) | Enriched cells from forest soil in Barre Woods Harvard Forest LTER site, Petersham, Massachusetts, United States -... | ecosystem: Environmental > Terrestrial > Soil > Temperate forest >... | reverse complement strand
CAGATGTCCGTCATACCACGACACACCTTCCGCAAACGCCAAAACGCTCGCCGGATTCACAAAGGAGTAGGGCGGCGCTCCCGTCTCTGTAGATAGAGTCACGTCCTGCCGGTTCAGCGCCGTTTGCGGTGTGCTGGCCTGATTTTCAAGTGGGAATACCTGGTGCAGGTAACCGAAACGCGTGTCAAAGACCAATTTGTTTCGCACCGTGCTCGTCCACTCTGCCTGCAAGATATAAGCCGGTTCAATCTGGCGCCAGGCAGCATCGGCGCTCACAAATGCGTAGGAGGTGTCGCGCCGGAAAAACCTGTTCTGTTCGTTGAACCACCAGACGAAGTCCAGGTGGTTGTTTTTTGAAAGCGCATAATCGCTGCGCAGCGTCGTATTGCTCTGGTGATTCGGATCGGTGGTGGGCGTGCCATCGGGATTGGTGACGGACAGAACGCTCTCCTTCAGGTCGTACAGACGCCACGAACCGAACAGCCACCACCTATCCATCAGCAGCGGCCCTCCCAGGTTCGTGGCAACATCTCTGGCCATAATGAAAGGTGTACCGGAGGGCACAGGAACACCCTGGTAGACGGGATCGGAAATGGTGGCTTGTGTACTCGCCGACTGGTAATAGGCCGCGGCCAGGCCGTGCATTTGGTTGGCGCCCGACTTCGGCACCAGGTTCATATAGACACCACCAACGGCAACATCGGCCGGTGCACTATCTGTCACTACCTGCAGTTGCGACAGCGAGTCGTCATCGACATAAAAGGAAGTGTATCCGCCGCTCGATCCCGGCCAGTTCAGACGAAGCCCGTTGAAGCTGTAAACCTGATCGCCGGGAAGGCTGCCGTGAACTTGCATCACCGACTGCTGAAAACTCTGGCTTCCCGCTATATCGAAGTCACTCGACGCCACTCCCGGCGCCTGCGCAACCGTCGAAAAGGTATCCCGCCCGCTAGGAAGATTCTCCAGAAGAGCTTCATCAAAGGTGGTGCTCGAGGTGTTGTTGGTCGTATCGATAACCACCGTATCCGCCTGAACTTCGACCGTTTGCTGATTCGTGCCAACCGATAACTGCAGGCTGACATTCGCTGTAAACCCGGCGGTAATCACGATGTTCGACCGCTCCTCCGGCCTGAATCCCGACATTGTGTAAGTGAGTCGATATGTGCCCGGCGGGAGCGAGTCAATCAGGTAGTTACCTGCAACATCGGTCGTGAGATTTCTCGGATGCATGATTGCCGGCCCTTCCGCGACAATCGACGCGTTTGGGAGAACAGCACCGGAAGAGTCGGTGACGACCCCGCGAATTGCGCCGGTGATGGCAACCTGGCCCGAAACGAGTGCGGGGCTTATGCACAGGAAGAACAGAACGATCCAACCTCTCTTATGCATGATTTCTCCTTCTCGTGAATGACCTGCTTCAAGCCTGAAAGGCGACACAGTGAATTCGCGGATTCGAGTGAAAACTCTGCGTTTGTCTTCGAGTACCCAAAGACACGGGCGCTAACCGCGCGAGTGGTTCTTGCGAGAATCGTCCTGGATATCGGCGACTGCGAAACCTAATGTTGAAGAGAATTAGAAAGCATCGAGAAATGCGAGCAAGAAGCTGCACCGAGATGCTGCTCTCGGAGATTACGACCTAACGCATCCTCCCGCTGGTGAGCGGTGGGAACAGAATGCGGCATTAAGCCGTACAAATCGTTCTGGCAACACTACCGATGGTTTGAGTCTTGCCGGTCGATGCTGCAATCGTGCTGGGGAACACCAAACCCTTGGTTGGAGCATGGTTCAAGCAATAGGCCCAGCCGGAAGGAACGTGGGACGACCAAATGGTCGGCGCCTTTGGAAGAATGTATACAATGTTGTGAACCAGAAGTCAATTCCTATTGAAAGTTCTCAGGTCGCATAAACGTCAGTTGATTCTGCCACAATGCAAAGAGGCTTCACGGTAGTGTTGTTTCGTCACGTCAATCGGGCAACTCGTCCCAGAATCTTAAAGGAGAACTGACTCAGCCATGTTATCGCTCTACCGATTTCGCTTCGTCGTCGTGTCAGCTGTCATTCTCCTTATGCCCGCTTCGAGGGCTGTCACAGAACCGCTCACCATCAGCCAACTCCTCGATATTCGTCACCCCTCTGAGCCCGTCTGGTCCCCCGACGGCAGGCACATCGCCTATCTTTGGGATCGCTGCGATGTCGTGAACCTGTACCTGGCGGACCCCGTCAGCGGAGTTCAGCCCCGCGCACTGACTCATTTCGAAGAGGGCAAAGTCGCGAACGCCTTCTGGTCCCATGACGGCAATTCGGTCTACTTTACTCATGGTGACAAGCTTTGGAATGTTCCCGAGGCAGACGGCTTACCCGTCGTGGTGTGGACCATGCCGGCCGCCACCGGTCTGCTCGAGCCATCGCCGGATGGAACGCAGTTAGCCGCTGCGGTTCCTGATTCAAGCGGCGGCCAAACCCTTGTCGTGCGTACTCTCGCAACCAATGCCACGCGCACGCTGGCGCTGAACAACGGGACGATCTATAGCATTCGCTGGTCGCCAGATGCTCAGCGCATCGCTTTCATCGGAGACGGCAAGCTCATCTCACATGACACCTCTCCCCAATACTCGGGCGACAAGCTGATCTATCGCGCCACGGAGTATGTAAATGGGCATCTCTATGTGGTACCCGCAAAAGGCGGTGTGCCGATGATGCTGCCCGGCCATGAATCGGAATACGAAGGAGCAAACTGGGTAGGAGATTCGCGCCTCGTTTATGAGCGGCAGTCGGCCGATTTCAAGGATCGCATCATCGTGACAATCGATGCCGACAGCGGCGCGGAGCATGTCCTGCACACCGATCACGACCCAACTTTCTGGAGCCTGCCCGATGATGAAGCCGGCGGAGAGCCGCTTCCCTCGCCCGACGGCAAATGGATCGCATGGATCAGCGATGCTGCCGACGGTTGGGATCATCTCTATATCGCGCCCTCAGACGGAGGCCAGCCAATCCAACTCACCAGCGGACACTCCGAAGCGTGGCGGCCTGCCTGGTCTCACGATAGCCACTCGCTGGCCTTCGACATCAACGATGCCGATCACCCCGGCGATCGCCGCGTGGGCGTGGTCTCCATCGGGGCGGATCCTGCACCGCACTCCGTGCGATATAGGGCCAGCGCGGAGGGAACAAACACCGAACCCCACTGGTCGCCCACGGATAACTTGCTCGTCTATCAACATACGGACTGGCAGAATTCGGCAGACCTCTACACAATCGCGACCAGCGGAGATGGCGCGCCCGTTCGACTTACTAACTCCATGCCCGGCACTCTTGATAAGTCGCTCTTGGTAAGACCTGAGTATGTAACCTTTCCCGGAGCGGATGGTACTCCGGTTCCCGGCTGGCTGTTCGTTCCAAAAGACCCGGATCGCAGCAAAAAACATCCTGCGATCGTCTGGATCCACGGCGATGGAATCAATCAAGACTACGATGGCTGGCATATCCAGCGTAACTACGCCGTCTACTACAGTTTTCATCAATATCTGCTGCAGCAAGGGTATGTGGTGTTTGCTCCCGATTATCGCGGCAGTATCGGATACGGAAGCAAATGGCGTTCCGCCGTCTATTTGGATGTTGGCGGCAAAGACGCTGAAGATGCCTCGCGTGCGGGCGAATATCTCGCCACTCTGCCCTATGTCGATGCGAGCCGAATGGGAGTTTGGGGCCTCTCTTATGGTGGATTCTTTACACTTATTGCGGTAACTCGCCATCCATTGCTGTTTCGCTCTGCGGTTGACGTAGCCGGAGTCGTCGATTACGCCTTGTACTACGACGATCCGTACCACGGGGATTGGACCGCCAGCCGCATCGGCACCCCCCAGCAGAATCCCCAGGTCTACGCCAATGCTTCGCCGGTTTCTCACATCGGTGAGCTGCAACGTCCGCTGCTGATCCTGCACGGCACCGCGGATGTGAATGTGCCCTTCATCGAATCGGTGCGCCTCATCGACGAAGCCCTCAAGCAGAAAAAAGGCGATCTCATTTCGTTCATGATGTACCCTGGCGAATTCCACTACTTCAGCCGCGAGCAGGTGCTTAGCGACGCATGGCAACGCGTCGATCGATTCTTTGCGGTCACGCTCCAGCCCGAGCAACAGCAACCAGGCAAGCGATGACTTACCGGCCAATGTTATGGTTCAGGAGATTTCCTTCCCGAACTTACTATAGGAATTGAGGGTTTATGCGCACCCTGTTACTGAATGCAACCATCGTTGACTGCACTTATCCTGAACCACGGTTCGGAAACATCCTCATAGAAGATGGACTGATTCGTGAGATTGCACAGAAGACATCGCCGTCGATGGACTCCCAGGTGATCGATGTCAAAGGACGGACCGTCATCCCCGGCCTGATCGACTGCCATGTTCACGTAGTCGCCGGCATGATGAACCTGGCTATGAATGCGCAGTTGCCGGCTCCTATTGCCGTGCTTCAATCGGCTCGCATCATGAAGGGAATGCTGGAACGCGGATTCACTACCGTGCGCGACGTCGGAGGAGCCTCATTCGCTCTCGCGGAGGCTGTCGAGCAGGGCCTCACGCCGGGGCCGCGACTTATTGTCTGCGGAAAGGCACTCTCGAAAACCGGTGGCCACTCCGATAGCCGCCCGCGCTACGATACTTTCGACGCCAATCGTTGGGCAGGCAATGTCGGAGCTCTCGGACGTGTGGCCGATGGAGTGGACGAGGTGCGCCGGGCATGCCGTCAGGAACTGCGTTCGGGAGCGGCCTTTATCAAGGTGATGGCCAACGGAGGCGTCGCCAGTCCCACCGATCCGGTTTCCTGGCTCGGCTACTCAGAAGATGAACTCAAAGCTGCTGTTGAGGAAGCTCGCGATGCGAAAACTTATGTTGCTGCTCACTTGTACACGGCGGAGGGAATTGCAAGGGCTGTGAATTGCGGCGTACATTCGCTGGAACATTGTAATCTCATCGATCGAAATGCGGCGCAAATGGCGGCGAAGGCGAAAGCAGTCGCCGTACCGACACTGGTGACATACGAAGCGCTGGCTCAGGACGGCGCGGCGCTCGGGCTGCCTGCATCTTCCGTAGCCAAGATCGAAGATGTGAGACAGGCAGGTATTGAGAGCCTCTCCATTCTGCGCGATGCCGGCGTCACTATCGCCTTTGGGACCGATCTGCTCGGCGAGACTCATGTCCGGCAAAGCGAGGAGTTTTCCATTCGCTCTCAGGTTCTTCCGGCTGCAGAAATACTCGCGAGTGCAACCACGGTGGCTGCCAAACTTATTGGCATGGAGGGGCGTCTCGGAATCATCGCAGAAGGCGCGATCGCGGATATCCTTGTTGTCGATGGTGCGCCGCTCAAAGATATTCGTATCCTCTCCGATCCAGGCAGGAATCTTCGCCTGGTCATGAAGCAGGGTGTGATACATCATCGGAGCTCTCTGTAGAGGCTCACGATTGCCAACCGCCCGGCTGAGTCGAGTCGATCGATCGTCCGGCCAAATCGATGGGCGCTTCCACATCTTCGGCGTTCGCTATTGTTGTTTGACTTGCGGGGTCAACCCCATTCGCTGAGCCAGGTCTCGGAATCGCGGGTCGGAACGCAGCGAGTCAAAGGCAGGGTCGACATTCATCAAGGTCCCAAGAGTTACGCGTTCCTCATAGTTGCGCTCTAGCCATTTCAGCGCTCTTTCCTTGTCTCCGAGCCGTGCATAAGTCTGCGGAATGTCGAATTCGCCAATATTCCGCACCACTTTGTCATTCGACGTTAATAGTTGCTTCCAGAATCCAGCGCCGCCTTCCGCCGCCACTGCCTTTCTGAGCGCAACTTCCTCAGATGAGGCCGATTTCACAAAGCGATGGTCGCCTGCAAGGAGTCGCCCCTTCGTGAGTTCGCCGATAGCATTCTGATATTGCCCAAGTTGCGCGTAAAGCCAGGCAAAATGATAGTGAGTTACAAAGAAATCTGGATCCAAGTCGATCGCCTTCTTAAATTGCTCCTCCGCATAGTCATATTTCCTGGCATAGAAATAGGTACACCCCAAAACGGTATTGTCCATCCGGGAAAACGGATCAAGTTCCAGAGCCTTCTTCATTTCGAAGATGGCTTGGTCTGACTTGCCAAGCGGCGTAAGGTAAGTCCACGCGTACCGATAGTGGGCATCAGCATAGTTCGGGCTGAGCTCAATCGCTCGCTTGAACTCCCGCTCCGCACCTTGCCAGTCATATTCAAAGTCTGCTTTTTCCGCTCCGAGCGCGGCATGCGCTTCGGCAAGATCGTCGTCCAGCTCTAACGCTCTGGTGGCCGCTGCCTTCACCTTTGGGTCGAAGTCCTGCGGAGATCCAGTCGCCCGGGCCAGATAGGAATCGGCAAGCCCTGCGTAAGCTAATGCAAAGCCTGGGTCCTTCTCGCTCGAGAGTTGAAAATACTCTATGCTCTTGTCGATAGCCTCAAAGGTCCGCTGCTTCAGATAAAAATGACCTTTGAGGTAAAGCTCATAAGCCTCAGGATTTGGGGCGTATTTGTTGACCGATCGGACGCCATAAAGTACCGTAAGTTTCACCTGAACTTGTTGTGCAATGGCCCTGCCCAATTCGTTCTGTAGCGAAAGCAGTCCGCCAGTTTCACGGTCATAGTTGTGCGCCCAAAGATGTACCTGATCCTTGACGCGTATCAGTTGAGCGGAGATGCGAGCGCTCCCAGCCTCACGCCGAACACTACCCTCAAGAATGTAATCGACTCCCAATTCATGCCCGATTTGAGCGATTGTCTTATTGGTGTGCTTATACGCCGCAGCTGAGGTTCGCGCGATCACGCCGAGCTGTTCCGGATTGAGTTCTCCCAGATCGGTAATCGTTTCTTCCGTCAGGCCATCGCTGAAGAACTCTTGCTCAGGGTCGTTGCTCAGATTGACAAATGGCAGCACCGCCAGCATCACCCGGTGCGGCGTCACGGCGGAGCTCGACCGCGCCCGCACACGCAACACATAGATGCCTGTGGCCAGCAAAACGCCAAGGACCGCCAGGGAAACAATCCATCTGAGCCTCCAAAACGAGGGCGAGGCGGAAGATGCCGTGGCCGAACCAGGTTCGACTTGCGGTGTTGCGGCCTCCTGGTTAGTCCCGGCGTCACGGTCAAAACCCGAACGGCTCACCTCTGTCACCGATGCGATGAACCGATACCCTTTGCCAGTGACCGTTTGAACATAGACCGGGTTTTCTGAATCGTCTTTCAGAATCTGACGAATCTTGCGGATAGCCGAGTTGATGCTGTTGTCGGTATCGAGGAAGACATCCTTTCCCCAGATCCTGGCCACAATGTCTTCTCGACTGACCAGTTTCCCCTGGCGCTCGACCAGCAAGCACAGGATCTCCATGGGGATTCGCTCCAGCTTCAGAGGCATTCCCGAACGGCGCAGTTCAAAGCCGACCCGGTCTAACTCAAGGTCATCTCCGAATCTCACCACGTCCGCGGACATGTTGCCACCCCTGTCGGAAGACTACAACGAATCGATCCGTTTCCGACAACAAGGAGCGTTTACAATAACTTGATTTCGTCATGAAAAAGTAACGCAACCGTCAGACGCGCGTTATTGCCAACGCATCCTGGTTCCTGCCATCTCCTCCCTGACTGTGGCACGAAGGCCTAGCCAACTCATTCTCGAACGGGAAGACATGAAGGCTTTGTTCTGCAAGGGCACCGCGTGGTGGCTCTAAAGTTCATTTGAAATTGTTTTAGGCTAACTCGGCACCAAAGGAGTTCCGAAACTCAAGCGGATTCTCCGCTCTACTGGCCCTTGATTCCCGGCTTGACTGCGGTCTGCGTCTTCGCCTCGGTCATCATTTGTTTCACTTTGTCTTTTCCTTCGTAGTCAGGGTTGGCCGCCAGCAGCTTCTGCCAATCATCGATCGCGCCCGCGACATCTTTCTTCCCTTTCCACCTGACCAGGCCAAGGTTGAACAGTGTGTTCGGATTATTCGGCGCAAACACGAGCGCCTTATTGAATTCCGCGATCGCCGCGTCGGCGTTGCCCATGTACCAGTAGGCTGTCGCCATATCGGTCCGCACCGATGCGTCAGAGGGCTTGGCCTTGAGGGCGCGCGCGTAGTAGTCGATCGCGATCGGATATTGTTGCGCGTCGTAATAGAAGTTGCCAATGCTCGTCAGCAAATCGAGATTATTGGGATCCGACTTGAGTTTATCCAGCATTGGTGCAGCTTGCGCGTCCGCCATTTCTTTCAATCGAGCGGGACTGGGCGCCTGGGGCGTCGAGTTGGCCTCGATCTTCCCCGGCGCTGCAGTAGCTCCCACGGATGCAGTTACAACAGAACTGAGCGGTCCCCGGAGGAACCAGCCGCCTGCGATTCCCACCAACAGGCAGGCCACTGCCAGCATATTCCCCTGCCCGCTTGTCCATTGCTTCTTTGAAGTTTGACTTGTGTTTGTCATGGTTGCCCCGCTCCTTGGATCCGCTGCTGATCCCCCAGCGTAGTCAGCACATCGGCCATTAGTTTTTCGACCGTGGCTTTGCGGTCCGCGCTCAATTGCGGATTGGACTTCAACAATCGCTGCCATGCGGCTAGAGCGCCCTTGCCGTCCTGCTTTCCCTGCAACTTGATCATGCCCAGATCGAAAAGCGAATTGGCGTCCTTGGGGTCATAGCGCAGCGCCTCATTCAACTGTGCGATCGCCCCATCGACATCGCCGCTGCGGTACAGGCTCGAGGCCAACTTCGTGCGCATGGCAACACTCCTGGGGTCGACATGCACAGCCTTGTCGTAATAGACAGCCGCTTGCTTGAACTGATGCGTGGTGTGATAAATGGCTCCGACTTGACTGAGCAGAGCGCTGTTGTTCGGATCTTTCTTGAGCTTTTCGAGCATCGGCGCTGCCTGCGTGTCGGCCATCTGTTTCATTTCTTCGAGAGTGGGCATATGTCCCGTCCCCATCGCGCCGCGGGGGGACGAATGCGGACCGGCCTGGGCAGAGGGTTGCGTCGGTGGTCCGGGCATCTGCTTCCTTTGTCCCGCGCTGGGCATAGGTTGGTCGCCCATCGCCGCCATGACGGTTGATGGCTGTCCGGCGCCGGATGCGCGCGGCGTCGGAGGTGGGGACGACTGCGATCCCCGGAACAGGTATCCGGCTCCCACGCCGATCACGAGGCAGAGGATTGCTTTCGTATAGACCCGCCCCCGCGGCGAGTAGGGACTCGCAGTGGATGCCATGGTTACTTCGTTTGTCATTCTGGGTTCCCCCTGGTCGGCATTGCTCGTGAATTAGACCTTCTCGATCTCCGTCCTACCAAGATCTTCCGCGCCCGACCACGTTGCTCATTCACTTCATAGGTGAACTAAGAACAGGAGAGCACTCTGTGGGATGGGAGAGTGTGACGACCGTCACTTGGAAATTGGCGAACATAACGGAAAACGTAACACCAACCACAAAACGGTTGGCGAAGTCAACGGAGGAGGTGACGACGGTCACATAAAGTCAGCCCCGCCCGTTCTATGCTCCAGTTGACGATCGCCGGACATACATCGTGAGTTCAACCCTTGGTCGTCAATTGCCGAACGCGCATACGTTCTGGGAGGCTTTATCCAATGAAACGGTATTTCTTAGTATCGCTAGTGTTTCTGGCAACCGCGGGGTTCGCGGCCGCCCAGATACAAGCGCCATCGACTGACGTCCTCGGCGCCCATCTCAACTACGGCCGCGGCTGCGCGGCCTGCCACGCGCCACACAGCGGCGCATACGGTAACGGCAACGCCAAAACTGCTGACCCGACTTCGGGCAACGTCGCTCTCTGGGGCGAAGATGTCGGCAGTTTGTACGGCAAGACCATCACATCCGGCGGAGGCGGCGACATAGAAGTCCTGCCCACCAGCATGGCGGCTACCACACCTGACGTTTCCGGCCTTCTCACCTGCCTGAGCTGCCACGACGGCAACTATGCTACCGGTGCCATGATGAAGAACAAGGTCTATGAGACCTTGCCCTCAACTTATGGGACAGCCAACGCCATTCCGACGCTGCTCGGAAACGATGGCACTACCGTCGGAAACTACCTCAACGACCACCCGGTGGGACTTCAGGCCGTAATGTCCTGCGGCGGCCAGTATGACTGGGATTGCACCATCAGCGGCACCGGATCGGTCCAGATGACCGGCGCAAAATCCAGCCTGTTCGTCACCAACTATGGCTTCTTTGTCAGGCCGGGCGCCTACAACAGCCAACCCGTGGTGATGTGCACCACCTGCCACAACCAGCACCTCATGAACGTAGTCAGCGTAACCAACGGCAAGAACACCGGTCTGCCGAGTGGCCCCTACGCGACCATGTTCTTCCTGCGCGGTCCCTACAACCCCGCAAGCGGCACTGCCGCGAGCAACCAGACGGCGCAATTCTGCCGCCAGTGCCATGGTGGAGAGTCGAACGAAATGAACGGCGGTACCGCTGTAACCACGTTCTAATCGGTTTGCATGAAAGGGGAGGGGGCGATCATTTCCCTCCCCCTCCTTTTCGGAACTATGAGGTCGATCATGAAACACAAATTCCCAGTCTGCGGGCTCCTTCTCCTGGCCTTCGCAGCGGCGGGCGCCCAGGTAGCTTCCCATGCGCCCACGGTCTTCACCAAAGCGCTCGATCCAGCACCCGCTTCAGGGTCCGCGACGTTGGCCCTCACCGCGGCGGGCAAGCCCGTTGCTCGCGTGAACGGTTCGGTCCTCACCGACGCCGACCTGGTTCGCGAAGAATACGCGATTTTTCCCTACGCTCGCCAGCACAACGGAATCCCCAAAGACTTGGCGCCCCAGATCCGCGACGGCGCCCTGAAGATGATCATCTTCGAAGAGTTGGTTTATCAGGAAGCCCTGCGCCGGAAAATGACGGTGACGGCCGTGAAAATGCAGCATGCCGAGGCAGACTTCCGCAAACAGTTCGCCACTCCCGACGAATTCAACGCGTTTTTGCAGAGCGATTTTCATGGCTCGCCGCAGTTGCTTCTGGATAAGATCCGGCGCTCGCTGCTGATTGAAGCTCTGCTGAAGACCGAAGTTGAGAACAAAGATACGGTTTCTCCGGCTGAGGTCAGGGCTTACTACGATCAGAACCCGGCACGCTTTCAACATCCGGAGACCTTCACCTTCCAGACGATTTCCGTCCTCCCTCCAGCCAACGCCACGGCCGGGCAGTTGAAGGAAGGTCGCAATCGAGCGGACAACGCGCTGCGCCAGGCTAAGGCCACCAAGACGGCTGAGGAATTCGGTCTGCTGGCGGAAAAAGTCTCCGATGACGATTACCGCGTGATGATGGGCCAGCACAAGCCCGTCCCCGCGGACCAACTGGCGCCCCAGGTTGTGAAGGCGCTGCTCGCCATGAAGCCGGGCGATGTCAGCGATGTGATTCAAATCGAGCAGGCCTACACTATCGTGCGCATGCAGCAGCACACGCCCGCTGGAAAGGCGAAATTTGAGGACTTGAAACCGCAACTGGAAAAAGAGCTGCGACAGAACAAGAGCAACCAGCTGCGTGCCGCGCTGGACAAGCAGTTGCGGCAGAACGCGAAGATCGAAGAACTATAAGTTTCAACGGAGGGAGCCTGGACTCGACGAGGCCCGTCCGAATAGGGCAATTAGCTTCGAAGCCTTCGGTATAGCTCAGCAATACCTAAGGCAAGAACAAAATTCTTTGCGGCAAGTTCAAGCTCTGACAAGTTAAGGATGGCACACGGTGAGGGTTTCTTTGCGAGTTGCGGGGTTTGTGCAGGCGGGGCTTCTGCTGCTGGCAGGGCCTGTTGCCGCGCAGGTCAAGTTCGGCGAAGCCAGCACCAACGCGAACGGCACCATCTCCACGGGATATACCGCGAGTTATGGGAATCTGACTGGTTCAACGCACAGCTGGACAGTTGGAGGCGCCGCGAATTTCGCCGGCTCTTTCTACAATCCGAATTTCCTATCCTTTAATGTCTCTCCTTATTTAAACCAATCGCAGGCGAATTCCAACTTCCAGTCCATCTCCGATGCCAGCGGAGTCAATGCAACCGCGAACATCTTCGCGGGCAGCAAATTTCCCGGCGCGTTCAGCTATTCCAAGGCTTACAACAGCGAAGGGAATTATGCCGTTCCGGGCCTCTCCAATTACGTGACCCACGGCAATAGCGACACGGTCGGCGTCAACTGGAGCGAAAACCTTCCGGACGCGCCCAGTTTCTCGGCGGGCTTCCAGATGGGTAGCAGCCAGTATTCGGTGTACGGGACAAACGATGCAGGGAACAACGCGTTTCATTCGCTCAACCTCCATTCGGGCTATAAATGGGCGGGCATCAACATGGGTGCCTACTATACGACCGGAGGTGGTCACTCCCTGATTCCGCAGGTAGTCGCCGGTACACAGACAACAGAAATACATTCAGACAACAACGCCTACGGGTTCAATGCCGTGCATCTTTTGCCCATGCAGGGGTCGATTTCGGCTGGCATCAACCGATCCGCTTGGAACAGCGATTACTTGGGTGCCACCTCCAGCGGAACCATTGACATCGTCAATACCCTCGCGGCGGTGCACCCGACCGAAAAGCTGTCACTCTCGGCGGCCGCGAATTACTCCGACAATCTGAGCGGTCAACTGATCCAGTCGGTCGTCGCCGCCGGTGGCGTGGTTCCCGGGTTCAACTCCAACGAAACGTCAGACTCCCTGGATCTAACGGCCCTTGCCAGTTACACTCCCTTACCCAATCTGCAAACCTCAGCCTTCTTCGAGCGCCGCACCCAGTCGTTTCTGGGAGTGGACTATGGAGTGAAGTCGTACGGTGGAGGCGCCACATATGCGCACACGCTCCTTGACGGCAATTTCAACGCATCGCTTACGCTGACCGCCAATTCAGCAAACAATACCGGCCAGGACACTCTGGGCTTTTCGACGACTGAGAATTACTCCAGCGAAATTCTGGGCTGGCATGTGACCGGCTCGTTCGGCTATGCGCAGAACGTACAAACCTTGCTGGTCACCTACATGAACTCGTTCTATAACTACTCGGGCAACGTAAGGCGGCGCTGGCGAAATTTCAATGTTAGTGCGGGCGCTGGCGCCTCCCGGACAGCGTTGACCCAGCAAGCCGGCACCGCCAATAGCAGCCAGAGTTACAACGCCAATATCGGTTATGGCGCCTGGCTCACCGCCACCGGCAGCTACTCCAAAGCAGACGGGCAGGCGCTGGCCACTGGAGCGGGCCTTGTACCGGTCCCGGTGCCCTCGCCCATTCTGCCTTCCAGCCTGGTGAGTCTATTCGGCGGAAATAGTTACTCCTTTGGGCTGTCCAGTACTCCCGTCAAAAGACTCATCATCGCAGCCGCCTATGCCAAGTCGACCAGCAATACTTCCAGCGACGCGGTCGCGTCCACAAACCAGAACGATCAGATGAATGTTCTCGTCCAGTATCAGTTCCGCAAGTTGAACTTTACCAGCGGATTTGCCCGGTTGGAACAGGGCTTCAGCGGGTCCGGAACGCAACCAGAAGTCATTTCCTCTTACTACTTCGGGGTGTCACGTTGGTTCAACTTCTTCTAAAACGACAGCGGCCGCAATGCCGCAGCGTGGCCCTCGTCGTGACCGGCATCGCGCTGTTGCTAACTCCTCTCAGCGCAACTCCCAAACCCAAGGCCCCCGCGGCCACCCCCGAGTTATGGGAGATGTCGCTCGATGGCGGCCGCAAGCTCTCCTGGGAACACAGTTTCAACTCCGAAGTCGAAGTCAGGCCGAACCGCGGCTTTTGGACCAAGCTGGTGAACGTAATCGCCGGTGAGCCTGAATATCACTCCCTGGTGCGTCCCTACAGCATTGCCACCGATTCGCGCGGACGGATTCTTGTCACCGATCCAGGTGCGGCGGGCGTACACATCTTCGATTTCACCCAGCATAAGTACAAGTTCATCCAGCGCACCGGAAAAGACAAAGACTCGATGCTGACGCCGCAATGCATCGCAGTCGACGCCCAGGACAATATTTATGTAACCGATTCGGATGCGGGCGTGATTTTCGTCTTCGAACCCAGCGGAAAGTATCTGCATACCCTTGGCAGTTTGAAGGGCGGCGAAGGATACTTCAAACGGCCCACTGGAATTGCGGTAGACTCGGCTGCGCAGCGGATTTACGTAAGCGACACGCTCCGCGACCAAGTGTTCATTCTCGACATGCAGGGCAAGGTGCTGCAGACCATCGGCAAATCAGGGGATGCCGAGGGCGAATTCAATCTCCCCACGGAACTGCGCCTGGACGGGCCAAACCTGATGGTAGTCGATGCCATGAACTTCCGTGTGCAGGTGTTTGACCGCTCCGGCGCCTTCCAATACGCCATTGGAAAGATCGGTGACAGTACCGGGGCCATGTTCCGGCCCAAAGCTGTCAGTATCGACTCGGAAGGAGATATCTACGTTGTCGATGCTTTGTGGGGCGTGGTGCAGGTCTTCAACCGCCAGGGCCAGTTGCTCTATTACTTCGGCTCCAAGGGCACGCATGCGGGCGAATTCCAGTTGCCGTCAGGGTTATTCATCGACCACGACGATCGAGTTCTTGTAGTGGATTCGTTCAACCGCCGCGTTCAGGTATTTCAATACGTTGGCTTGAAAACGCCGCCCAGGGAGGGATTGCAGTGAGGCTCAGAATATTGCTGGCCGGGCTTACAATCCTGCTGACCGGAACCCTCCTTCCTGCGCAAATCTCCGGCGACGTCATGGGCGTGCATAATCTGGGGCCGGGCAGCAAATCGCCCGTCACCGGTGCTCGTCCCGACTCCTGCGCCTACTGTCACGCGCCGCACTCTGGACTCAACACCGGCCTCTGGAACCAGAAGCTCACCACCCAGGTCTACACGGTGTACGGCAGCAACACCGAAAAGAACAAAGGCGCACAGCCAACCCTCGGCTCCGACAGCAATCATTGCCTGAGCTGCCATGACGGCACCGTGGCGGTCGGGCAAACCGTGGCCTATGGCACCGTCACCATCAACGGACAGATGAGCGCGGCGGACAAGTTCAACAACCCCACCGGCAACCTGCAGTCGTCGCATCCGTTCAGCCTGACGCTGCCCTTGCAGGATAATCCCGGCCTCGTCGCCACGCTCAAGTCCAATGGCACGACCGCGGACCCAACCGGGGCGGTGAAGCTGATCAAGGGAAACGTCGAGTGCACCTCCTGCCACGATCCGCACGTGCAAGCCAAAGACCTGGTATCGCAAAACTTTCTGGTGAAGGACGGCTCCAATGGTCAGTTGTGCCTGGCCTGCCACGACCCCAGCCGGCAAGTCAGCGGACAAGTCAACCGGCTCGCCGATTGGTCCACCAGCGTGCATGCCGTGGCCACCAGCAACAAGATTTCTCCCCAGGCCCTCCTCGGCAGTTATCCCACTGTGGCCGCCGATGCCTGCATCTCCTGTCATGCGCCGCACAACGCCGGCGGCACCGCGGCGCTGCTGCGCGGTCAGAATGAACAGGACTGTATTGCCTGCCACAACGGCGGGTCAAACATCTCTTCGATGGCGCCCTACGCCAACGTGTTTGCGGAGTACGCCACGCCCAAGGTCGGGCATCCCTTCCCCGGCATGACAGGCTCGACCGGTCAGCACGATGCCAACGAGACCGTCTTGCTCAACAACAACCGCCACGCCACGTGCGTCGACTGCCACAGCGCACATGGATCCCAGGCGGTCGGAATATTCCCACCTCCTCCGCTGATCCGCGTCTCTCAGCGGAACGTCGCCGGCATCAACGCCAGCGACGGAACCAGTTCGCTTACCCCCGCGATCAATCAGTATGAGAGCTGCCTGCGCTGCCACGGCGCCAGTTCGACCAAGCAAACGCTCACCATCTATGGATACGCCCCGGTGCGGGCGATCTCGGCGGGCGATCCTCTCAACCTGATTCCGCAGTTTGCGGTCACCGCCACCTCCAGCCATCCCGTCATGCATGCCAGGAGCAGCTCTCTGCCACAGCCCAGTCTGCTGCCCAATATGCTCAACCTCGATGGCATCAAACAGGGCCGCGCCATGGGCACCCAGATCCTCTGCACCGATTGCCACAATAGCGACGATAATCGCGAATCCGGAGGCTCCGGTGCGAACGGCCCCCATGGCTCCCGGTGGACCCACATTCTCGAACGCCGCTATGAATTCAGCCATGCCGCCGCTCCGGGTCAACTGATTTCCAATCTCTTTCCCAACCCCGATCTGAGCGTGATCGGTCCCTACGGCTTGTGCGGCAAGTGCCATGATTTAGGCAACCAGATCGTCAAGAACACCAGTTGGCGTCAGCACGCCCGGCACATCAGCGACGGCTTCAGCTGTTCCACTTGCCACACCGCGCACGGCATGGGAGCCGCCAGTGGCGCCATCAGCGGTGAGCGGCTGGTCAACTTCGACTTGAATGTCGTGGCTACAAATGGCAGCGTCCTCTCCTACAACCACGCCGCGAATTCCTGCGTATTGGTGTGTCACCAGGAAGCCCACAATCCGGACGGCACGGTCACTCCGGCTAGCGCGCGCCGGGGCCCTGTCGTCAGGAAGTGAGCGTTGCCAAAGCACAACCGCTCGAAACCAATGCGGATCTCGACGAGGAACGGGACCCTGACGTGCCCCTCATCCGGTCGCAACTGATGGTCGAGTACGGCCCGGAAGAACTGGGCGGCAAAACCTATATCTGTCCCCAACGAAGCGTGAACATCTCGCGCGGCCGCTCCGAGCGCCAACTCTACGAGTGGGGCATGGTCTTCAGCCTGTACAGCTACTTCGAAACCATGATCAACGACGTGACCTTCGGCGGGTACCACAAGTTCGGGTCGGAAGCCCGCATTCTGCCTGGATTCGAAGAGACTGAGGAGACAAAAACTCCCGCACCCCCCAGGAAAGTACATTGACCGATGCGCTTACTCGCAACGCCCCGAGGATTGCGGAAGCCCGAAGTAAGCGCACCCGCCAACGTCGTCAACGTGTCTGCTGATTCTGAACGAGTGGGCGCCAAGGGAGCCCAATGGAGAAATTACACACTAGCCAATAGCAACATCACTAATAACGGATTTGTAAATTTCCTGTTGGGCGGTTCCTGTTGAGCGGTATCCGGGAACACCAGATCACAATGATTGGAACTGTCGGCTCTCACAAACCGTACTCGAATCCATTGCCCATGATTAGGAGAACCTGGCAATGGATCGTTTCAGATTGGTTGCCGCTTGGATCTTGCAATTTCTGCTCGCAGCGTTTTTCGCGATCCAGGCCATCGTGAAGCTAGGCGGTTCGCAGGCTTGGATTACCCGATTTCGCGCGTGGGGCTACCCTGACCACTTTTATTTAGTGGTAGGTCTGGCCGAAGTCTCCGGCGCGATTCTAATGCTCATTCCCAGGCTGGCCAATTTCGGCGTGCTACTTCTGATCACTGTCATGGTTGGAGCCGCCGCTACTCATCTCATTCATCACGAACCTCAAGTTGCAACTGCACTTGTCCTGACGGTGCTGCTCCTCCTTGTTCCGTATTTGCGGCGAGGAAGAAGTCCAAGCGCTGCGCAAGCCTCTTAAGTGCGCCTTGCGACACAACAGCCACATATCCTCCCGAATAGCGTGGCCAGGCTCTGCGCGGACCGGCCAGGATTGGATTGTTTTGTCACAACCGGTCATCT
>Ga0206981_10190_pt2 | contig 17740 bp, 18 predicted proteins | sample Alteio_BWMinCont_17_FD_153312 | JGI IMG/M metagenome (GOLD analysis project Ga0206981, IMG submission 153312) | Enriched cells from forest soil in Barre Woods Harvard Forest LTER site, Petersham, Massachusetts, United States -... | ecosystem: Environmental > Terrestrial > Soil > Temperate forest >... | reverse complement strand
GACTTGGGTTTTCATTTATAGATCCTGTTCAAGAAGCTGCAACCGTTATTCCGCACACTCTAACTTTAGGAGAAGTCTTGATTAACTTCATTCCTATCAGCCCCGTTCAAGCATTTGCGACTAACAATGTAATGCAAATCCTTGTTTTTGCCTTTCTATTTGGTATGTCACTAAGATTAGTTGGTGAGAAAGGAAAACCGATTCAAGATATTTTTGTTTCACTTTCAGAAGTTGTATTTCGTTTTGCTAAAATTGTCGTGGGATTTGCCCCATATGGCGTATTTGCCTTAATAGCAGTAGTGATCGGACATTATGGAATTTCTGCATTATTACCTTTATTTAAGTTCGTGGGCGCAGTATATATTAGCTGTGGCTTGTTAATTTTTTTAGTCTACACTTCTATATTGTTTATTAACCGAATTAACCCTATTTCCTTTTTAAGTAAAGCTGATTAATATTTCAAAGCACCAATTACAATACACAGCGCAATCCCAACTAAAACACACCCTATAACTTGGCTAATATAAATTTTTATTTTGTCCAATTTTTTATTTATAAACGGGCGACCCATTAAATAACATAAAAAAGAAAACCACATTAAATGTAATAAAAATATTATAGCTCCATAGCCTAATTGAATCGCCCATGATGTGGTTGGGCTTATAACCATTGTAAATAACGATAAAAAAAACAATGTTGTTTTAGGATTTGTTGCATTGGACAAAAATCCTTGCCTGAACCCAAGAAAGGGATTATCAGAATGAGCTATATGATATTCATTGTAAGCTAAAGGAATTGTTGTAAAAAAAGTTTTAACCCCTAAGTAAGCGAGATAAGCTGCACCCAAATATTTAATAAGATTAAATATTGCCGGTGATCCCGCAATAATTACAGCTATTCCAATTATACAATAGAAGGTATGTATCCATGTTGCTAACGCTACACCCAACGCCGTCATGTATCCAGTTTTTTGGTTATAACACAAGGTATTACGAGCTACCACTGCAAAATCTGCACCAGGGGACATCGTTGCCAGTGCAGAAATTCCGAGGACCAAAAAGAATTCATTTAACATAATTTTTCCTCCAAAATCTTTTTATTTCCTATAATATGTGATTACCAATGTATCGCGATACGCATCTTTACTAGCATCAATTTTCTTAATAGGCGAAACACCGTGCATCATACTTTCATCATGCACTAAAAAAGTATCACCTTCATCTTGAAGGGTTACTTCGGTGACTAATTCTTTGTTGTCGTTATACAATGATGTAACTCCGCCAGAAGCATTTTTCTTATCTATTAAGGTCATAAAAATATAATGTCGTCCATCTCGATGTACTCCTTCAGGAGTAGGAGAACTCATATAATCATTATTGGCTACAATACGAAATTGATGCGCCTCAATATGCCAACTTACGTTTGGCTCTACAGCATTAAAAACTGAAACACCAAAATTCACAAATTTTTTAAAACAACTACTATTAAGAATTTCCGTTTCAAAAGGGTCAAACAATCTTTGTATGCCACCGTTTAATGAATTAAAGTAAACATCTTGATAATGGGGTTGATGTTTTTCTAATGAAAGAGTTTGACTATCGCTGTTCCAGCTTAAAACTGAGTATCTACGATACCTATATTTGCCATTATCACCCATATAATGATCTAAAGACAGATTATGCCAGCTTTTTTTAAAATTAAGCCAATCTTCTAAATTTAATTTTTCATCATGTTTTAATATTGCTGGAATATGGGTAAATTTATTTGTTTTTAGTAAGTCCATTGAGCGACCTATGAGATTAAGATTAGTATTCATATTTTTTATATCCCTGATATTTTTAAAATTATTTGTTATTAGGTAAAGTATAATTTTGTTTATTTAAAATGTAGTTTAAATTTTATTTTCTTATTTTTTCTCCTTCGGTTATTTATGATTTTGGCGAATTATTTTTAAAAAATGATTTTATGATTGGAATTAAGAGATGAACTTAGGAGCGAGCAGGAAGGGATAATGAGAAATGGCTTAAATCAAATGTAAATTTATTAAAAAAAATTAGGGTTACTTTTCATATTCCAAATATTCTTCCATAATTTTTTTCATAATTTCACGATAAAGATCCTTCCTTACCGAGCGATGCAATTCAATAATTTTCCGAAGTAGCAAAGCAGATGGGCTTGTAATATGCCCCATTGCCAACTCATAAATAACTTCTTCTGGCGTTTGGGTATAACATGCAATTCCAGCTAGAGTATATGTAGACAGTGCTTCAAACCCGCTTAAACCCCGCGAAGAATTTTTAGTTATGTAAAAAGCCGCGTAATCGCCAAATCCGAATATAGTTCATTATTTAATCAATCAACAAATCAAGGTGGGTGTGACAGCGTGTGGTAAATTAGGCGGAATTTCATAACAAGAGAGTTGGGTCGCCGATATAGACACCGGTAGCAGTCACAAGACCTGTCAGTCAAACTGTTTACCCCCTCATATGCGACCCGAAAAGATTATCGGGGATTTTCGCAAATAAGTCTATGTTTCATCGGTAAAAACACACCGATGGAACCATCTGCTCGTCTATACAATTGTGCCGGCTGTTACAGCCTCGTCGCCATTTGCAGCCCCTGCGATCGCAATAATATTTATTGTGGATCAATATGTTCTGGCGCAGCTCGGCGAGAGTCATGCTCTATGGCCGCCAAGCGGTATCAAAAAAGCCATCGTGGACGGCTCAAGAATGCTGAGCGCCAGCGCGCGTTTCGAGGCCGACAGAAAAATAAAGTAACGCATCATAGTTCCACTGTTATCCCCCCTCATGCTGTACTGCCGCCCAAGCCAAATAAGCTAATTTCAAGAGCGGTGAGTGGCTATCTTCATTGCCATTTTTGCGGCAAGCCGTGCTCACCGTTCTTAAGGCGGAGATTTTTGCGTCACTCAGAGCAACACTCACCACCTCGATCTGCATCTTGGCCTTTGACACCGTAAACAATAAAAATGAGGAGCAGAACTGATGGCGATACCCACCGAACTAGAAGCAAAAATATTACGTTACCACCACGTTGAGAAATGGCGCGTCGGTACGATCGCGCGCCAATTAAACGTGCATCATAGTGTCGTGACAAGAGTGCTGTCGCAGGCAGGTATTACCAAACCAGCGTCGACTAATCGGGCCTCTATCGTTGCGCCATTCATGGGATTCATTACTGACACACTGGAAAAGTATCCGACCTTAACGGCAAGTCGATTGTACGAGATGGTTTGTCAGCGAGGGTACGGCGGTGGACCGGATCATTTCCGATATGTGATTTCACTCTATCGTCCTCGCCCACCAGCGGAAGCGTATTTACGCTTGAGAACACTGCCAGGAGAACAAGCACAAGTGGATTGGGGTCACTTCGGGCATATTGAAATGGGACGTGCACGGAGGCCTTTAATGGCGTTTGTTATGGTGCTAAGTTATTCCCGCAAAATATTTTTGCACTTTTACTTAGATGCACGCATGGCAAACTTTTTACGTGGACATTCCGCTGCATTTACTGCATGGGGAGGAGTCCCGCGTGTTCTGCTTTATGACAATTTACGTAGCGCTGTGCTTGAGCGTCGCGGTGATGCCATTCGTTTTAATCCAGCACTACTCGAATACGCAGCACATTATCGTTTTGAACCACGACCGGTAGCAGTCGCACGAGGAAACGAAAAAGGTCGAGTTGAGCGTGCTATACGTTATGTGCGGGATAATTTTTTTAGTGCTCGTGAGTGGACAGACATTCATGATTTAAACAGACAAGCGATGGATTGGTGTGAAGGCAAAACAGCAGACAGGATGTGTCCGGAAGATAGAACGCAAACGGTGCGCGATGTTTTTAATCAAGAGCAATCAACATTTATTTCATTACCGGAAAACCCTTATCCCACACATGATCGTGAAGAAGTAAGAATCGGAAAAACGCCATATGCACGGTTTGATTTAAATGATTATTCCATACCACATACTCATGTACGTCGCACCCTTACTGTTTGCGCGACACTGGAAACGGTTTCTGTTTTAGATGGCGCTGTGACTCTCGCTACTCATCCACGCAGCTTTGATAAAGGCAAACAGATAGAAGACGAAACACATATCGCCGGATTAATCGCCACAAAGAAAGAAGCACGCGAACATCGCGGTAAAGATCGCTTAACACACGCGGTGCCATCCAGTATTGCCTTACTCATACGTGCGGCCGAACGCGGTTACAAAATTGGCGCTATCGTTTCACAATTAATACAACTGCTTGATGATTATGGCGCAAGCGAATTAGAAGCATCGATTCAAATGGCATTATCTAAAGATGTTCCACATTCAAGCGCCGTACGAATACATTTAGAAAAACAACGTGAAGCACGGCACCTTCCACCACCAATCGGTATAGACCTACCCAATGATAATCGCGTGCGAAATCTAGTTATAAAACCACATCAGCTTGAAGCTTACGATCAATTACAATCTAACGACGAGGATGAATGCAATGACAACTGATATGATGATGCAAAGAGTAAAAGCATTAAAATTACATGGATTACTTGCGCACTGGGACGAAACTCGTCATCAGGACTGGGTGGCTCAGCTGCTGCAATGGGAGGAAGATGAACGCTCCCAACGAAGTCTTGATGGCCGACTTAAAAGCGCACGCATTGGCCGCTTCAAGCCCCTTGCTGATTTTGATTGGGATTGGCCTAAAAAATGTGATCGTGTAGCCATAGAAGAGTTTATGCAACTAACGTTTCTCAAGGAGGCTGTTAATGTGATTCTTTGCGGGCCAAATGGCGCCGGGAAATCCACCATCGCCAAAAATATTGCCTATCAAGCCATCATTCATGGCCACACCGCATTATTTACCACCGCCGGAGACATGTTAAAAGATCTTGCCTCACACGATGGTGATATTGCATTACAAAGAAAATTAAAATACTACACAAAGCCAACGATATTGGTCATAGATGAAGTTGGATATTTGTCCTACTCAAATAGATTAGCTGATTTATTATTTGAAATCATCTCGCGCCGATATCACGAAAAATCAACGGTGATTACCACCAACAAGGCCTTCACTGAATGGCGGGATATATTCCCTAATGCTGCTTGTGTCGTCTCGCTCATCGACAGACTTGTGCATCGCTCTGAAATTATCAATATCGAAGCAGACTCCTATCGGCTCAAAGAAGCGAAGGAAGAAAGCGCCAAGAGGAAAGCCGCACGTGAAGCAAAGAAATCAAAATTAATTTCGAAGAGCGATGAGGAAGCAAAATGCTAGATACAAAATTGGTAGACATTTTACCTAAGCAAATATCGGATGAGGCCGCATATCATTTGATTAATTTCATTTCTGAACTGGCGATTACTCTAGAGAATCATTACTTCGTACAGCTTCGGCGATATGACCGTGATGGTTGTCAGGCGGATATACGTTAACTTTGATTTGATGCGCGTGCATCCCGGTGGTTACGCGCATTAATTTAGGCATGGTTGTTCGCCATTTACGCGCGGATTTGCGACACTGCTAACAGTATATTCTTCTGTCGCTAAAATATCGTTAATTACACAACGAACAAGCTTATCTTCCATCACACCATTCTCCTTTTCTGCATTAAATCTCATTAAACGAAAATAACTTTTGTAAAAAGCTTTAAATATTTCTTTAAGCTCCTCGCATAACCGAGTAAAAAGCTCTGCTTCAACGATAATATTTATTTCTTTTGATAATCGATTGGACTTGATTCCAATTATTTGGCACAAAAATTCCGTCGCAGCCATAATGATTCTTCCACCCTTCAATCTAGATCAACGATACGAATTAACACTTTGGAGGCACAACAAAAATAGTTCAATTTTTATAATTTACCGGATTTTACAAGTTTTCTTGTTATTGTCAAGAATATTAATATTTTATCAATACTGAATAAAAAATATCTGTAAATTGATTGATTATCATGATTAATTAAACTATTATTCCTCTTTAGATTAAATACACTACACTAATTGGCAATGAACAGATGGAAAATGAAGATAAGAACTTGTCAGAAAGGTTGCGATTTACTCTAAAGATATTAGGGATATCACAAACTGAGTTAGCAAATAGAATAGATGTTAAACCTCAAATCGTTCAATATTTATGTCAAGGCAAAGCAGAAAAATCGAAATTTACGTTTGATATTGCAGAAGCTTTAAACGTTGATGTTTCATGGCTTGCAACGGGCAAGGGGGTTGCTCCGTGCATTTCCCAACTTAGAAAAAATACAAAAACAATCCCAATTCTAACCTTTAACCAAATAAGAGAAGGAAAAATTTATAAAAGAAAATTTGATCCTATGCGTGTTACAAGTTGGATACCTATAAAAGAAGGTATAAGCCAAGATTCTTTTGCAATAGTTTTAAACGACAAATCTATGATGCCAAGATTTGACCTAGATACAATCGTTATTATTGATCCAACAGTTGATGCATATCAAACGCAACAAAAAAATAAATTTGTTTTGGCTTACCTAGCAGAAGAAGATTTTTTAGTATTTAGACAACTTCATATAAATGATAACGTTAAATCATTGATAGCTCACAATAATAATCTATATAAAAATGTTTTATTAAAAGATGAAGATATTATTTTGGGCATCTGCACAGAAGCCAGATGGACAAATTAGAAGAGATATTGTAATGAAAAAAATTAAAAATTTAATAATCAAAACAAAACAATTTATAAATTGCTTATATTATCTCAGGTCTTCTATTGCGAAAAATACTTATCCTTGCAAATTAGTTGGCGAAAAAATTAATCCGCTGGGGAATGGAACTATAATATTATATAAGATTCGTGGCGAGCAGGATAACAATGAAATTCCATTACAATATTTGCTGAACACCAAGAAACTAATCGAAAAATTCCACCCCACTGATGCTGTAAAGCTGGGTTCAATCGCTTTAAAAGATATTCTCCTTGAGCTAAATGAAAATGAAAGAAACCAAAAATTTAATATAATAAAAAATATTATGCTCAATTCTACTCACGATATTTATCCAATCAAAGAATTTAAAATTTTAGATTATCAGCACAAAACACCCACATTTAATAATTCAGTTAATAAAGATGATTATCTTGACTCAGCAGTAATGGGAAACACTTATCCGTGTAAATTGGTTGGCAGCAAAGCTACTGACAATACAAGTTTGACGATTATTATATTTACTATACTAGGAAAACGAGAAGGATACGAAAAATCCTTATCCGAATTATTGAAAGACAAAAAACTTATAGAAAGATTTCATCCTACTGAAGCAATAAAATTCGGATTTATAGCCTTGGGAGATTCAATCTTCGAACTACCTATAGGTAACAGAAAACAACCAGATAATTAAAAGTGATTAACTTACAAAAAAACAATTTAGTTCATTAGTTATATTATCCGAGGAAAAAATGATATCTAATACACCAAAAATATTACCCTACAAGCATATAATTCTTTTAGCTATGCTATTTATTACCGTTGACTTAGCCGCAGTTACTATGTCCTATAAAATGGTTTCATTTAATAATTTATTTGAAATCAACTCCGGAGCAACTTTTATTTTCCCGATAACATATGCCCTCGGTGATGTTGTTACTGAGGTTTATGGTTACAATATGGCAAGAAAATTAATTTGGCTAAGCTTACTTTTACAGTTTATCTTCGCGATATTAATAACAATAGCAATACATCTACCAAGCCCGGATTTTTGGAAAGGAGACGCGGCCTACTTTGCCGTATTTGGTTCCATACTAAGATTTGTCTTAGCAGGTACAGTAGCAAACATCATTAGTAATTTTATGAATATTTATTTAGTTTCAAAATTGAAAATCCCCATGGAAGGTAAGTTTTTTTGGTTTAGAAGCATTATATCTACACTTGTTAGCGGATTCCTATTAGCTGCAATAATCGTTACTGTCGGTTTCTCGGGAAAAGAAATTAATTTAATTAAAACCTGGATAATGTTTAAGTCTACTTATTTATGCGAAATAATTTATGCTTTTCTACTCGTGATTCCTGCAGCTTTAGCTGCGAGGTTTTTAAAGCGTAGCGAAAATATCGATATATATGATTATGACACCAATTTTAATCCATTTTTTATTAAATAATTTAACAGATCGAGATACAATATGTTTACTACAAAAACAGACAAAAATTCAAATTTTTCAACAAGCTCATTACGTCACGCATCAAATGATTTTTTCAGACCGCATCCTAAAAAAATAAATTTCGCTATCTTTTCCGCAATGCCAGAGGAGCTGGATTTTTTTCAAAACACTTTTTCTCAAAATAAATATGAAACTGTCAGAGTACATGAATTTGAATTTAAGATTTATGAATATCACAATAAACGAATCCTTATTGTTCATACGGGTTTGGGCACAACTTTTGCCGCGAGCATAATGACACTTATTCATCATCATTTTTGTCCTGAATATATTTTACTTTCAGGGACAGCAGGAAGTATTAAGTCAGAATTACAAATTCGTGATGTTGTTATTGTCGAAAAAGCTTTTGAAGCAGAAATACAAGGAGTATTCAAGCTTCTTAAAAATACTCCTTTTGAAAGCTGTCTTACACATCCACTTAAAAACCAGCGCTTTCCTCAGGTTTATTCAGCAGATGAAGAGCTACTTCAAATTGCAAAAAATGTTAATTTTTCTGATATTAGAATACATCAAGGCACAGTTGTTAGTTCCAATGCTTTTCCTGCTCCAAAAGAATTATTTGAAAAAATTAAAAATGAAAATCCTTATTGTATCGATATGGAGACATCGGCTTTTTATCAGATAGCTTGGCTGCTAAAAGCTCGTGTTATTGCTATACGTGGGATAAGTAATGCGCTCAATCATGATGGAACTGATGATAATGTACATGAGTCTGATGTTAAAGGTAGTGCGGAAGCAGCAGCGAAAGTTCTCTTGAAAATATTAGATACTTTACTTTTAAAATATGATGGTCCCGAATTACAGGATTCTGAGATGAAATTAGAAGCAGTGAATGAAGTTAAAGAGCTTGTAAAACGATTTAATCTTCAACCGCACCCTGAAGGCGGATATTATGCACGAACTTTCCAATCAAAAGATACAGTTAAGTCTGCTGATAAAGATCGCTATGATGATGAATATAGAAAAGCGGGAACATCAATTTATTATCTTTTAAAAAATAATGATTTCTCAGCTTGGCATAGCTTAAAATCAGATGAGCTTTGGCACTATTACACAGGCTGCCCCATAAAAATTTATGTGCTCGATAAAGAAGGTAATCTTACCATGCATCTATTAGGCAACCCTCTCAATAATCAAGATGCAACTTTTCAAGTTGCTATTCCGGCAGGTAACTGGTTTGCAGCTGAAATTATCGATAAAACTTCATATTGTTTAGTTGGCTGCACGGTTAATCCAGGTTTTGAATTTAGAGATTTTAAACTTGCTGATAGAGATGCTCTATCTAAAGAATTCCCGCAACACTCTTCTCTTATAAGACAATTTACTCGCGATTTTAATCATGAACTTAATTTTGTAAACACTCAAGGTATTGGGAAAAAATGCGGTATATAGAATGCTTTAAAAAATTTTAGCCATGAGCTAACGATACAAAAATTATTGAATTATGAGCCCCCTGTGTCAGGATAGTTGCCGCCTCTAATCAAAAAATCTTAGAGGGGGCGACAAAATTCCTCAGGGTCAAAATTCCTCAGGGTCAAATCTGAACTTGGTTCATATAATAAGTTGAACCAAGATCAGATTTGACCCTTCTACCTTTTTTATAAGACAATTTACTCGCGATTTTAATCATGAACTTAATTTTGTAAACACTCAAGGTATTGGGAAAAAATGCGGTATATAGAATGCTTTAAAAAATTTTAGCCATGAGCTAACGATACAAAAATTATTGAATTATGAGCCCCCTGTGTCAGGATAGTTGCCGCCTCTAATCAAAAAATCTTAGAGGGGGCGACAAAATTCCTCAGGGTCAAAATTCCTCAGGGTCAAATCTGAACTTGGTTCATATAATAAGTTGAACCAAGATCAGATTTGACCCTTCTACCTTTTTTGGTTTTTAGTGGAAAGCTATATAAGAAACGAAGTTGATAGCGAGCAAAGTAAAGCAATACTATACAAAATTGAGAAACTATTACAGCAAGCTGCTGAAAAATTAGAACCAATAATTGTATCTAATACCGGTCAACTCGCATGCATCAATACCGAGGAAACTGAAAACGTTGCTATCTACACCATCATAAATCAAATTCGTTCACTGAATAACATGAAATTAACGAATTTAATAAATGCTCATTTTACCCGAGATATACTTCGACGTTCAAATTTTGCTTTTATGATTGAGGGGGTTGGCTATGAACACCCTGAAATTGTTGCAGCAGAAACGCTAGCTCATGCTATACACAGCCTCATTTTTGATCCTGTCAATTCTGCGACAAGCGAGGCAATAGATAACTCATATAAAGCTATTAACACAAATGCACTAATCGGCGAGCAAAGAAAAGACTTTGCATTGTTAACTATTCAGGAGTTTAACTCATTATCTTTTCGAACTTCTTGGTTAGCAATGGAAAATCTAGCAAAAAAAACATATGCAGATTTGTTTCTAAAAAAAGGTGAGAACCTTCCCGAATGGATATCTCAAATTAGAGCAGATAGGCTTGATGAACTTGTTGCTTATTTCAAAATCTCGGAAAATGACTTAAATGCCATAAAAAACAAATTCCGCAGCTTGACCGATAACGCCAATATAAATATTCCTGACAGGATATACGATTTTTTGTTGAAACGCCCACATGTGGAAACGCTTATTGGTTTATGGGGTAGATATCATCTATCTGCATTTGATAAATATAAACATCCAGAATTTACGGTAATTGAGCAGCAAAAGAAAGAGAACAACTGTCATATCGAGTTAATATTGTCTAAAAATAACAGAAGAGTAAATATTCACTTATTTGGTAGTAGCCATGGATTTTTGCAGGGCTATCAGCAACTGGAGATATACGCGAAAGAAAAAGCCTGGATTGCAAATAGCTATAACCCACCAATAGGTTATTTGCAGCGCAGTAACTCTGATGAACCAAATCATCAGTATTTTAACGTTACATGGGGCAGAATGGGACTGCTTTATCAAAGTGGATTTGACTTATTAGGCAATAAAATACCTTCTATTTATATTGCACGGCAATTTTTATTTGAACGATTATATGGTTTTTTCGGTTTCAATCATTGGGCTAACGGACTGAGTAGTCAAATTAGCTGGAATTTATTACATGAAATTTCAGATTCAGTTTCAGATAAATTAGATGAATTTCATTATCTTACTGAGGATCAAAAAAATAGTATTATTTCGCAAATTGAGAACTTATTTTGTTCTTCAAAAGAAGAGACCATAATAAACGATATCAATATCATGACTGAATTAGTCACTGGGCTACAATTATATCCAACATGTCATAGATCAGAACTAATTCATGAAACACTAAAATCTTCATTTTCTCTATCAGAACAATCTGACCTACCTCTTTCTGAAAATGTGACAACCCGTTCTACAAAACTTATTCAAGAATATGCGGGAATTATTACCTCGTCGCAAATGCTATTTTTTAAACCTAAGACGAAAATTCCTCCCATCAAAAATCAATTAAATCGTCCTAATACGATAACTCAATTCGGAAATAGCGGGGTCAAGTAACCTGTGTGCCTGCGGCACACCGGTTTCTTGACACCAGCTTCCCTGATGCATTCACGCTGCGCTCCTTTTTATTTGTTGAGGCGCAAGCATGCAGGAGATTTATGGAATTAAAAAGATGTGTTTCGCCAAACGCTTACACTGTTTCCTACTAATTAATCATGCCAAGAAAAGTGTAGACAAACGAAGGTTTAACTAAAAGCTAGCAACAGTTGCATTCATCCCAAATTTCAATAAAATGAATAAATTAGAAGAATAAAGAATTTTTCAGATAAGCTAGCTTGCTTACTGAAAATCCTTGTGTCCCTGGTTCGATTCCAGGTCTGGCCACCAAATCAAATCCACTTGCTTTACTCAAACAATTGGACATACCTACTAAATGCAAACACTCGATTACGCTTATAGCCTGTTATTTCACGCAATATTCCTAATCGCACAAAATCATCTATTAACCGTAATGCTGTTGCTAAATTGATAGAGAATGCCTCAACAACATCTTGGCTATCGATAATCGGTTTAGTATATAAATAATGTAAAAAATTCTTGGCTAGTTTTGTTTTTTTCCCTAAAGTAAGAATGCTACTTTCACACTCCTCACGAAGCGTAATAATTGATTTAAATGTTTGAATTGAATTTTCGGAAGTTTGCCGCACCCCTTCCAAAAAAAACTTAACCCATTGTGTTAAGTCGCTGTGCGTACGCACACGGGTTAAGTTGTCATAATAGAGAGATTTATGTTTCTCGAAGAAATCTGATACATACAAAGTTGGCCTTACCAATATACCTTTACTTACCAAATAAAGAGTTATCAAGAGCCTGCCTATTCTGCCATTACCATCTGAAAATGGATGTATAGTTTCAAACTGATAATGAGCTATTGCAATTCTGATTAGGTGTGGCACTGGATGAACTTCATCATTCAAGAAACATTCCAAATCGGCCATTAGCTCCGCCACCTCATCATGATGTGGCGGAATAAATACAGCATCATTAATTGACGCACCACCAATCCAATTTTGACTATGACGAAATTCGCCAGGATGTTTATGTTTACCACGCACACCTTGTAATAAGATTTTATGAGTATCCTTTAATAGTCGACCTGATATAGGTAATACCTCTAATGCGACAACAGCTTCATTCATAGCCTCGATGTAATTCTGCACTTCTACCCAATCATCTCGCTTTTTAGGATTAATATACTCAATTTTCTGTAAAGCCTCTTCAATATTGGTTTGCGTCCCCTCAATTCGACTACTGGATGTAGCCTCCTTATTCACATGCATTTTAATAAAGAAATCGATATCAGGAATCAGTTGTGAAAACGCGTTTAACTCACCCAGCTTGTTGTCTGCTTGGCTTAACAATAGGCTCAGAGTGCTGTCACTTAACTGCCATTCGTGATTTACATAAGTCGGCATGAAACTTTGATATTGATATTGTTGTTGGTAACTACCCGATTTATAGTCTTTGAAATCCATATTATTTCTCTTACTAGATACATTGAAAGCTGCAAGTATTATATTTCTTAATCTCACATTTTAAAATTAATGAAACTATAGAAATAGATAATATCACCAAAGCCACATAACTGCAATTATAACTATCCATAATATCACATTGCTATCATTCTGCAATTTTGGTTAGCTTTACTTGCAATTGATCAGCTTTTAGTGTGTCACTACAAAGGCGGCAAGACTAGCTAATATAGTTTTAAAATCAATAAGTTAAATAGTCCTAATGTCTGTACAAGTTCTTGCTAAGAACGCAAGTGTCGTATACAATATGACCAGTCAGGCGACTGCATTCTACTTAGCTGAAACAACACGTTTGAAAAAATACAAAAGGGGATATATCCATGTCTGGGTCTCATCGTTTTTATAAAGATAAAAATACGTCTGCGTCAGATTCTGAAATAACTTACCTGTTAGCCAAAGATACATCTGATAATCGTGCATATAGGCTTTGCTTGCATTTTAAATCAGCGAAAGAATTACTTGGCTTTTGGGATTTTTGTGAGCAAACAATTCAAAAAAAAATTCATGTCTTTACGAATATTGTATTAAATTGTTTTAGCATAAGTGGGCAAAAAGATCTTGATACGTGGTTCGATGCTTTTAAAAAGGAAGATATTTTACAATTATTTTTTAATAATGATCTTGAAGGTATAACAAAGATACTTGGTGGCTCTAATGACGAAACCAAAGAAATTCCTTCAGAACAAAAAAGGGTTATGGCTAACAAATTAAAGAAGAAATTCCAGACAATACATCATGATACCGAGCAGAGAGGTGATGTCTTCGATTTCATGACACATAAGCCTATATATTTCTCTAGTGATCCAAAAGAACGATTGATATCAACATTGCGATGGCATAGTTATAAGCAAAGTCCAGATTATTACGAGAGATTTGACAGCATCAAATATGAAGCAATGATAGCAAAAGAGCAGTATTTACTTGTTCGCCAGGAAATTGGCTGTGCCGATTCTCGTTTTGACATGGAGAAACTTGAAAGTCCGTACGTAGGAGGGAGAGACAAATATTTTATTCCCCCAAAAAACTTTAATTTAGTGCGTACTATTATTGCACCACCAGAATTAAGCAAACACATAGAGAATTTTCCGGATCCTGATATTAAACCCTCTAATTGCAACATTATGTGAACATGGGGTCAAATCGACCTTTGCATACATTCTATCAGAGTGTTTGCAAGGGTCGATTTGACCCCATGTGTGTATGTGTTTTATCACAGCCGGACACGACAATTAGATGAAGGACCCTCACGTTTTTCAAGATCTTCGTTAACTTTATTTTCTAGTTGCGCAGCTCTCTCGTGTGATTTAGCAAATGCATTAGATTCATTCTTCTCTAAAGATTTAAAAATTGAAAGCGATGGTGTGGGTACAATGTGATACCAATAATTAGTAGTTCTAGGTGTTCCAAGATATTTTACTAATTGATTTCTATGTGCGGAGATTTCAGCGTCTAGATGCTGTGCATCTTGCTGAAGACTGGCTTCTTTTAGACTTAATAATCTTTGTTTAATCATCCCATTGACGTCAACGCGGAGCGCCTCTACTTGCTGCATTAATTCAAGACTTAAAGCTAGAAATCCCAATGCAAAACAATTATTGACAGTGTTAGCTACATCAAGGATTTCTGTAACAGTATTTAAAGTATTTAACCACACTGCATAAAACTGAACCCGATGTCTTGATGATAGATAGCCAACGGTTTTAAGCAAATCAACAGTGTGATTTTTATTAGCTAATAATATTTTCCATATTTTAATATGGGTATCCCATTCAATTTGCTTCGTATCAAGTTTATAAATTTCTAACAGAATCTGGCTGTATTCGGGATTTTTAAAATGAATTAAAGTGGGCTCATGAAGAAGCTCATCTAAATATTTTTGGTATTTATATGTTTGATGATAAGCAAAATAATTTTTTTGTTTGGTGCTCAAGTTGGGGTTCGAGAATAATGCAGAAAAAACGTTGTTACTATCCTCTAACGAAGGCATTTTAGAGCCCCTATTAAAATAGTCGTCTAACTTTACCATAGCTGCGAGGATTTCGTCGTAATTTGCTGTCATAGCAATCGGAATGAACTGTATCTGTGCTTGATAGCTGCGTGAGATTGTTTTAAGCATACTCTGCTCCAAACGTCGAGGGTCGTGAACAGTCCCATCTTCAAAGTAAATAGTTCCATCTTCAAGAACAATTGTTTTGTGCTCAACTATTGCTTTTTCTTTCAAGCTAAAATTTATTGATGCGCTGGATCTCATAATACAAAAACCTTAGGAAAAAAAATTAGGGCTTACCCGTTAAAATACGATTTAATTCAAAATTAGCAAGAGCATCTAATTTCGTATCAAATTGCTCTAATAAGATATCAGCGCCAACGCTCGTAATAATTTCTTGTTGATTGTTATCATGGCGCTTGTCTGAACTTTTTTTAGGTTCAAGTCGACGTTTTTGGCTAGATAATTCTACTTTCATTTCATCAACAAAATAATCCAAACCAAATTCGCTGTTGGTTACCGTATCTAACATCTTATTTAAATCCTGCCTAGAAAGTTCCAGCAGGGCGTCTAATGTCTGTATTATATGCTTAGTGCGCTCAAGTGAAATATGGCCAAACTCACTAACGATCGCCAATGCTGCTGCAACATTATGTTGTAAAGCTAATCTACTATCTTTAGTTTTTTTCGCAGCTTCTTGATGAAGAATATAATATTTAATTTTATCTTGGTAAGGCAGGTCGAGCACTGTCAAACCGCACCTATAAGAACCCACCAAACCGCAGCATAAGAACCCACCCAGAGGTGGCCAAAACGCGTGTCAAAACGGTCTCTATTTTTGGTTAATTTTCACCCCTTTGCAACCTCTAATTTTTTATCCTTTTTAATGCTGGAGTTAGCATCGTCACGCCCCCTGAAACTTGGACCATCTAGTACTATTCTGTGGGCATTATGGCGCAGACGATCCAACGTAGCTGCGGCCAATAACTGGTTAGGGAAAGCTTCTCCCCATTCGTTAAAATCGAGGTTACTAGTGACGATGGTGGCTGCGCGTTCATACCGCTCCGAGATGATCTCATGAAGATCTTCATCTTGCGGTGAGCGCATGGGTCTGAGCCCAAAATCATCAATGACCAATAATGGCACTTTGACAAGTTCCGAGAATTTTTTTTCATAACGGCCTGCGGCTCTTGCTGCCTGCAAGACGCTGAAGAGCTTACTTTGCGATAGCCATGTGACATCTATGTCCTCCCGCATTGCGCAGTGCGCTAATGCCTGTGCCAAGTGACTTTTCCCAGTTCCACATGGGCCCACAATCAGCACAGGAGTTTTTTCTGCAATAAACCGGCATGATGCTAGCTCTTGTATATGTGCACGGTTAATTTTTAAGTTAAAAGCAAAATCAAAGTTTTCTAATGTTTTATCACTGCGAATGTTGGCACGCTTTATTCGCGCCATCAGTTTTTTGTTGCCGCGACCTAATATTTCATCTTGCAGCAACAAGGATAAAAATTCAGGGTATGAGAGCTTACCTTCAATTGCCTCACGTTTTCGTTGAGGCAAGTAGTGACCAATATGGGATAATCGTAATTGCTTCAATATAGTATTTATTTCTGGCATAGAATGTGTCATAAAATAGTTCTCCGATGTTATTGTAAAAGAGTTGATGTATTTCGACTGAAGCGGCCATGTCCAGTGTAAGCTTCAGTCAATGCATCAAAGGCATCTTGTTCGGGGAGCGGTTCGTATTCCAGCCCCTTTTGCAAAATGGATTTGATGGTTTTATAGCTCACACTTTGAAAAGCATGAGCACGATGGCAAGCTGCTTCCAAGCGAGCATCACCAAATTTTTTTTGCAAACTCACAATTCCTTGTGCAGCACGCAAGTAGTCGACAACCGAGTTCGTCAGTAACTGATGAATAACAGCTTCGCAAAAAGGGCCAGTTTTTTTAGCGCGATCTAAGCACCATTGGGAATCTTGCATTGCATAAGCTAAAGCATTTGGCGGCAAATGTTCATCAATTGAATTTTTTGAGCCGGGCACAAATAATCGCGGATGGACAGCCACCAGTTCATGATCGCGAAATAGACGTACCGTTGTTTCACATGCGCGTAACCATAAAGTTTGTTTAACCAATTTATATGGCGCAGAGTATCGACATTTTAAGTGTGAGACATGACAATCACCATGCACAATGACTCTCAGCCAAACAGCGCATTCAGGTGGACGGTCAGGTAAGGGTTTTAGCAAATGACACTCTACTTCAAATAATGAAAGTGGCTTCTGATGTGTCGTACCATGAATTCGATTGCCTGCTGTTTCTAGTACCCATGATTTTAACTGACGGTTGGCTTCGTGAATTCGGTTCCGAAAGTCACGTAGAGGAACAAAATTTTTCTTAACGAATTTTACACCTGATTCAACGCGTCCTTTTTTTTGTGGATCTCGCGGTGGGCAAGCTGATATTATGAATCCATATCCT
>Ga0206981_10199_pt1 | contig 18216 bp, 13 predicted proteins | sample Alteio_BWMinCont_17_FD_153312 | JGI IMG/M metagenome (GOLD analysis project Ga0206981, IMG submission 153312) | Enriched cells from forest soil in Barre Woods Harvard Forest LTER site, Petersham, Massachusetts, United States -... | ecosystem: Environmental > Terrestrial > Soil > Temperate forest >... | reverse complement strand
TTTCCGCGAGCGCGATGGCGCGGGATGTAGCTTCCGCCTCGGCGGTGGTCGGCCGCGTCAAGGCATGATATTTCGGAGCCTTCTTTCCTTCGGCCAGCGCCTGCTGCACGATTACATCGATGGCGCTGCCGTTTTCGGCATGCATGCAGACCAGGCCGCCATTTTTTGATGTGGCGCGAAGTGCTTTGAAAATGCTGCCATCATCAAGCATGAATACGCCGGGATAGGCCATGAAGAGTTTGAAGCTGGTGACGCCTTCGCGCACCAAAGCATTCATCTCTGCGAGTTGCGCATCCGCGAGATCGGTGATGATGCAATGAAAAGAGTAGTCGAAGACGGCTTTGCCTGCGGCCTTTTGCATCCAGGTGTCGAAAGCTGTTCGCAGCGTTTGGCCTTTGTATTGGATGGCGAAGTCGATGAGCGTGGTGGTGCCGCCAAAAGCAGCAGCTCGTGTGCCGGTTTCGAAATCGTCGGCGCTGTTGGTGCCGCCGAAGGGCATGTCGAGATGGGTGTGAACATCGATTCCGCCGGGCATTACGTATTTTCCGGCGGCGTCGATAATTTTGGTGGCATTGTCGCGGGGAAGATTTTGACCGATAGCTGTGATCTTGCCGTTGCTGATGGCGACGTCGCTAGCGTATGTGTCTGTGGCAGTGGCTAGGCGTCCGTTTATGATGACCGTGTCAAAGCTCATTGGCTGCCTCCGACTGGCAGAGCATTTTATGCTAAACTGCGACACCTTGGGGCGGGATTTGAGGGTGACAGCAAAATTCAAAACCTGTAACGACCCTTCGACTTCGCTCAGGGCTGGCTCCGGACACGAAGGATCACAAAGGAGATCGCATGCGCTTTGGCATCACCATAAAACCCGATATGCCGGTAGAGCGCATTGTTGCACTCACGCGGCAGGCTGAAGGTGCGGGAGTTCAGTACGGCTGGATTTTCGATTCTCATATTTTGTGGCTTGAGCCGTACCCACTGTTGACGCTGATGGCGAGCAACACCAAGAACATGCGTCTTGGTACTTGCGTGACTAATCCGGCGACTCGCGACATCACTGTTACTTCGAGTTTGTTCGCTACATTGAATCTGATTTCCGGGGGGCGGATGCAGTTGGGCATTGGCCGCGGAGATAGTTCACGGCGAGTGTTGGGCAAGAAGCCGGTTGGGGCGGGCGATCTGGAGCGAGCGGTGAAAACTTTTCGTGAGCTGACGGCTGGCCGTCATATTCGATTTCCCGGCCAGCCTACGCAGATTTCCTGGGCGACGGGATCGCCTCCGGTGTGGATTGCGGGATATGGGCCGAAAGTGTTGGACCTTGCTGGACGCGTGGGCGACGGAGTGATTCTGCAGTTTGCCGATCCTGACTTGATCGAGTGGTGCCTCGGTTTCGTGAAGAAGGGCGCGGAGGCTGCGGGGCGCGATTTTCGCAAGATTGAAGTTATGTCGGCGGCGCCGGTTTGGGTGTCCGATGATTTAAAGCTGGCGCGGGAACGGGTTCGCTGGTTTCCGGCGCTGGTTTCCAATCACGTGCTGGATTTGATTTCGCGTTACAAGCCGGAGGATCTTCCACCCGCGTTGACCTCGTATGTGCGCGACCGAGGTCACTACGATTATCAGGAACATTGCGAGGTTGACAGCGATCATTCGAAATTCGTTTCTGACGACGTGGTGGATCGTTTTTGCCTGGTCGGGCCGGCGGCGGCGCATCGCGAAAAACTTCGCAAGCTAGCCAGTATTGGAGTTACGCAGTTCAATATCTATTTGATGTGCGGCGAAGAGGAGGCCACGTTGGAAACTTATCAACGGGAAATAATGCCGCAGCGCTAAATTAGTTTCCCATTTTTTCGCGCGCGTGCCATTCCTGCGCGTAGTCCCTTCTCGATCGTCCGCTTGTATCCTGACGCGTCCGTCGCCTGCATGGTTGCGGCGGCGGTGCCGCCCGGCGTCGCGGCCTCTTGAACAAGCTCATCCAACGGTTCCTCGCCTTCGCGCCACGAGAGAATGCTATCGGCGAGGGCGTGAGCTGCGGCAGTTAATGCGTTCTTTCGGTTTAGTCCCAGTCTTTCGCCCCCTGTCGCCAGCGCCGCTAGAGCATGGAAGCCGTGGCTGGGGGAAAAAGTAACGGTGAAAGCGTCGAACTGATGCTCGGGAATTTCGAGAACCGATCCTACCTTCTGGAACAGCCTTTTCACTTTACTTTTTGCGGCCGGAGAAAACCCGTGGTCGAACGTCAGGGCAGTGAGACCGCATCCCACGCGACACACAGGGCTGGGCATGGCTCGTGCCCATCGCACTGGCGGTCCCAAGCGAGCCCGGAGTTTGAAGATTGGGACGCCAGCCGCCAGGCTAACCACGGTTAAACGGTTATTGATTTCTATTTGCTGCAGGAGTTCGCTCACCGAGTCCGGGCGCACCGCGATGATGAGAAGTTCCGCTTGCTCGACGGCTTCTTGTAGATTCGGTTCGACGGCGACGCCATATTGTTTCGTGAGCTGCCGCAGTTTACTCGGATGCCGGTCGTACACGAGGATTGGCTTATGGTATTTCGCAAGTCGTAGTCCGGCCAGGAAGGCGTTGGTGATGCGTCCACCTCCAAGAAAAACGGTCGGCTTCATGAGATATCCGCGCAGGCTTGATCAGTTGCGTCCCCGAGTGCTGCCACATCTGCTTCAGTGTGCGCTGTTGAGATGATCCAATGCAGGCCATTCGAAGGAGTCATGTAAATTCCGCGTTCGAGCAAGCGGTGGACGAATTTGGAATAGCGTGCTGTGTCGACGTAAGTGCAGTAGTCGCGGTAATCGTGAATGGCGTCGCGATCGGTGAAATAAATTTGAAACATAGGGCCAAACCCCTGCACCATGGCCTTCACCTTGCGCCGACGAAATACTTCACGCAGGCGCGCGATAGCGGCGTTGCCTATAGCGTGCAGGTTTGTGTAGGCCTCTTGGCGGGAGAGCAGGTCAAGGTTCGCGGCGACCACTTTCATGGTGAGCCGGTGCCCATTGAAAGTGCCGTAATGCAGAACCATGTTTTCGCTCCAGCGCATGCGATCGAGAATCGATCGCGGGCCCGCGACGGCGCCAACCGGAAATCCCGCTCCCAGTGCCTTGCCGAAGGTGCTGATGTCGGGCTGGATTCCATAGTATTGCTGGCATCCGCCGGGCGCGTAGCGAAATCCGGTGACTACTTCGTCGAGGATCAGGAGCACGCCATAGGGTCAGCTCGCGCAATTTGTGGAGATAGCCCTCGCGTGGAGGGATGCATCCCATGTTTGCCATAATTGGCTCGGTGATAACCGCAGCCAGGTCGCGCCCATGGTTTTGCATGATGCCATCGAGCGCGGCGACATCGTTCCAGGGGGCGAGCACGACATCGTCAAAGGTCGCGGGCGGGATGCCTGCCGAGTCGGGAATTCTTGAAGGATTTTCCGCTGGGCCGAGTTGTTCGGGCGCATGCCCGTGCGCGTTTAATAGGAAGGGGTCGTACCAGCCGTGGTAGTGGCCTTCGAACTTCAGGAACTTGTTTCGTCCGGTGTGCGCACGTGCCAGACGCAGTGCCAGCATGGTTGCCTCGCTGCCAGTGTTGGTAAAGCGCACGGCTTCGGCCGACGGCACCATGCGACAGAAACGTTCTGCCGCTGCGACTTCCGCGGATGTCGCGGCTGCAAAGTGTGAGCCTTCCGCCATGGCTTCGGACACGGCGGAAACCAGCTTTGGATGAGCATGGCCATGGATAAGCGCGCCGAACGACATCATAAAATCCACGTACTGGTTGTTGTCAGCGTCCCAGACATGCGAACCACGCCCGCGTTCCAGGAAGATGGGGCCTGATGAATACGTGGCCTTGCCGCGCGAAGGCGAATTCACTCCTTCAATTAAGTTTTTTTGCGCTCGCTCAAACCATTGCTGGGAGCGAGTTCGCGTTTTGGTCATCTGTGCCATTTAGGGTATTTTGTTATTTGAGTATAAGGGATGCACATTTCGAACCGACAGCGTAGGCCGGTCTTCGCGACAGGGCGTGAAACATGGGTTTATTTTTCTCAGCGCTGACGTGTGTGCGGGAGAACCAATCTTTCGCCCCGCCGGGGCTGGTCGGCTTGCGGCTTTTACCCGCGGGTTACGCCGTGGGCTGCATTCTCACGCCGCTTCGCAGCTCCAAACTCACAGTTTTGTTTCACCGTGTCATCGAAATTCTGGTTCGTCCGGGGCCACGTGGTTTTCGCCGGCTCCCGACTACGCAATCCCCCGCAGAACGACTAAACTAGTCAGTTGGGATTTGCTTTTTCAGGAAGGCAATCTTTATGAATAGCTTTGGCAGTCGTTCCACCCTACGTGTTTCCGGCCACGATTACGAAATTTATCGCATCGACGCACTCGATAAGCAGGGCATTTCGACCACGCATCTTCCTTTCTCGCTGCGCATTCTTTTGGAGAACCTGTTGCGCACCGAAGACGGGCGAAGCGTGACCAAAGAAGATATTCGTGCGCTGGCAGCGTGGAATAGCAAATCTAAGCCGGACAAGGAAATTGCCTTCACGCCAAGCCGCGTTTTGATGCAGGATTTCACGGGAGTGCCGGCGGTGGTGGATCTTGCCGCTATGCGTGATGCGATGAGAACGCTCTCCGGCGATCCCGCATTGATCAATCCGCTGCAACCGGCTGAGTTGGTCATCGACCACTCGGTGCAGGTGGACGAATTCGGCACCCCGCAAGCCTTTCAACTGAATGCCGAACTCGAATTCCTGCGCAACAAAGAACGCTACGGATTTCTGCGCTGGGGGCAGACAGCTTTTCGGAACCTGGCGATCGTCCCGCCCGATACGGGTATCGTTCACCAGGTCAACCTCGAGTTCCTGGCGAGGGTTGTTTATGTGCAGGAATCGAACGGCAAGCGTGTGGCTTATCCCGACACGCTCGTAGGCACTGATTCGCATACCACGATGATTAACGGCCTCGGCGTGCTGGGCTGGGGCGTGGGCGGAATCGAAGCCGAAGCTGCGATGTTGGGTCAAGCCGTTTCCATGCTGATTCCGCAAGTGGTTGGCGTGAAGTTGACGGGCAAATTGCGCGAGGGTGCGACCGCTACTGATCTGGTGTTGACCGTTACAGAAATGTTGCGCAAGCATGGCGTGGTCGGGAAATTCGTTGAGTATTTTGGACCCGGACTGCAAGAGTTGCCGCTCGCCGACCGCGCCACCATTGCGAACATGTCTCCGGAATACGGGGCTACTTGCGGCATCTTCCCCGTCGATAAAGAAACGCTCACCTACTTGCGGTTGACCGGTCGCTCCGACGAACAGATTGCGCTGGTTGAAGCCTACTGCCGCGAGCAAGGGTTGTTCCACGACGAGAAAACTGCCGAGGCGCAATATTCAGAACTGCTGGTGCTTGATTTAGCTACGGTGGAATCGAGTCTCGCCGGCCCCAAGCGTCCACAGGATCGGGTGCCGTTGGCCAAAGCGCGCGATTCATTTGAGCAAGCCCTGCCTTCGTTGATGAAGCCGGGTAAGGGCGGCGTGAAACCTAGTGGAACTGGCAATGGCAATGGACATCTTCATCACGGCAGCGTCGTGATCGCGGCCATCACGAGTTGCACCAACACTTCCAATCCTTCTGTGATGGTGGCTGCGGGTCTGTTAGCGAAGAAGGCGGTCGAGCGCGGCCTGCAGGTTCCATCGTGGGTAAAGACTTCTCTGGCTCCCGGCTCAAAAGTCGTTCGCGATTATCTGGAGCGCGCGGGATTGACTCCGTATCTTGAGAAATTGAAGTTTCATATTGTCGGCTACGGCTGCACCACTTGCATCGGGAACTCTGGTCCGCTGGCGGAAGAAATTTCGAAAGCGATCGACGAGCAGAATCTTGTAGTCGCGTCTGTGCTCTCTGGCAATCGTAACTTCGAAGGCCGCATCAATCCTGACGTGCGCGCTAATTATTTGATGTCGCCGCCGCTGGTTGTGGCGTTCGCACTTGCTGGACGCATCGACCTCGACCTGCGCAAAGACGCAATCGCTAATGACAAACAGGGCAAGCCAGTTTATTTAGCCGATCTCTGGCCTTCGCGCAGCGAAGTGGATGAGGCGGTGAAGAAATCTATTTCGGCGGACATGTTCCGGCTAAGCTATGGCGAGGTTTACCGCGGAGACGAGCGCTGGCGCGGCTTGCCTGTGCCCAAGGGTGAGACTTATGCGTGGGATAAAGATTCGACCTACATCCGCCGAGCGCCGTACTTCGACGGCATGACGCTGAAACCATCGGCGGTAGAAGACATCAGGAATGCGCGGGTGCTGGCCGTGCTGGGCGACAGCGTTACTACCGATCACATTTCGCCGGCCGGTTCCATCAAAAGAGATAGCCCGGCGGGGAAGTACCTGATCGAACACGGCGTCAAGCCTGCCGATTTCAACTCCTACGGGTCTCGGCGAGGCAATCATGAGGTTATGGTGCGCGGGACTTTTGCTAATGTCCGCTTGCGCAACAAGATGGTTCCTAACCTCGAAGGCGGATTCACCCGTCACCTGCCCGACGGTGCGGAGATGAGCATCTTCGAAGCTTCGGAGAAATATATTGCGGAACGCGTTCCACTGGTGATTCTCGCGGGCAAAGAATATGGATCAGGTTCATCGCGAGATTGGGCGGCGAAGGGTCCGCTGTTATTGGGAGTGCGTGCTGTCATCGCGGAAAGTTACGAACGCATTCATCGTTCGAACCTGGTGGGCATGGGGATTCTTGCTCTGCAATTCCTTGAGGGCGAGAATGCGCAGTCGCTGGGATTGACGGGTGAGGAAGTGTTCGAGATCACTGGCATTCGCGATCTGATCGGAAGCTTCGCTCCGGGCCGGCAGCTTACGGTGCGCGCCAGCGCCGGCGGTAAGACCACGGAGTTCAAGGCGCTGGTCCGAATCGATACTCCGCAGGAAGCGCAGTATTACGCGAATGGCGGAATCCTGCAATTTGTTCTGCGGCAATTGCTCTCCGCCAGGCCGGCCGCTGTGCACGCGTAAAGCGTGGCATTCATGGTCGCCGCGCAGAATCGCTGCCGGGCTTCACTCGGCCGGCCCGACGGCCGGGTGCGGCCGTCGCCACGTGATTCTCGCCGGTACGCAGGGAGGTTGGATTTGACCGATCATCTCTCGAAACGGGCTCCACTCCTGGCCGAGATCCTGCGGTACATCAATGACGGCGGATACGGAAAAGCTGGAGAGGCGTGGTCGCAGTGGGCGATGGCGCTTCTCAGGGGCAGTTCGACAAAGACGAGGTCGTCTTTCGAAGAATGCGTCGACTGGTTTACGACCACGTTGCGCGCACCGTTGCCTCCAACGCACATCACTGTCTGGCGTACCTACAGTAGATTCTCTCGCAGATGAATTCAAGAAGTTGATGGATGAACTGACGCCGGGAACTCGGGAAGCCTTAGGCCAGGCAATCACTCCAATCGCTTCGGGTTATAACTCGCCGGCGAGTGAAGTCGCCGCGTTCAACGACCAGTTAGAGGGGCTCGATCGTTATTACGCAGAAGAGATTCTCGAAAAGCTGAACGGGATTGTTTCTCGCGCCTCGGCGCTGGACCGGATGGGACTGGAAATTGTGCCGAACCGAAGAGTCCAGTTCCTTTTTGAGCAGGCCCACTGCTGTTACCTCTATGGCTTTCACTTGGCCTGTGCCGTCTTCTGCCGCGCCATTTTGGAGGGGGCACTCAAAGAAGTCGCGGATCCGCACAGTGAAACCAATCAGTCCATCCACGAAATGATCGCCATGGCCGTGGAGATAGGCATTCTGACAGACGATCGCCCGCGCTGCGCCCGCGAAGTGGCCAAGGCGGGCAACCGCGCGATTCACGATCCCGAGATGTTCGCCCGCGATTATTCCGCCGAAAAAGTGCAAGAAGTTCTGATCAACACGCGGAAAGTGCTGCAAGAATTGTACGGGCTGCCGTCCGCGTGAGCGTTCTTAGGAAGCATGCCGTCGTGCCGCACGAGCGCGGACGCTCGCGCCTACATTTAGAAAGTTTTAGTCGAATCCAGCAGAATCGTTACCGGACCTTCATTCACCAACTCGACCTGCATCATTTGCTGGAAGCGGCCGGTTTCGCATGGAATGCCTGCGGTTCGGATTCGGTTCACAAAATATTCGTAGAGCTCACGAGCGCGTTGCGGCGGGGCTGCCGCGTCGAATGACGGTCGTTTACCGCGGCGAACGTCGCCGTAGAGGGTGAACTGCGAGATTACTAGAATTTGACCGTTTACCGAAGCCGTGTCCAGGTTCATCTTTCCGTTCTCGTCCTCGAAAATACGCAATCCTACAATTTTTTCGGCGAGGTAGTCGGCGTCTGCTTCGTTGTCCGCCTGAGCCACGCCCAACAAGACCAGTAGGCCGCGGCCTATCTTGCCCACGATCTCTTCGCTCACAGTGACTTGGGCTCGGCTGACACGTTGCACCACTGCGCGCATAGGATTTCTCAAACGCTCATTCAGTGATTGCTCTTTTTGTTCTATCAGAGAACATCATACCCGCTGCGTTGTGCAGACTTCTCCGCATCCTGCATACTTTCGACCGCCTGCACGGGCGAGGGCGCCCGCGCCACACCAGCCACTCGATCCACATTGACCCCGGTTACTGCCAGCGGTTAGGATTCCTAGGGGCCTTCTCAGAGTCGGCCGTGCAAGGTTCCAGTGCGGCGGACTCGCCTTTACAGCGATTCGTGCTGGACAGTACACTACTCATTCTCTTCTCATTCTTCGGAGGTGGATCGCGATGGCTGCTGGAGACAAATTGAAAGAAACCACTGAAAAAGTAAAGCAGATTGTAAGCGAGCAACTGGGAGTCGATGAAGCCGAGGTCACGCCTAGCGCTTCGTTCGTGGACGATTTAGGCGCTGACTCGCTGGATCAGGTTGAATTGGTGATGGCGCTCGAAGAAGCATTCGATCTGGAGATTCCAGATGAAGATGCGGAGAAGATTCGCTCCGTTCAGGATGCGATCGATTACATAGATAAGCACGCCAAAGTGGCGAAGTAAGCCGCGCAGTCTTTTAAGGATGCCGGGCGTCCCTGCCCGGCTGGACGGGCGTGACGCCTGTCCTCCATTGTTGCGAAGCAAAGAGTCTGACTCCCGTTCAATTCGAAAGTGCAAGGAGAACGCATGGCAGCCGTTGACGAGAAAGTAAAACAGATCATTGTGGAACAATTGGGAGTAGACGAGGCCGAAGTAACTCAAAATGCTTCTTTCGTAGACGACCTTGGCGCCGACTCTCTCGACACCGTAGAGCTGGTAATGGCATTTGAAGAGGCCTTTGAGATCGAAATTCCCGACGAAGACGCCGAGAAAATCCGCACTGTACAGGATGCGGTCGATTACATCGGCAAACACGCGAAAGGCGGGAAGTAGTTGGCAAGACGGGTTGTAGTTACTGGCATTGGCCTCATCTGTGGAGTGGGTAATACCACGGAAGAGATCTGGCGAAACCTGCTCGCAGGCAAGAGCGGGGTGGCGCGCATCACACATTTCGATGCGGCGCAGTTCGCCTGCCAGATCGCAGCGGAGGTCAAGAACTTCGATCCCCTGCAGTTTGTCGAAAAGAAAGAAATGAAGAAGATGGGCCGTTTCATTTACCTCGCGCTGGCGGCAGCGGATGAGGCTATGAAGGCCGCGGGCCTTCACGTTACGGAAGACATTTCAACCCGCACCGGCGTCCACATCGGATCGGGAATCGGCGGCTTCGATGTAATCGAACGCGAGCATATCAACTTGCTCAATGGCGGCCCGCGCAAGATCTCACCATTTTTTATTCCCGCCTCAATCGTGAACTTAGCCGCGGGGCACGTCAGTATCCGTTACAAAGCCAGGGGCCCGAACGAGGCCACGTGTACGGCCTGCACCTCTAGCGCCCATTCCATCGGAGATGCTTACAAGATCATCGCCCGGTGCGACGCCGACGTTATGATCGCCGGGGGGACAGAGGCTGCGATCACTCCCATGGGCGTCGGCGGTTTCGCTGCCATGCGCGCGCTTTCGACCCGCAATGATGCGCCCGAGAAGGCCAGCCGTCCCTGGGACTCGGGACGCGACGGCTTCGTGATCGGCGAAGGTGCGGGAATCCTTATTCTCGAAGAGCTGGAATTTGCCCGCCGCCGTGGGGCCAAGATTCTGGCTGAAGTTGTGGGTTACGGCATGAGTGGAGATGCATACCATATTACCCAGCCAGCCGAGAACGGCGACGGCGCTTATCGCGTGATGCTGAACACGTTGAACGATGCGAAAGTAGGTCCGGAGAAAGTGGACTACATCAATGCCCACGGCACTTCGACGGATCTCGGCGACAAGCTGGAAACCATTGCCATCAAGCGCGCCTTCGGCGACCATGCCCGTAAGCTGGCGGTGAGTTCAACGAAGTCGATGACCGGGCATCTTCTTGGTGGCGCGGGCGGGTTGGAAGCTGGCATCACGGTGCTCGCGCTGCGTGATCAAATTCTGCCTCCGACCACCAACCTGGATAATCCCGATCCAGAGTGTGATCTCGATTACGTTCCCAACCATTCGAGAAAAGCAGAGGTGGAATACGCCATGTCCAATTCCTTTGGATTTGGCGGTACCAATGGCGCCTTGCTCTTCCGTCGCTGGACCGACTAAGCTTTCCTTTGTGTACCTTCGTGTCCTCTGTGGTTTCAGCATTTCAACCCCATTAACCACAAAGGACACGAAGGTATACAAAGGAAAATCGCAACAACCCACACCTAACCACTTTCGACGTGGCAATGCAGGGCCAGGGCACTCTGCCAGGACAATCTTTCCCTTCTTGATCTAAACAAATTCCTGCGTTTGCCGATAATTCCACTGAATGGAAGGTTTACGGCCAAACCGCGCCCGTGGACGGAGCCTCATCTACGTCGTTCTCACCGTAGCCCTGCTTCTCGGCAGCATTCCCGCCCACCGGTCCGTGTGGCAAGGCAATGAAGAACTGCACACCTTGCTCGAGACCATTGTCACCGTACTGGGATTTGTCACCGGGGCCATGGCCTTGGTGCGCTATTACAGTAAAAAAAGCGGGATGTTCTTGCTTCTGGGCACCGGCTTCATCGGCGTCGCTTTCCTCGACGGCTATCATGCGCTGGTCAGTTCGTCGTTCTTTGCCAGGCATACCTACTCAGCGCTCTCCAGCCTCACCCCGTGGAGCGGAATCATGTCGCGCGTGTTCATCTCCCTGCTTATGTGCGCGAGTCTCGTAGCCTGGAAAAGAGAACAGCGAAGACCGGCCGGGGGCAGAATCAACGAAAGCATGATTTACGTGCTGGTCGGGAGCTGGACTATAGCCAGCTTTATCTTTTTTGCGCTGGTGCCGCTGCCTCCACCTTTCGATCCTCACCAACTGATTCATCGCCCCGCGGACTTCGTGCCAGCCCTTTTCTTCGCATTGGCGGCGGCCGGATACTTGTGGAAGGGGCAATGGAAGACGGACGATTTCGAACACTGGCTGGTGTTGTCGCTCATAGTGGGTGCGGTGGGCCACATGGGGTACATGTCGTTTTACGGAAGGCTCTTTGACGCCCAATATTTCGTCGCACACGCGCTGAAAATTCTGGGACATGTGGCGGTGCTGACTGGTCTCTTCATCAGCATGTTCTCCATCTTCAAATCAGAGGCGGGAAGCGCCGCCGATTTGTTTCGGGCTAACCAGGCGTTGGCCATGCACATTGCAGAACGCGAGCAGATTGAAGAGGAACTGCTGCGAGCCCACGATGAGATGGAAGTTCGGGTCCGGCAACGGACTGCGGACCTGGGCAGAGCCAACGAGGCTTTGGAAGCGGAGATCGCGGTCAGGGGCGGGATGGAGGAGGCGCTTTCGAAAGAGCGGACGATTTTGCGGTCCTTGATCGATAACGTGCCCAATTTCCTGTACGTAAAGGACACTCAGGCTAAGTTTGTTGTAGCCAACTTGCACTGTGCGCTTCAGTTGGGCTTTAAAACCACTGAGGAGTTGCTGGGCAAAGGTGATTTTGATATTTACCCGCAACACCTTGCTGCCAGTTTTTATGAAGACGACCAGACCATCATTCGCTCGGGACAGCCGTTGCTGAACCATGAAGAAATGGGTGTCGACTATCAGGGACATCCGACCTACATCCTGTCCACAAAGGTGCCAATTCGCGATAAGGACGGGCGGGTAACCGGACTGGCTGGCGTCGGCATGGATATTACCGGACAGAAACGCGCGGAGGGGGAGCTACGCGCCAGCAGAGAGTTGTTCATGTTGTTGTTGGATTCCATTCCCGAGGGAATCTACGGTATCGACATGCAGGGTAATTGCACATTCTGTAATCCCTCTTGCCTTCGACTGTTAGGTTATCAGGACGCTGCGGAGTTGCTGGGTAAGAACATGCACGTCCTGATTCACCATACCCGGCCAGACGGGACGCATTATCCCGTGGCTGAGTGCCACATTTATGAAGCTTTTCGCCGCGGACAGGGTACTCACATCGATGACGAAGTGCTGTGGTGTCGCGACGGCAGCAGCTTTCCCGCCGAATATTGGTCTTACCCTATGCTTCGCGACGGAAATGTAATTGGCACGGTTGTGACTTTCGTAAACATTACGCAGCGAAAGCAAGCAGAACAGGTTTTGCAGGAAGCTCGGCAAGCGGCCGAAACGGCCAATCGGGCTAAGAGTGAATTCCTCGCCAACATGAGCCATGAAATTCGTACGCCGATGAACGGTATCATTGGCATGACTGAGTTAGCCCTGGATACCGAACTCAACCATGAGCAGCGCGGTTACTTGAATCTGGTTAAAAGCTCCTCCGAGTCCTTGCTGGTGCTGCTCAACGACATCCTCGACTTCTCCAAGATTGAAGCCGGCAAGTTGGACATGGAGATTATCGAATTCAGTTTGCGCGACTGCCTGGACGACACCATGAAACTCGTGAGCATACGCGCACACGAAAAAGGGCTCGAACTTGCCTGTCACATCCTGCCTGAGGTGCCGGACGCGCTGCGAGGAGATCCTACGCGGTTGCGACAAATCGTCACCAACCTCGTCGGCAATGCCATAAAATTCACCTCCCAAGGCGAAGTCGTGATGCGTGTCGAAACTCAGCATCAAACCGGGGACCAAACGACCCTCCATTTTTCTGTACGTGACACCGGCCTTGGCATCCCACTGAAAAAGCAGGGCACGATCTTCGAGGCCTTTACGCAAGCAGATAATTCAACCACGCGCAAATATGGCGGAACTGGTCTTGGCCTCTCGATATGCTTGCGTCTGGTGGAGAAGATGAATGGCCGCCTATGGCTGGAAAGTGAACCGGGCCGGGGAAGCACATTTCACTTTACTGCGCGTTTCGAATTGCAGAAAGGCTTTGCTGGTAAGCGAACGTCCATCGGTCTCGAAACCCTTCGCGGCCTGTCGGTCTTGATCGTGGACGATAATGCGACTAACCGCCATATTCTCAAAGAAATGCTCGCCGGCTGGAAGATGATGACGGTAGAGGCGGATGGGGGCCGTTCCGCTGTGGCCCTTCTAAAGCAAGCCCGCGCGGAGGGAAGAGCATTTTCGCTGGTATTGCTTGACGCTCAAATGCCGGAGGTCGACGGCTTCCAGGTGGCGATGCAAATGAAGCAGGACCCGGAGCTCTCGTCCTCAGTTTCGATTATGCTCACCTCGGCCGGCTTCCGTGGTGATGCGACGCGTTGCCGCGAATTGGGTATTCAGGCATATTTGCCTAAGCCAATCAAACATTCGGATCTTCTCCAGGCCATTCAAGCAGTGCTGCACGGTGCAATGACCACGAGTGCTGAGCAGCCGCGAAACTCGGCTGCGGAACCAGAACAGTCTGCGCTGGTTACGGTTCATTCCTTGCGGGAGGGTCGCAAGCATTTGAACATTCTCTTAGCTGAAGACAACAGTGTGAATCAGGTTTTAGCAGCTCGCCTTTTGCAGAAAAGAGGGCACACCGTGGTGTTGGTGGAAACCGGCAAAGCAGCGTTGGAGGCTTCGGGAAATGGCTCCTTCGACATAGTTCTGATGGATGTGCAAATGCCTGAGATGGATGGACTCGAAGCCGCCGCATGCATCCGGGAGAGCGAAAAGGTCACTGGAAAACATATCCCGATCGTGGCGATGACCGCTCACGCAATGGTTGGAGATAGAGAGCGCTGTCTGGAGGCCGGAATGGACGCCTATATTTCAAAGCCGCTCTCCGCCAAGGAGCTCTACGCAACCATCGAAGGCCTAATGCAGACTACGGTGGAAAGTCCGAAATCAGTCGGTGGTCATTAGTCGTTGGTATTGGCCAGTAGCCAAATGGGTTTACGTTCGGCCAACGACGGACGACTAACGACCAACGACTATGTTGGCAAGGAACGTTAGGACTCCTCCGGTTACGCCTGGTAATGCGACCTTCGTACTCAGGGATTGGCCTTCTTCTCCTTTGCCAATGCCGATAGTGCAATACAGAATAGATTCTAGCCAGAATAACTTCGTCTATGGACAAAGCTTTTGGAACCCTCGTAATGCCTGCGCTTGGGAACAAGAAGGCCTCAGCTCGGGTGGCTCTTGTCGACATCAAAGAACCCTTCCGCAATACTCTTGCAGAATGCTTCCGCCAGTTTGGCATCGAGAGTGTCGCGCTGAACGGAAATGCTGCGGAACGCCTGAAAAAAGAGAAATTTGAGGCTTGCGTGGTCAAGCTAGGTCCGGGCGCCCAGGAGGTGATGGAAACCGCACGCACCTCGCCTTCGAATAGCCGCATCGTTCTGTATGCGATGGGCGGCAGCGCCCAGGACGCGATTCGCTACTCGAAGTGCGGGATCAATGCCATTTTCCACGAACCCCTGGAACGTCAAGCCGTGCTGAAATTGGTGCGAGCCACGCAGATGCTGGTGCTGCATGAAATGCGGCGTTATGTGCGCATTCCGGTGATCACGGAGATTACCTTCGTCGCGAGCGATGGCCGCAAGATCACTGCAACCAGTATTGAAATTAGTTCCGGAGGTATGTCCCTGCGCAGCGCTGAGGATATCGCCATAGGCCTGTCCGGAGAAATCTCATTTGCTTTGCTGACGTTGCCGCGGATATGGGTTCGCTGCACGGTAAGCTGGCGCAATCCCAGCGGCAAAACCTTTGGCATCCGCTTCGATAACCAGGACGACCGCCGTTTCAGAATCAAAGAGTGGGTCGACGCTTATCTGGAAGGTTAGTTGGCTGTGCACGAAAATGGTCTGCTCCGTCTTGATTGCCCTCCTCGCAGAATTCCTTCCGAGCAAGCCGGCTTTCACCACAGAGACACAGAGCCACAGAGAAGGCTTCATTTTCAAGAGGCGCTGGTAGCGTCAGTGGCTTTTGCAAAGGTTTAAGGGTTCTCTGTGTCTCTGTGCCTCGGTGGTGAAAAGGGTGCGCTTCGTGAATTACCAATCGGGCATGTAAAATCGTAAGGTGCAGATGGCAGGAGCTTCCCAGTTCGTACAGATCGATCTCGCGCCGCCGGTTCGCCAGCCCAAGCCAGAGTGGCTCAGGGCCAAGGCTCCCGTGGGCGAGAACTTCCACAACCTCAAAAAACTGGCTCGTGGATTGGGATTGCACACGGTGTGCGAGTCCGCGCAGTGTCCCAATATTGGGGAGTGCTGGAATCATCGGACCGCGACATTCATGCTTTTAGGTGACATCTGCACCCGGCGGTGCGGTTTTTGCGCCGTTCCCAAGGGAAGGCCTGGACCGATTGATTGGGACGAACCCCGGCGCGTGGCTGAGGCGGTGGCGACGCTTGGCTTGAAACATGCCGTCGTCACTAGCGTTAATCGCGATGACGATAATTTAGGCGGAGCGCGAGTTTTTGCAGAGACGATTCGCCAGATTCGCGAGCTATCTCCCGAATGCAGGGTCGAGGTTTTAATCCCGGATTTTCAAGGTATCGACGACGCGTTGCGGATTGTTCTCGATGCCCAGCCTGACGTCCTGAACCACAATACGGAGACTGTGCCGCGACTTTATAGGGTGGTCCGCTCCGGTGCCCGCTACGAACGTACGCTACGCTTGCTTGAAAATGCCAAAAAGTTCTCCCCGGGGATGGTGACGAAGTCGGGCGTAATGGTGGGTCTCGGTGAAACCATTCCTGAGCTGGTCGAAGTGTTTCGCGATCTTGGTTCGCGTGGTGTGGACATTCTGACTGTCGGCCAGTACCTGCGGCCTTCCCGCGATCATCTCCCTATTGCGCTCTTCTACACGCCGGAGGAATTTCGATACTTAAAAGATGAGGCTCTGCGCTTTGGCTTCCGCCACGTGGAGTCAGGGCCGATGGTGCGCTCCAGCTATCACGCTCACGAGCAGGCTGATTCAACATCGCGCGAGCCTCGCAACCAGCCAAGCGTCGTTTAGATCCGTCTCACCTGCTTCATCCCATTATGAATTGTCATGCCGAGCAGCGCGAGGGATCTGGGTGCTGCCTGCCCAAGCGAACACCTGGATCCCTCGCTATGCTCGGGATGACAAGGGCATTTCGAGTGAGAATCAAAAAATCTTTAAGTGGATGGTCAGATACTGCTTGGGATTTTGACGGATCGCTTTAATCAGTTGCTGCGTCTCCACCAGCAACTCGCTGGTATGGTTGTAGACCGTCGGATCCTGCAGCAGCTTCCCTATCGTGCCCTCGCCCGAATTCAGCCGGTCGCTCAGGTCTGAGAGCTTGGTCATGGTGTTTTGTAGCTTGCTGGCAAATTCCTCGTTTTTCGCCAATACGCCCAGCGCGCCTTTGCCCGCATTCACGTCGTCGGTCAATTTTTTGACGTTGGCAATGGTGTCATTCGCCGTGTTGTAAAGGGCCGGGTCCTTCAAGAACTTACCGGCGGTGCCTTTGCCCGCATTCAAGTCGTCGATAATCCCGTTCAATTTATCGATTGTTGAATTAGCACTCCGATAAAGCTGATCGTCGACGAGCAGCTTGCCCAGACTGCCCTTGCCTGAGATTACATCGTTTACCAGGCCTTGAAATTGACTGACAGTGGCATTCAGCCGGTTGTAGAGACTCGGGTCATAGATCACTTTGCCAATGGAACCCTGCCCGCTCTCGATGAATGCCAGGATTCGATCCACCCGCTTTTCCAGCGCATCCAGATTTTGCAGAGTGCTCTGGCTGGCGCGCACCACGTCTTGAATGTCTGGCGTCTCACGGGTTGGCAGCATGTCCCCAGGTTGGACCTGAGGTCCGCTGGCTTGTGAGCTGTCAATGTCGATGTAGGTTTCGCCCAGCACGCCGGCGGTGGCGAGCAAAGTAAAGGAGTCCTTGTGCAAATTAGCGTGATATTTAGTGCTCACCTTCATTGTCACTTCCACCGGAGTGAGCCGGTGGGCGGGATCAGATACCACGCGGATTGCTGAAACATTGCCGATGTCGACGCCCTGAAGCCGGACCGGCGCGCCTTCGCGCAATCCTCCTGCGTTATCAAAATACGATTTCAAAGCAATCTTCTTCGTGAAGATACCGCCGGTACCGCTCATGAGCAGAATCAGAATGCCTAAAGCGATGCTGGCCGCCAGCACCGTGAGCCCGACCTTCAGTTGAGACCACTTCAACTGTTTCTGGCTAGGCACTGATTCTCCCTGAGAGCGTCATAGCAGCATTCTCGATCGCAACTCGAAAAACTGAGCGAATCTCAGCATGATAGCAGACCGTCTTCAGGATCACATCGACCGAAGCTCAAGTTATGAATTGTGAGAAGAGCTTTTGGGATACTCCTGAGCCTTGGGCGAACTGGACCACCCTCCTGCGGCGTCCGCCAGCGAAAGAACGATCAGACGAAGCGATTGTCTGGCTACGGCGACAACCCAGGCCAGTTTGCCGATGGAATGCTGCCCAGAGATTTTCCACATCGAAGAGAGCATGCTGAGACGCTCTTGAGGACTCGCACGGAACCGTGCTACCTGCGAGCCAATGAGGTCGTACGGTGGCATCCGGGATTAATAATGGCAATTCTCCGTCCCGCATCAACTCGGTTAACAATGAAAGTAGATCGTTGGCACCGACGATCGCAGAGTACCTTTTCTTTGCTGAGAAATTGGTAAGAAATCTAATGGGTCATCAGAATCGCTCAGTCGCGCTTGCGCTTCGCACTTCTTTCTCATACTCCATGTCCGAATCGGCGGGCAGCAGAACCCAAAGAGTGTAGATGCCAAGCGCTGTACCAAATGGGACGTTGAAGAACAGTGAAGGAAACGCGAGCACCAGCGCGA
>Ga0206981_10198_pt1 | contig 18226 bp, 14 predicted proteins | sample Alteio_BWMinCont_17_FD_153312 | JGI IMG/M metagenome (GOLD analysis project Ga0206981, IMG submission 153312) | Enriched cells from forest soil in Barre Woods Harvard Forest LTER site, Petersham, Massachusetts, United States -... | ecosystem: Environmental > Terrestrial > Soil > Temperate forest >... | reverse complement strand
CTTGTCGCTGCACCATTACCACTAAGTGTCACTGCACCATTAACTGTTGTTGCACCTGAATAAGTATTAGCACCCGTTAAAGTCAGTATGCCTGTACCATTCATTGTCAAACCACCATTACCGCTGCCAATCACACCCGCTACAGAAATGTTTCCGCTACCCGTAACCGTCAATAAATTTGTGCCGTTCGTAATATTTCCAGATAGCGACAATGTGCTACCTGTATTTGCACCAATAGTTGTTGCGCTACCTAAGGTAATAGGATTTTGTATAACATCCGTTCCCGCAGAACCCGCTTCATATAAGGCACTCCCGCCCGTACCACCCGCGCCTGCGCCATTCAATGTTAACGTTGATGCATTATTTGCAAGCGTTGCACCGCCTAAATTAATACTTAACGTGCCGCCATTTACAGTAATTGCACCGCCGGAAGCACCCCCTAAGCCATTCGCATTTGTGACACTCAACACACCTGAGCTTACTGTTGTTGTTCCCGTATAAGTATTAGCTTGCGATAAAGTTGCCGTGCCTAGCCCTTGCATTGTGAGTCCACCAGAGCCACCAATAGCTGCTGTTTGAGTTACGCTGCCTACTGCATTCAATTGCAGCGCTGATCCAACAGCACCTGTTGTGATCGCTCCATTGATTGCAATATTATTCGCAGCAGTCAGTGTTAAGGTGTTTGTACTTGACCAACTAAAAGGATCAACGACTGTAATATTTCCTAAACCCGAACCGGCAATATTCGTTGTTGTAACAATCACATTAGCGCTACCCAGTGCCGTGGTCAGATTCCCTGTCGTCAATAAAGAATCCTGGGCGGTACCCACTCCTGCGAATGTGCCGCTACTTGCAGTATTGGCATTCGTATCTGTTCCTGACATGCCGGCTGTTGTAGCATTAGCTAGATTAAGCGCAATATAAATATTTGTGGGGTCTAATAACCAAGTACCTGTTGCACCGTTATTTGCGGTTAAATTAATTTTGCCAATGTCATTAACATCAAGATATTGACCTGAGGTTTCAACAAAACCGCCATTGCCTGATGTTAGGCCGCCATGCGCACTGTAATTACCCGCAGCATAAGTTGATCCGTTAGACCAAACAACAATCTCACCGCCATTACCTACAGCTAATGCATTCGCCAATAAAGTAACATTCTTACCTACGGATGCTGTGGTAGCATTGCGTTCTGGCCCTGCGCCATGAAGATTACCGCCAATTAAAATTGTGCCCCCGCCTGCATCACCGGAAACATCAATCTTAGCCTTACCCGTTACTTCAACATCGTTGCCCAGTACTTTCACGGTACCGCCTGTTTGCCCATGGTGTTTACCTGAGGCAATCATCGTACCGGATACTTGAACAACCCCTGTGTCGCCGCCATCTAAAACTATGACGCCATTGTGCTGCGTTGCCGATTTTGCTTCGACAAAACCGGTCATATTTATGGAATGTTCGACAACTTGTTCGGCAACATCGGCAGTCAACATAACGCGGCCGCCATTTGCTATAATCTTACCGGAGTTCTCAACGCCATTTTTAAGCGCCTTGCCGTTTTGGTCAACGGCGGGTGTAACCACTTTGGCATTCACGCCAAAGTTAATTAAACTATCGCCGTAAAAATCTAGCGTGAATTCATTTCCTGCTGCTAGCGCAATAGTGCCTAGCTTCGCAATAATGACTCCGCTATTTGCAACGCCTGGAGCAACCAGCGCGACCAATCCATTATCGCTAGCCGTAATTTGCCCCTCATTTATTACCGCACCATTCCACCCTGGAGGTTGAATGAAGTGATAATTGCCTTTCATAAAATCTTCGTCACTGATATTTGCCGTTGTTGCAATTAAACTACCAACATTAACTTGCGCACCTGCGCCAAAGAAAAGTCCGGCAGGATTGATAATCCAAATTTGTCCATTGGAAGAAAGTCTACCCAGAATATTTGAAACACCGTTTGCTGGATTAACACGATTAAGCGTAATAGCGCTAGCAGACGGTTGTTGAAAATGGGTTTGCTCATTAGGTGCAATGTTAAATGAGCCCCAATTAATAATCCCTTTGTCAGAGGTTTGGTTAATGTTAAGCGTGTTAGTGGATGAAGGTGAAATTGTTACGTTACCGCCAGCAACGCTTCCGCCTTGAGGATTAGCAAGTACCACAGTTGAAAATAGGATCGTGAACAAAAAAACAAGCCCTCGAAAAAGAAAAGCTTTCTTCTTTTCCGAGCTAGTGCGGCTTCCTATCCAAAGTAAAAATTCCCTGTAGTCATATCTACTAGGGTTCATATAGTCTCTGCTTGGTAACAATACCTAAGTCGGTATCTATCAAATCATCTAGAAAACCGATTAAATAGCCTCTATTTAAATATAGACCAATTTCTGATTTTTTGGGGTTTTTTTGAAAAAAAAAAGCCGTTACAATAGGCTGAAAATACAATGAAATTTTTTGCTTTTTAACGCTCTAGAACCTTAAGAATTTACAAGAGGATACAAGCAGACACAATTTTGTAACTACCTGAATTTAAACGGTCGCGGTGACCTGAAAAAATATGCGGAATGGATTGCCATTGCGACCTAAGGCGAGAAGTACGGCAACCGGTCTTGTTAGCGGTTTGGCAAAAAATACATTAGCGCTAACTTGCGATATGAAACCAATGCGGGCGCCCACGCCTGCTGAGGATGCACTTTGTTGAGGAATCAAATTAGTTTTATCTCTATTCCAAATATCGCCTATATCATAAAAAGCATAATACTGTATGCTCTGCAAAAATTTGTAAGCCGGATTCGCATCAAAACGTAACTCAGCTTTTCCCGCTATGCCTACGTCACCGACAATTTCCGATGGATCATAACCACGACCATAGTCGGGACCGCCAAATCCAAATTGCTCTGTTGCAAGCAAAGTCGTGAAGGCATATTGTGCGTGAAGCGCGCCATACAAAGTGAAGCGCGTATTCAAAATCTGAGTTCGCGACAAATTGCCATTGAAACGCGTATAAGTACTTGTGCCACGTGGGCGCGATTGAAGAAAATGATCGTGCGCTCCCCATATTGGCATTCCATGTGTCACATCAAAACCCATAGAATTGGCGCCGTGATGGCTATCTACATTTTCATAAGCAAGACCTGCGATGACCGATCGAATTCGATCTTGATAAAAAGGTTGATCTAAAATTAGTGATGTAATATTTTGATAATTTGCTCCCAGGTGAAAAATCAAATTTTTTGAACGATCGCGCACCCATGGATAGCTAAAGTCAGTCGTGACCTGTGCGTTTCTGCCGACAATATCAAGAGGCGCTAAAATAAATCCTGGACGCGTTTCTGCATAATTCATATCAAGCAGCCATCGCAATCCTTTACTGCCTAAGGGCTGCGTATGGGTAAAATCAACATACTGCAATTGCTTTTTGCGACTCGTTTCGGTTATACGAATGGTATTATTATCGCCTGCAGCAAAAATAGAATAAAGACTTGCGCCTATCGAAGTTTCATTGGGGCCAATATAGCGCGTACCAAAATTATCTTGCGAGACAAACGCGCTGGCTTTTTTGCGCGTGGTAACAAAGGTTAAATCCGCAGCAGCCGGTTTGTTTTTTGATGGCGTCAAAATAAATTGCACGCTATAACCAGGCAAATCATTTGCCAACAAAGCATACCGTTCCAACACTTGAATCTTAAGCGGACGAGACGCCATGACATGATGGCCATAATTCTGTAATAATCCCGCTGCACGACCCGAATCACCTTTGAGCGCAATATCCCCTACAAATCCTTCGATGACTTGAACTTTCACAATACCATCTTTAATCGTTTGCGGCGGCAAAATAGCACGCGTTAAGATATAGCCGTTTTCTCGATATTTTATCGTAACGCTATGAACCAGATTTTGTAATTTTTCTAGCGAGATCGTTTTGTGAAAGTACGGTTTAAAAATCTTTTCTAATTCTTTTTTAGAAAAGACGGTATTACCGACCAAATTTATTTTATTCAACCTAAATTGTATTTTGTCGGCATTATTTGTGACTTCTGGTTTTGGGGTCTGTACTTGTGGGGCTGGCGCGGCTTTTCCCTGACGGGGCAAAGACTCTTGAACCTGTCCTGCAATTCTTCCAGGGTCAAATACATTTGGCAAACTTGGTATTTGCTGGGCAAAATCGGCATGCACATTCAATGTTTGCGTAAGCATACATGCTAAAGTGACACTTCGATATGGAAATCGAAATTTCATATCTCATTCCCTAGAATATAGCGCTTTTTGACAAAAATAAATTTTTTATCCAGATGCCGTAATACTAAAAAATACGCGTGATTGCCGCCCATCTTTGATAAGGGCAAGTGCATCGACTGGCCTTGTCAGTGGTTGCGCCCATAATACGTTACCACTGACATGAGGACCAAAGACCATCCGTGATCCAACGCCTGCCGAGGTCGCACTTTGTTTTCTAAGCTGACCTATAACATTTTTTGCGTTCCATATCACGCCAGCGTCATAAAAAATATAAAACTGCGCGGCTTGCATAAAGTATTTTGCGGGAGAAAGATTCATGCGTAATTCAATACTGCCGGCAAGACCACGATCGCCAATGATTTCTGCAGAATCATAACCCCGCCCCAAAGCTTGCTGTACGCCACCAAAGGCAAACTGCTCGCCTGCCAGTAAAGGCTGTAACGCCCATTGACCTTTTGCTATAAAAAAAGCGGCATAATGCGTGGTACCAAATTGCTGTGAACGGCTATATTGCAATTCCATTTTAGTGAAATGTCCACTACCGCCAATTCGAGATGTAAACCCTGAACTGGCTTGAGAAACCGGAGTCGCACCTAAGACTTCTAAGCCCTGCTCAACGTGGACAGACGTTGAATTCGACCCATACCAGGAATCAGAAAAATCAAAACCTATACCACCGCGCAATGTACGCAAATGATCGGCATAAAGCGTCGCACCTTGCGGCAAAGTAAGCACGCGGCTATCGATATAATAAAAGCCCGCATCTAAAGTCATGCTTTGTTCACGTGTGCGTATCAATGGATATTGCAACATCGCATAAAATGTAGCGGCATCACCATCGATTTTTAAAGGCGTTAAGATAAACCCTGGTCGTGTTAACGCTTGGTTTGCATTAAATATTAAGCGCCCACCATTTGAACCTATTGGCATATTATAAAGTGCTTGCAGGAACTTTAATTCTTGCGGTCGCGTTGTGCGACTTACATTAAACTGAGTACTATCGCCCGGTAAGAAAATAGAATCAAGCTCTCCACCCGCCGTTACTTCGTTAGGCCCTATATATCGAGTACCGAAATTGTCATAAGAGATGTAACCATTACCCGTTTTTGTTTGCGTGACAAGTTCGAGGTCTGACGCACCAACATGTGATTTTGAAGGTTCCAAAACTGCTTTAACTTGTGTGCCAGGAATTTCATTGGCAATAAGTAGGTAATGTTCCATCTGCTTCACGTCTAAAGGATGAACATTAACAATCTTATCCGTAATCGCCGCGACTAATGATTTAGAACCCTTGGGAGATCCCACCACTTTTGCCGTATCAATATAGCCTTCGATAACTTGAATGATGACAACACCATTTGAAACATGTTGTGGTGGTAACACCGCTCGCGTCAAAACATAATTATGATTGCGGTAATAATTCGTTATGTCTTGTACGACATTTTGTAATTCCGCAACCGTAATAATTTTGTGAAGCTTGTCTTTATAAAGCGGTGACAATTGCGCTTCGGTGTAAACATGATTACCTTGTAAAATAATTTTGTTTAGTTGAAATTTTATTTTTGTCGCCGCTTCACCCAGCGAACCTGGGGCCTGCTGATTTTTGTGTACTGTTTCGGGCGCGACAGTTGGCGTCATCTCCGTAGGCGAGGTTGCTAATGTTTCAATAGCGCGCTCAGGCATAACAGTTGAGGGAAGTTCAGTGGGCGTGATGGGCGAAACTGTTGGTGCTGCATATGAAATTTGGTTGCATGAAAGTAACATGCTAGAGACAGCAGCGAACCGCGCTTTTTTAAAAAATTTATCCATTTTTTAAAGCTTCCTTGCTTTTTCTTTACTGTTTTCTTGAAATTGCCCAGCAAACGTTCAGTCCCGACTTAACTTGTCCTATCAATAATAACAAAGATAGCCCTTCCCAAAAAACTATCCTTAAACGTACATCTGGAAGAACATAAAAGCAATGGATAAGTAGAAGTGGCTAAATAGAAAAATAATTTTAATCAGCAGCATCGTTTCGGATGCTGGCAGCAAATTTGTGCTTAATATTTATGACGATAAATTATAATTTCACAAAAAATAAATAGTTTGACGAGTGAGCTCTAAATTTCGCTATAGAAACAAATAAATAGATTAAGCGTTTTTAAGTACCTGTTTATTTAGTATTTATATTTTACCCATTAAGCCACGTTTTGGATTAAAATTGCCTGATACACTTATTAAATTTCTAAACTTCCTTCGATGTGAAATACTCTAAGAGGGCAAATTTATGAAACTAACTCAACGTAATTTTCCACGCCGCTCATTCCCAACACACTTTAAACGATCACTCGTCTTCATCGCTGTATTGACTTGCATGACTAGTACATTTGCAAATCCTGTAGCCCCTGTTGTTTCTGCTGGTGGCGCTGTGATTACACAAACACCCGGCAATACCCAAATTCAACAAAGTACACAGAATGCAATCATCGACTGGAAGAGTTTTAATATTGGCGTTCACGAAAAAACTAACTTTCAACAACCCGCAAATGGCGTGACCTTAAACCGCATCAATTCGAATTATGGTGCATCACAAATTTACGGAGCATTGACCGCAACTGGCCGACTGATTTTAGTTAACGCTGCTGGGATTTATTTTGGCCCAACCGCTATGGTAAACGTAGGGAGCATTATCGCATCCACTACAGATATATCGAATACGAATTTTATGGCTGGACAATATATTTTTGATCAACCCACAACGATGAACAGTAAAATAATCAATGCTGGCATGATTAAAGTTGCAGACAATGGCCTCGTTGCCTTAGTTGGTGCAAACGTTACAAATACAGGCTTAATCCAAGCTAATCTAGGTACCGTTATTTTAGCCACGGGTGACAAATTTACGTTTGACTTTTTTGGCGATCAACTTATCAATTTCAGTGTCGATCAAGCAACTTCTCAATCCGGTAAAATTATGAATAATGGCGCGATACTGGCGAATGGCGGCAAAATTTTAATTAGCGCACAAACCGCCTCACAAGTGTTAGATAACACCATCAACATGAACGGCGTTCTACAAGCCAATTCCGTTTCGCAACAAAATGGTGACATTATTTTAGAGGCAAATAATGGCGGAGTAAATATCAGAGGCGATATTTTGGCTGAGGGCCAAATAGCCGGAACGAATGGCGGTAATATATCTATCTCTTCGAAATATATTAATATCGCCTCGGGCGCAAAAGTTTCTGTAAGCGGTGATGCTGGTGGCGGCAATATTACTTTCGGCTTTACTGATGCAAATGGTAACCCGACCAATGCTGTTTCCATCACCACAAATTTTTGCTCTCATATTTTAGCAAATAGCTTCGCTAATAATAGCTTTGCCGGGAACATAACAATGTACGCTGACAACGTCTCATTACAGGGGTCTTTAGAGTCAGTCGGCTTAGGCCAAGGATCCAGCGGTGGTAATGTTAATTTGTACGGCAACAATGTGGATTTAGAAGAAGGAGCTTTCATTAACGCTAGCGGTCAGTTTGGTGGAAGCGTTAATTTAGGCGGCAACCCCTATACGACTAGCGGCAAAACGACTTCTTCTTTTGTGGATTTTGATCTCTTTACTTATGTTGCAGCTCAAGGTTTAGGCCTTAATAGTTCGGGTGGTTCGGTTAATGCCAGTGGCGATTTAACTTTAGTGGGGGGCGTCATCGATGTTTCAGCTAGATCCACCGGATCTTCTGGTGGCTCAGTACAATTATCAGGACAGAATGTTCATCTGCAATCATTTAGCATAGTCAATGCTAGCGGAGATGTATTAGGTGGTTCGATAATACTTGGTGTGAACCCTGCACTTTCAATTCCAACCTCAGCGACGATAAATGTTGACGCAAGCAGCTATCTTTCTGTTGCAGCACACGGCACCAATGCATTAGGTGGAACGCTTTCAGTATTCGGCGATGATGTGAACATAAATGGCGTCCTAAATGCTTCTGCAGGCACTCTTCTCTCCAATTCAATGGGGGGTCGGATTAAAGTTATCGCCAATAACTCTGTGACCTTAGGATCAAGATCCATTATTGATGCCGATGGTGATGGCGGCGGAGGAGAAATTTTCATTGGCGGCGATCCATCCAGTTCAAATCCTATCGCTAACTTCACTACAGTCAATCCTGGCAGCATTATTAGTGCATCGGCTATCACAAATGGTAATGGCGGTCTAGTCACCGTTTATTCCAATAATACGACTGATTTTGGCGGCAGCATTTTTGCGAAAGGAGGAGTTTTAGGTGGTAATGGTGGCAGTGTTCTTATTCAAGGACTACAACTTACAAACTATCATGGCACCTCTGATGTCAGCGCACCGCAAGGGACACCGGGCACTATAGTGATTGCCTCACCATAACGTAATACGTGGCATCCCCGGGTGTTTCACCCGGGCAATATGCTCTATGATAAAGTATACTCAGACAACTAAGGACGCGTAAAAGGAATTATCCGATGAATAAACGTTGGCCCATACTCATAGGAATGCTCTTACTTCTGTTTGCTCTATGGTTGCAAATCACCACCCATCCTACCGTAAAGACCTTTCTCACCCGATTAGACAATATGGCTTACGACGTGCAATTGCGCACAAAAATTTTTACGCATCACGAAAAACCTGCCGGTAATGTTGCTGTTGTCGATATCGACGACAGAAGCTTAAAAATAGAAGGGCGATGGCCTTGGTCCCGGAAAAAAATGGCCTTACTGTTGAATAATCTTGCTGCTGAAGGTGTCGTTGTTATTGCGCTGGATGTTATGTTCTCCGAAAAAGAGAATAATATTGCCGATGATTTATTAGATGACTTAACGAAAAAAAAATTACTTACTCCCCCCATTAATGCGGCAATAAATCAAGTTAAGCCCGAATTTGATTATGACGCTAAGCTCGCTGAAAGTTTAGCAAATAAAGATATTGTTCTCGGCATGACGTTTGTTCCCTACAAAGAAATCTCCGGCGTTTTGCCTCAACCTATCATGGCATTAACAACGCCAGTTGAAAAAGCACTAGACTTCATTGAATGGCCTGGTTTTATTAGTGACGTTGCCATCTTACAAAATGCCGCAAAAATGGGTGGCTTTATTAATGTTATCCCCGATCAAGATGGCATTATTCGCCGCGTATCGTTGTTAATGCGTTATCAAGATAAGCTCTATCCTTCTTTAGCATTTGCAGCCATTAAGCTTTTTTTATTAAGTGATATAAAATTAATAAGCAATATATATGGCGACAAGCCTCAACTTGAAGCTATTCAAATAGCAGATCACATCATACCAACTGACGCACAAGCACAAATGTTAGTGCCATTTCGAGGGAAAAGTTATACGTTCCCCTATTATTCGGCAACCGATATTTTACATAATACCTTACCGCCAAACACACTCGCTGGAAAAATCATTTTTCTAGGAACATCGGCAACCGGATTGGGTGATTTGCGTGGAACGGCAATCGAAGGAGTTTACCCAGGAGTCGAAGTACAGGCAACGATTGCTGATGGCATTTTATCAAATAATTTTTATTCCAAACCCGAATGGACCCATGGTACCGAAATTTTTATAACACTCATATTGGGGTTCGTTCTCGCCATCTTGTTTCCCTTTTTGGGTCCGCGCTTACTCACCATTTTAATCATTGTTATTCCCACTGCTTTGGTCTTTATCAACAATGGATTTTGGATTAAAACCGGCTTAATTATTTCTGTATTAATACCCATTTCGTTAACCATTTTGTTAGCTATTGCTAACATGGTCTATGGCTATTTATTTGAAACTAGACGACGTGAACGATTGAAAGAAATGTTCGGTCAATATGTACCTGAAAAACATATTGATTCCATGCTAAAAGCATCGGGAGGATTCGCCCTAACTGGCGAAGACCGTGAAATGACGGTGTTATTTGCAGACATTCGCAATTTCACTACGATATCAGAACCCATGACGGCAACTGAATTAAAAGAAATGTTAAATCAATTTTTCACCCCCATGACAGAAATTATTTTTAAATATAGAGGGACAATTGATAAATACATAGGGGATCTCATCATGGCTTTTTGGGGGGCGCCCTTAAAAGATAACAAACATGCAGAGCACGCAATCTCTGCCGCTTTAGATATGCAAGTTGCAGTAAAAAAATTAAAGCCAGTGTTTGCAGCGCAGGGCTGGGCTGAAGTGACCATTGGTATTGGGCTAAATTCAGGAGTCATGAGCGTGGGTGATATGGGTTCACAATTTCGTCGAAATTATACAGTTTTAGGTGATGCAGTAAACTTGGGCTCTCGCGTTGAAGGTTTGACAAAATTTTATGGCGTTAAAATCATGGTTACCGAAGCCACGCAAAAGAATCAAACAAAATTTTTGTTTCGACAAATAGACCGTGTGCGGGTAAAAGGAAAAAAGCTGGGTGTTACTATTTTTGAAGTTATTTGTAAGAAGACCGAAGCGACCCGGGAACGTATTATTGAAGTCCAGCAAAGTGACCAGGCTTTAAATTATTATTTCAATCGACAATGGGATGCAGCCATAGCACTGTTAAATACTTTACACGCAGCTCATCCTGAAACAAAAGTTTATAAAATATATTTAAAACGCATAGCTGAATTTAAGCAGAATCCGCCAGCTGAAGATTGGGATGGCGTGTACGAACATGTGAACAAATAGTTGACATCCTCCTCGCCGTGAACGACGAGGATTCCTACCGCGTTACACATCTACTTACTGATATGTCATCACCTCAGCGGGCTCCTGCTTCACAGACCGGCCTAACTGCGCCGGATCTCCACAGGCTAAAACGGCATGCCCTGCCGCTAAAATATTTCGAGCTGCGTTTATATCAGCATTAGCGCTGTACCCACAGCTAACACATTGAAAAGCAACAAACACCAGCATGAGAACAGCAGGACACCTAGTACTAGCCTACACACCAGTCTGAGACTACTTTAGCTGGACCACTTGTTCCCGTTCCCGTCCCCCCTGAACCACTGCCAGGGCTTGTAACTACGGTACCACCTCCTGAGCCGCCGCCAGGGCTTGTAACTACGGCACCACTCCCTGAGCCACCCGTATCAGCACCACCAATACTGGGTGAACTACTACCACTAGTTGAACCGCTGCCGCCTGCAGGGCCACTACCACTTGCTGGACCATTACCGCTTGCTGGGCCATTACTTCCTGATGGACCGTTACCACTTGCTGGGCCACCACCAGCCGGAGGGCTGCCACCGGCTGGAGGAGGAACGCCACCAGCTGGTGGATTACCACCCCCAGTTGGGCCATTAGTTGGATGAATGGGACCACTCTTAGGTACAGGAGGAGAACCTGGAGGACCTGCTAGGCCCGGAGCTCCCCACGTTGCTGGAATTGGCTTTAAGACTGGCGGATGCGCAAGCTCAGGTGGTCGTGTAGCTATAGCTGTAGGTGGTAGTCTGATGCCGGTTACAACGCCAAAGTTTTTACAACCTACACCTTCGCATTTTGATAAAACGATTACCCCGATGGTATTAGCCACCTCAATTGCACCACTTTCGATTTCAAGCAGCAAACCTTTAGTCGGTGACAATACTCCCGAATAACGCGTACCCCGAACACCAATTGTTGCTACCGGTGTTTTGATTGCATAACCGGTAGGATTATCTTTTGGAATTGCGCCAGTGATAGTTCTAAAGCCGCCTTTTACCAAGCTTAATACAGACTTAGAGTCTTTTGCGTCCCCTTTTTGATAATGATAAGTATCTACATTCATTTGTGAATCAACATTCAAAGCCAAAACACTGCCATCGGTAAAACCTACCTGACCTGAAGACTTTTTGTCGGTGGTAATAATATCATGCTCGTAAATGACTGACCGGCGCTCTAATATGCGCGGCGTGTGATTCGGTTGAGCTGCTTTTACCGTACCATTAACCCAAATAACTTGGGCGATAGCTGGCAATTCAGGAGTGCTTGCCGCGATTGGCGCTTTGCCTTGTTCATCTGTCTTTGTCGGTGCCATAATTGGGGTTGTTGTTTTAACAGCGGGTATGCCAGGCGCTGCTACTACCGCAGGCGCTATTGTTGAGACAGGTGCAGCAATAGCTGAGGTAGTGATAAAAAAAATAAAAACCACGCTCAGTATTCTGACTAAGGTTACGAAAAATTGTGCCATCACAGACATCAGCTTCATAATAGTATGAACCATGAGTTGGACTATATTAAATTATAGTCCAAATATACTATGCACATAAGGTTTAAAAAAAATATAGCGCAAAAATAAATCAATTGATCCTACATTTACTCATTCCTGCCTTGATGATCTTATCTTTTACTAATAAGACGCTTTTCAAATTTATTTGATTAAAAACAAAAATCTCTTGACCGATTACATTTTTAAATCTAATCTTAACAAGTTTGCGCGCAACACTTGTAATTACTCAATAAACTCACCTACTCGTACAGGAGAATTACCGTGTTCGATATATTTAGCTATAGCCATATTATTAAACAATTACGACTTTTTTTTCAGGATCAAAAAGGTTTTATCGAAGTCCCATCCCAATCGCGCTTATCCATTCTTGCAGCTTGTGAAGACCCAGAAACCATCAGCCAGTTCGTTTTCAGTGGGGTTAATTATCCTTTGCCACAAACAGGCCAAATGTGGCTTGAGGCAGAGATATTAAAAAACCCCGGCATTCCTGGAGTTTTTTGCATCTCCACCAGCTACCGTAATGAACCCTTCCCCATTCCTGGGCGCCATGACAAAATCTTCCCTATGTTTGAGTTTGAAGCGCACGGCGGCATGGATCAATTGAAGGCGATTGAAGCTGAATTACTGCAGTTTTTAGGCTTTGCTGCCCCCGTCACCTGCCTTTACAATGACATTTGTCAAAAGTACGGCGCGAAAGAATTAACGTCAGCACATGAATTAACAATGCAAATAGACCTGGGTAATATTATTAGCTTGGAATATTTTCCGCAGCATACACATCCCTTCTGGAATATGAAGCACGGAAAAGATGGCATTTTCAATAAGGTTGACGTCATTCTGCATGGCATGGAAACTATCGGTTCAGCTGAGCGCTCGAGCGACGTTAAAGAAATGCGCGAAAACTTTTATACCTTATCCGATGGACAGTACGCACAATTGTTATTTAATGCATTCGGTGAAGAACGCGTGACACACGAGCTAAACGAATACTTAAAGTTACCCATGTTCCCACGCTTTGGTGGCGGCATAGGGATAACACGTTTAGCACGCGCGATGAAACTGGAAGGACTCATTTCATCCGAACATGAGGCCAAGGTAGAGCTTGCTGCTGTAAGTTAAGATACGGTCATCATTTGAGACTGCGTAGCCCGGATGCATCCGGGCTACCTACTCTGAAAGACAAAATTTTTTCATTTTTTAAAGGACTCTCAAATAATGACGAACACCATCTCAGAACAAAAACATCATCTCATCCTATCTCTTCACAAAATCGGGGCAATTAAATTAGGCGAGTTCAAATTAAAAAGCGGCTTAATGTCGCCAATTTATATCGACTTGCGCGTTATCATCTCATACCCAGATTGCTTGCGCACGGTTGCTCATATCTTATGGGACAGCATCAGTGGATGTGAATTTGACTTGATTTGTGGCGTGCCCTACACGGCTTTGCCCATTGCTACCTGTTTGTCATTAGAACATGACATCCCGATGATTATGCGCCGTAAAGAAAAAAAATCTTATGGTACGCAACAACAAATTGAAGGAATTTTTAAGCCGCAACAAAAATGCGTGCTACTAGAAGATGTCATCACCACCGGTGCCAGCATTTTAGAAACCGCGCTAGACTTAGAAGCCAATGGACTCATCGTTAAAGACTTAGCGGTATTTATCGATCGCGAACAAGGCGGACGAGAAGCATTACATAAGCGCGACTACAATGTCTTTGCAGCATTAACCTTAACGGAAATTCTGCAAAATTTGTTAAACTCTGGCGTACTGACCGATACGGAACATACTTTGCTTGCGCATTACATGCATGAGCATTCATGATACGTTTATCCTATACGCAACGTGCAGATACGTGCTCGAATCGTTTAGCTAAAAAAATTTTTCATCTACTTGATGAAAAAAAAACAAATCTTGCCTTGTCAGCTGACGTGACTTCAGCAGAAAAACTACTCGCTTTAAGCGACCAACTAGGGCCTGAAATTTGTGTCCTCAAAACACATATCGATATCCTTCACGATTACACGCCCGCCGTATCAATAGAATTACAAGCACTTGCAAAAAAACATCAGTTCATTCTTTTTGAAGATCGCAAGTTTGCCGACATTGGTCATACCGTCAAACAGCAATACCAAGGCGGCATGTATCAAATTGCAAATTGGGCGCATTTGATCAATGCGCACACTTTGCCTGGGCCTGGCATCATTGCAGGTTTAGCAGAAATCGGTTTACCCAAAGAGAGAGGACTATTGTTACTTGCTGAAATGAGTTCCGCAGAAAATCTCTTTACGCCAGAGTACACGGCAAAAACGCTAGAAATGGCCGAACTCTTTTCCGATTTTGTGATTGGGTTTATTTCACAAGGAAAAATTTCTGCTGATCCCCGCTGGATTTATATGACGCCAGGCGTGCAGCTATCAGCTGAAAAAGATACGCTAGGTCAGCAGTACATGACGCCGCACAAAGCTATACAGGAACATCATACTGATATCATTATTGTCGGCCGCGGTATCTTACAGGCTGATAACCCGCTTGTTGCAGCAAAAAAATATCGCGAAGCTGGTTGGCGCGCCTACGCAGAAAATCTAAAAAATTAGGCGCATTGTTTTACGTAACTATATATGGTATACTTTACGGTAAAGGAGCTAAGGCCATGACTACTCTACCGCAACAAGTACAAAAAATTACAGCACACATCCCTGTTGATTTATTGCATGAAGCGCAATCTGTAACAGGAAAAGGCATTACTGAAACCTTAAAAATAGCTTTAATTCAGCTTGCCCGCGCCAATACTTACGAAGACTTAAAAAAAATGCGCGGTAAAGTAAAGTTTTCTATTGATTTAAAAGAATTAAGAAAAGACAGATAATTATGATCGCAGCAGATACCTCAGTGTTAATCGATTATTTCCAAGGTAAAAATAATACTCAGACAAAAAGGTTAGATGATATACTTGCAAATCATTCATTAATTCTGCCTCCTACTGTATTAGTTGAAATATTGAGCGATCCTTTCTTGCCAAAGAAATTTATCGAAAAAATGCTCGAACTTCCCCTTTTAGAACCGACGGAAAATTTTTGGAAAAGAGCGGGCATCAATCGGTCGAAATTAATTGCTAAGAAATTAAAAGCACGTTTAGCCGATACTCTTATTGCGCAAAGTTGCATTGATTCAAAAATTCCTCTACTGACGAACGACGCGGATTTTAGACATTTTGTTAAATATTGTGGCTTGGAATTAATATGATCGAACATGCCTCTATTTTTAATTAAGAAACATGCTCAATGCTGGCACTCGACTCTGCCTCTTACTCCCTATCATTTATTTAGACGTGGCGCTTCTTTCAATTCCATTGTATCGAGGTTGTTGTTGATATTGATATTTGGGGTAACAACCCTCCCTGTTATGGTGCCAATTCTAATAGGCTCTAAAGTTGATGGCTTAAACATCATGACAGGCAACCCCACTAATTGACTTTTCAATTCTGCGGGTGCTTGCTCGAATAAGGAAGCTAAGGATTTATTAACTGCTTCAGCTTGCTGTTTCTTTCCCTGCTCTTGATCCAATTTAATATAATTTTCGGCTATCGCTTTAATTTCTTTGTATTGCTTATCAGTTTCGCTCGAAGGAAATGCTCCACAGATACGATTAGCCAGTTGAATAATAGCCCACTCAATAGACTCACCCGAGTTCACGCAAATATTTTCGCCTCTTTCTTGGAGCTCGTCTGTCGTTTCACTATCCTTTGTATCAAGTAAAATATCTCGAGCAGATATTAACAATTGTAAGCACGCTTTTAATTGGTCGGCTATTTGCAATACTTTAGTTACACTTAAAGAAATTTCATTTAAATCATTTAACAATTTTTTAAATGTTTCTGTTTGTTCTTCTAATGTTTCAATTTTTTGTAATGTGGTTGGCACTTTCTATCCTTTATTTATTAAATAACCCGCTGAAGGGTAATAGTTAATTTACAAGAAGGCAACCAGCATGCTTGCGACAATTAACCATTCTTCATTTGCTCAATACGCGAAACAACAGTTTTTAAGCGTTTGACTTCATCAGGCGAAAACTCTTTGTAATAAGGACTACCAATATTGACACACAGAAAAACATTTTCGCCAATGCCGGCGACGACATCTTTTCCATTTAGCTCGACATAATCCAGCTTACCTAACTCGACATCTGCCCAAGCCGTTAAACGTTCTAAGGTATCAAAGATCACCATAAAATAATTGTCTTCTACTTTGGCAAACAGAGGTCGAAAGGGTTCTTCTTCATTAAGGACGGCATCGTGAGCAACTTTTTCAACAGGAACGAAAACCGGTGACCGCAATAACGCGAGATAAACCTTATTGACGTCTTCTTTTTTGCCTTCACTTGCATAAGCTGCGGCTATCACCTGATCTAATTCAGTTATCATCCAAAACCTCTTGCTGCTTAAAAAGGCAACAGTCTTCCATGCCTGGCTAAGCCTGTCAAGTCAAAGCCTTCAAATCAATTGATGACAGCCTTAAGCTGTCATTCCGCATGATCTTAGGAAGGTCATATTTGTGCATTTAAAGATAATTCATGACTGTATCGTCCGCCCAGTGGCTGGGCAAGTATAACCTTTTGGTTATTTATCAATTTTATTAGCCAATGCAATCATTGCAGTCATAATACTTTTCTCATACCTCTTATTTGCACAATCAAGTATGCTCATCGCTGTATCGGTATACCAATTTACCGTATAAACAAATCCAGAATTATAAGCACCTATGATAACCTTACTTGTTGGCTTTTTATTTACAAGATACTCCGTTGTTTCTTCATTCAATTCCACAGCCTTGATACTAACAAAAGAATACGCACATGCGCCAAGCCTTGAGTCGTTAAAAAATACTTTTATTCCTGTCCAACCCCCACGACCGCTTATAGCTTTTTCATAACTTCCAATAGGAGCATACCCTAAGATACTTTCTTGATTAACCCATGTGATTTTCTTAAATGGAAAGACTAATTTTATTTGAAGATAACTATTTTTAAGATGAGTATCCTCAACGTTATTAATAGCTTTAAAAGCTTCAATTTCTTTTGCGGAATTATTTTTCAGATTAAATAAAAAATTAAGATATAGACTATCATCTCTTTCTAAAAATCCTTTAGTCTTTTCTTCTTCTTTATCTCTTAAAAATTCAGACCTAACATCCAGTGGTGAATTGCTTTTTGTGACGGAGATAATGTGTACTCCTATATTCGTAGCTGGAAATGGTAGCTCGACATCAGCATTAGCTATGGTCGGAGCAATAAAAGCAAAAATTGTGAAATATTTTTATACATCTTATTATTCCTAATCATTTATTTTTGTCCCACCAACCATCATAAATACTGCAATCCCTAACAGTCTCCTCATGAACTAAAACTCTATCCCCTCTACCATTTTTCATATAGTGAAGCCCTAGAACTTGCCATCCTCCTCGACCCTCGCCCCAATGCACCATTGCATTGCGCCAAGTAAATTGCCAATGAGAGCTTAATCCGCAATCCACGGATCCCCTCCCTATAATTTCATGATAGCTCACGACCCAAGTCATCCAGTTCTGCGTCCAGTCCCAGCTTATTGATTCGTTATTCCCGCAATTTGCACGCGAGTGATGAGTAAGACCATTAACTCCTGCATTTACACTACTAAAGATCAGTAGCACTACCAGTGTTAGAACAAATTTCATCCTATACTTTACCTATATCTAATTTTAATTTATCTAAAAATAAACTTTTTTTAAAACAAAGCAAGCGTGCTGACAA
>Ga0206981_10196_pt1 | contig 18308 bp, 5 predicted proteins | sample Alteio_BWMinCont_17_FD_153312 | JGI IMG/M metagenome (GOLD analysis project Ga0206981, IMG submission 153312) | Enriched cells from forest soil in Barre Woods Harvard Forest LTER site, Petersham, Massachusetts, United States -... | ecosystem: Environmental > Terrestrial > Soil > Temperate forest >... | reverse complement strand
CAATAGAAGTTTGGTGATCGGTCCAACCATTCGGCGTGATATGAGATTTTTCTTCCATATCAGGTGTTTGCAACTCTACGCGGCGCGGTAACTGGCCATCATACTTAAATAATTTTTGTCCTTTATCATCATGGGTCGACTTTAATAAACCATTAGCAAAATAATCTAAATCTTTATCTACTCGTTTATTTTTATCATCGATGCGACTTTCTTTTTTTCTCCAACCAATCTCGTTGTAACTTAACTCTGCCCCTTTATTGGGTGCGATAATAATTTTACCTTCAGGCGACATAGTCCCTTGATTGATAAGCATGCTATTGGCTTTGTTATAGGTATACCAGTTATCAACACCTACGGGTTGCCATAACTCATCCCAAAATATTTTAGCCTGTGTGCAGCGTCGATTACCCACAGCATCATAGCCATAATTAGCCTGCATAACGGTATCTTCAGCGCGGGTTAACCAACCCTTAGCGTTTCTTATCATATTAACGGCTTGATGTATTTTTCCATCGCTTGCGACAAACGTTTCACGCACGCACTGGCCTTCGGTATTAAAACGATAGCGTGAAGTGATACCGTTGGCATCATCTAAAGTTGCGATCGTATGTGCAGCCTCATCATGCAGATATTTAATATCTTGGCTTTTAACTGGCTCTGATTCGCCATCAATCCTTTGATGCATGCCATGATTACCACCACTGCTTTTTATAGCGTTTAGCTGATTCATAAAGTTAACATCGCTATAATCATATATCGCGCCACTCAAATCAGTATGTTTTAACACCGTGCCGAAATAATTTCGTTCCCAACTATTCTGGCCACCATCAGCAAATTTTTCGTTTAACGTCAAACCGCTTCTATCACGTTGTGTTTTCGTTAGCTGACCCTGAGGTAAATACTGATGTGTAGGTTGAGATAGCGGTTGAGCATAATCATAGCGTTGCGTTTGTTCATTACCATCGGTCTTTGAGTGTCGCAGCCCTAATTCATTATAAGTAAATTTTGTTTTCCATTGATTAGGATCGATGAAACTTACAATATGATTACATAAATCATAAAATTTTCGCGAAACATAATTAAATGCATTACGAATAGAAACTTCGCGCCCAAAAATATCGCGGCCGAATCGGCGAAATACACCATCAGCCCGTGTAGTTTTTAATAAAGTTCCATCAGGATCACGTTCGTGGGTCGTTGTATTGCCATTGGCATCACGCATGGCAATGACCTGTTGATTGGTGTGATAGGCATAATCAGTTTTTGGTCGTAGCTTGACCTTCGTGCCATTCTCTTCAGTAATTTCAATTTCTGGATCGGTCTGGCTTAATAAGCTATTAGCTTTATTATGGGTAAAGTCGATAGTTTGATTTAAGGTATTCGTTGTTGATAAGGCATTACCCCAGCGATCAACAATCTGAGATCGTGACGGTTTAACAACAGTCGCAGACTCAGGTTGAGTCTGCGAGACAATATTCGTCATTTTGGTGCCGCGTTTAACACTGAATTCACCAACCACCCACTTATCTGCAGTGGGCGTCGCAAGCCCAGATAAATCAATAGGAGTATTCGCTGCATCTTGCATGCGTAAACGAAATGGGTAATTGCCTAGCGGAATATCACCCACGGGAGCTGAAATACTGTGACCGTTAAAGCTAGTATTATTAATCACACGCCATGTTGGTATGGATAATGATGTATCCAAATATTCTAAATCAAACTTGGCAATATTAGCCGGTAAAGGATAAAACATCAAAGTATAGATGTCAGGGAATGTCGATATATCACCCTCATTATATGAATTCGAAACAATATCTTTTGTGACTTTATTGCTAGAGAGTGTCGTTGATGAGGTAAAGGGCCTGCTAGCTACAGCTAGGTCAGTATTCACATTCACTGCATTAAACAATGGAATCCACTCATCATTTACATTCAATTGTAAGCTGAGCCGTGTTAAATCAAAGTTTTTAAAATTAGGATCAACTTTATTAAGAAATGGCATGAGTTGGGCATTGTGAGGCGCATGGTTTGCTTTGCCGATCAAATAGTCAAAGGTGTAATCAGGGCCATAACCTTGCACATAAAGAGGATGATTGAAATGCAGACTAAAATTAGCATGCAATAAATTCGTATTTAAATCCTCTGGAAGCTGCCAATTGATTTTAAGGCCAACACGATCTGAATAACCCCCCAACGTGGGAGGTTGGGATGAGATATTTAGAATTTTACTGGTTTTAATATTTGTTAAGCCAATTTCTCGGACAATTAATTTATTACTATTTCTATTGGTGGTATGTAGGGTAAATGAGCCTTTAATATTTTCATCGGCGTGGCTCTTATCGAGTGAGATTAAATCAAAAGAACTCTGCCCTAAACCACTGGGTGCAAGGCACCGATAGCTGCCATTTATCCAGCCATCAAGAGCGTATGTTTTTCCTAAAGTATCATCAGAAAAATGTTCGCGTATCGCATGCATTTTTGTTGCAGCACCTGTTTGTAAATACAAATAAGTAGGATTAGGATTTTGAGTCTGAACTAATGGATTGACAAACTTAGCAATAGGCCAAACTTTTTGGTTAGCATCAATAGTATATAAGTCATTTTTAACAATGGTTGATGAAAACTTAAAAAATGAATAGAAGCCACCCATGATAGCATTGTTAAACCCGCTTACTGCACCACCATTAGCAACCGGGTGGTCGACTGTATCATTTATATAATTGGCAAACGTTTTTCTTGGGTCTGCATGTGGGCCATTAGCATTCAATACAACTAGCGATTGATATAAATTACTAACTTGTGGCGGTAAATTACTCCAGGATGTGCTCACCGTGGAGTTCATATTGATGGCGTTAATCGCTAAGCCTTCACTAATCTGGGTTTGAATGGCATCTAATCGTGTTCCTGTGGACGAAGGAATACCTAAACTAAGAGGTTTCTCTTCTATAAAATTATTCTCTCTTAACAAGCGGAATTGATATTCACCTGATGCGCATTCACCTAAGTTTACCCGGAGCATATTGTCTTGATCTGTGCTAGTGATTGCAATACGTGAGATTGCTGTACCATTTTGGCTAAGTTCAACACCAGTAATATTTTTCACCCCACCAATGAGTAATAATGTTGAGTCGTTCTCCATTTCATAAATAACACTATCAGTCTTATGCTGATGTTCAGTTTTGATAATTGTATTGCCCGTTGTTCTATAACGCGGTGCAGCGCTAACAGTGCCGGTCATCTCATCGCTGTAGTATAAATCAATAGAGAACTCATATTCGTCAGTGACGAGATCGCTGACATCTGCACCCCAACGAGTTGGATTCATGACGCAGTTTCGCGACTCAGCTTTTTCAGGTTGTCCTTTAGGCCATAGCGTAGTTTTTGCAGTCAAAGCTTTTTCTTCAGGTGCAGGCCAACTTAATGAAGTTTTACCAAATTCTGGAAAAACATTGCCACAAGTTACGGCTAGATTTTGAAAAAGTTCTGGCGTGTTTTCTTTTAACGTTTTATAAGCTGGTAAATTTTGTCTGAGGATATGTCCATGCGCATTTTTTTCAAGTTCAATACGTAACAGATTTTGATAATCCCATTGGCTAGCCTCATTCAGGGATTCATATTCTTGTTGTGATAAATCATGATTCTTTGATTGCAAGATAGCTGATTCATGGCCATGTAAGTCATGCAAGGTAAGTTCAGGATAGCCTTTGTTGCTATTAGAACTCCAGAGGTTGCCGCAGTTATCAAATTTCCAATAAACAGGGTAAGTGTCATCACCCGGTCCTTCTTGAGTTTTTTCGCCGAAGGCATTCCATTTGGATGCTGTAATAATTGGTGTCGCATCAGTAAGACATTCTTGTTTTTCAACTTCGTTACCAATGCGATTATTGTTGTATTTTGTTTGGCGTAGTCGTTGTGTGGGTGTATTTTTGTCAGCCCAACCCGTAACCCACAACCACTCGCGCGCTAAGTTCTTGTTAGCATCATATGCTTTATGTGTTATGACACCGTTAGGTTTTTGGTCGGCGGTTTGTAAGCCGCGATTATCAAAAATATTTCTGGTAATCTGATCATCTGGGTGGGCGGTTAGGTAAGCCGCATTTTCGTAGCCATTTGCATGCTTGTTTACGCGAGAAAGTTGACCGAAAGCATTGTAATCAAAAGTTTTAACGGGTGTTGCTTGGATAACTTTATCATCGATTTCTATTTGTTTAAGTTGACCGGTTTGTAATACAGGTAAATCGATTTCATTATATTCTGTAACTGTAAAACTTTCATCAGGTAACGTAGTCTTGACAATACGGCCTTTAACATCTCGCATAAATTCGGTGGTTAAATCGCGAGAAATGCTTTCATTTATTGCATTGAGTACAATATCATGTTGCGTCGTATGGGTTAATTCATCACGAACATTGTATTGATAAGTCCACTTGCGGTCATCTTTAGATGGTTTAATTTGTTTGATTAATTCTGCTAAAGATTTTTCGGAAGTTGTAGAGGCTGGTAGGGCGCAAGCGTAATAAATTTTTTCTACTATTTTATTATTGCGATTACGTTTATAGGTGGTTAAATATTTTAAGGCATCTAATTCTGCTACTAACTGTCCGTCTGCATCATACCAACTGCTTTTTTCACTGATCTTTTCATTATTCGCAAGTTTTATCTCGCTGACGCGCTCATTAAAATTATTAAAACTATATTGTGTTTTAGGTTCAATCAAACTGCTGTTTGAGCGTCCGTCTTTGACAGTGTATTGGAAACGCTGCGGTTGCTCAATTAAAACTTTTCGTCCGGCTTTATCGTAAGAAAATTTAAAAAACCGATCTTGAGTTGAAATTTTAAAGAGACTTTTAATATCATCTTCTGTTAATCCTGTATCATAATTTTCGCCAATAAACTTTAAGGGTTCAGCATAGTGCTTAACTTCGCTAATTTCTCCGAATTGATTGTAGTTATATTCGGTTAGATTATGTTCCGCATCAATTGAGTATTTTAATTTGCCGAGATTGTTATAGACTTTGAAGCTTAGCTCGCCAGCCTCATCACGCATTACTACGGGCTGATTTTGGGCATTGTATAGGGTGGTGGTTTTTGCTGAAATTGAATTTTCAGCACGTTGCATTTTCGTTTTTTTCGAGTTGAAATAGTCCGTGAAATAAGAAAAATAACTTTTCTCCTCCTCCACGATTAGTTTTGGCGTTTGATTTTCATCGTCAATACTGACATTTGCAATGGATGTCGAAACTAAATTTTTACATGCATCATAGCTTAATGCTATCGAGCGTGCTTCAGGTGTGCCAAAAGCTTCAGTGATGGTGACATTGCCTTGAGTATCATAATCTGTTTTTTTAGTCACTTTTGTGTCTGTGGCAGAATATTGTTCTTTAATGTCATTAATTTCAGTTTTAAATGAAAGTATTTTTTTGCGCGGAGTTTCCTCAAGTATTTTTCGGCCAGCTTTATCGTATTTAAATTTCCAATCTAATTTTTCTTTATCAGTGAAGGTTTTTAATTCCCCAAGCGCATTTAATTTAAATGATTCAGAATCACCTAGTTTATCAATTGTTTTGAATTTACGCCCAGCGGCATCATATTGGTTTTCCGTATGGGGAATAGCTGTTTTGTCAGCAGGTAATTTTTCACGAATGGCTTGCTCATTGTGTTCTGTGAAGATAATAGGTTGGGGATAATAATAAGTAAAAAGTATTTTATCTTTATCATCATAAGTGTATTCGGTGACTATGCCAAGGGGGGTGATATCGAAAATACAACGGCCAAGGGTATCATGAATATAATGCGTGAACCTATCATCAGGGCTCGTCAGTACTTTTAAATCGGGTGGCGTTTGATAATCTAACCACGACTTGGCAAATTCGCACTTGCCGATCATGACTTTATTTTCATCTAGTAAATATTCTGTGACTGCGCCGATTTCACTTACTGCAAAAATTAACTCATTATCATCATTGTAGAACCAGGCCTTTTTTCTATCTTCAACAGTTACTTCTGGTGCTTTAGGAAAATCTTCAACTTTAACGCTGTTAGCGTAAGTCTGACTAAATGTTTTCTTGCCAAGAGGATTATTCGTGTATTGGGTATATAAGCCACCAGGTTTGAGTTCTGCGCTTAGGTTGTTACGAATATCGTAAGCATAAAGAGTCATTATATCGTTTGGATTGTGGATCGTGTTAACTGCAATTTCGATATTAGCAAGACTGTAATCTGTAATGGCGCTTAAGGTTAATTTATTTTTATACTCTCGTGTTTGAATGCAATTACCATTAGCATCATAGATTTTTTCCGTAACAGCACCTAATGGGTTAATGCGAAATCTTTCTTGATTATTTGCGTCATAAACTATGTGCGTGCTATTGCCATAGGCATCTGTTTCAATGACAATGTTGCCTGCTAAATCATAGGTTTTGTTTGCAGCGAGATTTAATTTTAGAGGATCTATTATTTTACTAGTTGCTAGGTTTAAAGAGTTATATATCGTTTTTGCCGTGCGTAAAATCTTTGTTTTATTGCCACGGGTTTCTTCAGTAATTTTTCCAGCAGCATTGCGTTCATAAGTGGATTTTAAATGTAGACCATTCGGATCAATTACTTCTTCTTTGATAGACCCAAGTTTATTATATTTAGTTTCCGTGCGTACCCCTGCACTGATCATTGCGGCTATTTGGTTTTTAGCATTTGGTTCATATTTTGTGACACGATTATTGCCATTAATATCTTCACTGGTTTTAGTAAGAGTTTGTGCTGCATCATATTCATGATGAGTTATTGTTTTATCAGCAGCAACTTCATTTTCAATATGACCACAAATATTATAAGTTTTACTTGTTTCATGTCCGCAAGGTTCTACAGTTTTATTCATCTTACCGTTAACTTCGTATTCAGTTTTCCAAGTTGCATTATGAATAGTTTTTTCGGTATTTTCATTGAAGGCGTTCTGCTTTAATGTCGTTTTATTTCCATCTGCGGACGTTATCTGCGTAGTTCGATCATCAGCTGAATAGATATATCCTGTTGTGTTTTTTCGTGCATCTGTAATAGAGGACAGACGTGATCGCTCATCCCATTTCATTTCAGTCGTATTATCAAGTGCATCGACGTAGGTAGTTATGCGGTTTAAGTTGTCAAAATAGGTTTTATCGGTTTTACTATTTGGATTTGTATGGAAAACCGCATTTTCAGTATCTTGATACTCCCAGATCGAGGTTGCTTTTAGGCCAGTGGCATCTCGGATTTCCTTAAGTGAGCGGTCTTTTTTATCATAAGTGAATTGATTTTTAACAAAGACATTTTTTTGTGTCTCGCATGTTTCTTCACGTTTCAAATGAAAAGCGTCGTATGTTGTGCTAACTGAATAGCTTTCAGCATCAATAACTTTTAGAGGCAGACCACGGTTATCATACATGATGGTGGTAATTGAATCTTCGTCGGTTCTTTGCGCGGCTAATAGGTTTATTAGGTCTGTCGATAATTCGCCCCCTTGTAGAGTAACTCTTTGTTCCTCAGGTAAAGCTTTTGCATATTGACGAGTGATGCTTGGTTTTTTGCATAATGCATCGTAGGTGTATTCAATGATGCTTCCTAACGGATTAATAATAAAGTTTATCTCACCTGCCTTATTGCAATAATAATAAGTTTTATTTTTAAGTTCATCACTGGTGTAAAGTAAAAGTCCCGCACCGTTATAAACATGTTGGGTGCTTTTAGTCTGCCATAATAATTCAATTTCTTCTGCTGTTGATTTTTCGGTAATTGTTGCAGCTGCAAGAGCTGTAAGCTCACTAGTTACTTGGCCTTGGGCGTTATATCGATAATAGTGTTTTCTTGCTGCTAAATTTTCCAGTGTGTCTTTTTTGGTAGTCGTTGCAATTTTACCAACTGCAGAATATGTGTTTTTAATTTCTAAGCCATTACTTTGATTTTGTTTTTCTAATCGATCTAGACTATCCCATTGGTAGTCAGTCATACTCGTCCCGCGTTTAGTTTGGGTATTGCGACCAGCAGCATCATAAGTTTTAGTGGTAACATACTGTTCGGAATCCGTATGTGCAAGACATTGCCCGCGAGCATCAAGTTTATAAATTTCCTTTGTTTTTTGGATAATAGGATCCAGTAGCTCCGGGTAGTATTCGGTAATATTTTCTAAAGGTATGCGTGTCGCAATCTTTTCTACCAGATCGCCAGCCAAGTTGCGTTTGTATGCTACTAAATGTCCTGAAGGTGATTGCTCTGCAATGATATTATGTTTTGCATCATAAAAATAAGCTGTATGTCTATCTTCTTTAGACTCAGGGGTATCGTCAATCGGCGCATTTGCAATAGGAGTATGTGTAAGCGCATTAGCATATTGATCCTTAGCGATTAAATTACCATAAGCATCATAGCTATTTTTTGTAATAAAATTTTCACCATCAATGAAATAAACCAATTGACTTTCGGTGTCATAAATAAAGGTTTCGGTGCTGCAAAGCCCAGAAAGCTTTGGCACCCAATTACCTAATGCTAGCCCTTGCTCATCAATCGTTTCTAAGGGTGTTTTATAAATAATTTTTTGGGTAATATTATTATTAATATCATAAATATTCTTTGTGACATATTTGCCTTTATCAATTTCATATAATTTACGATTTGACTCATCATAAACAATAAACTCATCGGCATGATTGGGCTTGCTCACCTTATAACAACGACCGGCGTTATCGTAAGATAAGATATTTTGTTTATCACAGTCAACAGCAGTTTCCTGAGTTGACAGAATTTGATTTTTTGTGTTACGTGTGATAGTTTTTTTTAAACCGGTAGGGACGAATGTTGTTGTTTGCTTATTATCTTTATATTCATAAGTCGTTTCTTGTTTTAGACTATTAACTTCAGCTATACAGCGGTTAAGTCCATCATATCGACTTGTTTCTAAGGATGAATCTGTTTGGTTGAGGCGTCTTTTTTTGTCGGTGAGATTGCCATTGTAATCCCAGATACATTCTTGCTGACCAGCAAACTCGTCCCATATTCCCAAGCCGTTGACATCAATGTTGGCATAAGTGATTTCTATTTTCTTTTGCCCGTCTGGATAATAACTCCACTCGGTTAAACTGATTTCTGCTGGATTCTGCTGTGCGCACCAGGTTCCCAAGATCGATGGATCAATCGCTTGGTCTTTGGCGAGCGTGTGTAGTGGATATTGCGCTTTGAGGAATGTTTTTTTGCTGGTGCAATTACCATTTGTGTCATAAGCAAATTGAGTCACACTACCATTAGCATTTATGGTGAAGGCTAGTTGTTTTTTATCCTTGTAACAATAAAAATCTGCAACTTCTTTAGCATTCTCATCAATAGAAATTCTATTCAGTAACAATCCGCTTATTTGATCATGGTTAAAAAGTGTTTTTGCTTTGTTACGATTTGTTATGGCTGAGCAATGCCCTAGCTTATCGTATTCATAAGTTTTATATGTTTTATCTGAAAATATTATTTTTTCTAATCGATTTTCTGAATCGTATTTGTAGATTTTAGTTTGTTCAGCTTGTTTATAGGATTCTAATAATCCTGATGGATTTACGTTGAATTCAGCTTTGTTTTTTAGCGAGTCACTAATGATTGTCTTGCTTGCGTTGTACTCTACCGTATAACTTTGCGAGCCACCGGTAGTTAATCCTTCAATTTTATGTTCAGCATTGAAAGAAAAGTCGAGTTCAGTTTCGTCGCTTTGCGTAATGCTTGAAAGCAAGCCATCTTTGTAATGGTAATCAATAGTATAATTTTCAGTATCATTCACTGGAATAATAGTTTTTTCAATTTTACCATCTTTTATTTGATAGCTCATCCATAAAGTTTTTGTATTATTAATTATTGCGTAAATTTCAATTTTGTCAGAGCTATATTCCAACGTTAGCTTCTGACCGGAGGCACCAGTAATAGTTTGCAAGCGTTGTTGGTCATCGTATTCATAGTTGATCGCATTACCGTCTGCATTTTCTGATTTTATTCTTTTATTATTTTGATAATGTTCTGTTATATTGGTTGCTGAGTTCCAACTAATCCACTGGCCCTCAGCTTGATAAGTGAGTGTGGTAATACCTTCCGGATAGGATGTGTCGACATAACATTTTCTGCTTACATCGTAATGGTATTCTACTCTGTGGCCATCACCTTCAAGAATTGTAATGCAACTATCTTCGGCATTTAGTCTGCCATTCAGCTCTTCAACGGACTTTTCTGCATTAAACTGCCAGTTAGCCTGGCTGTTGTAGATAAAACCCACATCGAATTGAAAGCCTCTATCGATAAAAGTTTTACTAAAATCTTTTACAAAAAGATTGCCGTTTAAAGGATTCGCATTAATCGATAACTTTGCTTGCCCGAAATTTTTTTTAGTTCCATTAGATAAATCTCGGCTTTCTCCCAAGCCCGGTGTAGTGATGTAATTAAAAAATTGCATTTAGAATATTTTCTCTTCTTGAAAGTTAAAATGAGTTTTTGCATAGTGCCAATAGAACTTGCTTTGATTTTTATTTGAGCAGTATTGATTGAGGGGAATATAAGCTGTTTTACAAAGTTAAGTTGAAAAGGTAGTCGGTTCTGTCTCACAATTGACCCATAGATTATATTACGCTTTCTTTGAAGTCAACTATTTATCTGATAAAAATTAATCACTCTGTTTATTTTAAAACCTATGTTCGAGTTTTTTAATTTAATTGTAATTCCAATTCTTCGCCACGATTTTTAGAATGATCTTTTGCGAAGAAGGTATACATTGTTGGTACCACGAATAAAGTAAAACAGGTACCGACTAGCATACCGCAAGCAATCACCAAACCAATATCGAAACGACTTTTAGCTCCGGCGCCAGTCGACAAAATCAATGGCACTACACCTAAAATCATCGCCGCCGTTGTCATGAGAATAGGGCGTAGGCGTAGTGATGCGGATTTTATGATGGCAGCACGTATGTCTAAGCCTTCATGTTCTTGAATTTTATTTGCAAAATCCACCATCAAAATACCATGCTTACTGATTAAACCAATTAATGTCACCAGTCCTATACCCGTATAAATATTTAAAGTGGCAAAGCCTAAATTAAGCGGAATTAACGCACCGGCAATGGACATTGGCACGCTAATTAAAACAATAAAGGGGTCGCGGAAACTTTCAAATTGTGCGGACAATACCAGATAAATAATAATAAGCGCAAAGAAAAAAGTATAAAGCATACTATAACCTTCTTGCATGGTTTGACGGGATTGGCCGGCATAATCAAACGCAACGCCGGTGGGTAACAACTGTTTTGCTTGGATGCGCAAATATTCGAGGACTTGCGTAATCGATTTTCCCGGCATGGGAATGCCCGATAAGGTTGCCGAATTGAGTTGCTGAAATTGGTTCAGCATGGTTGGCTTAACATTCACCTCTGCACTGACAACACTGGAAAGAGGGACTAATGTTCCTGCCGGTCCCGCAGGAATATAAATCTCATTTAAACGATTCGGGTTCAAACGAAAACGTCGGGGGACTTGTGGAATGACTTTATAGCTTTGGCCTTCGACATCAAAACGATTGATGTAATTTCCCCCTAAGAGGATGGCTAATGAACTACCAATATCATTCATTTTAATGCCCATAACGGCAGCTTTATCCCGATCGATATTGAGTTCTAATTCGGGTTTTTCAAACTTTAAATCAGAGTCGGTATATAAAAACATACCACTTTTTGTCGCAACATCCTTGAGTTTTTTCATTACTTGATTTAAGACTAAATAATCTGCTGTAGAGGTAATAACAAATTGCACCGGTAAGCTATTTCCCGTGCCAGGTATAGAGGGCAGGGGGAATATGACGGTGTTTAAGCCCGCTATTTTAGCTAATTTTTCTTGGACGATGGTTTGTATTTTTTGTTGGGATTTGCTGCGTGAGCCCCAGGGTTTCAACATTAATCCAGCGATTGCAAGATTAGGGCCGCCATCGCCATTAATAATAAAATAATCTTGAGTTTCAGGAATCTCTTGAAAAATTTTGCCAATTTCAGCGGTAAATTTTTCGGTATAGTTAATGTTAGCATAGGCCGGAGCCGAAGCTGCCGAGAACAACACGCTTTGATCTTCTTCAGGTGCCAACTCTGAAACGGTGGTGGCTGCCAGTAAGGCACAAGCAATCAAAATGATGACGGCAAAGACGGCAGTGACGGGGCGGAAGTCTAAAATAATGTCGAGACGACGTTGATATCGCTGTTTAAATTTTTCAAAAAATTCATCAACTTGATGCACAAAACGCTGTGATGAAATATCCTTGTTTAAAATTTTAGAACACATCATCGGTGACAGAGTTAAAGCAATGATGCCTGAAATAATTACGGAAAAAGCTAGAGTAAAAGCAAACTCTTTAAATAGCGATCCAGTGATGCCAGTCAGAAAGCCAATAGGCGCATAGACTGCCGCAAGTGTCGTCGTCATCGCAATAATAGGGCCTGTTATTTCTCTAGCGCCTTGTATTGCCGCATCGAATGGGGTTAAGCCTCCTTCAATGTGACGATAAATATTTTCTACAACGACAATCGCATCATCAACGACTAATCCAATTGCCAACACCATCGCCAATAAAGTGAGTAAGTTAAGTGAGTAACCCATGGCAAACATCAAGGAACAGACACCAATTAAAGACAAGGGAATGGTAACGATTGGAATCGTAACAGTCCGCAATGCGCCTAAAAATAAAAACACGACTAAAATAACAATAAGAGTGGCTTCGGCAATACTGACGATGACTTCATGGATGGAACTACGAATATATTCTGTGCTGTCATAAACAACCTTGCCTTCGAATTCGGGCGGATAATTATTTGCAAGGTCAGGCATCATTTTTTTCACATTATCGATGACGGTTAAGGGGTTAGCAGTGGGTGTCGCGTGGATGCCGATAAAGACCGCTGCTTTACCATTAAAAACAACCGAGGAATCATAGGATTCAGCGCCAAGTTGGACGTTGGCAATGTCCTTCAAGCGAATGAGTGTGTCAGCGGTATTTTTGATGACGATACTATTAAATTGTTCGGCATCATTGAGGTTGGTGTGTGCGTTAATATTAAAAAGAACATACTTACCTTTGATTTGGCCTGCTGCCGCTTGATAATTTTGATTTTGCAACGCCGCCACAACATCGGTGGTAGTGATATTCAGTGCGGCCATTTTTTCTGTGCTTAACCAAATGCGCATAGCATAAATTTGCCCGCCAAGAATTTCTGCGGTGGCAACGCCCTCACCTGTTTGCAATTGAGGTTGAACCACGCGCGACAGATAGTCTGTCATTTGCTGCGTTGTCATATGTGCACTATTAAAACCTAAGTACATCAGTGCAACTTGTCCCCCCGTAGATTTCTGGATAACAGGTTTGTTACTTTCCTTTGGCAAATCATTTTCAACTTCAGCCACTTTGGCCATGATGTCGGTCATGGCGACACTAGGATCAAAATTTAATTTAATGTAGACACTAATCGTGCTGATGCCATCGGTACTTTGAGCGGTGATATAATCGATCCCTTCGCCGGCCGCGACGGATTTTTGAATTCTTGACGTAATAAATCCTTGCATGAGATTAGCATTTGCGCCGGGATAAACCGTGGTAATATTGATGACGGTATTTTCCATTTTTGGAAATTGGCGTAATTGCAAAGACGACATAGCTCGCAAACCAAATAATAAAATAACTAAGCTTACGACAGTTGCAAGTACCGGACGGCGTATAAAAATATCTGAAAACGTCATCATACTTATAGCTCCACGCTGTTATCAATGACAACACGCGTGCCATTTTCAAGTTTCAGTTGGCCCGATGTCACGACTTCATCGTTTTCATTGATACCATCAAGTACGGCAACTTCATCTTCACGGCGCTCACCGACTTTGACATATTTGCGATACACATGAAGATACGGTTTGTTTTCTTTATCTTTGTGTTTGTCGTCTTCTTTAATAATAAAAACAGAATCACCATGCAAGCTATAGGAAATTGCCGTTTGCGGTAAGGCAATGACATTTTTTTCTTGACGTAACATGACTTTAACCTGGGCAAACATGCCGGGGTAAAGCTGCTGACTTTTGTTAGGGATAGTGGCTTCAACTAATATGTTGCGAGTGATAGGATCTATTTTAGAATTGATAGCCGTCACTAAACCTTGAAATGTTTTTGTTGAATTCAGTTTGCTGGTGTTCACGGTCAAGCTAATCGTTTCTCCAATATAAAGCTCCGCTAAGAATTGTTCAGGAATATTAAATTGCACATACAGCGGGTCCAATGCTTGCAACGTTACCATCATATTCCCAGCAGACACATACTGTCCTAAATTAATTTGACGAATGCCAATTTTGCCGTCAAAGGGGGCCAGGATAGTTTTTTGCTGAATGCGAGCCATGGTGCCTTGAACATTGGCTTTTGCTTCGTCTAACTGAGCAATAGACGTGTCATATTCTGATTGTGATGCTACTTTTTTTCCGAGTAGGGTTTTATAGCGATTAAAATTAATTTGTGCTAGTGCTAATTTGGCTTCGTCATTTTCAAGCTGAGCTTTTTCAACGCTGGTATCAAGCACAACTAAAATATCGCCTTTTGCAACATTTTGTCCTGACTCAAAACGAATTTCTTTAACCATGCCTGCTGCTTCTGAGCTTATGTCTGTGCCATTAACAGCCGTTAAAGTCCCCACAGAGGAGAGGTAGGATTGCCATGTTTTACCCGAGGCTTTGGATGCGGAAATTGTCACGGCTGGGGGTTGATACGTCGATATGAAATAAGCGAATATCGCTTTTTTCACAAAATAAATTCCAAAAATAATACCTAAAATGATACCTACAATAATGAGCATTTTTTTCATTTGCGGGGACATTGTTTCTCCAGGGAGGACTACACATGTAAGAAGTGAAATCCGCGGCATTGCCGCGGATGAGGTTGTTAAGATTTTTCTTTGCTAATAACGAGAAATACGGCGCCTGGTCCACGCAATACGTTTAACAACAAGCTATCTTTCGCACTGGCAGCCACTTTTTCCAGCTCAATAATATTTGTCACTTTTTCTTTGTTGGCAGAGGTAATGACATCACCAGCTTGTAAATCGGATTGCCATGCATGCGAATCAGGTTCTACCGAAACGACGACGATCCCTTTTATTTCGCCATGCAAAGGACTTAACAACGTAAAGTCTTTGAGGCTGACACCGTAAAGGAAAGGGTCTTTTGCTTGATTTGATTCTTTCAATAGTTTCGGATCGGTTAAAGAAGCCGTTAGATGAGTTGCTTTGTTGTTGCGTAACAAATCAATACTGACTTTCGATTCAACACGCGCGAAACCAATCGTATTGAGGACGTCATTCGCATTCTTGATCTCATTGCCATTAATATTAATAATGATGTCACCAATTTGGAGTCCCGATTTTTCTGCGGGAGAGTTGATCTGCACTAAAGTAATGACCGAACCTTTGGTGTCATTTAAATTAAATGCAGTGGCAAGATAGGGTGTAATATCTTGCACGCCTATGCCTAATGTGCCTCTTTGCACATTGCCAAATTGGATTAATTGATCCATAACGCTTTTTGCAATATTGGAAGGAATGGCAAAACCAATGCCTATATTGCCACGATCAGGCGCTAAAATTGCGGTGTTTATGCCAACGAGTCCCCCTTGAACATCCAGCAATGCGCCACCCGAATTGCCTGCATTAATGGGCGCATCGGTTTGAATGAAGTTTTCAAAATGTTCAATACCTAATGATGCACGGCCTAATGCACTGACAATTCCTGAGGTTACTGTTTGATTTAAGCCAAAAGGATTACCAATAGCTACTACGAGATCGCCCACTTTAAGCGCATTTGAGTTACTTAGGGGAATGGAGGTGAGTTTTTTGGCTTTTATTTGTAAAAGCGCAATATCAGAAAGCTTGTCTAAACCTACTAATTTTGCGGTAAAATGACGTCCATCACTCAAGGTAATGGTAATTGATTGTGCATCATTGACCACATGTGCATTTGTTAAAATATAGCCTTTATCAGTGTCAACGATAATGCCGGAACCCACTGATACAAACGTATCTGGCACTTCGTTATTATTGAGTTCGAGGCCTTTTTCCTTTTGTAAACGCGCCAGTGTTGCGATATCGGTGATTTTGACGTCTGCACGTATGTTAACAATCGCTGGCAGCACTTTTTGTAGCATAGGGGCTAAGCTGCTGCTATTGCCTCCTGGTAGCACGCCGGCATAACACTGTGTACTTAGCAACCATGCAAATATAATCGATATCAATACGCGTATATTGATTTTCATTTTATTTTCCCTTATCTGTAAACACCAGAATGTTAATATTACTAAACTTCTGTTAAATAAGGCACAAAAAAAAATTGGTATCATTCAGCGAGTGTCACTGAACTAATCGTGCCCGTGCCCGATTGCGTGCCCGCGCCCGTCTTTTTCATCAATTTTAATCCGATGCTTTTGTCATTATAGTTAATATTACAATATTTAATGCGAAAAGACGGGCGCGGGCACGCAATCGGGCACGGGCACGATTAGTTCAGTGGGCTCACTGAATAGTTACAAAAATTGTTAATCGTTTGTTGATAACCAAATTAGACTGGCAATTCTACCAACTGCGGATCCTTCCCGTCTGTAGGAATAAAATAATGTTTGATCAGTATAAGTGCATAAATCTCCACCATAAATATTTTTTATGCCTAGCTTGCCAAGCCGTTGACGAGCGAGCGTGTAAAGGTTGCCCAGCCATTGCTCAGCATTAATTGGTTGAAAGGCTTCTGCTGCCTGAGAATCATGTTGGGTAAAAATGTCATAGACATCTTTACGAACTTCAAATCGTGTTGGGCCAATGGCAGGTCCAAGCCAAATCAATGTTTCAGCGGGCGGGATATTTAAGTGAGATAAGGTCTTTTCAATAATACCATTCGCAAGTCCTCTCCAACCGGCATGAATTGCAGCAACATGCTGTCCGGATTTATCACAAACAAGAACGGGTAAGCAATCTGCGGTGAGAATAGTGCAAATCTGATTGGGCTGGCTGGTAAATAAGGCGTCGGCTTCTTTGCCTTGGTTTTCTTGTCTGGCAGCAATGGCGATCGTGCTATGAGTTTGGTTGACTAAGATAGGATTATCCGGCAGATCTAAGGTCTTTTTGAGTAATGTTCTATTAACGTCGCCAAAAGCAATATTAGCATCCTGGCGTTCGCCAATTTTGCTTGCGCGCAGGCTGCAATAAGCTTTCACCTGAGGGGGCGCAGGCCAATTAGGCTGGATAAAGTTAGTCGTCATAATGGTCTTCCGCGTTAAAAGAAGGAGTATCGTTGCGTAAGCAAGCAATTAAATCTTGCATATCTTGAGGCAGCGGTGCCTTCCATTTCATGGCTTCATTTGTTGTTGGATGAATGATGCCTAACTCAGATGCATGTAACGCTTGTCTTTTAAAGGTGCGTAGCATATCAATCAGCTCAGGGGTTGCTCCTTTTGGCAGTTGTAGCCTGCCTGCATAAACGGGATCCCCAAGAATAGCATGATGGATATGTGCCATATGCACGCGAATTTGGTGGGTGCGCCCGGTTTCTAGTTTCACTTTGATGCGGGTGTGTGCTCGATAGCGTTCCATGATTCGGAAGTGAGTAATCGCTATTTTGCCATTGTCGATAACAGCCATGCGTTTGCGTTGCATAGGATGACGACCTATGGGTGCGGTGACTGTTTTGCCACTCATCAAAATGCCGAATACCACAGCCTGATAAATCCGCGTTACGGTGCGTGCTTTAATTTGTTCAGAGAGATGATGTAGCGCCTCGGTTGTTTTAGCTATAACTAAGAGGCCAGAGGTATTTTTGTCTAAACGATGGACAATGCCTGCGCGAGGTAGCTCATGTAATGTCGGCGCATGATGTAAGAGGGCATTCAATAAGGTGCTATCAAAATTACCTGCGGCGGGATGTACGACCATGCCTATGGGCTTATTAATTACGAGAATCGCTTCATCTTCATATAACACATCTAATTCAATAGCTTGCGCAGCCCATTGTGGTTGCGGTTTCAAAGAAGCGGCAATATTGACTTCTTCGCCACCTAGCACGATATAACGTGTTTTAGGCAAGGTGTTGTCGAGGAGGACTTTTTTGCTTTTTATCCATTCCTGAATTTGGGTGCGTGAATACTGCGGGAATAGTTTGCTTAGGGCTTGATCTAGTCTTAAACCTGCAAGATTTTCAGGAATAATCCCTTGATGTTGAATTTTTTCTGTCATTTTTTTACCGGATTATTAGGGTCTGTTG
>Ga0206981_10195_pt1 | contig 18345 bp, 19 predicted proteins | sample Alteio_BWMinCont_17_FD_153312 | JGI IMG/M metagenome (GOLD analysis project Ga0206981, IMG submission 153312) | Enriched cells from forest soil in Barre Woods Harvard Forest LTER site, Petersham, Massachusetts, United States -... | ecosystem: Environmental > Terrestrial > Soil > Temperate forest >... | reverse complement strand
AGTCTGCATTGCTTTTGTTGATCAGTTCAATATCGCGTTGCAGGTTGGCAAAATCGGCAGCTAAAATTGATGGTGCTATGAGGTGGTTCATAGGTACAAATGTAGTGATTTTTAGTCCGAAAGTCGGGAATGTCCGCAAGCCCGAACAAGAATTCCAGGTGAATTTAAACTTATGACGTTTAGTTTACAACCCTTCAATTATTATATATTTTAAGAATCATTAGTTATTAAAAAAATTTAATAACTATATTTAATTAAATTTTACAAACCTTATTTAAACAAAAAATTATGAAGAATTCGAAAAAATTACTCTCAAATGCTTTGAGCCGCGCCGATCTTAAAAAAATAAAGGGCGGTTTATCTGACCCCTGTTCAAATGCGTGGGTGGCCTGCCATCCTAATTGCGGACATTTTACTACCTCCTACAGCACATACATAACATGTATAGACAGTTACCATATCACAGGCTGCTCTCCATTAGAAGGATGGGGTGTTGTTTGTGGTAACTACAATTGATTGAGCTGCTAACTTTAATGATATTTCCCACAATTGTTTTATCAATTATTTCAAGATCTTAGATTATATTTTTAACCTATAACCCAAATCAATATGAAAAATTCAGAGAAAACAGGTTTAAATTCATTAACCCGCACAGAATTAAAACAAGTAAAAGGTGGTGGTGCTGCAATTGACTGCATGGCTGTTTATCAATCTTGCGCCTCTCATTGCGGATCGTATCCGGCATTTGCAGCATGTGTTACCGGTTACACTACTATGTGCTCTCCCCTTTATGGCTTTGACCTCATTTGTTAATGATTAATGCCTTACATGTAATGCAATAAGATTTACGAAGCCTTAAAAACTTCGTAAATCTTATTATTATTCGGCTCTCAAACTGGTTACCGGGTTCATCAGGGCAGCTTTTACAGCTCTGAAACTAACCGTTATAAGGGTTATCACCACTGCCAGTATTCCAGCAATAATAAATACCCACCAGCTAATTGGTTCCCTGTAGGCAAACCCCTGCAGCCAGCTGTTCATACCATACCATGCTATAGGGAAAGCTATAATTGCGGCAATAACTACCAGTTTCAGAAAATCAGCAGATAACATACATACAATACTGCTAACTCTTGCACCTAATACTTTGCGGACACCAATCTCTTTGGTGCGTTGCTCCGCCGCATAGGTAACCAGGCCAAATAAGCCAAGGCAGGCTATAAGGATAGCAAAGAATGCAAATGACATAAAGATCTTCCCTGTATTTTGCTCATCCTGATAAATGTGGTTAAAATCATCATCCATAAACGAATACGAGAATGGCTGCCCGGCCATGCTGGCATCTGCTAAATGGTATAACTTTTCTATTTGTGAAATTAATGCAGGCAATTTTTTTGTACTCACCCTGAACTCCATTGAGCCCCTGTCATCTCCCAATCGCATTATAAGCGGTTCAATTTTGCTGCGCAACGATCCCGCGTTAAAATCTTTTACTACGCCAATTACATTAAGCTTCAGGTGATTATCAGCAAGACCCCTGAAAATTTTTTTATTAATCGGATCGCGGAAGCCCAGCAGATTAGCAGCCGTTTCATTAACAATAACTGCTGTTGAATCTGTCAGGATTTCTTTTGAAAAATTTCGACCTTTTAACATTTTCATGCCAAGCACAAGGATATAATCTTCATCAATATACCAGGTGTTTATAGCGGTAAACTGACCGGGGCTATTAGTAGCATCCTTGCTATAACCTTCTGTATTGGTATTAATACTGGTTGGCAAAAAAGAAGATATGGTGCCTGATTGTACACCGGCCAACTTCAGCACATCCTGCTTAAATGACTTTGCATGCAGGTAAAGCGATGCGGTGTTTTGCAGCACCAAAACCTGTTCGCGATTGTACCCTAATTTTTTATTACGGATATAGTTTAGTTGATTGTATATAACCAGTGTGCCAACTATGAGCATTATTACAGTAGCAAATTGAAAAACCACCAGGCTATTGCGCAGCCAGCTGCCTTTAAAACCAGAAGCCAGCTTGCCTTTTAATGCTGCAATAGGTTGAAAAGCCGACATAAAGAATGCAGGGTAAAGCCCTGCCATGAGGCCGATAAAAACTGTAACTGCTAACAGGCAGGGTGCAAGCCAAATTGTTGCAAGTAAGTCGAGCGTTATTTGCCTGCCCGACAGCTGGTTAAAATAAGGAAGTAATAGCGCGGCAATAAACAGTGCGATGCTTAACGCGATAAAACTGGTAAGTGTTGATTCAATTAAAAACTGACAGATCAGCGTACCGCGATTAGAGCCTAAAACCTTGCGTACCCCTACTTCCCTGGCCCTGCCTGCGGAGCGGGCCGTTGAGAGGTTCATAAAGTTAACACAGGCAACCAGCAATATAAATACAGCGATAATTATAAAAATATAAACATATTGTACATTGCCCGATGGTTCCTGCTCCTGCGTTAAGGTTGAGTAAAGGTGGATCTTAGTTATGGGTATGGTAACAAACCTAAAATGGTCGCCCTTCCCTTCCAGGTCGGCGATAGAGCTATGGATGGCTTGTGTTAACTCTGGGTCGGCATATTTTTTTGTTACCTGCTTTAAATATCCGTCCAGGTCCTGCTGTGTAATACCCTGGCGTACCAATATATAGGTAAGGTAATTTACATTTAGCCATTCGGTATTGTTGCTTGATGGCAGACCAGACATTGCCTTGATTAAATTAAAATGAAGATGCGCCTGGTGCGGCGTATTTTTTATTACAGCGGTTATTTTATAATCATCCGTATTATCAAGATGTAGTGTTTTGCCAATAACATCGGTTGTGTTAAAATACTTCCTTGCAATATACTCAGATATAACCAACGAATGTGGCTGAGCCAATGCAGTTTTGGGATCGCCTGCTATAATTGATAAAGTAAAAACTTTGAATAAGTTTACATCGCCGTAAAAGCTCCCGTCCTCAGCTAGGGTTTCATTTCCTTTTTTTACCAAAGTTTTTCCATTATTCTTTAACCGTGTGGCCTGCTCAATCTGCGGGTATTCCTTCATCAGCACTGATGCCATAGGCGCTGGTGTTTCTCTGTCTTTGAAATCGCCGCCATTTACCTTAAAATCCGAATTTGCACGGTAAATTCTGTCAGCGTTTAAATTATATTTATCATAACTTAGTTCATCAACAACAAACAAGGTGATCAGCAGGCAAACTGCAAGACCAATAGCCAATCCGAAAATATTTATAGCAGAAAAGGCTTTGTTGCGCCAAAGATTTCTAAATGCTATTTTAAAGTAGTTGGTAAACATAAGGCATTGAGATAATTACCTGAAATTATTAATAATATTTATAAGTGCAAAATAGCCAACAAAATGCCATTGTTTTAACTAGCTGATTTTCAATAAATAAAATGGGAATGTCAAATAAAAGCGTTCGCTTTCGATGCAGTTGGGTGTACGTTTGCGGAGGATGCTATGGATGGGTTGTGGGGAGGTTGCAGTTGTTGTAAAGGTTGTAGACGTTGGAAGGGTTATAGTTGTTGTAAGGGCTATAAGAGTTATGGGGTTGATGTAATAAATTCCTTCTTTCGGACTTTCGGACTAAAAAAACTAATCTCTAATCTCCAGTCTCTAATCACTGCAAAGCACTAATCACAATTCAACAGCAGGTCATAGTACTTCTGCATTAGAACAGTATCATAATTAACAAGGGAATTATAGGCTTCGGATACAAGCTCATTCAAGATAGATGAGCCAAGCTGACCGCCTCCATTAGGAATGGAATCGTAATAAGTAATCAGTTCTTTAACCCTTATAATTTCATATAATAACAACTGTACTAAATCCGCTTGTGAGCCCGATTGTATACCCGCTGAATTATTGATAAAATCTAAAGGATCGTTACTAGTAGAAGCCATTTTTATATTCAGGGATCGGACTTAACGGTTTTATCAGTTACTTCAAACTAAATGAAGTTAAAAAAGTTGCATTTTGTTTTAAAAATATAAAAATAAATTATTTTAAATATTAAAACCCTCATGATGAGGGCTTTAATATTTAAAATAGTTGATTATGCCAATTAAGTGAGTGGTTGATTAAGTTAAAAGCTTTTTAACCTAATCAACTTGATCCAACTCAATCAACTGCTCACTAATTTTTAGGAGCTTCAGGGCGAGGCAACAAAACTTTACGTGAAAGTTTCAGTTTACCCTGCTTATCAACATCAAGTAATTTTACGCGTACTTCATCGCCAATTTCAAAGATGCCGTCCATTGTTTCAATCCTGCGATGATCAATTTCAGAGATATGCAGCAAGCCGTCTTTACCTGGCATAATTTCAACAAATGCACCAAACGGCATTATTGATTTTACTTTACCTTCGTATATTTCACCAACTTCAGGTTTTGAAGCAATGTTTTTAATCCGGGTAACCGCTTTATCAATAGCTTCCTTGTTATCAGCAAAAATCTGAACAACACCCTGGTTACCTACTTCTTCAATTGAGATAGTAGCACCGGTTTCGCGTTGCATTTCCTGGATGATCTTTCCACCAGGTCCGATAACCGCACCGATAAATTCCTTATCAATCCGGATGGTAACAATACGCGGAGCATGTGGTTTGTAATCCTCACGCGGAGCGGTAATGGTTTTAGCCATTTCACCTAAAATGTGTAAACGACCATCCTTAGCCTGGTTTAATGCGTTGGTTAAAACCTCGTATGATAAACCGTTTATTTTAAGGTCCATTTGTACAGCAACAATACCTTTTTCAGTACCGGTTACTTTAAAGTCCATATCACCCAAATGATCTTCATCACCCAAAATATCAGAAAGGATAGCATATTTAGTCCCCATTTCGTTGGTGATCAAACCCATTGCGATACCAGATACGGGCGATTTGATTTTAATACCAGCATCCATCAGCGCCAATGTACCGGCACAAACCGTAGCCATTGATGATGAACCGTTTGATTCTAAAATATCAGAAACGATACGGATAGTGTATGGATTTTCGTCATCAGCAGGCAATACCTGTTTTAATGAACGCATTGCCAGGTTACCGTGACCAATCTCGCGGCGGCCTGCTCCCCTGTTAGGGCGAACCTCGCCGGTTGAGAAACCAGGGAAATTATAGTGTAATAAGAATTTTGAATAGCCGTTAATAAACGCGCCATCAATCATTTGCTCATCGTCTTTAGCACCTAAGGTAACGCTGGTTAATGATTGTGTTTCGCCACGGGTAAACACAGCAGAACCATGAGCAGCAGGTAAATAACCAATTTCGCTCCAGATAGGGCGGATCTGAGTGGTGGTACGACCGTCTAAACGTTTACCTTCGTCTAATACAAGGTTACGGATAGCATCATACTCAACATCGTGGTAATATTTTTTAGCAAGGAATTTAGTAACGTCATCAATCTCGCCTAAAGTTGCAATATAAGCATCACGCACTTCTTTAAATTTAGCTGAACGCTCATCTTTTGCAGATGCAGAAGAAGCGATAGCGTAAACCTGCTCATAAGTAGCAGCATAGATGGCTTTTTTCAAATCCTCGTTGCTGTTTTCATGGCTGTAAACACGTTTTTCAGTTTTGCCAACTTCAATGGTTAGTTCTTTTTGAGCTAAACACTGAATTTTGATAGCTGTGTGTGCAAATTTAATTGCTTCAACCAACTCATCTTCCTGGATCTCTTTCGATTCACCTTCAACCATGTTGATGTCATGCTCAGAACCAGCTACAATAAACTCTAAAGTAGCGGTAGCCAGCTGGCTTAATGTTGGGTTGATAATTAACTGGCCATCAACTTTAGCAACACGTACTTCGGAGATAGGGCCGTTAAAAGGAATGTTTGAAACTGATAAAGCTGCTGATGCTGCCAAACCGGCAAGGCAATCAGGCATAATATCTTTATCGGCAGAAATTAAAGAGATCATCACTTGCGTATCAGCGTGATAATCTTCAGGGAACATCGGGCGTAAAGCGCGGTCAACCAAACGCGAGATCAAAACCTCATAGTCTGATAAACGGGCCTCGCGGCGTAAAAATCCACCCGGAATACGTCCGGTGGCAGCATATTTTTCCTGGTAGTCAACAGAAAGAGGTAAAAAATCAACCCCTTCTTTTGCTTCCAATGATGATACTACCGTAGCAAGCAACATGGTATCACCCATTTTAATTACTACAGAGCCATCGGCTTGTTTGGCCAGCTTACCGGTTTCGATCTCAATGGTGCGGCCGTCACCTAAATCAATAACCTTTTTAATTACGTTTAAACTCATCTTTTTTTTGTTTTGATGCGCTTTTCATCTTTCGGAGCGCACCGGTTTTTTATGTGTGTGTGTAAATATTGTTTCAAAAGTAAAAAAGCCATCCAGATAAATCGGACGGCTTTTTATAAAAAAATAAGAAAAGTTATTTGATGATATCCCTTAGCTGTAGGGCTTTGATGATAGCACGATATCTTTCAATGTCTTTTTTGAACAGGTATGCCAGCAATGCACGACGTTTACCTACTAATTTTTGCAGTGATAACTGGGTTGAAAAATCATGCTTGTTTTTTTTCAAGTGACCGGTTAAATGTGCAATGCGGTAGGTAAATAATGCTACCTGACCTTCGGCTGTACCTGTATCGGCAGCGCTTTTACCATGTTTTGCAAAGATCTCTGCCTTTGCTTCTGAACTTAAATACATTACGTGAATAATATTAAAGCGTAAATAACTCTATTAATTGTGGGTGCAAAGGTAAGTTTTGTTTGTGGAATATACAAGGGGAAGAGTGAATAAGTTGATTGAGTTGGATTGGGTTGATTAGGTTGGATTTGTTCTTGTCTGAACCGGGATTAAGCGGATTAAAGGGTTTTCGGGATGTGAAATTTTCAACATTAACATCGCGCAGCATAATTGCTAATCATATATGCATTCAAAAAATCTTCTTAATCCGCTTAATCCCGGTTCAGACCAATTGCCTACCTTTACAACCATTACAACATTTATATCCTCTACAACCCATGACCACCCTCTCCACCTTCGAAACTGAATTTCGTGTACGGCCTGACGATATTGACATGTTTCATCATGTGCACAACAGCAAATACTTTGACTATGTGTTGGCCGCCAGGTATGATCAGATGGAACGTTGTTATGGCATGGCAATGGAGAAGTTTTTAGAACGCGGCTTTGGCTGGGTAGTAAGCACCGCACACGTTGACTACAAACGCGCTCTCACTATGGGCGATTACTTTATTGTAAAAACAGGCATCGAAAGCATGAATGATAAAGGCTGCCGCGTAAAATTCAGCATTACCAACAAAGCCACCGGCAAAATTTGCTGCGATGGTTATTTTGATTATGTGATGATTGATATGGCAACCGGCCGGGGGCTTAAAATCCCGGAGGATGTTATTGAGCAATATATGATATAGATGTGCGGATTTTTGATGTGCGGATTAAAAATAAACACATCAAAAATCTGCACATCTGCATATTCGCACATCTATTTCTTTAACTTCTCTATCACCCCAAAATCAACTGTATAAATATCAGCTAAACTATTCCCGGCGCCTTGCAGTCTTTTATCAAACTGTTCCATATTTTCAGCTTTGGCAGGAGTATCTGCATAACGATTCCGGGTGCTGGAAAAATAAAGCCACTTTTTATCCCGCGTAACCTTTGGCGACCATTCTATTCCATCTGAGTTTAGAGGTTCGGGAAGTTTAACGGCTTTGGTCCAAACCCCGTTTTTGTTATAGCTGATGTAAAAATCAAGGTGCGCCGAAGTAGTAGTGCTTGAGTTATAGATGAGATACGACTCATCTGGTGCTATAAAAGCCTCATAATCATTACCCGGCGTATTAATGGCTTCGCCCAAATTTTCAGCAGGCTGGTATTTGCCATTCTCGTAACGACAGCGCCAGATGTCGCTCCCCCCAAGTCCCCCCTTCCTTGGCGACCCGAAATAGATGTTGCCATTATCGGCAATTGTTGGATAATACTCATCCGCTTCACTGTTCACAGGCGCCTCCATGCGTACAGGGTCGCCCCACCCTGTTGCAGAAAGCGTTACCTTCCAGATATCCGTATCATCTTTTACCGGGTCGCCTTCTTTAAGGGGTCGGTTTGACATAAAGTACAACGTTTTACCATCCCGGGCCACAAACGGATCGGCATCCATATATTTCCCGGAGAAGGAGGCTACCTCAGCCTGCGTCCATTTGCCATTTCGTTTATAGGAAACACAAATAGCAGATACTTTTAAATCATAGCTGCATTTGATAAAGTAAAGGGTATCTCCCGTTGGTGAAAACGCAGGGTGCGATTCATAGTCGCCTTTACTGATAACACCGGGCTGGAAAACCTGCGGGGTAGTTTGAGCGATAGATCTGTTGCTTATGCAAAGAAATAGTAAAAAAACAGCGATTAGTTTCATGGTTTATTTCGTATTGGTTTATGTAGAGACGCAATGCTTTGCGTCTTTGAATTATTTATAATTGTGGCATTTTTCAGAGACACAAAGTATTGTGTCTCTACATCAAAATTACTATCAAAATCACCAGTCTGTATTTGCATATTAAGGCAAAACACATAAATTGCATTGATTTTTAAGGTATTTATGGATAAAAACTCAATAAGCAAAGCAATAGGCGAATTAAATGCAGCCATACTACGGGAGCTTGAACAAGATGCGCGGATGTCTATAACCGAAATTGGCAAACGGGTAGGCTTAAGCGGCCCGGCGGTAAGCGAGCGCATTAAAAAAATGGAAGACGAAGGCATTATAACCGGGTACACAACCCACATAGACTATGACCTGATAGGCTTAACCGTAAATGCATTCATCACCCTAAAATCGAGCCTTACCCATGCAGGGGTAATAAAAAAAATAGAGGAGATCCCCGAAATATTAGAGTGCTACAGCATAACCGGTCACAATTGTTTAATGATGAAGGTTGCCGCGCCTACAACCAAACGGCTGGAAACTATTATAGGCCAGTTGCAGCAGTTTGGGGAGACAAATACTTCCATTATTTTATCGGAGGCGTTTGAGAAAAGGGGAGTATTTAATGACTAAACCCCTCCGTCATACCGTCCACCAACTGGGCGGATCGGTACTCCACAGGATAGGTCGCCGGCATGTATGCGAAAATGCATGGTGTAGACTAAGCTTGTGGGGTGCTGAAATAAATTCAGCATATTGCAGATTGGTGCAATCATTTTTTTAATTTGTGTAATCCATTCAATCAGTCACAATCCGCGATCTATAATACCATCTCCAAAATACCCAAAACGACACTACCAAATTCAATCCCACCAACATCCAAAGCAACTTAAACAGTATCAACCAAAAAATGGCAACGAACAGGAAGAAGATCCATAACATATATTTTTCCATATCAAGGCCGATATAATAAAGCAAACAATGGAATAGCATGGCAATACTTATTCCGGCAAGCAGCAGTTCAAAGGCTGTTAAAGGGTTAAATCTGCTAAACAGCCAGATACTTTCGGGAAACATCAATATAAAATAAACCCCGGCAAAACCAGCAAACAACCTTGCACGACTATAAGGCAGATTGCGGGTAAAGCTCAGCCATTTTTCCTCAAAGCTGCGTTCTTCAAATATCAGCTTAACATGGGCTACCACTACAGCCAGTAAAGCAATGCCTGCTACGCGTATATCATGTGCTACATCGGCAAACAGCAAAAAGAACCCGGTTATTAATAAATATGAAAGCGCTTTGGTAACCAGCCAGGTAATTTTATGCTGGTCAAACACGTGATAAATAAAAAGGCTGAACCAGGGCTTACGCCATTTGCTGCTAAGGGTTAACATCCATCCCTGTGTGCTGCCATCTACCAGTTTGTTCACCGTGCCCTTGTATAATATGGCGCTTAAACCGGCAAGTAAAAACAGGTATGCAATAATTGCCAAAGGGATGAGGTAATAATGATGCGCCAGCCCCACTCCTGCTGCAATTACTCCGTAAACCGAAATGGGCAGCAGCAAAACCAGCTGCAAATAAAACCAGCTTTTAAATTGCCTTCCTTTTGTGAAAGCATTGCTGCTGTAGAACAAAAAGTGCTGGTTAACCGCAGTAATCTGCCCTATAACATAATGCCAGCTTTTAATAGAATAAACAAGCCAGCAGGCAAAAACCACCGCCATCATTAGCGAACTGCTTACCAATGTGAGCATTAAAGTTTTATGATAGTTCAGCAACTGTCCCGGCTCAACCATACCGAACATCACAAAAAAACCAACACACAGGATGCCTGCGTGCGCCCGGTAAAAACCCGATGCGAATATTTTTAAGAGGATGTTGGTTAGTGGGGTATTCATGCTAAATTATTTCAATTATTATAAAACGATTAAAAACTATCACAGTTGGAAGTAAGAGCGACAAGCAACCGACAATTGTCTGAACCATGATTTGAAGATTTCTTGATCTTTTGCGGCGAACAGGATCAGGGCAATCCTTAAATCAAGCGAATCATGGTTCCTCTTAATTTGTCACTTTCATTCCAATTCCTCTCTATAATAATTATAATAAAACAGCATGAACGAAACACCCAAACACACAGGGATTAGCAGCCATGTTAACCCAAACAAGATGACCAGCGAGATCACAAAAAACATACCCAGCAGCCATGGCAGGTATTTATTCATCGCCAACCCTATCCGGTATAAAATACAATGAAAAAGCATGGTGATGCCTAATAACATCGCTAATAAACCTATCGCCATAAAAAACTTAAAGCTGATAAACATCCATATACATTCAGGAAGCAGCAATATTAAATAAGTAAGCACCTGCAGAACATATAACTTACTTAAACCGTATGGAAAATTGCGGGTAATGGTTAAGTATATCAACGCAAAGCGATGCTGCTGATAGATCAATATTGAATGTGCCATAACAATGCCCAAAACAGCAAAAGCGGCAACACGGCTGTTGGTATACGAATCACTAAAGGAAAACATGATGCTGATGATAGCCATGTACGATAACAGCTTTGTAAGCACAAGGGCCATTTTCAATCTATCGAATATGTGATAAATAAAGAGGCTAAAAAATGGTTTACGCCAGCTTTGTCCCCAATTTATCAGCCAGGTTTGCCCGGTATCTTCAACCAATGCGTTTAGTTGTTTGGTGTAGATGAGCGCGGTTATGGTTATGAGTAAAAAGGCAAATAAAATGATTACCGAAACCATACCATAATGATGCAAAACCAACCCAATTACCGAAGCGAGCAAAGCGTAGCATACAAATGGCAGGCTTATTATAAACTGTGTATAAAACCAGCCTTTAAACTGCCTTGTCCATCCGGCTGATAAAATGCTGTAATATAAAAACCCGTGGTGCTCAATTTGCAATTGGCCGGATACATATTGCCAGCTTTTTATGGTGTAAAAGATCCACACTGTAAAGAACATCAGCATCATGCCGGGGCTGCTTACAAAGGTTATCAAGATCATAAACTGGTAATACAACTCCTTTCCCGGTGGCAACAATTTAACATCGCCAAGGGTGTTGATGAAAAAGCAATAGCTTACCAGTATTACAAATAAAAAAATAAGCAGACCGGAGTTTACTTTGTAAAATCCCCTGGCGAAGATCTTAATCAGTATATTGTTCAATGGCTGCTGCATCAGCGGGTAAATTGCAGCGTTTGCCCATCTACCAAAAGCTCGCCGGCATCAAGGCGTTCATCCACATCCAGCGCCTGATGCGACGACAGCATAAAGCTAACACCTTTATCATGCTGTTCGCGGATCCAGCTATACAGGATCTTTAACGATTCAGTGTCAATGGTTATCAGCGGTTCATCCAGTAGAATCAGCTTGGGGTTACCCAAAAATGCCAGCACCAGCGAAAGCTTTTTCAGCATCCCGCTGCTGTAGGTGCCAATAGGACGATCGATATAGCTTTGCATTTTCATGCTTTTAATAAAGTGCTGCTCCTGCCCTGCCGACGCATCCTTTGCAGATGCGAACAGACTCACCATTTCCTTCCCGGTTAAAAACTCCGGGAAAAGTGGTTCGGCCTCGGCAAAGTTTACCAGCTTGCGATAAGCTACCGGTTGTTTTTTTATGCTGATGCCGCCGTTAAGCACAATGTCTCCGTCAAAAGCAAGGATGCCGGCAATGGATTTAAGCAAAGTGCTTTTACCGGATCCATTAACACCTTTTATCCAATAGATTCCCGGCTCAATATTAAAATCGGCAATTGTTAAAGCAGGAAAGTTCCCATAAAATTTTTTGAATTCTACAAAATGCAGCATGCCGGAAGATTTTTTGTTAGATATGGAGGGATGCGGATTGTTACAGGTAACAGTAAACTAAAAAAGCGGTCAATCGCCGCTCTTTTAGTTGCATCAAATAAACTTTATAGGCAATTATGCTGTAGGAATCCCTAATTTTCCACGCCAGTAATCGTTTACAAAAACCTGCTGAGGGTCCATTGTATTTCTTAAATTCATCCAATCGTTCCATTTTGGGTATCTTTCGGATATATAGGTTACGCCTGATGTACCATTAACCGTGTCGGGGATATATTTACCCCAGTGCGGGCGGTAATTAAACGGTGCTAGTAAATCCCAAAAGCTTTGGTAAAACGTTGCAGGGTCGCCCTGGTTATAGCCGAACCAAAACACATCGATCCGGATCACATCCTGGTGGTACGAAGGGCTAAGCCAAAAATCATTCTGCCTGGCTGCATAAATTTCACAGCTAAAGCTAAGATCGATGGTAATTGGCTGGGCATCGTAATAAGCTTTCAGCTTATCCATCACCTGCTCCGACTGGTTAATATCTATCCATAGTTCGGTAAACCAAACCGGCATCAGTTGATCGCTCATCTGGTTATCCATAGGTAAGCCGGTGTACCAGCGATCTGAGAATAACTGCGGCCCTTTATTTTTATTTATGGGCGTATCAACAGTAACAAAAATGTCCATAATAGTTGGGAAGATCTTCGTTGCATAATTACTCTCTACCAAAACTTTAATAATTTCATACTCTAGATGATTTTTTTCACCAAAAAGATCTTTCAGCCAGGTGGGCCACTGGCCTATAGCCCTGTATAAAAGATTAGCCGCTATATTAGCGGGAATAGGGCTGCCCAAAATATAAGGTACTTCTTCATAAGGCTTTAAGCCATCGGCAGATGGTGGCGGCGGAACGTCCATTAACTCATACGCATGCTTTGCCCAGGCTTCGGCACCGTCCTTGTTTGTACGGCTTGCCTTCCAAACTACCATTCGCGACAGATCCTGGATGTGATTTTGCTGTGGCCACCACATTAAACGGGTGTACTCCGTTTGTTCTAAAAAAGTTTGCATGTTTGGCAATTCCGGCGATGTTCCGAACAGGTTGATCAGGGAGCATTTATCCGCATATTCAATAGTTTCAGACCCCGCTATATAAAATTGAGGTATGCAGCTAAAAGTTGCCGATACAATAACGCCAAACAAACCCATTGATGCTATGCCCACCGCATAAAACGGATCATCAGGATCACCGGAAGCGGGCTTTGTAAAAGTAGTTACAGCAGCCCCCTGCCCTGCCTGGCAGGTAACTATATCAACACTCACCACCGCATCTTCAAAAGAAAATTTTGTTGACCCACCTGAAGAAGCAGTCGACAAAAAGCCACCGACAGTTTGATGGGTAATGCCGCCCAGGTCGGGAAGCGAACGGTTTAATGAAGTGTTACCTGAAGCTTTACCTAAATTATCTAAATAATAGCATAAGGAGTTTTCTACAGTAGAGATGCCTGTCGGATCAAAGGGATCAACACCGAGGTGGCAGCCCGCCTGCACTTTTACAGTGTTTTCATCAAGCATCTGCACACCATACATTTTGGCAAGCATTATGTATCTATAGGTTTTTCCGATTGATGATTTTTTTTCTGTCTCCAGGTCGCCTATTAAAGGGAATGAGTGGCCTGAGCCGCGAAGGCAAATGATCTCGTTGTTGTTTGCTGCTTCATTTACCAGCGTAATTACATCGTTGTTGTTTTCGGGCAGCCAGTAGGTTGCTCCATTTACAATTATGGTATCCATTGTTAAAAGGTTTAAGTTTCAGCTAATTTAACTAATAATTACTCAATATTGCAAGATAATTAAGCTATTAGTTATTTTATTTATCCCAATTAGCAGCTAAATATGCTCTGCAAAGCATACGTTTGCTTTAAAACATTACCTTAGTGTACATGTTTAAACATTAAAAACAAGTTAACTCATGAAAGTAATTCAAATTGAGACATATGGCGATTCTGGCGTTCTTAAACTAAACCAAGCCGAGAATCCGCAACCCGAAGAAAACGAAATTTTAATAAAAGTGGCTGCGACTACGGTAAACCCTTTTGATATGAAAGTTCGCTCCGGATCGATGCAAAAAATGATACCCTTGAATTTGCCCTGGGTACCCGGCACTGACGCCGCAGGCACAATTGAGGCCATTGGCAGCGCAGTTACCCGTTTAAAGGTTGGCGACAAGGTATTTGCCAGTACATTTGGAGGCACCTACGCAGAATATGTTGTTATTAAAGAAGATCAGGTGGCCCTGATCCCCAAAAATGTAAGCTTACCCCAGGCAGCATCTCTCGCTGTTCCGATTGGCACCTCCTATTCGTTTTTAGTGGAAGGTGGTGAATTAAAGGCTGGTCAGCGTATATTGATCCAGGGAGCGGCAGGAGGTGTTGGCGGCATAATGGTTCAAATGGCGAAAGCACTGGGCGCTTATGTTATAGGCACCGCTTCGGGCAAAGGCGTTGAACTGGTAAGATCATTTGGAGCAGATGAGGTTATCGACTACAAAAAACAGGATTTTACAGAACTGATAAAAGACGCCGACCTGGTAATTGACCTGGTGGGCGGCGAAACTCAGGCCAAATCATTTAGTGTTGTTAAAAAGGGTGGTAAATTATTAAGTGCGGTTATGCCACCCTCCCAGGAGCTGGCGCAGCAGTATGGTGTAACGGCTCAATTTATCTCATCAGCCCCATCGCATAAAAAACTTGAATTTGGCGCAAAGCTGGTAGAAGAAGGAAAAATAAAAACCCAAATTGCCAAAACATTGAAGTTGGAAGATGCCGCCGAGGCGCAGGACCTGGTATCTGCCGGTGGGGTGAATGGGAAAGTGGTTTTAGTAGTTGCTGATTAATTAAGACCGGAACTAATCTGCAAAACAGGCAGGCTGTTAATAACAGCCTGCTTTTCTATGCTTATCTGCAAAACAAATCCGAAATCGAAATTCCGAAATTTTACCTATGTTTGATTCCAAATTGACTACAAATATCCTTATAGAAACAGATGCGTAAATTTTGGGCTTATTTAAAAACTGTGCAATTCCGTACCAACCTACTGCTGGCTGTAGGCACTGTAGTAGTTGTTGTTATGATAGTGTTCTTTAGCTTAAGCTTTTACACCCGGCATGGTACAGGTATCCCGGTGCCACAGCTCAAAGGGATGCAGGTTGAAAAGGCAATGAGCTTATTAAAAGAGCAGGGCTTTGAATATAAAATAGATTCGGTTTATGTGCTTGACCAGGCACCCGGTTCGGTTGTTGAGCAGGACCCTGATCCAGGCACCAATGTTAAAGAAAACAGGACCATCTACCTAACCGTAGTTACCCGCCTTGCCCCCAACGTATCCATGCCCGATCTTGAACCCTATACCTACCGCGAAGCAGTGGCAACACTGGCTAACTATGGTTTAAAAGTTGGCGATACTACCTATAAATCAGACATAGCCCGCGACAGGATCCTTGAAATGCGTTTTGGCGGACAGCCCATAAAAGCAGGCAGCAAGATCCCCAAAGGATCAAGAATTGACCTGGTGCTGGGCAACGGCGAGGGTGCGAGCGAAGTGGAAATCCCCGACCTGGTAAATAAGGATTTTGATGAGGCCAAATTCGTGATAAAAAATGGCGGTTTAACTATTGGCACCATAACTTACCAGGGCGCTATAACCGATTCAACAAGTTTGGTGGTTACAGCACAGTCGCCCATGAAAACCGACTCGTTGACAAAAACAAGCAACGGTACCCGGATTAACCTTACCGTTTCACAAGGTAAAAAAACTGATGTCCCCAATCAATAGCACAGAATTACTTACCAGGATCAAAAATGGTGAAAGTTTAAATTTGCTTGATGTTAGAGAAAGTATAGAATACCATACTTATAACATCGGTGGTACAAATATGCCTTTATCAACGTTAAACAATAACATAGACCAATTAGGATATAACAAAACAGACGAAATTATTGTTATTTGTAAAGTGGGCTTACGGAGCCAAACTGCAACAACAATATTAACTGAGCATGGCTACCCCAAAGTACGTAACTTAACCGGTGGTTTAATGGCAATACAAAAATTAAAACAATAAAATATTTTTTACAATGACAACAAAAAAAGCATCATCAGGCGGAACCTTTAGAAAGTTTATTGTAGCTATGGTGATCATACTTATCATAGCACTTGGATTTACCGGACTAAACTATTACCTAAAATATTTTAGCCCCAACGTAACCGACAAACAGGAATATCTTTACATCCACACCGGTTCTGATTTTAATGCCGTTTATAAAACCATACAGGAACAGGGAATGGTTAAGGATACCGCCAGCTTTTATAAGGCTGCTGAAAACATGAACTATGTGAGCCGCGTTAAACCGGGCCGCTATCACCTGCACAATGGCATGAGCAACCGCAGACTGATCAACATGCTGGCATCAGGCACCCAGGAGCCTGTTACCCTTAATTTTCACAACTTAAGGCTGAAGGAAGAGTTTGCCGGCTTTGTAGCTAAAAAGATTGAACCGGATTCAACAGCTATTATCCGTTTGCTGGATTCCAGCAGCTATGTACAGCAATATGGCTTTACAACAGATAACGTGTATACCATGTTTTTGCCGAACAGCTACCAGCTATACTGGAATACTACGCCCGAAAAGCTTTTTAAGCGGATGTATGCCAATTATGAAAAATTCTGGACCCCGGAACGCAAGCAAAAGGCTGCTGCTATTAACCTTACCCCTATAGAGGTCTCTGTTTTAGCATCAATTGTTGATGCCGAGGCTTTACATGACGATGAAATGCCAGCGGTAGCCGGATTGTATTTAAATCGCCTTAAAAAGGGAATGAAGCTAGAGGCCGACCCTACCGTTATTTTCGCACAAAACGACTTTACTATTAAAAGGGTGCTTACCAGGTACCTTTCAATCAATTCGCCTTATAACACCTACATGCATACAGGCTTGCCCCCGGGCCCAATCATGATGCCATCGGTTAACGCGGTAAATTCAGTGCTCGATTACCAGAAAAACGACTATATATATATGTGTGCCAAAGCCGATTTTTTCGGGCTATCATGCATTTGCCACTAATATGGCCGATCATTTGGTTAACGCGCATAAATTTCAGCAGGCGTTGAATGACAGAAACATCAAAAGATAATGTTTGAGCATTCTACCAAATTAAGGGTACGGTACGGCGAAACCGACCAGATGGGTTATATGTACTATGGCAACTATGCCGAGTTTTATGAGGTGGGCCGCGTAGAGATGCTGCGCAGCCTTGGCCTAACCTACAGCGGCATGGAAGAATCAGGCATTATGATGCCCGTTTTGGAGCTGAGCTGCAAATACCTGAAACCGGCATTGTACGATGAAGAAATAACTATAAAAGTTATAATGAACGAAATGCCCCGGATAAAGATCCATTTTAAATATGAGCTTTATAACGAAAAGCAGGAGCTGATAAATACCGGCGAAACCCTGTTGGTGTTTATCAATATGAAAACTAACCGACCCTGCCTCGCCCCGCAGGAATTTCGTGATAAATTAAAGCCGTTTTTTGAGTAAGTTTGATTTAAATGAAGTGGACACATCGTCTTTTACTCCGGTTTAAGTTTTACCAAAGATTTATCAGGTGGTCAAAGTCATACATACTGCCGGGTTTTGATCCTTTGCCCCTATATAATGTGGCCTCCTTTTTTTCGCATGAGATCCAGCAGCGTACATTATTAAACAAGGCATCGGCGCTTGCATTTAACTTTATGCTGGCATTTTTCCCGGCTACTATATTTTTGTTTACGCTTATCCCCTATATTCCCATAAAAAACTTCCAGGGACAATTACTTTCCCTGCTTTCAACCCTTTTGCCATACAACGCCTATATGGCTTTCCAGGCAACCATTGAAGATATTGTACGGATCCATAACGGGAAGTTCTTATTGTTGGGATTTGTATCCGCCTTATATTTTGCAACAAACGGGATCAGCAATTTAATGCAGGCGTTTAACCGCTCGTCGCTTATCATTGAAAAACGGACGTGGTTAAAACGACGAA
>Ga0206981_10189_pt1 | contig 18486 bp, 17 predicted proteins | sample Alteio_BWMinCont_17_FD_153312 | JGI IMG/M metagenome (GOLD analysis project Ga0206981, IMG submission 153312) | Enriched cells from forest soil in Barre Woods Harvard Forest LTER site, Petersham, Massachusetts, United States -... | ecosystem: Environmental > Terrestrial > Soil > Temperate forest >... | reverse complement strand
ATGACAAGCACAAAATTTTAAGACTACAGTAACAAAAGCTTTTCGATAATTTTTTTGTTGCCGCCAGGAAAAGTATACGATTCTAACTCGTTGATAGCCACCCATCGAATGGGCTGGCCTTCTGCACCTATAGGTTCACCTGCGAAGGCTTTCACCATCCAGGTATCTAGCAAAACTAGTTTCTGCGGATACTGATAAGATATTTCCAACCATTTCTCAGCACTAGTCACATCAATACCGATTTCTTCTTTCAACTCACGCAGCAAAGCATGATAAGCACTTTCATCCGCTTCCACTTTACCGCCAGGAAATTCCCAAACCCCAGCAGCTTCTTGATGCGCTAACCGCTGCGCAATAAGAATTTGATTCAGCGGATTGATAATGATACCCACAACAACATGCAACGGCACTAGGTTAAATTACCATGACACTGCTTGTACTTCTTCCCCGACCCACAAGGACAAGGATCGTTTCTTCCTACCTTGGGTTCATCACGCATGAATGGAATCGAAATCACATTCGATTCGGTTTGCCGCGCATGATCACTCTGCTCCGTACCCAACTCTTGCGGTAGCGCAGCCACTTCAGCGTGCTCATATTCCATCTTCATGTTCAACGATTCACGACGTTGTTCTTCGATTCTTTCAACGTCTTGCTCCGCCTTCACTTCAAACTTACTGAGAATGGATATCACATCGTAATGAATACGATCCAACATTTCGACAAATAATTCAAAGGCTTCACGCTTGTATTCTTGCTTCGGATTCTTTTGTGCATAACCGCGCAGATGGATACCCTGGCGTAAATAATCCATTGCCGCTAAATGTTCACGCCAATGATTATCTAATGTTTGCAACATCACCGCTTTTTCAAACTGCCGCATCACGTCAGAACTCGCCTGACTTTCTTTTTGCACGTAAGCTTCGTTAAATTTGCTATGAATCCGTTCACGTAAATTTTCTTCGTGTAGCGTGCCTTCTTGCTCTAACCATTGCTTAATCGGCAAGCGCATACCGAAATCTTTTTCCAGTTGCAGTTCAAGACTTGGCACGTCCCACTGCTCTTCTAAGCTATGCGGTGGAATAAACAAACTAATCACTTTATCGAGTACATCATGGCGCACGGCAGAAATCGTTGCGCTGATATCCGTTGCGCTTAACAAATCATCACGCTGCTGATAAACCACTTTGCGCTGCTCGTTTGCGACATCGTCATATTCTAATAATTGTTTACGAATATCAAAGTTATGCGCTTCGACCTTGCGTTGCGCGCTTTCAATATTTTTGGTTAACATTTTGGATTCAAGCGCCGCGCCCTTTTCCATGCCTAAACGTTTCATAATTGAAATCAAACGTTCACCGCCAAAAATGCGCAGCAGATTATCTTCCAACGACAAATAGAAACGTGACTTGCCTGGATCGCCCTGACGTCCAGAGCGGCCGCGTAATTGATTATCAATACGGCGCGACTCATGACGCTCCGTACCTAAAACATACAAACCCCCAGCAGCAATAACCTCATCATGACGCTTTTGCCATGCGGATTTGCGCTCGGAAATTTCTGCATCGGAAGGATTTTCAAGAGCTTTAATTTCTGCTTCTAAATTCCCGCCTAAAACAATATCCGTGCCGCGGCCTGCCATATTCGTTGCAATAGTCACTGCACCAGGACGGCCTGCTTCCGCAATAATTTGCGCTTCTTGTTCGTGAAATTTGGCGTTTAAAACTTGATGAGAAATTTTTTCTTTTTTCAATAAACTTGAAAGATACTCCGAAGTCTCAATGGAGGCGGTACCAACCAATGCTGGCTGCCCTTTCTCACGGCCTACTTTGATATCTTCAATAATAGCGGCATATTTTTCGGCGGTAGACATATAAACTAAATCGGAGGCATCATCGCGAACCATAGGCTGGTTCGTTGGCAACACAACGACCTCCAAACCATAAATTTGTTGGAATTCGTAAGCTTCCGTATCCGCGGTGCCCGTCATGCCCGAAAGCTTGTTATAAATGCGGAAATAATTTTGGAAGGTGATTGAGGCTAATGTTTGATTTTCTTGGCGTATCGCGACTTGTTCTTTTGCTTCCACCGCTTGATGCAAACCATCGGACCAACGCCGACCCGGCATGGTACGACCGGTATGCTCATCAACAATGACCACTTCACCATTTTGTACAATGTAATCTACATCCACATGATAAATGGCATGCGCACGCAAGGAGGCATTCAAATGATGCATCAGCATAATATTGTTAGCATCATAAAGGCTTTCACCTTCTTTCAGCAAACCCGCTTTCAAGAAAATATCTTCTATGTGCTGATGACCTTCCTCGGAGAGGTAGGTTTGTTTTGATTTTTCATCAACCAAATAATCGCCTGGGGCGTCTTTGTTTTCTTGTTTGGTTAATTGAGGGATAAGCTTGTTAATCGCAATATATTGATCTGTGCTGTCTTCCGCTGCGCCAGAAATAATTAACGGCGTGCGCGCCTCATCGATAAGAATCGAGTCGACTTCATCCACAATCGCGTAATTTAGAGGACGCTGTACTTTGTCTGCTAGTGTGAAGGCCATATTATCGCGCAGATAATCAAAACCATATTCGTTATTCGTGCCGAAAGTAATATCGTCAGCATAGGCTTGTTGTTTGGCCTGGGGGGACATATTTGGCAAAATAACACCAACACTTAAACCCAGAAAATGATACAACGGCCCCATCCACGCCGCATCGCGACGCGCCAAATAATCATTTACGGTGATAATATGTACGCCCTTGCCACTCAAGGCATTCAAATACGCGGGCAATGTTGCCACTAAGGTTTTGCCTTCCCCAGTGCGCATTTCTGCGATACAGCCGTCATTTAAGACCATGCCACCAATTAATTGAACGTCGAAATGGCGCATATTGAGCACACGCTTACCCGCTTCACGCACCACGGCAAAAGCTTCAGGCAATAGCGTGTTGAGGCTCGCCCCATCACTTAGGCGTTGACGGAATTCGGTTGTTTTTGCTTGGAGGGCAAGATCAGAAAGTATGGAAATGTCAGATTCAAAAGCGTTAATCTTCTCAACAACTTTCCACATATTCCGTAATACACGCTGATTACGGCTGCCAAAAATTCGCGTAATAAAACCTGTTAACATAGCGCTGGCTTTCTTCTCACAAAAAATTAATCGGAGGTTGATTTTATCTCTGACTGTTATTTAGGTAAACTAGGCTAAAATAACATATTCAAAGGAGTGCAAGATAACATGAGCCACGATTTGCAACAAGCGATTACTCATGTTTTACAACAGGATAGCAAAGTATTAGACAAACTGTTCCATAAACTAAAGCTACTAAAGCAACTTAGCCAAATATTAGGCAACTATCTGGGCGAAAAACTCGCCAATCATTGTACCGTGGCAAGTTTCGAGAAGGGCTGCATGATAGTGATCACAGATAATGCAATTTGGGCAACCCAATTTCGTTTTCAAATTCCAAGTTTAATCCCGAAACTGCATCTGCATGAAGAATGCCAACCCTTAAAAAACATTGTTTGTAAAATCCGCCCCAAAAATATGCCCCCTCAAGATAAGCCTGCAGTAGTGGTTTCGCGCTTGTCATTGGAGACTGCCGCTATGATTAAGGAAGCCGCTAAAACCATCACGCATGACAGATTACGCAAAACCATGGAACGCATTGCATTAAACATAAAAGGACACAACTCATGAAAATACAAATCGGTATTCTGATAGCAACGCTAATCACATCCCCTGCTTTCGCCCAGCAAAAATGCGCTGAAGTCCAAGGCAATATGGTTGTTAAAAAAGTCACGATGAAATGCCTTTCCGTAAAAGGTACCGCTGATTTTGATCACACAACGATACTTCATGATTTGCAAGTGAAAGGCACACTGTCGGCGAATTCAGCCACGCTGGGGAGCGTCAACGTCACGGGCAAGACCAGTTTGCATAATAGTGTTATTAATGGCGTGACGCAGATTACAGGCTTTCTCGAAGCGTTTGATACAACATTCAAGGATAAGATTCAATTGCTGGGCCCAGACGCGGTATTTGAAAATAGCAAAACAAAAGGAATAGAGGTTCTTGAAAAAGCGAAATCGGTTATTCATTTAAAAAACACGACGGTGGATGGCGATATTGTTTTTACACATCAAAAAGGCATTGTTGAAAACACAAATTCCACTATTCAGGGCAAAATAATCGGTGGAAAATAAAACTGTAATGCACTACTCCTCTTGTCATCCCGCGCAATTCTGTCATTGCGAACCCCACGCTTTTTGTGGGGTGAAGCAATCCAGGCGGGCTACAACCGAAGTAACGTTCAGCAGCCTAGATTGCTTCACCCCACAAAAAGCGTGGGGTTCGCAATGACGGAATTGCGTGGAATGACAAGATTTACGTTACATCAAAAAACGCGATGAGATTGGCTCAATATCCTTGTCGTCATCTTCGATACTGGGTTTGTCTTGTCCGTGATGTATATCAATAACCGTTTCTAATACGTCGCGTACTTCAGCCACACTAGCTTCACGTCTTTTTTGACCGCAGTCAAAAATAGCATCTTTGTTCTTTGCAATGCACATGATAAGCAAAAGCGTCATCAGGGTAAAAGGACTGCCGATAAGCGCATCCGCTGCTACTGTTTCTAAAGGCAAGCTTTGAATAAGGGTTTTCAACATCTCATAACCCAAGACACCGCTCAGAGATTGTGTTCCTGCAAATACGAAAGGTGCAAGCACACCACATGAAGAATCGAACTCGCCTATTTTGCTTAAAATTTTAGAGGTTGATAGCGGTGTAGACTCTAAAAATCCTAAACCAGCGTAAAGAACCATGCCCCCAAACCCTGCCGTCAAAGCAGCATCGCTAATGCTATGATCTTGTTTATGTAAACTCCGAGTTAGCGCATCGCCAATCGTTGCTGATAAAGCAACCGTAGAACCACCCACAACCGCTCCGGTTGCAGTAGCTTGTGATGCTTTTTTAAACCAATTTAAGGCTTTTCTGAATGCCATTTTATTTGTTCCTCGTGCGAATTTGGACAAAAAAAGTTTTTTATTTGCAGATTGATGAATTACTGAACTTTATATGGTAAATTGCCGCTTTGCAAGCAACAGAAGACTAAAACTCATGTTAAGAAATACTCAGCACACAAAACCTTTTGCTCCTGATGAACAAACCATAACATTCTGGGATTACAAAATCGACTATAGCAAACCATTGGGTAACGGAAAGTTTGGTTGTGTCTATGAGGCTGTGCCTAGGCCGGAAGCAGAAAAAGGGTTCCTCGCTTATTGGTTTCCTTATGCATACGATACAATTTTTCCCGTTCAACATAATACTGAAACGCAACCTAGTTCGATCTGCGTTAAAATCTATTATAGCGCGTGGAATCACTATCTAAAGCAAGATAATACTTTTTGCACAAAAAGATTTTTTTGGAACCGAAGTTTCGATGAACCCACCATAGAAAATAAAACTAACCAAATATTACATAAATACCATCTGACTAATATTTTTTTTTATGCCAATAGCTATTACTCGCAATTTAAAACATTAATTCGTGGAAAAACACTGCTTAAATTTATCGAAGAAAATCTTTTTTTTCAACCCGAAAATTACAAGCCACGCAAAAGTTTTTATGACTTTATGATTTCACTTAACAATAACGCTATAAACCCAAGAGACTTACATTTTGAAAATATTATGTATGATCAAGAACGCGATTGGTGGGAAATTATTGATGGTAGCATCAAAGAAGAAAAAGGCGATTCGCTTAATGAGTTTATGTCAAGATTACAGGATTATTGGTGGCGAGGTGATTTAATCAATTTCTTTTTTGAAATGATAATGCTTCGAGCCAAAAATAATGAACCCTACTTCACTCCATACAGTGTTATGTCACCTCCCGTGTCAGATTGTGATTTTCCATCAGAGGCCACCTGTAATTACCAAGATGCTTTGCTTTTTTTGTTACAAGAAAAGATAATTCATCTAAGCTTAAAAAAACCCGGTCATGCACTAAAATTCGGTTATGTGTTACATTGGTTGGAAGTGAATTCGCTATCTTCAGACAATAATATCAATGATCTGTTTGAGCATCTTGAAAAAGTCAATTATGCAAACTTAGTGAATCCGACATCGTGGGATGAGATGTTCAATCCGCAAATTTTGTTAAAGAAAGAATTGCTACGCATACAAGAAGCATCCCGACTTGAGTCCACTTTACACTTAAGAAAATTCAGCCAATTCTCAAAAGGAAAAGCCAACGATTCATCTTCTGCACCCGCGCAGCTCCGTCATTGCGAACCCCACGCTTTTTGTGGGGTGAAGCAATCCAGAGGCGGGCTACAACCGAAGTAACGTTCAGCAGCCTGGATTGCTTCACCCCACAAAAAGCGTGGGGTTCGCAATGACGGAGGCAACCATTAAAAACCTGGAGTATAAAAATGAAAAAAATAATTTCTATCATCGCACTATGTGTCATTGCTAGCAGCGTAAGCTTTGCCGCGCAAGTGCATACTATTGAAAAAAATGCCGCACTATTTGATTCCGTCAATTGGAACATTAAGATAGGCGGTGGCAATGTCACTATCCAAAATTATACGTTAAGCCCTCAAAACATAGCTATCCATGTCGATTATGATAGCCCAAACAGCATTTTTATATCAGGTGGGGATTGCGATCACGCCGTCGTTCGAGCAAATGATACAATTATTTGCGCACTACGCCGTTATAAAGATTCCATTTCCTTTGCAACAGCGTCCTCTACTCTAACTGCATCTGGATCTTATCAAGTTCAATAAAAAAAACCCCGCAGGGCGACAACAATCCCTTCTCCCAACGTAGTGCTTTGGGAGAAGGGATCAAGGTATAAAAAAACCCGCTAGTGCGGGTTTTTTTTATTCTTAAAACTCAGCAACCAATATCGGCCGCGCGTAAGAAATCGGCGCTTTTTCTGGGTTAACAAAGGTCACAAATTCCCAAGCATCTTCTTGCGCTAATAATTTTCGAAGTAATTTGTTATTTAAAGAATGTCCTGATTTGTGCCCACTGAAGGCGCCAATCAAACTCGAACCCAACAAATACAAATCACCAATCGCATCTAAAATTTTATGTTTGACGAATTCATCTTCATAACGCAAACCATCTTCATTCAACACTCGAAAATCATCAATCGCAACCGCATTATCCAGGCTGGCTCCGCGAGCTAAATTTAATTCACGCAAACGTTCAAAATCAGCCATAAAACCAAAGGTGCGCGCACGTGAAACTTCTTTTACATATGACGTGCTTGAGAAATCCAGCGTTGCTTTTTTGCTATGATTCTTAAAAACAGGATGATCAAACTCAATTGAAAATGTCACTTTGAAACCTTCAAAGGGTTCAAACGCCGCCCATTTGTCGCCGTCTTTTACCTTTAGCTTGCGCTTAATGCGAATAAATCTTTTTGGTGCATTTTGTTCTTGAATACCCGCAGATTGAATCAAGAATACAAACGGCGCTGCACTGCCATCCATAATCGGAATCTCGGATGCCGAAACATCCACATAAGCATTATCAATGCCTAAACCCGCAAGCGCAGATAACAAATGCTCTACCGTGGACACACGGACGCCATTTTTGATTAAGCAAGTTGATAAAGTCGTATCACCAACATGTTCAGCCAGGGCGGGAATTTCAATAGCAGGATCTAAGTCTGTTCGCTGAAAAATAATACCAGTATTAGGCGGAGCCGGTCTGAGAACTAACTCAGCTCTTTCACCTCCGTGTAACGTCACTCCCGTCGCCTTAATAACGTTCTTTAAGGTTCTTTGTCTAATCATTAATTTGTTCACTTTCTTAACAGTGTTAATTTTTATCTTAACATAAATATATTCGCTATGAAATTAATAATTTACCCCATCCCAAGATAGGGTAAATATAATGTACAGCTTGTGCCTTCGGCAAAAATCTAATAGCTGAGTTAACTTGTCTCAACTTCTTCTTTGCGGCGTAAAAATGCTGGAATATCAAGGTAATCCATATCGGTAGCAATATCAGGCACAGTCGTTTTTGGATGATGCATTCCTGAAGTCGATGCTCCGTGACGCCGCATGACAGTAGGTTTTTCCAGTTGATGATAATCAATGCTGCCATCGGCTTTGGTTGTTTCGAATATCTTCTGGCCGACTAAACCGCTTGTTCCGACTTGTTTGCGACCCAAACCGGTCACAATCACGGTTACTCTAATTTCGTCACGTAATTCAGGATCAATTACCGTACCCACCACAACCGTTGCGCCATCAGAGGTAATACTCTTTATGGCATCCCCTACTTCTTCGAATTCGCCAATAGACATATCTAAGCCAGCGGTTAAATTAACTAGTACACCACGTGCGCCAGACATATCGACATCTTCTAACAAGGGACTTGAGATTGCCGCTTCCGCTGCAATGCGCGCTCTATTTTCACCTGAAGCAATACCGGTACCCATCATCGCCATGCCCATTTCAGACATGACAGTACGAACGTCAGCAAAATCGACGTTAATTAAACCAGGGCGGGTAATCAATTCCGCAATACCTTGCACGGCACCGCGTAATACATCATTCGCCGCTTTAAATGCATTGACTAAAGTGACATTTTTGCCTAAAACCGTCAGTAGCTTATTATTGGGAATCGTAATCAATGAATCCACATATTGACTTAAATTCGCAATACCCGCTTCTGCCACTTGCATACGAACTTTGCCTTCAAAGGAAAACGGCTTCGTCGTAACAGCAACAGTCAAGATACCCATTTCTTTTGCGATTTGCGCAAAGACAGGAGCCGCACCGGTCCCGGTACCGCCACCCATACCCGAAGTTAAGAAAACCATATCGGCGCCCATTAAAGCAGCCTTAATGCGTTCTCTGTCCTCCTCTGCGGAACGACGGCCAATTTCTGGATTAGCACCCGCGCCTAAACCGCGCGTAATGCTTTCACCCAGTTGGATAACCGTGTGTGCAGATGAATTTTTTAATGCTTGAGCATCTGTATTCGCACAGATAAACTCAACACCTTCAATGGAACCTGCCATCATGTGCTCGACTGCATTTCCACCCCCACCGCCTATACCTACTACTTTAATTACTGCATTTTGCGGATTTGCACTTATCAGCTCAAACATGGAATGACTCCTTGTGGATTGACCCCTATTAAATCAACCTTTAAAAATTGCCTTGAAACCATTTTCTCATTCTTCCCCATAAACTTTTCAATCCAGGCTGCATCAGGTTTTCACCTGGATTATCACGTTGTTGCATACCATAAAGCAACAAACCAACGCCCGTTGCATAAATTGGATTATTGACGACTTCACTTAAGCCAGTAACAAACTGCGGTGCACCCAAACGAACCGGCATTTTAAACACACGCTCAGCAAGCTCAACCGCGCCTTCAACTTTTGAAGCACCGCCCGTTAAAACAATACCGGCTGCCATTAAATCTTCGAGACCGCTACGACGCAATTCCGCTGAAACCAACGTAAATAATTCTTCGTAACGTGCCTCAACCACTTCAGCCAAAGCCCGTTTTGATAAATGCCGTCCAGGACGATCACCTATCGTTGGAATATCAATCATTTGATTGGTATCCGCTAAATCTTGCAAAGCACACGCATATTTTAGCTTAATTTCTTCTGCATTTCTTGTGGGTGTGCGCAAGGCAATCGCAATATCATTTGTCACTTGATCGCCAGCGATAGGAATAACCGCCGTATGACGAATAGAACCATCGGTAAAAATAGCGATATCGGTGGTACCACCGCCAATATCTATCATGCACACACCTAATTCTTTTTCATCTTCACCTAAAATAGATTGGCTTGAGGCAAATTGTTCTAAAACAATATCACTCGCCATTAACCCGCAACGCTTTAAACATTTCACGATGTTTTGTGCCGCACTAACCGCACCGGTTACGATATGCACCTTGGCTTCAAGGCGTACCCCTGACATACCGATAGGTTCGCGTATCGAATCTTGACTATCGATAATATATTCTTGCGGTAGAATATGTAAGATTTTTTGATCTGCAGGAATGGCAACCGCTTTTGCGGCATCAATGACACGATCCACATCCGATTGCGTGACTTCTCGATCACGTATAGCCACAATGCCATGTGAATTGATACTGCGAATGTGACTGCCAGCTATACCCGTATAAGCAGAATAAATTTGGCATCCAGACATAAGCTCTGCGGCTTCAACGGCTGTTTGAATAGAATTGACAGCAGATTCGATATTCACAACGACACCACGCTTCATGCCTTGCGATGGGTGTGAACCTAAGCCAACGATATTTATTTTACCGTCACTGGTTACTTCTCCGACAATCGCCACGACTTTGGAAGTTCCAATGTCAATGCCGACCATTAAGTCTTTGTTTGGCTTCTTTGCCATAATAATAATTCCACGTTGTATTACAACCAAAAATTAGGTGACCGATTTCCAACGAACAGCCATGCCATTCGGATACCGCAAGTCAATATATTCTACTTCAGCGACACGATTTCCAACAATTTTTGGATATACTTTCACAAAATGGTTGAGACGAGTCAAGACATCTTTGTGTCCAATACTCATTTTCATGCCACTGTCTAATGTCAAATTCCAAGCCATTGACGGTGTTAATTCTAATCTTGTAATCTTAACGTGTAGTGGCAGTAAAACGCTATTCATCTTAGCATAAAATTGCGCCATGAGAAGGTGTTCGCCTGCAGGACCTGCTAATTGCGGTAAATTTTGTGGATATGTTTTTTGCGGAGGACTAAATAACACGCCTGATGCGCTCAATATACTCGTGTTGTTCCACAACGCAATGGGTTTTTTTTCATTAACGGCAATAATAACCCCGTCTGGCCACACGCGCCGCACAACCGCTTTTGCAACCCAAGGTAATTGGATTAACTGCTCTTTAATTTGATCAACGTCAACACCAAAAAAACCTTTACTGACAAAAGGTGTGACTAACTCCTGCACCTCACCATGTTCAAGATGGCGCAAACCAAAAACTTTCACGCCTTTAATAGGGAAAAAATCAGCACTCTTTAATGCACTCAATGAAATGATTAACAGAAGAAGAAAACAGATGCCAGCTAATATCTTCGCAATAGCTTGCCAGGAGATAGAAAAACCTTGGTATTGTTTCCTTACGCGGCCAACAGACATCCTTGTTTACCCTTATGACGTTTTCCCTATAATACACACTTCTGGGTTTAAGCGTATACCCTGTTGTTTCTCTACGATTTCAATCACATGCCAAATCAATTTTTCTATGTCAGCGGCAGTTGCCTCGCCTTCATTAATGATAAAATTTGCATGCTTTTGTGAAACTCGCGCATTTCCTATACTTTTACCTTTCAAACCCGATTGCTCTATCAGTCGCGCCGCATAATCTCCCGGCGGATTACGAAAAACAGAACCGCCATTGGGCCAGCTCGTTGGTTGTGCCAAATTGCGTTTTTCGAGCATAATACGAATTTTTTCGAGAGACTGGGATTTGTCACCGGGCTCTAATTTAAAATGCGCCGCGACAAACCATTCATCCTCTGCGCGTTTAACATGCCGATAACCAAATTGAAAATCCGATGCGGGACGCGTTTTTATTATCCCAGCCCGATTAATCGTTTCAACTTGATGAACACGCGGCCAGGTCTCACCCCCATAACAGCCTGCATTCATCGCCAACGCCCCACCCACCGTTCCTGGGATGCCAGCTAAAAATTCTAAACCCGTTAAACCTAAACGTGCGGTATAACGTGATATTTGCGCACAAGCAACACCCGCCTCGGCACGTACAGTCAGTGCATCTAATTGCGAGATCGCATTCAATGCACCTTGGGTCACAATGGCAACGCCATCGATACCGCCATCGCGTATTAAGGTATTACTACCCAGGCCTAGCCATAGCACGGGGATTTCAGCGGGCAAGGTGCGCATAAATTCGGAAACATCATCAATATCAGCAGGAATATAAACACAAGCAGCTGGCCCGCCTACACGCCATGACGTATAGGCTGCTAACATTTCGGAAGGCAAAACATCACCGCGCAATTTTTCAAGGGCGTGATCTGGGAAGATGTCTGTCTGCATCGTTAATTCCTTGCGTCTTGCATCTACGTCGATCCTTCCGTGTTTTTTATTCCTGCAATCGATTCTTGTAAATGACTAGAAGCTAGCTGTGCAGCCAGAGTGCCAATATTGCCTGCACCCTGCATCAATAAGATATCATTCGACTGTAAATTTTTTCTTAAAATTTCCGGAAGTTGGTCATGTTGCTCCACAAAAATAGGCTGTAAACCGTGTCGCTGTGTGATTTGCTGCGCTAAGGTTTTGCCATCGGCCCCTTCGATATAACTTTCACCCGCAGAATAAATATCGAGTAAGATTAATTTGTCAGGCTTAGACAAGACTTCACAAAAGTCAGCAAATAAATCGCGCGTACGCGTATAACGATGCGGTTGATAAACCATAACAATACGGCGCTGCGGCCAACTTTCTCGTGCAGCCTGTAGCGTTGCTGCAATTTCGCGTGGGTGATGACCGTAATCATCAACCAAGGTGATTGAGCCACCCTGCTCTAGAACAAAATCACCATAGATTTGAAAGCGCCTGCCGATACCGGCAAATTTATCCAGAGCACGCACAATGGCCTCGTCTGATACTTTCAATTCCGTGGCAATCGCAATAGCTGCGAGTGCATTGAGAACATTATGCTTACCCGGCAAATTTAAATTAATCGGTAAAGAAGCTAGATTTTGCGGCCGTTCCACAATGAAAGACGTTTTGATGCCTGAGTGCGTAATCGCTGTTGCTCTAAAATTTGCATCAGAATTTAAGCCATACGTAACTAGGGGACGTGAAACATCCGCTAAGATGTTAGCGATGACAGGATCATCTGAGCATAATACCGCAAGTCCATAAAAAGGTAATTTATGAAGAAACTCGATAAATGCATTTTGCAATTCAGCAAAATTATTATGATACGTTTCCATATGATCGGCATCAATATTGGTGACGACCGATATCATGGGTTTGAGATATAAGAACGACGCATCACTTTCATCCGCCTCAGCAACCAAATAACGACCGCGCCCTAAATACGCATTGGATCCCATGCTATTGAGGCGCCCGCCAATCACAAATGTTGGGTCTAAACCTTCTTCCGCCAAGATGCTAGTCACTAAACTCGTCGTCGTGGTTTTGCCGTGGGTACCCGCAATAGCAATACCATAACGAAAGCGCATTAACTCCCCAAGCATTTCAGCACGAGCCACAATGGGAATGCGCGCCAAGCTTGCTGCCGCTAATTCCACATTATCCTGACTCACTGCAGAGGAGCGCACCACAACATCGGCATTGCGAATATGACTCGCATCATGCCCCAAATAAATTTCAGCACCTAATGAACGCAAGCGTTTTGTTAAAGCATTATCGCTTAAATCTGAGCCTGAGATTTGATATCCCTCACTCAATAACACTTCCGCAATGCCACCCATGCCCACTCCGCCAATTCCGACAAAGTGCACGTGCTTAATACATCCCATTTCAAATGTCCAGTTCAACGGCAAATCTCCCCACATAAAGCTAATACTTTGTTAGTTGCATCCGTTTGGCGTAATTGATAAGCCGCCCGCGCCATTTTAATACGCTCGCCAGGTGACTCGGCTAATTCTTTCAATATAGCGCCTAATGTTTCTTCTGTTAATGAAACTTGCTGCACTAACAGTGCAGCATGATTTTTTACTAAATAGTTCGCGTTTGCCGTTTGATGATCATCAACGGCATAAGGATAAGGAACCAAAATCGCACCTAATCCTACTGCACACAGCTCAGCGATGGTGAGCGCCCCTGCGCGACACAAAACAATATCAGCCCAAGCGTAGGCTTTATCCATTTCAGCAATAAAAGGCACGACGTTCGCGGCTACCCCTGCGCTTTCATATGATTTTAGCGTTGTTTCCCAGTGTTTTTCACCTGTTTGGTGAAAAACAACTGGGCGTGCTGCCAGCGGCAACGTAGCTAGCGTGCGCGGCACTAGATCATTAAAGGCCGCCGCACCCAAGCTCCCGCCAATGATCAATAGCCGTAAAGGTTTTTCTCGGTCTGCGAAACGGCTATCTGGCGAGGGTAAAGCCGCAATTTCCTCTCTAACAGGATTTCCGGTTGTGACTAATTTTTTACTTGAGGTAAACGTGCCAGGAAAACCTTGCATGACTTTTGCCGCCAAGCGCGCCAACCATTTATTGGTTAATCCCGCTTTCGCATTTTGTTCATGCACCAGTAAAGGCTTGCGCAAAAGCCAACTTGCGATTCCACCCGGCCCGCTCACAAAACCGCCCATACCTAATACCACATCAGGTTGCAGCTTATGAATAATTTTTAACGATTGGATTATAGCAAATACAAGACGATATGGGGCTAATAAAATCGCTTTTATGCCCTTACCGCGCAAACCGCTAATTGAGATAAAATGCAGAGGGAAACCCGCCTCAGGAACTAATCTTGACTCTAAACCGCGTTGCGTACCCAACCAATCAACTTGAATATGTTGCGAACGCAATAATTTAGCCACAGCCAAGCCCGGAAAAACATGTCCGCCGGTACCACCTGCCATGATAAGAACTTTTTGTAGTTTGCCCATTATTGCAGCCCTAGAGAATGCATCCTATTTTCATAATCAATCCGTAACAACAGTGCGATTGTAATACAATTGACCAGCATGCTGCTACCACCATAGCTCATTAAAGGCAGCGTGAGGCCTTTTGTCGGCAGCAATCCGCAGTTCACCCCCATACTAACGGCAAATTGAATCGCAAAACTCAGGCCAAAACCATACGCCATGAACCCTGCAAAGTGACGTCCTTGCGTCTGTGCTTGCTTGCCAATAAAGAATATGCGCGCAACTAACAGGACAAAAAGACTCATAACTACCAACATACCCATTAAACCCAACTCTTCAGCGATGACGGCAAACAAGAAGTCAGTATGGGCTTCGGGGAGATAAAATAATTTTTGAATGCTATTGCCTAAACCCACACCGAACCATCCGCCGCGCCCAAAAGCAATCAGGGATTGCGTAAGCTGATAACCACTGGTGAATGGGTTTGCCCAAGGATCTAAAAAAGAAGTCAGCCGCAATAATCGATAAGGTGCGGAAATAGCCAAAATGGATAAACCGCTTACGACTAAAACCATCAGAAAAAGAAAATTTTTGAGCCGCATGCCTGCTAAAAACATCATACCTAATGCCGTTGTCATAATCACCACAGCGGCACCAAAATCGGGCTCTTTCAACAATAATATGGACACAACAGCTAACAATGCCATTGGCTTTAAAAAGCCGCTAAGACTAATTTGTATTTCGTTATTACAACGCCACAGATAACCCGCCATATAGATAATCACAGCAAACTTCGCAATCTCTGAGGCCTGAATGCCGATAAAACCTAAGCTAATCCAGCGCATACTGCCATTAACAGAATGGCCAATACCAGGAAATAAAACCAGCGCAAGCAATAGCATCACACCGACGAGCAGTATCCCCCCGCATTTTTCCCAAATTGACGTATCAAATTGAACGACAATGCTGCCTAAAACGACACCTATGATTAAATAAATGAGCTGCTTATAGAAAAAATAAAAAGGCTGATGCAACTGATGATCAGAAACCACAATGGAAGCCGAAGCTACCATTAATAATCCTACGCCCATGAGAGCTGTCACACTGAGCAGAAACCAACGATCAAAAGGTGATGGTGGTACCATCACTTGCCGAGATGCAGTAGAGTTTCTCGTCACAGACTGTGATTTCATTTCATTCCTTGAACCACCTCAGTGAAAACCGTGCCACGATGTTCAAAATTATTAAACATATCATAACTTGCACAAGCTGGAGACAACAAGACACTATCACCTGGTAACGCGCTTTGATTGGCTAATTTTACAGCATCTGCCATGCTATCAGCAAAATGAATTGGCACTCTATCTTGCAGGAGCTTAGCAAGAATAGGCGCAGCCTCGCCAATCAAAACAAGCTCTCTGACATATTTTGCAATGGGCGGGACTAACAGAGAAAAATCCGCATTCTTACCGACGCCACCAGCGATTAAAACTAATTTGCCAGGTATCACAGGGCCTAAGCCTTCAATCGCAGCCAACGTGGCACCCACATTGGTACCCTTAGAATCATTGTACCAATTGATGCCCTTGTGCTCTTTGATTAATTGACAACGATGGGCAAGTCCGGTGAATTCAATCAGTGTTTCAATCATGGGCGCAATCTTTAGGCCAAAACCATAACCTAAGGCCAATGCGGCTAATGCATTAGCTTGGTAGTGTCGTCCAAGCACTGGCAGCTCTCTCACCGGCATTAACGCTTTATCTTGAAAGGCTAAATAGATTTCGCCATTTTTATCTAACAAACCGAACTCATCAGTACCTGGCGTTTTCAGCGTAAAATAGAGTTTTTTGCCTTTGAAATCCGGCCCTGGATCTGTTGCTGAATCATCACGATTACAAACAGCAATTTCACAATGAGCATAAATGCTTTGTTTTGCACGGCGATAATCTTCAATCGTGTCATAACGATCCATATGATCGGGGGTGACGTTCAGGACAGTTGCCACTTTAGGCGCAAGTGATCGTGTCGTTTCAAGCTGAAAGCTGGATAATTCTAAAATGTAAGCTTGTGCATTGTGATTTAATAAGTCTAACGCTGGAGTGCCTAAATTCCCTCCCATATAAGCCTTTAATCCGGCTTTTTGTGCCATTTTGCCAACTAGGGTGGTGACGGTGCTTTTTGCATTGGTCCCGGTAATAGCAATAATAGGTGCGTTTGCTACTTTAGCAAATAATTCAATATCACCGATGATATCAATACCGCGCTCATGCTGACGCGCAATGGCAGGCTCCTTAATAGAAACACCAGGGCTTACCACTAATCTTGTCGCTTTGTTTAGAAAAGAATCATCTAAAGAGCCCGTCATTGTTGGCACATTAGGGTAAGTTTGCTTAAATTGCGCTAAAAGCGGTGGATTAGGACGGGTATCGGCCACAGCAAAAGGAATATTTTGTTCTGTTAGATAACGAGCACAGGACACGGCTGAGACACCTAAGCCGACTATAACATGCAAATCTTGTGACATTTTCTGTATCTCCTAGATTCCCATTCATTCTGTCATGCCGCGCAGCCGTAGCTTGTCATCCCGCCACAAAGATCCTTCTCCCAACGCAGTGCTTTGGGAGAAGGATCTTTGTGGCGGGATTATCAAGCTAGCGCAGCTTCAACGTTGCCAAGCCACATAATACCAAGACAAAGGTAATAATCCAAAATCGGACTATCACACGGGGTTCTGGCCAGCCTTTTAATTCAAAATGGTGGTGTATCGGTGCCATTTTAAAAATGCGCTTACCGGTTAATTTGAAAGAAGCGACTTGAAGTATCACGGATACCGTTTCTAAAACAAAAACCCCACCCATCACCAGCAAAACCAACTCTTGACGAACGATAACGGCGACAATACCTAAAGCAGCCCCTAGCGCTAAAGCCCCCACATCTCCCATAAATACCTGGGCAGGATAGGTATTAAACCATAAAAACCCCAGTCCCGCGCCCACAATTGAGCTACAAAAGACGACAATTTCCCCCGATCCCGGCACATAGGGAATACCCAGATAATTCGCAAAATGAATGTTTCCTGAGACATAGGCAAAGATAGCTAAGGCTCCCGCAACCATAACCGCTGGCAATATAGCCAAGCCATCTAAGCCGTCGGTCAAATTGACGGCATTACTCGATCCTACGATAACAAAGTAGGTTAGAACAATAAAAAAAGGGCCTAAGGGCAATAACATATGTTTAAAGAAAGGAAAAACTAATTGGGTTTCTACAGGCAGATGGGCTGTAAAGTAAAGATATAATGCTGCCGCCAATGCCAATATCGACTGAAAAAAATATTTTTTACGCGCGGATAAACCACGGCTATTTTTTAAAAATAATTTTAAGTAATCATCCCACCAGCCGATAGCACCAAAGCCCAAGGTGACAAATAGCACTAACCAGACATAGCGATTACTGAGATCACTCCACAATAACGTACTTAAGGTAATGGCCACTAACACTAACGCGCCGCCCATTGTCGGTGTACCCGCTTTTGATAAGTGGCTTTGCGGGCCATCATTACGAATCACCTGACCGACACGATGAAGACTCAGACGCCGAATCATAGTAGGGCCGACTAATAGCGCGACAAATAATGAAGTCAAAACCCCGAGAATCGCTCGCAGCGTCAGGTATTGAAAAACGTGAAACACATGAAAATATTTTGCGAGAAATACACTTAACCATAACAACATTTATCTTCTCCATTTCACTTAAAATTTATTCCCGGTGCGAAGTCTAAACAATTGAATAAATTTTCGCGGACTGTGTCTACGTCATTAAAAGGTATTTTAGTA